>OGCL01001415.1_pt1 | contig 20595 bp, 22 predicted proteins | sample 1570041 | NCBI WGS metagenome assembly OGCL01 (sample SAMN06266162, study PRJEB24511) | hot springs metagenome | isolation source: Hot spring water | place: South Africa: Limpopo | collected 2015-06-22
AAGGCCGAGTATATGGACGCCATCGCCCCGGGCGGTCTGGGCGGCACCTATGCCGGCAGCCCGATTGCCTGCGCCGCGGCCCTGGCGGTGATGGAAGTGTTCGAGGAAGAGCAGCTGCTGGAGCGTTGCAAGGCGGTCGGGGAGCGTTTGGTCGGCGGTCTTAAAGCGATCCAGGCCAAGCACAAGTCGATCGGCGAAGTGCGCGCCCTGGGCGCCATGATCGCGGTGGAGCTGTTCGAGAACGGCGACCTCTCCAAGCCCAACGCCGCCCTGACCGGCCAGATCGTCGCCAAGGCTCGCGACAAGGGCCTGATCCTGCTGTCCTGCGGCACCTACGGCAACGTGCTGCGCGTGCTGGTGCCGCTGACCGCCGAAGCCGCCCTGCTGGACAAGGGGCTGGCGATCCTCTCCGAGTGCTTCGACGAGCTGGCGTAAGCCTGGAAAACTGACTGCAGCCCGGGGTTGCCGTCGTCGCATTGCGGAGGTGGTCATGTCGCGCTGGAGTCTTGCCCTGTTGTGCCTGTTCATCGCCTTACCGGGCGCCGCCGCCCAGCTCACCGTGATCTCGTTCGGTGGCTCGGTCCGTGACGCCCAGCGCCAAGCCTTCTACACCCCCTACCGCCAGGCCAGTGGCGTGGTGGTGATCAACGGTTCCTACAATGGTGACTTCGCCAAGCTGCGGCGCATGCAGGCCATGCAGTATGTCACCTGGGATGTGGTCGAGGTGGAGGCGCCGGAGCTGGCGCGCGGTTGCGAGACGGGGGTGTTCCAGCCCCTCGACGAATCCCTGGAGCTCGAGGCGCTGACTCCCGGCGCCCTGCGCCCCTGCGGTGTGGGCAGCTTCGTCTGGTCCATGGTGTTGGCCTATAACCCGGCCCATCTGCGCGAAGCCCCTCGTAGTTGGGCGGACTTCTGGGACCTGGAACGTTTCCCGGGGACCAGGGGGCTGCGCTTGGGGGCCAAGTACAACCTGGAGTTTGCCCTGCTGGCCGATGGCGTGCCGGCGGAGCGGGTTTACGCCACGCTGGCCACCGAGGCCGGAGTTGAGCGGGCGTTCCGCAAGCTGGAGCAGATCAAGCCGCATATCCGCTGGTGGCAAGCCGGCGAAGAGCCGGTGCGCGGCCTGCGCGACGGCGGCCTGGTCATGAGCGCCGCCTACAGCGGTCGCATCGGCGCGAGTCAGGATCAGGGCGACGGCCTGGACCTGGTGTGGGCCGGTAGCATCTATGACTTCGATTACTGGGCGATCCCCAAGGGGAGCTTCAATGGCCCCGAAGCGCGCCGCTTCATCCAGTTCGTCAGCCAGCCGGGGCCGCAGCGCGCCTTCGCCGAGTCGATCCCTTACGGGCCGGTCAACCCCGAGGCGCTGGCTGCGCTAACGCCCGAACGCGTGGCGCGCCTGCCGACGGCGCCGGCCAATTTGCGGTCCGCGCTGGCCATGGATGTGGACTTCTGGAGCGAGCACGGCGCGCTTCTCGATCGGCGTTTCGAGGCGTGGCGCGGGCGTCCCTGAGCCGGCGCCGCAAGCGCTGTACTCCTGCGCCGCGCGTGGGCGCTCTAAACCTGTGGGGGCGGTTTCGCCCGCAATGTCCTGGTGTCGGCCACCCTGTAGTCGAGACCGCTCCCACAGCTCTACCCGGCCTCGGTTACAATGCATCCCTTTCGTGAATGCCACCGAGGTGCGCCATGCAACCCTTCGCCATTGCTCCGTCGATCCTCTCCGCCGATTTCGCCCGCCTGGGTGAGGAGGTGGACAAGGTCCTCGCCGCCGGCGCCGATATCGTCCACTTCGACGTGATGGACAACCACTATGTGCCCAACCTGACCATTGGCCCCATGGTCTGCGCGGCGCTGCGCAAGTACGGCATCACCGCCCCCATCGACGCGCACCTGATGGTCAAGCCGGTGGATCGCATCATTGGCGACTTTATCGAGGCTGGCGCGAGCTATATCACCTTCCACCCGGAGGCCAGCGAGCATATCGACCGCTCCCTGCAGCTGATCAAGGATGGCGGCTGCAAGGCCGGCCTGGTGTTCAACCCGGCCACCCCGCTGGATGTGCTCAAGCATGTGCTGGACAAGGTCGACATGATCCTGCTGATGAGCGTCAACCCGGGCTTTGGCGGGCAGAAATTTATTCCCCACACCCTGGAAAAACTCAAGGAAGCCCGCGCCCTGATCGACGCCAGCGGCCGCGAGATTCGCCTGGAGATCGACGGTGGGGTCAATGTGCAGAATATCCGTGAAATCGCCGCCGCCGGGGCCGACACCTTTGTTGCCGGCTCGGCGATCTTCAACCAGCCGGATTACAAGGCCGTGATCGACGCCATGCGCGCCGAACTGGCCCAGGTGCGCTGATGACCGCGCTGGAGCGCCTGTTTGCCGGGCGCCTGCCGCGCCTGGTGATGTTCGACCTGGACGGCACCCTGGTGGACTCGGTGCCGGACCTGGCCGGGGCCATCGACCGCACCCTGGTGCTGCTCGGCCAGCCGCCGGCCGGTATCGAGCAGGTGCGTGACTGGGTCGGCAACGGCGCCCGGGTGCTGGTGCGCCGCGCCCTGGCCGGTGGCCTGGCCCACGAGCATATCGACGAGGCCCGGGCCGAGCAGGCCCTGGAGCTGTTTATGCAGTGCTACGCCGAGGGCCACGAGCTGACCTGCGTCTACCCCGGTGTGCGCGAGTGCCTGGACTGGCTCTACGGCCAGGGCATCGAACTGGCCATCGTCACCAACAAGCCGGAGCGCTTCGTTGCGCCGCTGCTGGATGAAAAAGGCCTGGGTGGCTATTTCCGCTGGATCATCGGCGGCGACACCCTGCCGCAGCAGAAGCCCGACCCGGCGGCGCTGCTGCATGTGCTGCGTCTGGCCCAGGTCGAGGCGAGCGACGCCCTGTTTGTCGGCGACTCGCGTAACGATGTGCTGGCGGCGCGGGCGGCCGGCGTGATCTGCGCAGCCCTGAACTACGGCTATAACCATGGCCGGCCGATTGCCGAGGAAAACCCGGCGCTGCTGCTGGAAAACCTGCTCGACTTGCTGTGGGTACAGGGGCATGACAGTGCGGAAGGCTCCGCCTGGCCCCATCAGCAGGCTTTGCCGGGGCTGGCGGGTTGATTCGGCGCAGGCCCTGCGCTAGTGTGGCTCCACTTCAATCCCGCCTGAATTAAGAGAGCTTCGTGGTGGTTAGCTGCATGCGCCGGTCGACCCGCACCGACATGAGAATCATCAAGGCCCTGGCCCGTTGGCGCTGGCGCCTCTGACCTGATCCTGGCCGCTACGGCGGCGCGCCTGCACTCGACCGTTTAAACCTCAAGTCACGAGGCTGATCATGACCCGCGAAGAATTCCTGCGTTTGGCCGCTGCCGGCTATAACCGCATTCCTGTTGCCTGCGAAACCCTGGTGGATTTCGACACCCCGCTGTCCATCTACCTGAAGCTGGCCGATGAGGCCAACACCTACCTGCTGGAGTCCGTGCAGGGCGGCGAGAAATGGGGGCGTTACTCCATTATCGGCCTGCCGGCGCGCACCGTGCTGCGGGCCTATGGCCACGAGGTGAGGGTCAGCGTGGATGGCGCTGAGGTCGAGCGCCATCACTGCGAGGACCCGCTGGCCTTTGTCGAGCAGTTCAAGGAACGCTACAAGGTGCCGACCCTGCCGGGTCTGCCGCGCTTTAACGGCGGCCTGGTCGGTTACTTCGGTTACGACAGCGTGCGCTATGTCGAGCCCAAGCTGGCCAAGGGCGTGAATCCCGATGCCCTGGGCACGCCGGATATCCTGCTGATGGTCTCCGATGCGGTGGTGGTGTTCGACAACCTGGCGGGCAAGATGCACGCCATTGTCCTGGTCGATCCGGCCGATGAAGGTGCCTTGGAGCAGGGTCAGGCGCGCCTGCAGGAGATTCTGCACAAGCTGCGCCAGCCCATCACCCCGCGTCTGGGCGTGGACCTGGCCGCGGCCAGTGGCCCGGAGCCGGATTTCGTCTCCAGCTTCAAGCGCGATGACTACGAGAATGCGGTCAGGGCGATCAAGGAGTACATCCTCGCCGGCGACTGCATGCAGGTGGTGATCTCCCAGCGCATGTCGATCCCGTTCAAGGCCGCGCCGATTGATCTGTACCGGGCGCTGCGCTGCATCAACCCGACGCCCTATATGTACTTCTTCAACTTCGGCGACTTCCATGTGGTCGGCAGCTCGCCGGAGGTGCTGGTGCGCCTGGAAGATGGCCTGGTCACGGTGCGGCCGATTGCCGGCACCCGCCCGCGCGGCGCGACCGAGGAGGCCGACCTGGCCCTGGAAGAAGACCTGCTGTCCGATGCCAAGGAAGTTGCCGAGCACCTGATGCTGATCGACCTGGGCCGCAACGACGTGGGTCGGGTGGCCAGCACCGGCAGCGTCAAGCTCACCGAGAAGATGGTGATCGAGCGCTACTCCAACGTCATGCATATCGTCTCCAACGTCACCGGCCAGCTTAAGGAAGGCCTGACGGCGATGGACGCGCTGCGCGCCATTCTGCCCGCCGGCACCCTGTCCGGCGCGCCGAAGATTCGCGCCATGGAAATCATCGACGAGCTTGAGCCGGTCAAGCGCGGTGTCTATGGCGGCGCGGTGGGCTACCTGGCCTGGAACGGCAATATGGACACCGCCATCGCCATCCGTACCGCGGTGATCAAGGACGGTGAGCTGCATGTGCAGGCCGGTGCCGGCATCGTTGCCGATTCGGTGCCGGCCCTGGAATGGGAAGAAACCCTGAACAAGCGTCGCGCCATGTTCCGCGCCGTTGCCCTCGCCGAACAGACTGCCGAATAAGGGGTTGTGCCATGCTCTTGATGATCGATAACTACGACTCCTTTACCTATAACGTGGTGCAGTACCTGGGCGAGCTGGGTGCCGATGTCCATGTGATCCGCAATGACGAGCTGAGCATCGCCGAGATTGAGGCGCTGCAGCCCGAGCGTATTGTGGTGTCCCCCGGCCCCTGTACGCCGAGCGAGGCGGGGGTGTCCATCGAGGCCATCCTGCATTTCGCCGGCAAGCTGCCGATCCTCGGCGTGTGCCTGGGCCACCAGAGCATCGGCCAGGCCTTTGGCGGCGATGTGGTGCGCGCGCGTCAGGTGATGCACGGCAAGACCAGCCCGGTGTTTCACCGGGACCTGGGCGTGTTTGCCGGCCTGAACAACCCGCTCACCGTGACCCGCTACCATTCCCTGGTGGTCAAGCGCGAAACCCTGCCCGACTGCCTGGAAGTCACCGCCTGGACCCAGCATGAGGACGGCGCGGTGGATGAAATCATGGGCCTGCGGCACAAGACCCTGCATATCGAGGGTGTGCAGTTCCACCCCGAGTCGATCCTCACCGAACAGGGCCATGAGCTGTTCGCCAACTTCCTCAAGCAACAAGGAGGCCTGCGTCCATGAATATCAAGGAAGCCCTTAATCGGGTGGTCAGCCAACTGGACCTGAACACCGCCGAGATGCAGGACGTGATGCGCGAGATCATGACCGGCCAGTGCACCGACGCGCAGATCGGCGCCTTCCTCATGGGCCTGCGCATGAAGAGCGAGACCATCGACGAGATCGTCGGCGCCGCGCAAATCATGCGTGAGCTGGCCGCCCCGGTGCGTATCAACGCCAGTCATCTGGTGGACACCTGCGGCACCGGCGGCGACGGCATGAATATCTTCAACGTCTCCACCGCCGCGGCCTTTGTGGTGGCCGCCGCCGGTGGCCAGGTGGCCAAGCATGGCAACCGCGCGGTCTCCGGCAAGAGCGGCAGTGCCGATCTGCTGGAGGCCGCCGGGGTCTACCTCAACCTGGCGCCCGAGCAGGTGGCACGCTGCGTCGAGTCGGTGGGCGTCGGCTTTATGTTCGCCCCGGCCCACCATGGCGCCATGAAATACGCCATCGGCCCGCGCCGCGAGCTGGGCCTGCGCACCATCTTCAATATGCTCGGCCCCATGACCAACCCGGCCGGGGTCAAACATCAGGTTCTTGGCGTATTCAGCAAGGCCCTGTGTCGACCCCTGGCCGAGGTGCTGCAGCGCCTGGGCAGCGAGCATGTGCTGGTGGTGCATGCCCAGGATGGCCTGGACGAGATCAGCCTGGCCGCGCCGACCTTCGTCGCCGAGCTGAAGGATGGCGTGGTCAGCGAATACGTGATCCAGCCGGAAGACTTCGGCATCAAGAGCCAGAGCCTGATCGGCCTGACCGTGGACGATGCCGCCCAGTCCCTGGCGCTGATCCGCGATGCCCTGACCAAGCGCAGCAGCGAGCAGGGGCAGAAGGCCGCCGACATGATTGCCCTCAACGCCGGCGCGGCGATCTACGCCGCCGATCTGGCTGCTACCCTCAAGGAGGGCGTGCAGCGCGCCCATGATGCCCTGCATACCGGCCTCGCCTGGGAGAAGTTGCAGGAGCTGGTGTCCTTTACCGCCGTCTACAAGCAGGAGAGTGCCGGGTGAGCGTGCCTACAGTTCTGGAAAAGATCGTTGCCCGCAAGGTCGAGGAAGTCGCCCAGCGCAAGCTGATCACAAGCCTCGCCGAGGTCGAGCAACTGGCCCGCAGCGCCGATGCCTCCCGCGGCTTCGCCCGTGCCCTGCTGGAGCAGGCCGCGCGCAAGCAGCCGGCGGTAATCGCCGAGATCAAGAAGGCCTCGCCGAGCAAGGGTGTGCTGCGCGAGGACTTTCGCCCGGCCGATATCGCCCAGAGCTACCAGGCCGGCGGCGCCACCTGCCTGTCGGTGCTGACCGATGTGGATTTCTTCCAGGGCAGCGACCAGTACCTGCGCGAAGCCCGGGCCGCCTGCAGCCTGCCGGTGATCCGCAAGGATTTTATGATCGACCCCTACCAGATCGTCGAAGCCCGCGCCCTGGGCGCCGACTGTGTGTTGCTGATCGTCTCCTGCCTGGAAGACGCGCAGATGACCGAACTGGCCGCCACCGCCAAGGCCTTCGATCTGGATGTACTGGTGGAAGTGCACGATGGCGCCGAGCTGGAGCGCGCGCTGAAAACCCTGGACACGCCGCTGGTGGGGATCAACAACCGCAACCTGCATAGCTTCGAGGTGTCCCTGGAAACCACCCTGGATCTGTTGCCACGCATTCCCCGGGACCGTCTGGTGATTACCGAGAGCGGCATTCTCAACCGCGCCGACGTGGAGCTGATGGAAATCAGTGAGGTCTATGCCTTCCTGGTTGGCGAAGCCTTTATGCGTGCGGAAAACCCGGGGGCGGAACTGGAGCGCCTGTTCTTCCCCGAGCGCAAGCGGGTGATCAGCGGGCCGGATGTGGAGTGATCCATACAGACGAAAAAGCCGACGCTAGCGTCGGCTTTTTCGTTTCTGCTGTCCTTTAGCGGGTACCGAAGACCACCATGGTCTTGCCCTTCACATGCACAAGCCCCTGCTCTTCCAGGGCCTTGAGCACGCGGCCAACCATTTCCCGGGAGCAGCCGACGATACGGCCGATTTCCTGGCGGGTGATCTTGATCTGCATGCCGTCGGGGTGGGTCATGGCGTCCGGTTGCTTGCACAGGTCGAGCAGGGTGCGGGCCACGCGCCCGGTGACGTCGAGAAAGGCCAGGTCACCCACCTTGCGCGTGGTATTGCGCAGGCGGTCGGCCATCTGACTGCCGATGGCATAGAGGATTTCCGGGTCCTGCTGGGTCAGCTCGCGGAACTTGGCGTAGCTCAGTTCCGCCACTTCGCACTCGGTCTTGGCGCGGACCCAGGCGCTGCGCTCCTGCTCGTGGCCTTCCTGGTCAAACAGGCCCATCTCGCCGAAGAAGTCCCCGGCATTGAGGTAGGCGATGATCATTTCGCGGCCGTCATCGTCCTCGATCAGGATGGTGACCGAGCCCTTGACGATAAAGAACAGAGTTTCACAGCGATCGCCGGCATAGATGATGGTGCTTTTGGCGGTATAGCGGCGGCGGTGGCAATGCGCGAGAAGTTTGTCGAGATTTTTTATTTTAGGTGTGAGGGTAATAGCAACCATGCCCGAATCCCGAATTCATGTAGGTGAGCCGTTGTGCGGCTGAGTTCTAATAATAGTTATCCGTACAAGTGTGCCAGCATTCCGGCGCCAGCTTAACAGAGCCTCCCTGATCAGGTCCGGTTTTGCGACCTGGCTAACACTCAGCAGGGAACTTTGCCGGCCCGTGTCGATACGCGGGGAGTAAAAGTGCTGTGCTAAGCTGCCTCCCTTTTTAACAGCGGAGCCTGAGTAATGAAAGCGCGCATTCAGTGGGCCGGTGAAGCCCTGTTTATCGGCGAGTCGGGTAGCGGCCATGCCGTGGTGATGGATGGGCCGCCCGAAGCGGGTGGTCGCAACCTGGGTGTGCGCCCCATGGAGATGGTGTTGATCGGCCTGGGCGGCTGCAGCAACTTCGATGTGGTCAGCATCCTGAAGAAGTCCCGCCAGGCGGTGGAGAGCTGCGAGGCCTTTCTCGACGCCGAGCGCGCCAGTGAAGAGCCCAAGGTGTTCACCAAGATTCACCTGCACTTCGTGGTCAAGGGCCGTGGGCTGAAAGAGGCCCAGGTCAAGCGTGCGGTGGAGCTGTCGGCGGAGAAGTACTGCTCGGCCTCGATCATGCTCGGTCGTGGCGGGGTCGAAATTACCCATGACTACGAGATAGTCGAGTTGGGTTGAAGGCCGGCAGGCGGTGGATCAGAACCAAGAGGGCGCCCCAGGGGCGCCCTCTTGGTTTGAGTGACGGTGTTTAGATGCGGTAAGTGCTTTTGGTCATCACCTTGGACAGCAGGGTCATGCCGAACTTGACCGGCGCCGGGAAGCGCAGGCCGCCTGCTTCCAGGGCGCTGGTGGCGTGCTGTTCTTCATCGACGCGCATCTGCTCGAGGATGGCGCGGGATTTGCGGTCTTCCTCGGGGATCTGCTGCAGGTGTTCATCCAGGTGTTTGACCACCTGATCCTCGGTGGCGGCGACAAAGCCCAGGCTGACCTTGTCGCTGATCAGCCCGGCAACGGCGCCAACCCCGAAGGACAGGCCATAGAACAGCGGGTTGAGCAGGCTCGGCTGGCTGCCCAGCTGGCGAATACGCTGCTCGCACCAGGCCAGGTGATCGATTTCCTCGTCTGCGGCATGCTCCATGGCTTTGCGTACCTGGGGCAGCTTGGCGGTCAGGGCCTGGCCCTGGTAAAGCGCCTGGGCACAGACTTCGCCGGTATGGTTGATGCGCATCAGCCCGGCCACATGCTGGGCCTGCAGCGGGTCCAGTTCGGCCTCGGGTTCGACGATGGCCGGCGAGGGGCGGTTGGGTTGGCCGCTGAAGGGCAGCAGGGTGCGCAGCGCGGCATCGGCCTGCAGCAGGGCCCGATCAAGCGGTGAAAAATGACGTTCGCTGGCCATGGGAACCTCCGGCACGGAAAACCTGTGCAGTTTACTGCAAATGGCTGTTTGAAGTTTGATCAGGATCAGCCCGGCGGCCAGTGCATCTGGCGCTGCCCCAGCACATGCATATGGATGTGATGCACGGTCTGCCCGCCCAGGTCATTGCAGTTCATCACCGCGCGAAAGCCTTCCGCGCAGCCCTGCTCGCGGGCCAGGCGCTGGGCGGTAAAGAGAATATGCCCGGCCAGGGGCTTGTCCACTTCGCCCAGGTCATGGAGGGTGCTGATGTGTTTTTTCGGAATCACCAGAAAATGCACCGGCGCCTGTGGGCCGATATCGTGAAAGGCGATGACCTGCTCATCCTCATAAAGCTTGCGTGCGGGGATATCCCCGGCGACGATTCTGCAGAACAGACAGTCCATGGGCCGCCTCCTGGTCTGTTGGAAGTGACCCCAGTGTAGAGGACAGGGAGCCTGCGTGAAAAACGACATTCATGACCTGGGATTGGTGCTCGACTCCAAGACCAAACTGATCCTGATCGAGTCCTGGGACGAGACACGGGTGCTGGAAACCCTGACCGGGCTGGCGATTCGCCGCGGTGTCGGGCTGCAGGTGTGGTCGGCCACCGAGGGCCTGCGTCGGCTGAGCTTCGTCGATGGTCCGGCCGACAGCAGCACCCAGGACCCGGAGGCGGCGCTCCAGCTGATCAAGGCCGACCCGCTGCCGACCCTCTATGTGCTCTGCGACCTGCACCCCTATCTGGCCGATAACCCCAGGCTGGTACGGCTGCTCAAGGAAATCGCCATGGCCGAGGCGGCTGACAAACCGACCCTGATCCTGGTCTCCCATGCCCTTAACCTGCCGCCGGAGGTGCAGCGCCATGCCTCACGCTTCAGCCTGGCATTGCCCTCGGAAGAGGAACTGCTGGCCATCGTGCGGGACGAGGCCGCTGCCTGGAGTGCGCGCAACCGCAATGCCCGGGTGCGTACCGATAACCGCACCCTGCAGCAGGTGGTGCAGAACCTGCGCGGCCTCAGCCATGGCGAGGCCCGGGCCCTGGCGCGCAATGTGATTTGCGACGACGGCGCCATCACCCAGGACGATATTCCGGAGCTGAACAAGACCAAGTTCCAGTTGCTCAACCTCGATGGCGTGCTCAGCTTCGAATACGACACCGCGCGTTTCGCCGATGTGGGTGGCTTGCACAATCTCAAGCGCTGGCTGGGCGAGCGTCAGACGGTGTTCCTCGACGGCAAGATGGCCGACCGACCCAAGGGCGTGCTGCTGTTGGGGGTGCAGGGCGGTGGCAAGAGCCTGGCAGCCAAGTCCGTGGCCGGGCTCTGGGGGCTGCCCCTGCTGCGCCTGGATTTCGCCTGTCTGTACAACAAGTTCTTCGGGGAAACCGAGCGCAATCTGCGCGATGCCCTGAAACTGGCCGAGCAGATGGCGCCCTGCGTGTTATGGATGGATGAGGTCGAGAAGGGGCTGGCCACCGGTGATAACGATGGCGGGGTCAGTCAGCGGGTACTGGGCACCCTGCTGACCTGGATGGCCGAGCGCCAGGCCCCGGTATTTATGGTGGCCACCGCCAACGTCATCGCGCGCCTGCCGCCGGAGCTGGTGCGTAAGGGGCGTTTCGACGAGCTGTTTTTTGTCGATCTACCGGATGCCGGGGTGCGTGCCGAGATCTTCCGTATCCATCTGGCCCGGCGTGAACTGGACGCCGCCAGCTTCGATCTGGTGCAACTGGCGGCGGCCAGCGAGGGTTTTTCCGGTGCGGAGATCGAGCAGGTGGTGGTCAGCGCCCTGTATGCCGCCCAGGCCCAGCAGCGGTCGGTGGATCAGGCCATGCTGCTGCATGGCATCCGCAGTACCTCGCCGCTATCGGTGGTGATGGCCGAGGAACTGGACGCCCTGCGCGCTTGGGCGGCAGGGCGGACGGTCAGTGCCGGTTAGCGCCTGTTAGTGGGCGCCGGAAAGCCCCAGCATCGCCGGCAAGGCAATCGCGGCCACAATGGCGATCGCAATAACGCCCAGCCAGAGCCAGGCCAGCACCTTCACCGCCGTGCTGTTGGGCGGTGGCGGCGAGCCATAGCGATTGGCCTCGCTGCTGCCGGGGATGATGTACATCAGCAGGGTAAAGACCCCGCCGACCAGGGGCACCAGGGTGACCAGCAGCAGCCAGCCACTCCAGCCAATATCATGCAGGCGCTGCACGCCGAACATGACGGCAACCACCAGCACACCGATACCCAGGGCCAGCATTACGAGGCCGCCGAGCACCTCGGATACGGCGAGCAGGCCGGCGGCCACGCCAAATAGCGGCATGCTGGCCAGGATCAGGACCAATGACCAGGCCAGGTAGCGCAAGCGACCGATGCGCCCTTCGATGCCAAAGGGTTTGAGCTCGCCAAAGGTCGGCAGGCTTTCGCTGCTGCTGGCCTTGGGTGGGGCATAGGGGCTGGCGGCCGGCTCGCTGGGCGTGCTGCTGCCCTGTTCGGCCTGGCGGGCGACAAACTTTTCGATAATGATGCCGCAGGCCGCGCATTCGGCCGCCTTGGCCTGCGTGTGGCCGCATTTCGGGCAGCGCATCTGGGTGTCATCGCTGTTTGTCGCCAGGCTTGCCGCTGCGGCCGTTGGCTCCTCGGTTTCCACCAGGCTCAGCTGGCGCGAAACTTCGGCTTCCTTGCGCACCTTGGCGCCGGCTCGCTGCAGGGCGCCGAGGTACTGATCCGCCTCGACCTCGCTGAGGTTGCGCTTGATCTCGATGACGCTGCCGCTAAAGAGCGCCTCGATCTTCGCCATATCGCTCTTGAACAGACGCGCCAGATTGTCCTTGACCGCCTCCAGGCCCATATCGGGCATCAGTTCGCCATTAAAGACAATCTTGAAACGGGGCTCGTGCATATCGGCTTCCTTGTCCTGAGGGAATCGATGGTGCCTACAGACTAGCTGCCCCGGCGCGCAGTCAACAAGCCGGGGCGGGGTAAAGGCCGGCCTGTTTCACATTCCGTATTCAGGCTGGCCAGCGTTGCTGCAAGGCGGCGGCCTGGCTGAGGGCTGCGCGGTACTCCTGATCCAGGCGCGCCACCAGTTCGGCGACGCTGGGCAGATCATCGATAACGCCGACGCCTTGGCCTGCGGACCACACGGTTTTCCAGGCCTTGGCCTCCTCATCCATCGGCTTGAGCTTTTCGCCGTAGTTGATCTCGCCCTTGTTCTGCAGTTGCTTGAGATCGTAGCCGGCCTGTTCCAGGCTCTGGCGCATAAAGCTGGCCGGCACGCCGGAGACGGCCGGGGTATGGATGATGTCGGCGGCCTGGGCGTCGAGAATCATCTGCTTGTAGGCGGGGGAGGCGGCGTTTTCCCGGGTGGCGATCAGGCGGGTGCCCATATAGGCCAGGTCCGCCCCCAGCAGCTGGGCGGCCAGCACCTCGTGACCGCGGTTCAGGCAGCCGGCCAGCAGCAGGGTCTTGTCGAAGAACTGGCGGATCTCGGCCAGCAGGGCGAAGGGGCTCCAGGTGCCGGCATGGCCACCGGCCCCGGCGGCTACCGCGATCAGACCATCGACCCCGGCCTCGGCGGCCTTCTCGGCATGGCGACGGGTGGTCACGTCATGGAACACCAGGCCGCCGTAGCTGTGCACCGCATCCACCACCTCCTTGACCGCTCCCAGGCTGGTGATGACGACCGGCACCCGGTGCTGTACGCAACTCGCCAGATCGGCCTGCAGGCGCGGGTTGCTGCCATGCACGATGAGGTTCACCGCATAGGGCGCGCACTGCTGATCCAGCCCCGCCTCGATCTCTTCCAGCCAGGCCTTGAAACCGGCGCTCTCACGTTGATTGAGGGCCGGAAAGCTGCCGACTATGCCGCTGCGGCAGCAGGCCAGCACCAGCTGCGGGTTGGATACCAGAAACATCGGCGCCGCGACGATGGGCAGGCGCAGGCGTTGTTCGAGCAGGGCAGGCAGGGACATGGGCGATCCTCTTGGTGAGCACGGGTTAGAAAGGGCGAACCACTACCAGGATGACAATCCCCAGTAGGGCCAGCACCGGAGCTTCATTGAACCAGCGATAAAACACATGACCGCGACGGTTCTCGCCGCGGGCGAAAGCCTTGAGCTGGGCACCACAGACAAACTGATAGACGACCAGCAGCACCACCAGGGCCAGCTTGGCGTGCATCCAGCCCTGGCTGAAGTAGTAGCCGGGGTTAAGGCTGATCAGCCATAAGCCGAGGGCCAGGGTGGCGATCAGCGAGGGCCACATAATGCCGCGATACAGCTTGCGCTCCATGATGCAGAAGCGCTCGCGGCTGACCTCGTCCGTACTCATGGCGTGGTAGACGAACAGGCGCGGCAGGTAGAACAGGCCGGCGAACCAGCAGACCATGGCGATGATGTGCAGGGCCTTGAGCCACAGATAGAGCATGTCGGGCACTCGTTGTGGAGAAATTGCCCCGATAGTAGAGCCCGTGGCCCTGTCCGTCATCACTGGCGGTTGGCCCCTGGCCGAAGCGGCTTTATCATCGGCAGCTTTCCAATGCTTTGCAGACAAAGGGGCAAGTGATGATCAAGGTCGGAATCGTCGGCGGCACAGGCTATACCGGTGTCGAACTGTTGCGTCTGCTGGCGCAGCACCCCGAGGCCCGGGTCGAGGTCATCACCTCGCGCTCCGAGGCCGGCGTGCGGGTCGACGAGATGTACCCGAACCTGCGCGGTCATTACGATCGGCTGGCTTTCAGCGTGCCGGATGTGGCCACTTTGGGGGCCTGTGACGTGGTGTTCTTCGCCACCCCCCATGGTGTTGCCCACGCCCTGGCCGGCGAGCTGCTGGCGGCCGGCACCAAGGTCATCGACCTGTCCGCCGACTTCCGCCTGCAGGACGCCGAAGAGTGGGGCAAATGGTACGGCCAGCCCCATGGTGCCCCCGAGTTGCTGCCTGAGGCGGTATACGGCTTGCCTGAGGTCAATCGCGAGGCGATCAAACAGGCGCGCCTGATTGCCGTGCCGGGCTGCTACCCGACCGCCACCCAGCTGGGTTTTATTCCGCTGCTGGAGGCGGGCCTGGCCGATGCGTCGAGCCTGATCGCCGACTGCAAGTCCGGGGTCAGCGGTGCCGGCCGCGGCGCCAGTGTCGGCTCACTGTTCAGCGAAGCGGGCGAGAGCATGAAGGCCTATGGGGTCAAGGGCCATCGTCATCTGCCGGAAATCCGCCAGGGCCTGCGCCATGCCGCCGGTTCGGATGTGGGGCTGACCTTCGTGCCGCACCTGACTCCCATGATCCGCGGCATTCACGCCACCCTCTACGCCACTGTGGTGGATCGTTCGGTGGATCTGCAGGCGCTGTTCGAGCGGCGCTATGCCAATGAGCCGTTCGTCGATGTGATGCCCGCCGGCAGTCACCCGGAAACCCGCAGCGTGCGCGGCGCCAACGTCTGCCGTATCGCCGTGCATCGGCCGCAGGACGGCGACCTGGTGGTGGTGCTGTCGGTGATCGACAACCTGGTCAAGGGCGCTTCCGGCCAGGCGGTGCAGAACCTGAACATCCTCTTCGGCCTGGATGAGCGCCTGGGCCTGTCCCATGCGGCATTGTTGCCCTGATGGGCGGCTGGGAAGTTCGCCCGGCCGACCCGGGGCGTACCCGTCGTCAGATCCTGCGCTGGTTGCTGGTGCTGGCTGCCATCCCCCTGGCGTTTTATGCCGGGCGCTACTGGCCGGTCGCTGACGGCTGGTTGCATGAGCCTGCGCCGGTGCAGGAGGTGGCGCGTATCGCCGAGCTGGAGCAGCAGCTGGAACAGGCGCAGCAGCGCCTGGCCCTGCTCAGCAGTGGTGAAAAGGTCAGTCAGCAGGCCAATGAGCAGAGCCGCCTGACCATCAAGCTGCTGGAGGAGCAGATCTACAAGCAGCAGCAGGACCTGGCCTTCTACAAGGGCGTGCTGGCTCCAGCCAGCCGCCGCGAGGGCTTGCGTGTGCGTACCTTTGAGGTGCAGGCCACGGACAGGCCTGGGGTTTTCCGCTACAAGATACTCCTCAGTCGTGTGGGCAAGGGCGACACCCCCCTGGCGGGCCAGTTGCAGGTAACGCTGCTCGGGCAGCAGGGCGACGCGGAGCAGAGCCTGGAACTGGCACCCCTGACCCAGGGGTTGGCGGATGCCCTGGCGGAGCAGTCGATCCCTTTCGCGTTCAAGCATTTTCAGGCGATTCCCGAGGCGGGCCGCTTTGCCGAGCTGCAATTGCCCGAGGGTTTTGTTCCCCGTGAGATCAGGGTGCGCGCCCTGGTAGAAGGTGAGAAGCCTCTGCTGCGCACATTCAAATGGAACAACCAGGAGAAGTCGGCCGGTGTGGAATAAAGACAAGAACAAAGTCGATCTGCAGCGTTTCAGTGGCAAGACCAGCCTGGTGGCGGTCGGTGCCGAATTGCAGGGCAACCTGCGTTTCCAGGGCGCAGTGCAGGTCGATGGCAACGTCAGCGGCAATCTGCTGACCGCCGAAGGCATGGTCCGGGTCAGTGCCCAGGGCCAGGTCGAAGGGGAGATTCGAGCGCCCCATGTGGTGATCGACGGCGAGGTGATCGGTGATGTTCACGCCAGCGTCCATCTGGAGCTGGGCGCGCGGGCGCGGGTGCGGGGCAATCTCTACTATGGCTTGATGGAAATGGCCATGGGTGCGCAGATCGAAGGGCGTCTCTGTCATCTGCAGGATGAGCCGCGGCCCCTGGAACTGCCCGAGAGCCTCGACTCTGCACAATAGTTGACCGCTTTTCTCGGACAAGCGGATAATAGCCGCCATTACGCAGTATGGCGCCTGGCGCCGGGAGTAACTCAATGAGTGTCGAAACCTTCACCCCCACAGCCCTGATCTTTACCCAGGGTGCTGCAAGCAAGGTGAAGAGCCTGGTCGAGGAAGAAGGCAATCCGCGCCTGAAGCTCCGTGTCTTTGTGACCGGCGGTGGCTGCTCGGGCTTTCAGTATGGCTTCACCTTCGATGAGGAGGTGGCCGAGGACGATACCCTGGTCGAGCGTGAAGGCGTCAGCCTGGTGGTCGACCCCATGAGCTTCCAGTACCTGGCCGGTGCCGAGGTGGACTATCAGGAAGGCCTGGAGGGTTCGCGCTTTGTGATCAAGAACCCCAATGCCACCACCACCTGCGGCTGCGGTTCATCCTTCTCGATCTGATCCTTGTACAAACAAGAACGCCGCGCTTTATGCGCGGCGTTTTTGTTTGGGGTCAGGCGGGGTAAAGGGCGCCCAGCACCCGCAGTCCCCTGGCGCCCGTCACGCTGGGACGGTTGCCGGGTATGCCTTGCAGGCAGCAATGGGCCAGCCAGGCGAAGGCCATGGCTTCCACCCAGTCGGCAGGCACACCCTGGGTGTCGGTGCTGCTGACCTGGGCATCCGGCAGGAGCGCGGCCAGGCGCCCCATCAGCTGCAGATTGCGTGCTCCGCCACCGCAGACCAGCACGTCTCGGGTTCCGGCTTGCGCCGCGCGCAGGGCATCGATACAGCTCACCGCCGTCAGCTCCAGCAGGCTGGCCTGGACGTCGGCCGGTGCCAGAGGGGGCAGCGAGCTCAGGCACTGATCCAGCCAGGGCAGATTAAATAGTTCACGGCCGGTGCTCTTGGGCCCCCGGGTCTGGAAGAAGGGGGCGCTCAGGAGTGTCTGCAGCAGTTCGGGCTGCACCTGGCCGCTGGCGGCCCATTGCCCATCCAGATCGTAGTCCAGCCCCCGGTGGCGCTTAATCCAGGCATCCAGCAGGGCATTGCCAGGGCCGCAGTCGAAGCCCTGCACGGGCAGGCCTGGGGTCAGCAGGCTGAGGTTGCTGAAACCACCGATATTGAGCACGGCGCGAGGGGCTTCTGGGCTGGCGAACAGGGCTTCATGAAAGGCCGGGACCAGGGGCGCGCCCTGGCCTCCGGCCGCCACATCCCGGCGGCGGAAGTCGGCGACCACGCTGATGCCAGTCAGCTCTGCGAGCAAGGCGGGATTGCCGATCTGAATGCTGAAGCCGCGTGCCGGTTCATGGCGTACCGTCTGGCCGTGGCTGCCAATGGCACGAATGGCGCCTGCGGCCAGGCCTTGCTCGCTCAGCAGGGCCTGGATGCCACTGGCCGCCAGGGTGACCCAGTGCTGCTCGGCGATGGCCGCGCGGGCCAGCTCATCCGGGCCGGGGCTGCACAGTGCCAGAAGTTCACTGCGCAACGCGCTGGGCATGGGTAGGAAGTGGGTGGCGAGCAGGCGGGTCTGCTCGCTCTGCTCGATCAGTGCGATGTCCAGGCCATCCAGGCTGGTGCCGGACATCACACCCAGGTACAGGGGCATCGCAATCAGCGCTGGTTAAGGGCGAGCAGGGTGGAGCGCTCCTGGTCCATCTTGGCCATCAGCGGCTTGCTCAGCTGCATAAAGCGCTGCTTCTCGCTGGCGGCAATGGGGTCGGCCATGGGCAGCTTCTGACTCAGGGGGTCGACGTGCACGCCGTTGACCTGGAACTCGTAATGCAGGTGCGGCCCGGTGGACAGGCCGGTGGTGCCGATATAACCGATGATCTGGCCCTGCTTGACGTTGGCACCGTTGCGGATGCCCTTGGCAAAGCCCTGCATATGGGCATACAGGGTGCGATAGCGCTGACCGTGCTGAATGATCACGGTGTTGCCGTAGCCGCCATGCCGTCCGGCCAGGGTAACCCGGCCATCGCCGGCAGCCTTGATCGGGGTGCCGTGGGGCGCGGCATAGTCCACACCCTTGTGGGCGCGGATCTTGTTCAGAATCGGGTGCTTACGCCCAGTGGAGAAGCGCGAACTGATGCGGGCAAAGTCCACCGGGGTGCGGATAAAGGCTTTGCGCATGCTTTCGCCGTTGGCGTTGTAGTAGCTGGTGCTGCCCTGTTTGTTGGTGTAGCGCACGGCGGTGTAGGTCTTGCCGCGGTTGGTAAAGCGCGCGGAGAGGATGTCGCCGGTGCCGACCTGCTTGCCGTTGACCACTTTCTTCTCGTAGATCAGCTCAAACTCGTCGCCTTCACGAATGTCCATGGCAAAGTCGATGTCGTAGCCGAAGATATTGGCCAGATCCATGGTCAGTCCATGGCTCAGACCGGCGCGCTTGGCCGAGAGGAACAGCGAACTGCGGATCGTGCCGTGGGTATAGGCCTGCTGTACGTCAGGCTTGACCACTTCGCGCTTGAATTCGAAACCCTTGGCGCCCCGGCTCAGGGCCAGGCTTTCCAGATCGCTGAGTTTGGTCTGCAGGGTTTGCAGTTGTCCGTCTTCGTCCAGTTCGAACTCGACGACCTGGCCCACCTTGAGGCGGGTCAGCTGCTTGGCCTCCTTGCTGGTGGCCAGGACCTCATGCAGGGTCGCAGCAGAAAGCCCGACCTTGTTGAACAGGGTGGACAGGGTATCGCCGCTGGCGACGGTCAGGCTGCGCTGGCGCGGAGTTTCTTCAACCTCTGGCTCATCAGGTTGTGCCTCGGCATTGGTCGTGGCGCTGGGGGTGTCGATGCGGGCGAAGGGCGAATCGGTCTGCTTGCCACTGGTGACCGCTTGCTTCAGACCATCGCCTTGCAGTGAAAGGACTTCGCTGGAGCCTTCCAGGTCGAGATCGATATAGGTCTTGTGGGCTTCAACTTCGCGGGAGGGGAAGATCAACAGGGCCAGGCTGAGGAGGGCGGCAACCCCACTGGCAGCCAGGATATGGCCTTTGGGGTAGAGTGGCGGCGCTTTAGTTGGAGAGGTCATAGGCGTCTTTTGATTGTGAAAATGACTGAAAATAAATAAAGAAAATGATGAATATGCAGTAACTGTATAAAATATAACCAAATCCCGTCTTAGGCAACCCTGGTTGTCTCCGGGAGGTCTTAGGCAGGCGTCTGCATGGGCAGAACTTGTGCTTTGTCTGTGATCTTGTATGGTTGGTTCCCTTTGGCTTTCGAGTGGTTGTGAGTCCTGTGATGAAGTCGGTTGAAGAGCAGTTGGCGCTGATCAAGCGCGGCGCGGAAGAGGTTCTGGTTGAGGCTGAGCTGGTCGAGAAGCTCAAGCGGGGTCAGCCGCTGCGGATCAAGGCGGGCTTCGATCCGACGGCGCCGGATCTGCATCTCGGTCATACCGTGCTTATTAATAAGCTGCGGCAGTTCCAGGAGCTGGGCCATCAGGTGATCTTTCTGATTGGCGATTTCACCGGGATGATCGGCGACCCCAGCGGCAAGAGTGCCACGCGTCCGCCCTTGACCCGTGAGCAGGTTCTGGAGAACGCCGAAACCTACAAGGCGCAGGTTTTCAAGATTCTCGACCCGGAGAAGACCGAGGTGGCCTTCAACTCCACCTGGATGGACAAGATGGGACCGGCGGATTTCATTCGTCTTACCTCGCAGTACACCGTTGCTCGCATGCTGGAGCGTGATGACTTCAGCAAGCGCTACTCGACCAATCAGCCAATCGCCATCCATGAGTTCCTTTATCCGCTGGTGCAGGGCTATGACTCGGTGGCCCTGCACGCGGATGTCGAGCTGGGGGGTACCGATCAGAAGTTCAATCTGCTGATGGGGCGCGAACTGCAGCGTTCCTATGGGCAGGCGTCGCAGTGCATCGTCACCATGCCGTTGCTCGAAGGTCTCGATGGCGTGAAGAAGATGTCGAAGTCCCTGGGTAACTATGTCGGCATCCAGGAAGCGCCAGGTGTTATGTATAACAAGCTGGTATCCATGCCGGATGCGCTGATGTGGCGCTACTTCGAACTGCTCAGCTTCCGCTCCATGGAGGAGATCGAGCAGTTCAGGCGAGATGTCGAGCAGGGGGCTAATCCGCGCGATATCAAGATCAAGCTGGCCGAAGAGATCGTGGCGCGATTCCATGGCGAGGAGGCGGCTGCCAATGCGCATCGCTCTGCCGGTAACCGCATGAAGGATGGTGAGCTGCCCGATGATCTGCCGGAGCTGGAAATCACGGCGGCCGAAGATATGCCCATCGCTGCGCTGCTGAACAAGGCCGGGCTGGTCAAGAATGCCGCGGTAGCGCGCGATCTTCTAGGATCGGGTGGTGTGCGTGTGGATGGCGAGGTGGTGGATCGTTCCTTCATCTATAAGCTGGGTGCCACGCATGTTTGCCAGGCGGGCAAGAAGGCTTTTGCCCGCGTCACGCTAAAGGCTGAATAAAGTTGCAAATAAGCGTTGACGGGAAATTTCGCCGGCCTATAATGCGCACCTCTTACGGCGCAGGCCTTCTCTTAAACTCCTTGTAAATCAAGAAGTTAGATTAAAAA
>OGCL01001416.1_pt1 | contig 20591 bp, 23 predicted proteins | sample 1570041 | NCBI WGS metagenome assembly OGCL01 (sample SAMN06266162, study PRJEB24511) | hot springs metagenome | isolation source: Hot spring water | place: South Africa: Limpopo | collected 2015-06-22
CGGAATGCAATGGATAAAAAAGAAACAATATGGATACCTGTCATTTGCAGTTATTTTTCTTGCCATAGGATGGCTATATAAAATACATGAATAAGGAACATGAAAAATACAGTTTGATAATACCTATTGCTCGGCGTTTCAGCCTAACAACAGGTTCAAATCGCTCGCTTCGCTCACTGGGACGGGCTAAAGCCCGCCCCTTAACCAAACGTTAGATTCGTTGGGGCGAATAATCGGAGTACACATGGACGTATCGCTGAGCAGCAGCCATTCAATGCTTTGGTCGGCAACCATCACGACCGGCGCGACAACGTGCCAACAGCCAGGGAAAGTCAGCGCCGCATCAACGCTCTGCGCAACGTTCCCAGACCCATGTGGCACAGATCCATTACTGGCGGTGCCCATAAAAGTCGGCGCCGTGGCCAAGCACACCGGACTGATCCAAAACCCATGCGGGCAAAATGCAACGCCGCTGTTTTCCGCTTTCCAACACCGCGTTGCCGCCACTACAGTGTCCGGAATGCCAGTTCTAACAACAGGTTCAAATCGCTCGCTTCGCTCACTGGGACGGGCTAAAGCCCGCCCCTTAACCAAACGTTAGATGCAGTTTCAAAAACCACGGAACCATCATGGCATTCGACATGTATCACGGTAGCGAGAAAGCATGCATAGAAACGCATGAAGAGTCGCTATTCGTTCCTGTTAACGAAAATCCGAGTTACCCATGCCTCGACTGGCTTTTGGCAGAGCTCTATAACTCTCCCAAGATTCCTCCAGAAAAATCAAACATTATTGTTCATGAGCTTATTGCGTTGCGCGAGGAGGTTCTTGGCACAGAGCTAAGTTATGTAACAAGAACCATTGACAGAATCATGCCTTTCTTCAGCAAAGCATGGCTGATTTTCCTGAAAGTGGGCGTATTGTTCCTGAGGTCGGCGCACAACGCATCAGGGAAGTAATGTTTGGAGCGTATCGGGTTATTTATAGCGCCAAAGATCAGGTTGATATTCTGACAGTACGGCGTAGCAATCAGCTATTACGAGAATCCGAGCTTGGCAGCGACGAAACATAACAATAGGTTCAAACCGTTCGCTTCGCTCACTGGGACGGGCTAAAGCCCGCCCCTTAACCAAACGTTATATTTCAAAGGTCAAATTGTGACACAGCCAATCATGCAGAGAATTGTTCGCTACATGGCTGCCAGACTCGCAAGAAAGCAAATAGAGTCGGCCGTTGCCTTTGGAGGCGAATTTGATTCGCAGCGCTTCACAAATGAAGCCGCTAATAGCTATTGGAAGAGAAAAAGCTGTGATTTTAACTTTGAGAAGGGTTATGGCGACGAGTGGTACAAGCTTGGCCAAAAAGATGCACTTAATGGAATTTTCCGATCAAAAGAAATAGCAATAGATTCTTACAAGCGCGGCTGGCTCAACGAGATATATGCTTTAAGCCACCAAGGGTGGATAAATCCAAAAATCATCAAAAACTATGGCTGGCTGGACAATCACGTCATAAATGAATATCGCATAATAAAAACAAACTACATCGACCAATTGAACTGGGATGATCCAGAGGTTTGAAATATAACAACTGGTTCAAATCACTCGCTTCGCTCGCTGGGACGGGCTAAAGCCCGCCCCTTAACCAAACGTTAGGGTGCTATTGCCATGTCAGATGATCTGCTGATCGGACCAAGTTCAAAGATTCGTCGCGCACAACGGCACGTAGCTGAGCTTGAAGAATGCATTCAAACATTTCTTCGCAATGATGCTTGTTCAGTAGAGGTTGAGGAAGACCAAGCTTCAGGGAGTCACGTTCTCAAGATTGTTACATCGAAGCCCCTTCCAGAAGATATTCCTCTCGCCATCGGGGATGCTGCAAACAATCTTCGTAGCGCTCTCGATATTCTTATTTCTGCGTTCATTAGAAAGGCAGGAGGCAACATAGCAGCTGGAAGCCTCCCAATTCACGAAACAAAAGAGAATCTAGTGGCCGCACTGCAGCGCAGCGAAATCAAAAAGGTAAGACCTGATGTAGCAGAGTTTATTCTCAACAACATTAAACCATACAAAGATGGCAACTTTGGCATCTGGGCACTCAGCAAACTCGACAATGTCAATAAGCATAGACTTATTATTCCAGTTGTAGCCGTTACCCGCCTAAGCGGTATCTCTGCCCGCGATGAAAATAACAACATTTTCACCAACCTCACCGTTACTGTAGATCACGGGCGCATCATGAATCTCATACAGACTGGTGCCCGAATGCACATCACTAATCACGGCCATCCAGCAATAGCAATTCTCTTCGACGAAGGGCACCCATTTGAAGGCAAGGCAGTAGTTCAAACACTGCATCATCTTATTAATCTTGTCACCGAGGTTGTCGAATCGTTTCGTACTATCGCCCCCTAACAACTGGTTCAAACCGTTCGCTTCGCTCACTGGGACGGGCTAAAGCCCGCCCCTTAACCAAACGTTAGGTGTCACTAGCATTATGCTCGATTTCATATTAAGGCTTGGGAACATAACGTTAGAGCTCAGCCGTCTTTTGACAATTCGCTTCGCGCCAGGCAACCCCAACAGTGAAACTCAAATTGGGAAGCAGGTTGCTTCACTGATTCCGCTATGGAATTCTGGTCGGCGAGAAGAATGTGAGTTTGAGCTTATTAAACTCGCCTATCTTGCCAAGCACCTAGGGGAAATTGAAGAAGCCGATCCAAAACTGCTGTCACACTTCCGCAGAGAGTTTCGTCGCTCTGGAAAAATATTGTCCTACTACGGAATTAGGTTTGAAGCCTATATAGCTGCAAGTCTAATTAGGAGTGGCGTACAATTCATTAAATCGGAAACTCCAGATTTTCTCATCGCCGAATCAAAGCTTGGACTTGAGTGCACCAGCACTCGCGTGAACGCGGGGCATGGAAAGTCAGACCTCACCTACAAAATTCAGTCAGCCTTAACCAAGAAGGCTAAGACAGCCAGTAATCGACCAGAAATAGCCCTTCTAATTGACATAACAAATATTGCACACAACTTGATAGATTTTGATATCCAAGCGATTAGAACTGCAATTTACTCTTCGCTGCTTGAAACTAAATTCGGAGCTGTTGTCCTTTTCGTTCATTTGTTTAACCATGATCTATCGCAATATGAAACCAACTATTTGCGTATTGACGGGCAAACAATCATTAGCTCGCTGAAATCTCTTCTTGACCACCTTTACCCACTTAAAGTTCATGAGGTGCGTGAGTATAAGATCCCAACTGAAGGCTAGATATCTGAACCTAACAACTGGTTCAAACCGTTCGCTTCGCTCACTGGGACGGGCTAAAGCCCGCCCCTTAACCAAACGTTATGCAGCGCATCTTTGGAAAATTCAAAAAATATGGAGATTCTCATGACCGCATCATTGCAATTTATTGGACCAGTGCTCGCATTGATTACATGGACGATGGTGATGTGGTTATGGATGTACGCTACGCGGCTTCCTGCCATGCGTGCAGCAGGAATGAAGCCCGATCCAAATGCTCCGCGTGGCGAGCAAATGTCTTCTCTCCCACCTCATGTACGCTGGAAAGCGGATAATTACAATCACTTACTAGAACAGCCAACACTGTTCTATGCACTTGCGATTTCGCTTGTTTTATTAGGTGTCCAAACACAAATAGGATTGATGCTCGCTTGGGCTTATGTATTTCTACGTATTGGCCATAGCCTAGTGCAAGCATTAATAAATAAAATCGAATTCAGGTTTTTGCTATTTGTCTTGTCAAACATCCCATTGCTTGCACTAGTCTATATAGCAGTTTCAGCATTCCTCAACATGCCAAGCGCTGCATAACAATAGGTTCAAACCGTTCGCTGCGCTCACTGGGACGGGCTAAAGCCCGCCCCTTAACCAAACGTTAAACCCCAAAAGGAATTACTTTGAAAATTATCAGAATTGCATTACTAGTGTTAGCTTCTAGTTCGGTTTTCGCTGCACCGCCAAATGAATTTGAGAGCGTAACAGTTGGATTGAAGGTCATAAAGCCTACAGAATGGCAGTTTGTTAGCGCTGACGAGAATCTTGAAAACCTGAAGAAAATCGAACTAAATGACCAAGAGTTTCAACAGTTGATGCAAAAGTACGCTACAGCACCATTAGTAGCCATGATGAAATACCCAGAACCATATGACGACTTGAACCCCAGCTTTAAAGTGAATGTTAAACCTCTTGGGCAGCTCAAAGGTGTAGATCCAAAGCAAATACTTAACCTTTTCCTGCCACAGTTCCAAAAAACCTTCAAAGACTTTGTACTAGTTCAAGAACCAATTGATGAACAACTATCTGGACTAAATTCCGCATACATGCGGGTTAACTACTCGATAGCAATCCCAGACGGTAGAGAGTTCCCTACCACTTCAGAGCTATGGATTATCCCAAGAGGTGATTACTTTTTCATAGTTGGAGCTGGAACACGACAAGACGAAAAAACAGGCTCTAGAGGGGAAATCAAAGAAATACTTAAAAGTCTTGTAATAAGTAACTGAGTTTGGCGTTTAACAATTGGTTCAAACCGTTCGCTCCGCTCGCTGGGACGGGCTAAAGCCCGCCCCTTAACCAAACGTTATATGCCTATATGAAAATCTCGACAGCCGCCATATTAGTAGCATGCGCATCAGTCACATCATTTGTATTAGGCTCGCGATATGGCGCAGAAGCTTTCATCCAGGCCGATGCGAAATTTACTTCCGCATTAATAACCGAAAAACTCTCCGATCTAGATAGCGGCAATCTCAAGCGCCTCAGAAGTTCACTGGAGTTCGACCGTGATCTATCACTTATCAGATATGGTGAAGGCGAGAAAAACATAATAATTTATATGTGGCCAGAATTACTGCACGGCGAGAACAAGCAATTAGGGCTAAGATCTCTTCAGCGCGCCGCCACATACAGAAAAAACAATTTAACGGAGTGGGCAAATCAAGCAACCCTTGAGTCTTTCACGCCAGAAATTCGGCTCGGCATTCAAGAACATGCTCAAATCTTAGAGTCGGTCACCAATAAATATGCCAAATAGGCATATAACAAATGGTTCAAACCGTTCGCTTCGCTCACTGGGACGGGCTAAATCCGGTCCCTTAACCAAACGTTAGCTCTGCTTGCACCACCCCGAGAGTGGTACTATAGTATCACTCTAATCTAATTCGAGGTGCCCCATGAAAGTCGAGCTCGTTACCAATCTCAAGCGCCAAGCTACGAAAATCCTGGCAGACCTCCATATTTCAAAGGAGCCTGTGCTGATCACCGAGCATGGGCAGCCATCAGCATATCTCGTCGATGTTCAGGACTATGAATTTATGCAGCGTCGCTTAGCACTGCTTGAGGGGCTATCGCGTGGGGAGCGCGCTGTACTTGAAGGAAGAACATACAGCCAGAGTGAGGCCAAGGAGAAAATGAGCAAATGGCTGAAGTAATCTGGACGGAGCCAGCCCTCCAAGAACTGGAGGCCATTGCTGAATACATTGCCCTAGATAATCCCACAGCAGCAAATCACTTGGTCAATGCTGTTTTCGAAAAAACCAAGCGTCTTGAAGACTTTCCTCAATCGGGCCGAACTCCTCCTGAACTTCCCAACTCTGTTTATAGAGAGCTAGTGGTACCACCCTGCCGAGTCTTTTATCGTGAAGACGGAAAACGGGCTCTAATTCTCTATGTTATGAGAGAAGAACGGCAACTTCGTGCTTATATGCTTGAGAATAGCTAATAAGTGATTCAAACCGTTCTCTGCGCCCACTGGGACGGGCTAAAGCCCGCCCCTTAAGGAAGGCCTGAAAAAGCCTCTGTCGAAAAATAGGATCCAGAAACCAGGCGGCTCACAGACCTGCTATTTCATAAAAAGCGGGCTTTTTCAGAGGATCCTTAGAATTGGCGCAAAATGGCCGCAATACAGCGAAAATGCTGGGCATACCAGACTTGCAAATGAGAAGCCCTGCCCCGTGCAGGCACGGCGGCGCCATTCCATATATACGCATGCCGCAATCCTTGGCTGCCACGCCCACCATCGGCGCGGTGTAACGGCTGATGCTCAGCACGCGGCAATACGTCCCCGAGGACGGTGCTGCAGTCGATGATGACTACAACCGATCCTGCTCCACATGATCCAAATCCACCGCTTCACCCGGTTTGAGCGCGAGCAATCGGCGGATGTCGCCAAACATCGCGTCGTATTCATCGTGATGCGCCATGATTGGTCCATGGCTTGAAGGCAGGCCCTGACGTTGGGCGATTTTGCCCAGCAGGCTGGCGAAATTGTAGGCGGTGTCGCGGTGCATATCGAAGCTTTCACTGAAATCCCGGCCACCCACCTGACCGCACATGCGAAAGTGCATCATGGCGCCTTGAGCCGGGTCGTGGTGCACTTCGTAGTAGACATCGACGCTGTAGGCCGGGATGTCATCGCTGGCCAGCAGGCGTTCACGATGCAGGTGACCGGGTTTGAACATGGCGACCTCCCGATACTCACATAAGCCATCTCGGCAATTGACCAGGCACTGCGCCCGCTATCAGTGCAGTGCCGGGGCGCTGGTTCGCTCCTGCACCAACACCCAAGGTGCCACCACCACGGCCCAGAGCTGCGGGTCACGGGCCAGCAGGTCTTCGGCGCGACTATCATCGAGTTTGCCGAGCAGGCCAGCCTGCAGCCACTGGCTGACCCGGGCCTGGTCGTTCTCGGCCACGGCTTCGGCCATGGCCACCAGATCCTGACTGCCTTCCACCCAGAGTAGCGCACCCCGGGCGAAGAAGGGCTGCAGCTCCTGCCAGGTGATGGGCGCGGTTTCGCCAAGCAGCTTGGCATAAAGGGTGCTAGCGTGTTCAGTCATGCTGTGTTCCTGTGCAAAAGGTCAGTATTGATGCGGCGGCCATGATAGCGTCAGGCGCCACTCAGGCAAGCCTGATGGGCCGGGCAGAAATGACCGCACAGCCACGGCGTTTTTCTGTACGTTTGTGTCACCCATGCGACACCCTGGGCAATTGCTTCCGACAACCGGCTTTTCAAGCCGCGAAGCCGCACTCTACACTGCAGCGGTCAAGTTGCCGGGGGGATGACCGGGGATCACACCCGGTTCTGCAGCCTTGGCCGCCAGAACTACAACAAACAAAAAATAACGAGTGGAGCATTATGAATAAGGCTACTAAGCAGATTTCCAAACTGTTTGCCGCCATGGCCATGGCCGGCGTTGCCAGCTATTCGATGGCTGCCGACACCATCAAGATCGGCCTGGCCGGCCCGGTGACCGGTCCGGTTGCCCAGTACGGCGACATGCAGTTTATCGGTGCCAAGATGGCCATCGAGCAGATCAACAAGGCTGGCGGCGTCAATGGTGCCCAGCTCGAAGGCGTGGTCTACGACGATGCCTGTGATCCCAAGCAGGCCGTGGCGGTCGCCAACAAGATCGTCAACGATGGCGTGCAGTTCGTGGTGGGCCACCTGTGCTCCAGCTCCACCCAGCCGGCTTCCGACATCTATGAAGATGAAGGCATCCTGATGATCACCGCCGCCTCCACCAACCCGGACATCACCACCCGCGGCTACCAGCTGGTGTTCCGCACCATCGGCCTGGACAGCCTGCAGGGCCCAACCGCCGGCAAGTTTATCGTCGACAGCATCAAACCCAAGCGCGTTGCCGTGATCCACGACAAGCAGCAGTACGGCGAAGGCATTGCCACCGCGGTCAAGCTGGAAGTGGAAAAGGCCGGCATCCCGGTTGCAGCCTTTGAAGGCATCACCGCCGGTGACAAGGACTTCTCTGCCCTGATCGGCAAGCTCAAGCGCGAGAACGTCGACTTCGTCTACTACGGTGGCTACCACCCGGAGCTGGGCCTGATCCTGCGTCAGTCCAAGGAGCAGGGCCTGAACGCCAAGTTCATGGGCCCGGAAGGTGTGGGTAACGCCGACATCTCCGCCATCGCCGGCGAAGCCTCCGAAGGCATGCTGGTCACCCTGCCCAAGGCCTTCGACGAAGATCCGAAGAACGCCCACTTGGTTGCCGCCTTCAAGGCCAAGAACGAAGACCCGAGCGGTCCGTTCGTGTTCCCGGCCTACGCCGCTGTTCAGGTGATCGCCGAGGGCATCAGCAAGGCCGGCGGTACCGACACCGCCAAGGTAGCCGAGGCCATTCGCGCCAACAGCTTCGACACCCCCACCGGCGAGCTGGCCTTTGACGAGAAAGGCGACCTGAAGGACTTCAGCTTCGTGGTTTACCAGTGGCATGCCAACGGTACCAAGACCGCGCTGAGCGAGTAACCCCTCCCGCCTAAGCCGAAGCCCACTGCAGTTTGCTGCAGTGGGCTTTGTCTATCCGTATCCGCAGGTTACGCAGTTATGACCGAACCTCTGCTCTACTTTATTCAGCAGCTGCTCAACGGGCTTACCGTGGGCAGCACCTATGCGTTGATCGCCATCGGCTACACCATGGTCTACGGCATCATCGGCATGATCAACTTCGCCCACGGCGAGGTCTACATGATCGGCAGCTATATCGCCTTTATGGTCCTCGCCGCCATGGCCCTGATGGGCCTGGATTACCTGCCACTGATGATCATCGGCGCCTTCGTCATCAGCATGATCGTCACCAGTGCCTATGGCTTCAGCATCGAACGGGTAGCCTATCGCCCGCTGCGCGGTGGCAACCGCCTGATCCCGCTGATCTCCGCCATCGGCATGTCCATCCTGCTGCAGAACGTGGTGCGCCTGGCCCAGGGCTCGCGTGATATCGCCATGCCCAGCCTGATCAGCGGCGGCTGGAGCTTCGGCCCGGACGAGGGCTTCCAGGCCTCGCTGTCCTATATGCAGTTGGTGATCTTCGTGGTCACCTTCGCCACCATGACCCTGCTCACCCTGTTCATCTCCCGTTCGCGCACCGGCCGCGCCTGCCGCGCCTGCGCCGAAGACCTGAAGATGACCAACCTGCTGGGCATCAACACCAACGCCATCATTGCCATGACCTTCGTCATCGGCGCCGCCCTGGCGGCGGTGGCCGGGGTACTGCTGAGCATGTATTACGGTGTGATCAACCCCTATATCGGCTTTATGGCCGGGCTCAAGGCCTTTACCGCCGCGGTACTGGGCGGCATCGGCAGCATCCCTGGCGCCGTACTCGGCGGCCTGCTGCTGGGCGTGACCGAAGCCATCACCGCGGGCTATTTCAGCAGCGAATACAAGGATGTGGTGGCCTTCAGCCTGCTGATCCTGATCCTGCTGTTCCGCCCCACCGGCATCCTGGGCCGCCCGGAGGTCGAGAAGGTATGAAGCAACTGCATTTCAAACCCGCCCTGCTGTCGCTGGTGGTGGTCACCATCCTCACCGGTCTGCTGCTCGGCGTACGCCTGACCCAGGCCGGTACCGGCCTGACCATCACCGGCGCCAGCCCCGACGTACTGTGGAAGATCGCCGGCGCTGCGCTGTTTATCTTCCTCTACAACCTGCTGCGCGATTACATCGAAGCCGCCCGTGGCAAACTGCCGGCCAAACCGAGCATGCCCCTGAGCCTGAGCAAGCTGACTGACGTGGTGGCCGTGCGCCGGCTGTTCTGGTGCTTCATCATCGCCGCCGCCATCGTCTTCCCGTTCTTCGCCAACCGCGGCGCCATCGACCTGGCGACCCTGGTGCTGATCTACGTGATGCTGGGCCTGGGCCTGAACATCGTGGTCGGCCTGGCCGGCCTGCTGGACCTGGGTTATGTCGGTTTCTACGCCGTCGGTGCCTACAGCACCGCCCTGCTCGGCATGTACTTCCAGATCGGCTTCTGGCCGGGCCTGGTGGCAGCCGGCGCGCTGGCCGCGCTGTTCGGCTTTCTGCTGGGCTTCCCGGTGCTGCGCCTGCGCGGCGACTACCTGGCGATCGTGACCCTGGGTTTCGGCGAGATCATCCGCATCCTGCTGAACAACATGACCTGGCTGACCAATGGCCCCAACGGCATCGGCAATATCGAAAAGCCGACCCTGTTCGGCCTGGAGTTCAGCCGCCGGGCCAGCGAGGGCGCGCAGACCTTCCACGAGTTCTTCGGCATCGCCTTCAACACCAACCACCGGGTCATGTTCCTCTACCTGCTGGCCCTGGCCCTGGTGCTGGCCACCCTGTTCGTGATCAACCGCCTACTGCGCATGCCGCTGGGCCGCGCCTGGGAAGCCATGCGTGAAGACGAGATCGCCTGCCGCGCCCTGGGCCTGAACCCCACCGCGATCAAGCTGACCGCCTTCACCATCGGCGCCACCTTCGCCGGTTTCGCCGGCAGCTTCTTCGCCGCGCGCCAGGGCTTTATCAGCCCTGAATCTTTCACCTTTATCGAGTCGGCGATCATCCTCGCCATCGTCGTGCTGGGTGGCATGGGCTCGCAGCTCGGGGTGATCCTGGCGGCCATCGTGATGACCGTACTGCCGGAACTGGCCCGCGAGTTCAACGAGTACCGCATGCTGCTGTTCGGCCTGCTGATGGTGCTGATGATGATCTGGCGCCCACAGGGGCTGCTGCCGATGAAACGCCCGCATCTGGAGCTGCGCACATGAGCCAACCGCTGCTTGAAGTCTCCGGTCTGACCATGCGCTTTGGCGGCCTGCTGGCCGTCAACGGAGTCAACCTGACCGTCAACAAGGGCCAGGTGGTGTCCATGATCGGCCCCAATGGCGCCGGCAAGACCACCGTATTCAACTGCCTGACCGGGTTCTATGCCCCCACCGACGGCAAGATCCTCTTCCATGGCGAGGAGATCCAGGGCCTGCCCGGCTTCCAGATCTCGCGCAAGGGGATGATCCGCACCTTCCAGCACGTGCGCCTGTTCAAGGAAATGACCGTGGTGGAAAACCTGCTGGTGGCCCAGCACCGTCACCTCAACACCAACTTCATCGCCGGCCTGCTGAAGACACCGGCCTACCGCCGCGCCGAGAAGGAAGCCCTGGAACGGGCCGCCTACTGGCTGGAGAAGGTCGACCTGCTGCCGTTTGCCAACCGTACCGCCAGCACCCTGGCCTACGGTCAGCAGCGCCGCCTGGAAATCGCCCGCTGCATGGTGACCCAGCCGACCCTGCTGATGCTGGACGAACCGGCGGCAGGCCTCAACCCCAAGGAAACCGACGACCTCAAGGCGCTGATCGGCGATCTGCGCGATAACCACGGGATCACCGTACTGCTGATCGAGCATGACATGAAGCTGGTGATGAGCATTTCCGACCATATCGTGGTGATCAACCAGGGCTGCCCGCTGGCTGCCGGGACACCGGACGAGATCCGCCAGAACCCGGCGGTGATCAAGGCCTACCTGGGGGAGGAGTAAGCCATGCTGTCGATGAACAATATCTCCACCTTCTACGGCAAGATCCAGGCGCTGCACGATGTCAGCGTGCAGGTGAACAAGGGCGAGATCGTCACCCTGATCGGCGCCAACGGTGCCGGCAAGACCACCCTGCTGATGACCCTGTGCGGCGACCCGCGCGCCGCCAGCGGACAGATCACCTACGACGGTCAGGACATCACCGGTCTGAGCACCGCCGAGATCATGCGCCTGGGCCTGGCCGTGGTGCCGGAAGGTCGCCGGGTATTCTCGCGCCTGACCGTGGAAGAGAACCTGGCCATGGGCGGTTTCTTCGGCGACAAGGCCGCCAATGCGGCGCAGCTGGAGCATGTGCTGCAGCTGTTCCCGCGCCTCAAGGAACGCTTCGACCAGCGCGCCGGCACCATGTCCGGCGGTGAACAGCAGATGCTCGCCATCGGCCGCGCGCTGATGAGCAAGCCCAAGCTGCTGCTGCTGGACGAACCGTCCCTGGGCCTGGCGCCGATCATCATCCAGCAGATCTTCGAGATCATTCAGCAACTGCGCAGCGAAGGCGTGACCATCTTCCTGGTCGAGCAGAATGCCAACCAGGCGCTGAAGCTGGCCGATCGCGGCTATGTGATGGAACACGGTCATATCGTCCTGGAAGACAGCGGCGCCAGCCTGCTGGCCAACGAGGACGTACGCCGCGCCTACCTGGGCGGCTGACGGATCGCTGGGCAGTAGAAAGCCGCTCCCTTGGGAGCGGCTTTTTTATATGCGCCAACAGCACCTAAGCCGGCACCGGCACTATATTGGGCACCGGCGGGCTGCTCAGGCAGAGAAACTCGATCAAGCGCTCCTTCTGCGCCATGGCGTCCTGATAACCCAGCTCGATCAGCTCGTTGCAATAGCCGGGCTCGAACAGCAGATAGCTGAGCACCCCGGCGCCGCTGGAGCGGGTCGCCCCCGGGCCGCGCAGGAACAGGCGCAGGGTACGCGGCAGCTCGTGCCGATGGCGGGCGGCAATGGCGTCCAGTGGCTGGCTGGGGGAAATCACCAGTACATCCACCGGATTCAGGCCCAGGCCCTTGGGGCGCTGCTCCGGTGGAATCAGGCGGCTCATCTGGTTAAGCCGCTCCAGCAGCTCGATATCGCTTTCCAGGCTGTCGATAAAGGTGCTGTTGAGCATATGCCCGCTGATCTGTGCCAGGCTCGGCGGCCGCACATGCTGGGGGCGCGGCAGTGTCGCCGGGCTGGCCTCGCTATTGGGATTGCCACTGACCCCCACCACCAGCACCCGGCTGGCCCCCAGGTGCAGGGCCGGACTGATCGGCGCCGGCTGGCGCACGGCGCCATCGCCGAAATATTCACGGTTGATCTTCACCGGCGGGAACACCAGGGGGATAGAGGCGCTGGCCAGCAAATGCTCCAGGCTCAGGCGGGTGGGCACGCCCACCCGGCGATGACGGAACCAGGGATCGATGGTGGCGCGCCCCTGGTAGAAGGTCACCGCCTGCCCGGTCTCGTAGCCGAAGGCGGTTACCGCCACCGCACGCAACTGACGATGGCGCACCGCCGCGGCGATCCCGGAAAAGTCCAACTCGCGAGCCAGCAACTCGCGCAGCGGCGAACTGTCCAGCAGCGCCACCGGGATATCGCCGCCCAGGCCAAGCAGGCTGTGGCCGACAAAGCGCGTGGCCTGGCGCAGCACGCCTGGCCAGTCGCTGCGGTACACCTGATGGGTATGAAAGCCCTGCCAAACCGCGGTCAGGCGGCGTACCGACTCGGTAAAGTGCATGGCCCCACAGGCCAGGCCCACGGCATTGATGGCGCCGGCCGAGGTACCGACTATGACCGGAAAGGGGTTGTGCGCCGCATTCGGCAACAGATCGGCGATCGCCGCCAGCACCCCGACCTGATAGGCCGCCCGCGCACCACCACCAGAGAGAATCAGCCCGGTCAGAGGCTGAGCGGAACAACCCAGTTGCGACATAACGACTGCCCAGTCTTTTTCCGCAGTATAGGAGGGCGACAGGCGGGCACGAAACCCGCCACGTCAATAAAACAGAAGCGGCACGCGCCCATGCCAATCCACTGGCGCGACCGACTCAGCCCTTGCGGTACAGCTTGGCCTCGCCGGGCGGGCGGGTCTTGAAGCGGCGGTGGGCCCACAGATACTGCTCGGGGCACTGACCGATGGCCTGCTCGATCCACTGGTTGATACGCAGGCAGTCGGCCTCCTCGCTGTCGCTGGGGAAATCGGCCAGCGGCGCATGGACCACCACGCGATAGCCCTGACCGTTCGGCAACCGCTGCTGGGTAAAGGGAATGACCCTGGCCCGGCCCATGCGGGCGAACTTGCTGGTGGCGGTGACCGTGGCCGCCTGCACGCCAAACAGCGGCACGAAGATACTGCGCTGGGCACCGTAGTCCTGATCCGGCGCATACCAGACCACGCCGCCGGCACGCAGCAGCTTGAGCATGCCGCGCACATCGTCACGCTCGATGGCGCCGAGCAGACGCTGCTCGCGGCCCTGGCGCTGGATATAGTCGAACACTGAATTCTTGTGCGGCCGGTACATGCCGTACATCTCCTTCTGCAGCGCCAGCAGGGCGCCGCCCACCTCCAGGGTGGTGAAGTGCAGGGCCATCAGGATCACGCCCTGGCCATCGGCCTCGGCCTGGCGCAGGTGCTCCAAGCCCTCGACAGTGCCCAGGCGGCGCAGACGCTCAGCTGGCCACCACCAGGCGATGGCCATCTCGAAAAAGGTGATACCGGTGGAGGCGAAGTTTTCCTTGAGCAGTGCCTGGCGCTCGGCCGCCCCCAGCTGTGGGAAGCACAGTTCCAGGTTGCGTGCGGCAATGCGCCGGCGCGAGCCGGCCAGGTGATACATCAACAGACCCAGGCCACGCCCCAGCTGCAGCAACACGCGATATGGCAGCTGGGCGACCAGCCACAGCAGGCCCAGACCCAGCCACAGCAGCCAGAAGCGCGGATGAAAAAAGGCGGGGCGAAAAACCGGACGATCCATAAACAGGCCTGAACATTCCACAAAGCGCAGCATTCTAACAGGCCGCCCCTGCCCCTGCCCGCCCGACAACTTGCGGGGCGGCGGCGTTCTCGCTATAAGTCCCGCTCACTTCCCCAGCCGCGATAAGGCCGCCCAGGCAGACCATGAGCCAAGCCGATCTCCTCGACCAAGACCCCGTATTCCAACTCAAGGGCAGCATGCTGGCCATCACCGTCATGGAGCTGGCGCACAATGACCTGGCCCGCCTCGACCAGCAGCTTGGCGAGAAGGTCGCCCAGGCCCCGGCCTTCTTCAGCAACACCCCCCTGGTGCTGGCCCTGGACAAGTTACCGGAAGGCGAAGGCCGGCTCGACCTCGACGCCCTGATGACCCTGTGCCGCCAGCACGGCCTGCGCACCCTGGCCGTGCGCGCCAGCCGCGAAGACGACATCAAGGCCGCCGAGGCCCTGGATCTGCCCGTACTCCCCCCTTCCGGTGCCCGCGAGCGGCTGATCGACCCGGCACCAGCCCCGGTAGCCCCGACCAAACCGGCCGAGCCCGAACTGCGCCCGAGCAAGATCATCAGCAGCCCGGTGCGCGGCGGCCAGCAGGTCTATGCCCAGGGCGCCGACCTGATCGTCCTGGCCCCGGTCAGCGCCGGCGCGGAACTGCTTGCCGACGGCAATATCCATGTCTACGCCCCGATGCGCGGCCGTGCCCTGGCCGGGGTCAAGGGCAATGCCGGCGCGCGTATCTTCTGCCAGCAAATGGGCGCCGAGCTGCTGTCCATCGCCGGGCAATACAAGGTCGCCGAAGACCTGCGCCGCGACCCGCTGTGGGGCGAGGCGGTGCATGTCAGCCTGTCGGGTGACGTGTTGAACATCAAACGTCTTTAACGGATACTGCCGCCACTTTTCAGGGACATTTCAAGGCATCCGGACGCCTGAAGCCAGGCCTCGGATCCTGCATTTTCTTTACTTTTTGGGGTGAATCACCTTGGCCAAGATCCTCGTAGTCACTTCCGGCAAGGGCGGCGTCGGCAAAACCACCACCAGCGCCGCCATCGGTACCGGCCTCGCCCTGCGCGGGCACAAGACTGTCATCGTCGACTTCGACGTCGGCCTGCGTAACCTCGACCTGATCATGGGCTGCGAACGCCGCGTGGTGTACGACTTCGTCAACGTCGTCAACGGCGAAGCGACCCTGACCCAGGCCCTGATCAAGGACAAGCGCCTGGAGAACCTGTACGTGCTGGCCGCCAGCCAGACCCGTGACAAGGACGCCCTGACCCAGGAAGGCGTGGAAAAGATCATCAACGAGCTGCGGGAAAACTTCGAATACGTGGTCTGCGACTCCCCGGCCGGTATCGAGAAGGGCGCGCACCTAGCCATGTATTTTGCCGATGAAGCGATTGTCGTGACCAACCCGGAAGTCTCCTCGGTGCGCGACTCCGACCGCATGCTCGGCCTGCTGGCAAGCAAGTCGCGCCGCGCCGAGAAAGGCGAGGAGCCGATCAAGGAACACCTGCTGCTGACCCGCTACAACCCGGAGCGCGTGACCAAGGGCGAAATGCTCGGCGTGGAAGACGTCGAGGAAATTCTCGCCATCCGCCTGCTCGGCGTGATCCCCGAGTCGCAGGCTGTACTCAAAGCCTCCAACCAGGGCGTACCGGTGATCCTCGATGACCAGAGCGACGCGGGCCAGGCCTACAGCGACGCCGTCGATCGCCTGCTCGGCAAGGAAGTGCCGCACCGCTTCCTCGACGTGCAGAAGAAAGGACTCATGCAACGTCTGTTTGGAGCACGCTAATGAACATTTTCGACTTCTTTCGCGAACGCAAGAAAGAGACCCCTGCGTCCATCGCGAAAGAGCGTCTGCAGATCATCGTCGCCCATGAGCGTGGCCAGCGCAGCCAGCCGGACTACCTGCCGGCCCTGCAGAAGGAGCTGGTCGAGGTGATTCGCAAGTACGTCAATATCGACCAGGATCAGGTTCACGTGGCGCTGGAAAACCAGGGCAGCTGTTCCATTCTGGAACTCAATATCACCCTGCCGGATCGTTAATCCATATCCGCAGGCGCAACCTGATCAGATGGCGGCCTTAAGGCCGCCATTTTATTTCAGCCTTACACAGAACCTGTAGGAGCGGACTTGTCCGCGAAGCTTTTAACCAGCAACGATAAAGCCATCGCGGGCAAGCCCGCTCCTACACCAGCAGACCGACGCGCCCCCAAGAAGCCCATGCCGCTAAGCCAAGTAGAAATCCTCCACCAGGACCCCGCCCTGCTGGTGATCAACAAGCCCACCCTGCTGCTCTCGGTGCCCGGCCGCGCCGAGGACAACCGCGACTGCCTGGTGACCCGCCTGCAGGAGAACGGCTACCCGGAAGCGCGCATCGTCCATCGCCTGGACTGGGAAACCTCGGGCATCATCGTTCTGGCTCGGGATGCCGACAGCCACCGCGAACTGTCCCGGCAGTTCCACGACCGCGAAACCGAAAAGGCCTACACCGCCCTGTGCTGGGGCCAGCCCGAGGCCGACAGCGGCCAGATCGACCTGCCGCTGCGCTACGACCCGCCAACCAAGCCGCGCCATGTGGTCGACCATGAGCTGGGCAAGCATGCCCTGACCTACTGGAAGGTGCTGGAACGTCACGCCGACCATTGTCGCGTGGAGCTGACCCCCATTACCGGGCGCTCCCATCAGCTGCGCGTGCATATGCTGTCCATCGGCCACCCGCTGCTGGGCGATGGCCTGTACGCCCACCCCGAGGCCCTGGCGGCCTACCCGCGTCTATGCCTGCACGCCAGCATGCTCGCCCTGACCCACCCGCAAACGAGCGAGCGCATGCGCTTCGAGTGCCCGGCACCGTTCTGACAGAAACAATGGCTACGTAGGGTGCGCCGTGCGCACCGCCATCACGATGGTGCGCACAGCGCACCCTACCCCTTAACCCTGCCCACGCGACCAGATCAGCCCGCCAGCCCTACCCCTGCTTACGCGGCCAGATCAGGCTAAAGCGCGCCCCGCCCAGGCTCTCGCTGCGGCTGATCTGCGCCCGCCCACCGTGCCAGTAGATGATCCGCCGCACGATGGACAGGCCCAGACCGTGGCCGCCGGAGGCGCGGGTGCGGCTGTCGTCCAGGCGCAGGAAGGGGCTGAAGATGCGCTCCCAGGCTTCTTCCGGCACCCCCGGGCCATCGTCTTCCACATCCACCCGGCAGCGCAGGTGGCCGATCTGGTAGCTGACCCTGACCTGCGACTCGGCATGGCGTAGGGCATTGCTCACCAGGTTTTGCAGGGCCCGGTGCAGATAGCGCAACTCGGCCTCCACCTGGGCGCCGCTGCCATCCACGGCATCCAGGGCCTGCCCCAGCTCCAGGCGCACCCCGGCGCGCAGCGGTGCCAGCTCCTCGATCACCTGACTGACCAGCTGGCGCAGGTCCACCGCCTGGAAACTCAGGGCCGGCGCGCCCTGCTCCAGGCGGGCGTAGGTGAGCATCTCGTCGACCAGCTTGTCGAGATCGAGGATATCGCTGTCCATGCCCTCCATATACTTGCGCCGCGCCGCCTCGGTCTCGGCGTCGCCGATCATCTCCAGGCCAAAGCGCAGACGCGCCACCGGCGTGCGCAGCTCATGGGACACCGCCCGCACCAGCTCGCGCTGCATGCTCAGGGAGCTCTGCAGGTGCTCGGCCATGGCATTGAAGGCCGCCGCCAGGCGCCCCACCGAGTCGCTGCCGCGGGCCGGCACCCGGGCATCCAGGCGGCCGCTGGCGATCCGCGTGGCCGCCCCCTCGACATCGCGCAAACGCTGCTCCAGGGGCCGCACCAGCAGGTAGACCATCAGCCCGATCAGGCTCAGGCCCAGGGCCGCAATCAACAACAGCAGCTGGGTCGGATAGGGATTCATCTGGTACAGCGGGCCGATTTCCAGCACCCAGGGCGTATCGACGATGCCGGAGAACACATGGATGCTGTCGCCACCGCGGCTCAGGGCCATCACCGTGTCACCCTCGTCCACCCGACGGCGCTGGTCGGGGTCGAGATCGGCCTGATCCAGGCGCAGCAGACGCAGATCGAAACCGAACTGCTTGCCCTCCTTGAGTTCGCGCAGCCGTCGCGGCTGCTCGTCCCAGGGGTGACGCACCAGTTCGTCGATCAGCAGAAACACCGTGGCCCGGGCCAGCTGCTCGCTGACCTGCTGCACGTCGGCCACCAGCAGCAGGGGCGGTTTCTCCGCGAACTGGCTGTAAATGCTCGCACCATGGCCGCCACGCTGGCGCACCAGCACCTGGCCGCGCTTGAGACGGTTGCGCTCACCGCCGTCCAGCTCCGCCTCGGCCACCGGCACAATCGCCAGGGGCACGCCCAGCAGTCGCCCCCACAGGGCCAGGGCACGGCGCCGCTCGACATCCTCCATGGGTGCCAGGTTGTCCGCCATCAGGCGAAAGGTGCCCTGGGCCAGACGCTCGCGATACTGGTCGGCGCGCACCTCGTTAAGCAGCTGCAGGGCGCCGACGCCGAGCAGCGCCACCAGCACCAGCACCCCCAGCATGCCGCCGTAGATGCGCAGGAAGATGGAGTTCATCGGGCCTCGGCGGCGGCTTCGGCGACAAACAGATAGCCCTTGCTGCGCACCGTCTTGATCAGCCGCGGGTGCATGGGGTCATCGCCGATTTTCGGGCGGATGCGCGAGATGCGCACGTCGATGGAGCGATCCTGACCGTCGTACTCGATGCCGCGCAGGGCATTGAAGATTTCCTCCCGCGAGAGGATGCGCCCGGCATTGGCCGCCAGCAGCCAGAGCAGGTCGAACTCGGCACTGGTCAGCTCGATGCCCTGCTCGCCCAGCCAGGCTTCGCGCATGGCGTTGTCGATCACCAGGGGGCCGAACTGCAGGCGCCGGCGCTCCTGGCTCTCGTCCGCCTCGCTGCCTTCGCGGCGACGCAGCAGCGCGCGGATACGCGCCAGCAGCACCCGCGGGCGCACCGGTTTGCACACATAGTCGTCGGCCCCCATCTCCAGGCCCAGCACCTGATCCATGTCGTCAGTGCGTGCGGTCAGCATCAGGATCGGCCCCTCGTACTGGCCGCGCACCTTGCGGCAGATGCTCAGGCCATCCTCGCCCGGCAGCATCAGGTCGAGGATCACCAGGTCCGGCTGCTCGGCCAGGATGCGTGCCGCGGCCCGGGCACCATCGCCTTCCACCGTCACATGCAGGCCATTGCCCTGCAGGTACTCGCGGGTCAGCTCGGCCAGACGCTGATCATCTTCGACAATAAGGATGTGCCATGCCTGCTGATCCACGAACCTCTCCCGAGCACTGCATAAAGGTGGGCATTGTAACAACGGCGCCGGGTCTGCATAGCGCATGCCAGCTCGTCGATAAAACACTACATATAGTGCGACAATGTGCGCCATGCCACGCTGTGCAAAAGCCTGAAAACCCCCTGATCGACACCGACGAACGGTATAAGCCAGCAATCATGGGGCCTGCCCGCGAATCGCCGCCATTCACCCACAATCCGCCCACATGTTATCCACAGCTTGTTCAGTGGCGATCACCTTGCAATGCCCCACATAGCGCATTATCTTGTATCCCCATCGCGCCACACCCACCACATATTGGGTTTAGCCTGAACACCGAACACTATTGACAACGCCCCTGGCAAGCACTTTTCAGCAGCGCCAACGGGCCCTGGAAACACCCGAAGCAACAAACCCGCCCCATGTGGCGGCTGATTTTCAGCAGCGCCACAGGCGCGCCTGAAACCCTTTTCGGCAGCAGTGGCTCCGGCCGCTGTACCACAAGATGTAGTAGTCGAGGCGCCTGGCGCCCCGATGCGTGACTTTTGAGCCAGGAAGGCGCTTTAGTCGTCCTTCCCAGCCCAATTTGCAAGTCCCATGCGCCCGGCGTCATTCGTCGTGCGCGTGGCGTTGTGGAAATGGAATGAATGGCCTCGGCCACAAGGAAGACGAGTAAAAGCGTCCAACCAACAAATAAAGAACATGGAGACTTTCATGCATACCGACACCACCCGCGAGAACCCGCAAGGCACTGCGCCGCAAGCGGCCGATGCCAGCCAGAACCTGGCCGCCACCGCCCCCGGCCAGCTGCGCGTGATCAAGCGCAACGGCACTGTCGTCCCCTACACCGACGACAAAATCACCGTGGCCATCACCAAGGCGTTCCTCGCAGTGGAAGGCGGTACCGCCGCCGCCTCGTCGCGTATCCATGACACCGTCGCGCGCCTGACCGAGCAGGTCACCGCCACCTTCAA
>OGCL01001417.1_pt1 | contig 20584 bp, 19 predicted proteins | sample 1570041 | NCBI WGS metagenome assembly OGCL01 (sample SAMN06266162, study PRJEB24511) | hot springs metagenome | isolation source: Hot spring water | place: South Africa: Limpopo | collected 2015-06-22
GCAAAGTAAGAACCCAAATTTAGCAATAGAAAGGGTTGTTTCAGGATGTTTATAATCGACGAATCTTAATTAATAAACTCGCCCCTTGGCAAGCTCAGGATGACAATTTTTTTGTTATGGTGAGCCTGTGAACCATGCAAGATTAAATCTTACTTTATTCTTTGATAATGCAATATCTTTTGTTAAAATTCCTTGAAATTTCTCTTATAAGGTGTCGTATAAAAATCCTTATCAAACCCTTCCTATATGACTTGTTGATTTTATATTTTATAAAGCTTTTTAGTTCAATCACAGAATTTGGGAAAGAAACCCAAAGTTGCTTAAAAGGTTCAAAATCACTTAAAATTACTTTTGGGAGTGTATAGGGGTCTGGTGTCTCTCCCGGACTTCAAATCCGGTGTTGCCTGCAAGAACGGGCAGGGTGGGTTCGATTCCCACACGCTCCCGCCAGTTTAATTCCCTGTTTCCCCCATGAAATATGCGCTACTTCTGATTTGTTGAAATCATTTAATAATAATTTTATTGCTTTTCATGGAGTGTCAGCAATGTCCGCTAAACATTCTTAACAACTTTCAAAGGGCGTCATTCCCGCGCAAGCGGGAATCCAGTTCCTTATATATAGCGCCCTGCTTGCACAGATAGCGTCTGGATTCCTGTTTCTCCAAAGACTACAGAAAAACACCTATCAAAATATTTTCATATAAAACAGTTCATCATCAAGAGTTTTGTAAGTTTAGCGGCCACTACTAATGTAGTCAAAACAGGGGTGGACTTTTATGTGTTACAATGAATTGATTATTTTATAATTCCAATCACAGAACCGGTCATACATGTAGCTATAGTGCCAGCTAAGAGTGACTTGAACCCCAAGCTCACTATCTCATCCCTTCGCTCGGGAGCCATTGTCCCAATTCCACCAATCATAATCCCAAGACTGCCTAAATTAGCAAAGCTGCTGATAGCATAAGTCATAATCAATCGGCTTCTCGGGCTGAGAGAGTCTTCAGGCAAGCGACTCAAATCAATAAAGGCAAGCAATTCATTCAAAATCGTCTTAGTCCCCATTAATTGACCTGCTACATGAGCCTCTGACCATGGAATCCCAAATAGCCAGACAATAGGTAACATTATATAGCCTAATAATTGTTGTAATGTAACTGAAAATGGCAGCAGAGTGAGAAGCTTATTGGTAAGGCTTACAAGGGCTACCATAACAAGAAGCATGGCTGTGATAGCCAATAATAATTTAAGACCTTCTTCCGTGCCCTTTACGATTGCATCCATAAAGCTATGTGCCTGAAGAGGCGGTGATAAACTGCCTGCTGTGGCAGGTTCTGTTTCAGGGATGATTATGCGAGCCACTGTAATGCCGGCAATCACATGAATAAAGGAAGCAGTAAGGATATGTGTTAGCGGATCTGCTATTACACCTTTAAGAAGTGTGACATAAAGTAGCATCACTGTCCCGGCAATAGTCGTCATGCCGCAGACCATAAGGGTAAAAAGCTCATTGCGGGTCATCTTAATTAAATATGGTTTTATAAGTAATGGAGACTCAACCATGCCCAAAAAAATGTTGGCAGATGCACCAAGCCCCAATGCCCCACCGATATTCATTGTTTTTTGAAAGACAAAGGCAAAGGACTTGACTATCACAGGCAAGATTTTTAGATAGAATAAGAGTGAGGAAAGGGCAGACACTACAAGCACAAGAGGTAGCGCCTGAAAGGCTATAATAAAAGTGCTGGCCCCTTCTCTTTGTAAAAATGGCGATTCAGCGCCGCCAACATAGCCAAAAACAAAGGCAGTGCCTTCTCGGGTTGACTCTTCAAGCATGCCGACAAGCTTGTTTAATAGAAGAAATATGTTACTAAAAAAACTTACCTCTGTGAGCAGGAAGGCAAAGGTTATTTGAAGAGCTATGCCAAATACAATACCCTTATAAGATACGTTTTTTTTATTTTCACTGATGAGCCATGTAAGAAAGATTAAGACTAAAAGACCAAAGGCTGCCTGAATGTGCAACACACCCCACCGCCTAAAATTTGACTTTCTTGTTATTACATTTCAAGCTGTGCACGGTAAATCCTTGATAAAGCAAACTAGAGTAATTCATTCATTTTTGAATTTTATTATCTAATTTTATTATCTAATTTTATGAATAGTTTACTACAGCCAATCGTCCTTTTTCACTCTCTTTCAAAAATCGAATGCCAACCTAAAAATTTAAATGACTTAAAATCTGCAAGATAGATAGGAAGGGTTGGGGGAAGGATTTTTATACGACAACTTATAAGAGAAATTTCAAGGAATTTTAACAAAAGATATTGCATTATCAAAGAATAAAGTAAAATTCCATAGCGCGTAGTTCGACAGGCTCACCATAACAAAAAAATAGATTTGGCTATTATAAAACCCCTCACGCCCGCATTAAGGGCGGGGCAGGTTCCAACCCTCCCGTAAGGGAAAAAAAGGGGAAATTTTTGACAATATGGGATATTGAAAAAGGAGGAAAACATGCCAACAATGCCAAAAATGACGTAATGCAACAATTGTAAATTCCCTTAAGATTTTGATAGGGTTGATGAGAAGTTGTGGAAATAAATTGAAAAGATATTTTTCACCAAACAAAATTTATTATATCTTCTAAGATAGGAGTAAGGATATTATAGCCTTACCCCCTAGTGACAACCCCGCTATTAACATTTCGGACATCCTTTGTCCCGGTTAGAAGCATTGCCAGAGACAGCTCGTTCTTAATTTTATTTAATATAGAAGCAACGCCCTCTTTGCCCCCACCAAAGGCGCCAATTATCAAGGGTCTGCCTATAAGAACGGCATCTGCTCCGAGGGCAAGAAGTTTAAGGACATCAGCCCCGCTTCGGACACCGCCATCTGCGAAAATCTTGATCTTGCCTTTTAAGTTATTTGCAATTTCAGGCAGGACATCAGCAGCGCCGGGCGTATGGTCAAGTATGCGACCGCCGTGATTCGAGACCACTATGGCAGAAGCCCCGCAGTCAACAGCTAATTCTGCCTCAGAGAGGGTCATAACGCCTTTAATTATAAAGGGGAGTTGAGTTGAAGAGATAATTTTTTTCAGCTCTTCTGGGGGCTTTGGCTCCACAGGCTGCCCCTTCATTGCCATTATAATAAGACCTGCGCCGTCAATATCAATGCCTACCGCTATAGCACCAGCCTCTTCTGCAAGACGAATACGCTTAATTATCTCATCATAATATCGAGGCTTTATTATAGCGATTCCTTTGCCGCCAGATTTTTTAATAGCCTTAAGTCCATTCTCAAAAAATAGCGGATCCGCTCCATCTCCGCACATCCCTAAAGTTCCGGCAAGGTTAGAGCCAAGGATAATATGCTCAATAAACTCTTCTTCAGTTAATGCCCCCCCCATGTTATATGAAACACCTGTCATAGGCGCTCCAAGCACGGGGAATGAGAGTTCTATGCCCCAGAGGTCAATGGATAAAAAAGGATTTTTTGCATCATGAATAGTGCGCATATTAAGTTTATATCGAGAAAGTGCCTCGATATTAGCCCTAAAGGCATTGCCGGTTCCTATTCCGCCCATGCCAGGCACTTCACCCGAGCAAGCTTTGCCGTCACATATTGGGCAAGTCCTGCAAAAACCCTGTAATTTTTCTTTTGCTATTCTTCTAATTTCTTTGATATCCATAGAGTCTCCAGCCATTTTTAGTTAATATTTTACCAAAAACAATGCCGGACTTTCATTCTTTGAATCCTTCCATATAAAAAGCCCTATATCATGATTGAATTCTCTCTTATGTGGTTGTTGTACTTCAAATGTAATTATCTCAAAATCAAAGGCATAGACAATGGTATCAGATAATAGATGCCCTCCTATGGCGGAGAAATCTTTTTTTGAAAAAAAAGTGAATGGAGGAGAGGAAATGACCCATTGTTTTTGAGGGATATATTGCCTACTAACGAAACAATCTCCATAGCCTCGCCGAACTGCTTTTCTTCATATTCTTTAGTTTTTTGATTAAAGTAGCCAAGTCTTGCCGATGAGGCTGCTCCCATGCCTTTTATTGTTTCGGCTTTTATTTTGTTTTCTTTTAAAAAAGTCATTATACCTTTTAGTCTTCAGTTTCTTTGAGGTTACCCGTGGCTTTGGCTCCAGAAATTGCATCATATCCCTCTGATTCGAAAGTATCTAAGAATTTATTTTGGAGCGGTGATTAGAGTTTTTTTAACTAATGACAATTTTGGGTTTAATTTTGCTTTCTTAAGATTGACTGATTCTATAATGATTTTGTCGGAATTGTTGTTAGTTTTTGGTAATTTCAGTCTTGGAATGTGCATCTTTTTTGACATTTTTAGGTTTGCCAAAAGGACAGACTTTTATGCAGACTCCACATATGGTTGCGCCGATTTTGGGGTCAGCTTTAAATTGACACAGTCTTCGATAGCATTTATCTAAATCTACAGCTTCTTGTCTGCTTTTGTAATGTGTTTCTGTATTGACATTTTTTATTGCAGAGACAGGGCAGGCTTCAGTGCATTTTGTGCATTTGCCGCATCTGTTTTTAAGCGGTTTATCGGCAATAAGCGGCATATCTGTTAATACTGTTGCCAATCTGATTCTCGGACCGAATTTGGGGCTTATAATCAGAAGGCTTTTGCCCTGCCATCCCATGCCTGCCATTCTTGCCACTGCCTTGTGAGAGATATTCCCTAACAGATTAGTTTCATCAATGATGTGAGAAGCTGGGATAGCTTTTGCTTTGTATCCCTTGGTAACAATTAATTCGACTAATTTAGAGGTTATGGCATCCAGCATCATATTCAATTTTTTGTATTGTTGAGCATATTCGGGTGTCGGGGAGTCTGCTATAGCATTGATTATATTGTCATCAAGATGTAAGGCTAAGGAGATTGCATGGGTGTAAGGATCTAATAAGTTGTCAGGCAGTACTATCCAGCCTTGTTTGAATGGCTCAAGATTTGCGATACCGACAAGGTCTGCGCCTGATGATTTGCAGAATGATTTAATATCAGGAGTCATTTTAAGAGTTTATCATGCTGAGATGTTATTAACTTTTAGCATCGAAAAAATCTGATATAGCCTCATCCTGAACCAAAGGAATGGAAACATAAGGCTCAGGATGATATATTCATTTTCATTGTAAGGAAGAAGCGGATTTATTTCAGTCCGAGCACATCCATCATGTCGTAGAGCCCAGCCGGCTTGCCGTAAATCCATCTTGCAGCTTTAAGCGCCCCTCTCGCAAAGGTATCTCTGCTTGACGCCTTGTGTGTAATCTCGATTCTCTCACCGAGACCGCCGAATAATACCGTATGTTCGCCGACTATATCGCCAGCTCTCACGGTCTGAATCCCGATTTCTTTCTTTGACCGTTCGCCTATCATCCCCTTTCGTGCATAAACAGCAACCTCATCGAGATTCCTGTTTATGGATTCCGAAATAACCTGAGCCATTTTCAGAGCAGTGCCGCTCGGTGCATCCTTCTTAAGTCTGTGATGAGATTCGACAATCTCGATGTCGTAGTCATCCCCTAAAACCTTTGCTATATCACCCAAAACCTTGAAGAGGAGATTTACACCAACGCTCATATTTGGCGCCATAACAACAGGGATGGACTGAGAGAGTTCCTTAACGGACTGAATGCCTTCCTTTGAGAAGCCTGTGGTTCCGATAACCATTGCCTTTTTTTTCTGGGCTGCGGTTTTGAGATGCTCCAATGAAGCCTCAGGGGTGGTAAAACTGATAACAACGTCGGCATCATCAATAATCTTGCCTAAGTCATCACTCAAAGTTATATCTGTTTTGCCTATGCCAATAACCTCACCAACATCCTTGCCGATAGCTTCATGACCTTTTCTTTCAAAAGCCCCTGTGAGTTTTAAATCAGGATAGTCTTTTGCAAGGGCTGCTATCCTGCTTCCCATCTTGCCTGCGGCGCCTGCAACGATTAATCTGGTCATAAAATATTCTCCTTCCTTAGTTTTGTCTTGGATAAACTCCGTCTTCTATCTCGAATTATGTTAAAATATCAACAGACTTTCGGTAACGCCGTTTATGTGTGCGCCTGTAGCTCAGTGGAGTAGAGCATCGGCCTCCGGAGCCGAGGGTCGGAGGTTCGAATCCTCTCAGGCGCGTTCATACATTTTCGAGCATATGCCCAAGCTTTCTTTTCTTTGTCTTTAAATAAAGGAGATTATTATCGTTGGGGGTTGTTTCAATGGAAACTCGTTCAACTATCTCCAATCCATAACCCTCAAGTCCTATGATCTTTTTCGGGTTGTTCGTTATAAGCTTCATCTTTCTAACACCGAGGTCAACAAGTATCTGAGCGCCTATTCCATAATCCCTTAGGTCAGGTTTAAACCCAAGCTTGATATTTGCTTCAACGGTGTCTAATCCTTGATCCTGGAGTTCGTAAGCCCTCAATTTATTCGTAATCCCTATGCCCCTTCCCTCCTGACGCATATACAAAATAACGCCTTTGCCTTCTTTTTTGATCATGGACATTGCCTTCTGGAGTTGCTCGCCGCAATCACACCTCGTTGAGCCGAAAACATCCCCCGTGAGGCACTCTGAATGAACCCTCACCAGCACCTTGTCGTCTTTTTTTATCTCCCCCTTCACAAGGGCGATATGGATGTTGTCATCAACAAAATTACTGTAAGCGATGGCTGTGAAATCTCCCCCATATTTTGACGGCATTTTAACAGTAGCCATTCTTTTAACAAATCTCTCGGTTTTCATCCTGTATTGGATGAGGTCTTTTATTGTTATGATTTTCATGGAATGCGTCCGAGCAAATTCCATGAGTTCAGGAACTCGCGACATGGTTCCGTCGTCGTTCATAATCTCGCAAATAACCCCGGCAGGATAAAGACCCGCAAGCCTTGCCAGATCAACAGAGCCTTCTGTCTGTCCAGCACGTTGTAGCACTCCGCCGGGTCGTGCCCTCAAAGGGAAGACATGCCCGGGCTTTGCAAGGTCATCGGGTTTTGTCTTGGGATTTATCGCCGTCATAATAGTAACAGCCCTGTCGTGAGCGGATATCCCCGTTGTAACTCCCTTCTTTGCTTCAATAGAGACCGTGAAGGCTGTCCCGAAAGATGAGGTATTGCTGTCAGTCATCATGGGCAGCTTAAGCTCCTCAACCCTTTGGGGTGTAAGAGAAAGACATATTAAGCCCCTGCCGTTTTTTGCCATGAAATTTATAGCATCAGCGGTAACTTTTTCTGCCGCCATACAGAGATCTCCTTCATTTTCCCTGTCTTCATCATCAACAAGAATGACCATTTTGCCAACGGCAATATCTTCGAGAGCTTCCTCTATGGAATTAAATTGATATGTATCCACTTTAAGACCTCCAGAATGCATCTGTTGTTTTATTCTACCATTGTCGGCTAAGTAATTACCTAATAAGTATAACAAAACTATAAAAAGCCTTTCCATAAAACTGAAAAAAAGACTTATTATTTCTAAAAAAGAATACCTCCCAGAATTTTTTAGAAAAACTCCACACCTATTAAAAAAGGGGGCAAAAGAAAACAGGATAGCTGTTAATAAGACCATAAGTACGAAGACATTGATTATAAAATTTCTCCTAAGCTCCCCTTGCCCCCTCGACTGCGCTTTGGGGCAGGCGCTAAGGGGGAAAATACCCCCTGAGATTTTTTGATAATGATGCCTTACTTATGCACACCTTAGTAATTCATAAGCCTAAAATTACTATATTGGCGTTTTTTTCGGTGTTAAGTATTGGTTTTTCTAAGTCTCTTTCATAATGCTATTGACGGACAATACATAAATAGTGCATTTTATAAGCAATTCATCTAATTAAGCGGAGGCAGAAATGGTTAAGAAAATTGTCCTTGCATATTCAGGCGGACTGGATACATCCGTTGCGATAAAATGGCTCATAGAAAAATATAAAGCAGAGGTCATCGCCTTCTGTGCTAATTTAGGACAGGGCGAAGAACTTGCACCAGTAAGAGAAAAGGCTTTAAATACAGGGGCATCAAAGGTTTATGTTGAAGATGTCAGGGAGGAATTTATAACAGAGTATATATTCCCAATGTTGCGTATGAACGCTGTTTATGAGGGTGTTTATATGCTTGGCACTTCCATTGCGAGACCTTTGATAGCTAAGAAACAAATAGATATTGCTATAAAAGAAGGAGCTAACGCCGTCGCCCATGGGGCTACCGGCAAGGGCAATGACCAGGTGAGGTTTGAACTCACCTATTACGCCTTGAAGCCAGATATAAAGGTTATAAGTCCCTGGCGGGAATGGCAATTTGATTCAAGAACCTCTCTTATAGAGTATGCAGCAAAGCATGGAATTCCTGTTCCCGTTACGGCTGAAAAGCCTTTCAGCACAGACCGAAATATATTCCATATAAGCTATGAAGGCGGGATATTAGAAGATGTTTGGGCGGAGCCTCCCCATGACATGTTTACCATGATGACCTCACCCGAAAAGGCTCCTGATAAACCTGTCTACATCGAAATCCATTACAAAAATGGCAATCCAGTGGGCATTGACGATCAGGAACTTTCGCCCGTGGAGTTATTTGAAAAGCTGAATGCTATAGCCGGCAGCAACGGTGTGGGAAGGGTTGACATAGTCGAAAACAGATATGTCGGGATTAAATCAAGAGGCGTGTATGAAACACCTGCCGGAACTGTGCTGCATATGGCTCACAGGGCATTGGAATCGATAACCCTTGACAGAGAAGTGCTCCATCTAAGGGATTCGCTTATATCCAAATATGCAGAGCTTATTTATTACGGTTACTGGTTTTCACCAGAAAGGGAGATGATTCAAATAGCGGCAGACTCAATACAGAAGAATGTTAATGGAACGGTGAGGCTCAAGCTTTACAAGGGCAACTGCATAGTAGTTGGCAGAAAATCCCCTAATTCACTCTACAATCCACAGCTTGCTACTTTTGAGGCTGAAACAATTTATAATCAGAAAGACGCTGAAGGGTTCATTAAAATTAATGCCCTTAGATTAAGGGCTAAAGATATCCCAAACAAAGGAAAATAGAGGCGGAATATCGGTTTCATCCTTAATTATGAACTTTGAACAAATCAAATATTGGCTTGCCTTATCGAAGGTCAAAGAGATTGGTCCTGCATCTACACGGCGTCTCCTCGCTGTCTTTAAGTCTCCTGAAAGTATTTTTAATGCCTCTTTTGCTGAAATTTGTGGTGTTCAGGACATAAGGGAGGCTCAGGCAAGGAATATCAAAGAATTTAATGAATGGGACAGGGTTGACAAGGAAATTGAGAAGATAAAAAAACATGGGGTAAAGGTAATAGCTTTGGACAGCGACGACTATCCAGAAACCCTTAAGCAAATTGATTCTCCCCCTATGCTTTTATATTCAAAGGGGGAACTAAAGCCTGAAGATAAATTTTCTATCGCAATAGTTGGCTCACGCCTTATGACTGAATACGGTAGGCGAGTTGCCGAAAAAATAGCCTCGGAACTCGCAGGTTATGGACTGACTATAATAAGTGGGATGGCACGAGGTATAGACACGGCATCCCACAAAGGGGCTTTGAAAGCAGGAGGTAGGAGCATAGCAGTGCTTGGCAGCGGGCTTGACAGACCATATCCAACTGAAAACGCTGAACTTTTCAAATCCCTTTCAAAATCAGGGTGTGTATTGAGTGAGTTTCCTATGGGGACACCGCCCAACAAAGAAAACTTCCCAAGGAGAAACAGGATTATAAGCGGTCTCTCTCGTGGTGTAGTCGTTGTCGAGGCTACAAAGGAAAGCGGTTCTCTGATTACCGCAAATTATGCCCTTGAGCAGAATAAAGAGGTCTTCGCTGTTCCTGGAAATATTACCTCCAAGGTCTCTCAGGGAACAAATGAGCTTATTAAAAAGGGCGCTAAATTAGTTCTTGATGTCCACGATATATTGGAAGAATTGCATCCACATCTGATAGCGCTCAAAGAATATGCCTTGAAATCTCTATCTGCTAAAGTAGCTATGCCCGCTCAAGCCATTGAAATGACGGATGACGAAAAAAAGGTTGTCGGCGTCATAGGGAACGAACCTGTTCATATCGATAACATTGCAAGGCGTTTAAACCTCCCGCCTCAACTTCTGCTTGGTGTCTTGCTTAATCTCGAAATAAAAGGGATTGTTAGGCAGACAGAAGGTAAGAATTTTTGTATAATATAAAGTTTGGTTGAATAATTTATCCCGAGGTGCATTTTGTCAAAGAGGTTGATTGATATTCTCAGGGTCTTTGCCAGAGACTTGATTGACCTTGAGTATGATGTGGAATATGCATTAAAAAAAATAAGCATACACGATATGGATTTTGTCGCCCTGTCAGACGATCTATTTGAGCTGGAGACTACCAATTCAATAGACGAACTGGAACTTGATACGATAAGGCTGCTTCTTGCTTACATCCTTATAAAAGACACAGACCTTGATATTGAACTTATTTATTCCTTTGTTTTTAGCAGGGGCAGGCATATAATATGGAATTAGGAGGAAAGCTTGAAATCGCTTGTAATAGTTGAATCTCCCGCCAAGGCTAAGACCATTAGCAAGATACTAGGGAAGGATTTTACGGTGAAGGCTTCCATAGGGCATGTCATAGACCTTCCTGACAAAGAGCTTGGAGTCGATATTGATAAAGACTTCACCCCTAAATATGTTGTGATTCCGGGGAAGGATAAGATTTTGAATGAACTCAAAAAGGAGGCTAAAGCAGTCGATAATATTTATCTTGCTACAGACCCAGACAGGGAAGGCGAGGCGATCGCATACCATATTGCAGAAGAAATCAAAAAACCCAAAAACCAGAAGAAGATTTACAGGATTACCTTCCATGAAATAACAAAGAGGGCTGTAGATGAATCAATCCAGAATCCCGGTGAAATAAATGTTGATAAGGTTGCCGCCCAGCAAGCCCGCAGGATTCTGGACAGGCTTGTAGGATATAAATTAAGCCCGTTTTTATGGAAAAAGGTAAGAAGAGGGTTAAGCGCCGGGAGAGTTCAGTCTGTAGCCCTGAGGCTCATAGTTGACAGAGAAAGGGAAATACAGTCCTTTACTAAAGAAGAATACTGGACAATTGAAGCCTTGTTCCAGCCTGTCCTCGCCTCAGACAGCCCTGCTGCCCCTCCGCAATTCAAGGCGAGGCTTTTTAAATACAATAATAATCTCTTGATTGATCGGGATGCAAAGAATGGCTATAAATTCTTTATAAAAGACAGTGAATCCGCTAAAAACATTCTCGATGCCTTAGAAGGCAAAGAATACAGGATAGTCAGGGTTGAAAAAAAGATTAAGAAAAAGTCGCCTTCACCCCCTTTTATTACAAGCACTCTTCAGCAGGAGGCTGCAAGAAGATTGAGATTTGCTGCAAAAAAAACAATGATGACAGCCCAGCAGCTTTACGAAGGGATTGAGCTTGGCGGAGAAGGCTCAGTGGGTCTCATAACCTATATGAGGACGGACTCCTATAATGTCTCCGAGGAGGCTCAAAGGTGGGCAAGGGATTACATAAAGAAAAAATTCGGGAAGGAATTCGTTCCTGAAAAACCGCCTAAATACAAAAGCAAGGATTCGGCTCAGGAGGCGCATGAGGCTATCAGACCGACATATCCTGATAAATCTCCTGAAAATGTCAAGCATTTTTTGTCAAGGGATCAATACAATCTTTATAGCCTGATATGGAACAGGTTTATAGCAAGCCAGATGAGCCCTGCAAAGCTTGAGCAGACCGTATTTGTTATTGAGCCTTCAGCACTTGAGGCGGATTTAAAAGGCACGGAGTTCAGGGCATCCGGGACTGTTGTCAGGTTTCAGGGCTTCATGCATCTTTATATCGAGGCAAGGGATGATATCCCAGAGATTGAAGAGAATGGAGGGCTGCTACCGACGCTCGGTGAGGGTGAAAACCTTACATTGCTTGATATTCAACCAACTCAGCATTTTACCCAGCCGCCGCCCCGATACTCAGAGGCATCCCTCATTAGGGCTCTTGAGGAAAAAGGGATTGGCAGACCAAGCACATATGCTGCTATCATGTCAACAATTCAGGAGAGGAAATATACTATCAAGGAAGAGGGGCGTTTTCTTCCCTCTGAATTGGGGATGTTAGTTAGTGACCTTCTTGTAGATAAATTCCCGGAATTAATGGATGTGGGATTTACCGCAAAGATGGAGGATAACTTAGACGGGATTGAGGGTTCAAGATTAAGATGGGTTGAGGTTGTAAGGGATTTTTATTCGCCCTTTCAGAGCAAGCTTGAAAAGGCTTTGAACGAGAAAGGCAAAGTAAAGCCTGCAGATATCCCGACTGAGATGACCTGTGAAAAATGCGGGCAGCCAATGGTTATTAGATGGGGACGGCACGGCAGGTTTTTTGCTTGTTCCGGATATCCTGCATGCAAAAATACTAAACCCTTGACAGACGAAAGAACTGCCGCTGAAGAGGAACCTGTAGTTTCAGACATTTTGTGTGAAAAGTGTGGGCAGCCGATGCTCATCAGAAAAGGCAAATTTGGAAAGTTCCTTGCGTGTCCCGGTTATCCAAAATGCAAAAATGCAAAACCTCTTGGCACAGGAATCAAATGCCCGTTAGATGGCGGCGATATAATCCAGAGAAAGACACAAAAGGGCAGGTTTTTCTGGAGCTGCAGCAATTACCCCAATTGCAAGTTTATAATTTGGCAGAAGCCTGTTTCCAAAATCTGCCCCCTTTGTAAGGCTGGCTTGCTTTCAGAAAAGAAAGACAAATCAGGCAGAATACTCCATTTTTGCACAAGCAAGGATTGCAACTATTCGGAAGAAGTGGCAGGGGTAGATGCTGTTACTGCCCAATTATGAAGATTTCAAAATGATTTGAATGAAGGAGGCTGAAGTTTGATTCAAAGCATGACAGGATTTGGTTCAGCCGAGAGAAATGGTTTCAGGGTTGATATACGTTCATTGAATCACCGCTATACGGAAATATACATCAAAATGCCCCCTTTCCTAATTGAACATGAGATGGCTGTCAGGAATATTATCAAGGATAGATTCAGGAGAGGTAGATTTGATGTGAATATCACTCTCACTGAAAAGCAAATAAACACCATTAAGGCTAACATCAAAATTGCTTCTGAGCTATACAAGGCATTAGTTGAATTGAAAGAGGCTTTTCCTGTCGAAGGTACGGTTGACTTGAGATCCATGATGATGTTTAAGGAACTTATCTTGAGCGAGGATATAGAATATAATCCCCAAGACCTATTGGACGCTGTCGATGCTGCTGCAGCAAGCCTTTATGATATGAGGGTGAAAGAGGGTGAAGCGCTAAGGGAGGGCATGGATATAATCCTTAGAAATTTAAGAAATATGTATAGCCAGATGGGTCTGAACATACAAAATCTCCTGCCTGCCCACAGGGATAATCTAAAAAGAAAAATAACCGATTTATTGTCAGCGATGCCTGTTGATGAAGCGAGACTCTCTCAAGAAATCGCTTTTATTGCCCAGAAAAGCGACATAACTGAGGAGCTTGCCAGGATAATGAGCCATATTGATCAATTTTCCTTTGTTCTTTCGGGTGATCAAGAAGCAGGGAGAAAGCTCGACTTTATACTACAGGAAATTCTCAGAGAGGCAAATACCATTGCGTCAAAAACGGATCTTATTGACATTATTAATATCTCAATAGATATTAAAACCGAAGTCGAGAAGCTTAGGGAGCAGTGCCAGAATATACAATGAACATAAAAAACATCGGGGGATAAAGTGGCAAAGTCAGTAAAAACAATTCCATCGCTCCTGAATATTGGTTTCGGAAATGTCGTTTCTGCCCAGAGGATAGTGGCAATCCTGAATCCAACCTCAAGGGCAGTGAGAAGGATGAGGGACGAAGCTAAGGAATCCGGCAGATTGATTGATGCGACTGAAGGGAAAAAAACTCGCTCCCTTATAATAACTGACAGCAACCACACAGTTTTATCTGCCCTCCAGGTTGAGACATTGGTGGGACGTTTAGCCGAATCAGGCAAGTCCCTTCAGGAGTGACCGAGACATGGCAGAAAAAGGCATCTTGTTTATCGTCTCAGCCCCTTCAGGCGCAGGCAAGACAACCCTGTGTAATAATGTGACGCTCAAATGCCGGGGGGTTAAACTATCCGTTTCATATACTACGAGGAAGCCGCGGCAGGGAGAGATTGACGGGGTGCATTATTTTTTTGTCAAAGAAAGTGTATTCAAAGAAATGATATCAAGGGGTGAATTTTTAGAGTGGGCAAGGGTGCATGATAATCTCTACGGAACCTCTAAGAGTAGAATCGACGAGATGGTTGCGCAGGGATTTGATGTCCTTTTGGATATTGATGTCCAGGGTGGCAGGTTGATAAAAGAAAAGATTCCCGATGCCGTCCTTATTTTCATTTTGCCTCCAAGCATGGAGGTTCTGCAAGATAGATTAAGAAAGAGGATGAGCGATACCGAAGATGTGATTCTAAGGCGTCTTGACAGAGCTCAGGATGAAATAAAGGCATACAAATATTACGACTATGTTATAGTAAATGATAACCTCGAGGAAGCTGTTGCCCAGCTTAAATCAGTTATTGCAGCAGAAAGGGCAAGTCTTTCGAGGGTGAATCATGATTGGATAGCAAAAAACTTTTTACAGGAGAAGATGTAATGGATATTATCTCGCTTCCTATCGAAATAGATAAGGAAAAGATAGACAGCCGCTTCAGGCTTGTGATTATCGCATCTCAGAGAGCTATTGAACTCTCCAAAGGAGTCAAGCCTAAAATTCAGACGAAACTCGATAAAATAACGTCTAATGCTATTTTAGAGGCGCTCAGTGGGGAGATTGACTTTCTAACAGGAGAAGAAGCAAGCAATGCCCTTGAAAGAGCTGAAAAATTGGATTTCAGAAAATGGATGATTGAAAAGAAAAAACCTGTTGAGGATTTGTCAGATATAGAAAAAGACCTCAAGATTTATCTGCATGACAAGGAATCACCTGAAAAAGCATTAGATTACCTCTTTGAGGAGGAAAAAAATGCTTTGGACATAGAGCCCTCAGTAGAGCAAGAAGAAGCCAGCGAGGAATAGGTGCTGCAAGGCAAATCGATTCTTTTGGGGATAACGGGGAGCATCGCCGCTTATAAAGCCATCGATGTAATTAAAGGGTTCAGTCAGGAGGGGGCAAAGGTCTCTGTTATCATGACTAAGGCTTCACAGCAATTCATCACCCCTCTTTTGATAGAATCTGCCACTGGGTGCAAGGTTTATTCCGATATGTTTGGAGATGCCTTCTCCCATATAGACTTGCCGCGAAATGCCGATTTATTTCTCATTGCACCAGCTACGGCAAATATAATCAGCAAACACGCCATGGGCATAGCTGATGACCTTCTTAGCACTGCCATCGTTGCCTTCAGGGGGGACATTATCATAGCGCCTGCCATGAACTGGCGAATGTATGAAAATCCTGTGATCCAGAAAAACCTTGAATATTTGAAGTCTCTAGGCGTTAAGACAATCGGTCCTGAATGGGGTTCTCTCGCCTGCGGAGAAGAAGGAATAGGAAGAATGTCGGAACCCAAAAAGATTATAGAATCGGTCATATCTGCTTTTACTCCAAAAGATATGTCCGGTGAAAAGGTTTTAGTTACAGCAGGTCCGACAAGGGAATACATAGACCCCGTGAGATTTATCTCTAACAGATCATCCGGCAAGATGGGGTATGCAATTGCAAAGGCAGCAGCAAGAAGAGGCGCAATGGTAACAATGATAAGTGGTCCTGTCTCTTTGGACAAGCCTGAAAATGTTTCTGTTCTGTCCGTCAATACCTCAGCTGAGATGCATCTTGCCGTTATGGATAAGATTTCTGCAAGCACCATTTTTATCATGTGTGCTGCCGTCTCAGATTATACCCCTGCGTTTTTATCCGCTAAAAAGATCGAAAAAACTGATACCCTGACGCTCAATCTTGTCAGTACTAAAGACATACTATATGAAGCTGGCTTGCTTTCAGACAAACCTTTTATTGCGGGGTTTGCTGCTGAGACAGGATACAGAATCGACAGGGCTCAAGAGAAGCTTCTAAAGAAAAATGTGGATATGATTATCTTTAATGATGTGTCAAAGGAGGGTTCAGGTTTTGATGTTGAGACCAATGAGGTTGTCATAATTGACAAATACGGTCAACGACCTCTGCCATTGATGCACAAAGAAGCCGTTGCAATGAAAATACTTGACAGGATTATGGAACTCAAAAAGATTAATCTATAGATTTCACAGGAACTTATGAGTTGATAGCTTTAGCAAGGGAAACATAGGGGTAATTGATAAATTGCCCCTAATTATTTTTTAGATAAAAAATTTTTGGCATCGGTAATGATATTGGAGAATCTCCAGAAAAAAATCAAGTCACAAAAAATGGACGGCTTTTTGGTGCTAAATGCCAGTAATCTCCGCTATCTGTGTGGTTTTACAGGTTCATCAGGACTCGCCGTGATTACCCCTGAGAAGAGGCTTTTGTTTACTGACTTCAGGTATAAAGAACAGGCGGAGAAGGAGGTTATCGGCTGGGATATAATCATCGAAAAGAGTAGAAAATTCAAAACCCTTGTCAGTATAATCAAAAAATTAAGGCTTAATAGACTTGGATTTGAGGTCTCAATTCCCTACACGATTTTTGAAATTTTAAGGAAGTATGTAGTCTCTCCGCTTCCGATTAAAAATTTTATTGAAGGATACAGAAAAATTAAAAATCAGGAAGAGATAATTAACATTACCCAAGCAGTCTCCCGTGCTGAAAAGGCTTTTCTCAAGGTGAAGCCTTTTTTGAGAGCTGGTGTTACAGAAAAGGAGATTGCCCTTAGACTTGATTACAGCATTAAAGAAGAGGGCTGTAGGAGCGCGCCCTTTGATATAATAGTTGCCTCTGGAGCAAATTCATCCATGCCTCACGCCAAATTTACCGATAAAAGAATCGAGAGAGGGGATTTTGTAATAATCGATTGGGGCGGAGAATCAAAAGGTTACTATTCTGATATGACAAGGACATTCCTCGTAGCAGGCAGCGGTCTTGCGCAAAAGAAAAAGATATATAAAATTGTGAATACAGCGAGACAGAAGGCTATTATTGCCGCAAAAGTTGGCGTCAAGGCTAAAGATGTAGATGCTGCAGCAAGGGATTTTATAAAAAAAGAGGGGTATTCACAATATTTTGGTCATGCAACCGGACACGGTGTAGGGCTTGATGTGCATGAATCCCCGAGCATATCTCATCTCAGTTCTGATAAGATTTCAGAGGGAATGGTATTTACTATTGAACCCGGCATATATATTCCTGGACTCGGCGGTGTCAGGATAGAAGACATGGTTTTAATTAAAAATAACTCTGCAGTAGCTATAACAGGATTGTCAAGGGAGTTGGAGATTATAAGTTAACCCTGCATCATTTAAATGTATCCAGTTTTCGAACTAGTTGAATCTATATAAGCTGTAATTGACAAAAAAGTAAAATATCTTACCCTTCTGTGAAAGGTGGATGAAGGAGGATTTTAAGTATAAAGCAGTTCATAAAATCTCTCTCCAACCCCTTTTTGTTAAAGAGGGTTATTTTCGTGACATGAATAATCAATAAATAAAATATAAGGAGGCGTCAATTGATTTCCACAACCGACTTTAAGAGGGGCAAAAAAATAGAATTTAAGGGCGAACCTTATGAAATCATCGAGTTTCAGCATGTAAAGATGCAGCAAAGGGCGCCCATCGTAAGGACAAAGCTCAAAAGCCTTAAGACTGGGAGGGTGCTTGAGGAGACATTCTCTGCCGGTGATAAGTTCGAGACCCCTAGCCTTGAGGAAAAAAACATGCAGTTTTTATACTCTCAGGACGAATTCTGCTATTTCATGGATAACGAAAGTTTTGAACAAATTCCCCTTACTGATGCACAGCTTGGAGACGCTAAGAAATTCATCAAGGAAGGCATGACCGTTCAAATACTTTATTATAAAGGGGAGCCGCTTACAGTAGAACCCCCGATGTTTGTTGAGCTTATGGTTGCAGAGACTGAGCCATCTTTTAAAGGAGATACGGCATCGGGGAGCAACAAACCTGCAAAGCTTGAATCTGGCGCAATTGTTAAAGTGCCTTTTCATATAGAAACAGGCGATGTCATCAGAATTGATACAAGAACATCTGAGTATATTGAAAAGGTCTCGGGTAAATAGAGCAAAATAAGCGATTGATACTTCTTGTGTTTTAAACTGTAGCCGTTAACCCCGAAAATAGCGATAGAAAAAGCTGCTTACTATCTATAGCATGGATTTAACCCCAGATCATGAAGAGATTTACCAACATATGCTTTATAACGCCTGATGGTCTCCGTCAAGATAAATTAATCGAAGCGGTTACATTAATCCTGAATTCTGGCATAAAATGGATTCAGTATAGAAACAAACAAGGAGCGAGAAAAGATATTTATTACAATGCAATGAGATTAATGGAGCTTACGACTGCCTTTGATGCCTTTTTGACTATAAACGACTATCCTGATATCGCCTTAGCCGTGGATGCAGATGGAGTGCATTTGGGGCAGGAAGATTTGCCCTTAAAAGAGGCAAGAAAGATAATGGGCGCAAAAATTATAGGCATCTCTACTCATGACCTTAATCAGGCGCTTCAAGCTGAAAAAGATGGGGCGGATTATATTGGCTTCGGTCCAGTATTTCACACCACCACAAAAGATGCAGGCCAACCCAGAGGATTAAGTGTTTTACGAGAGGTCGTAGTGTCCATTAAAATTCCTGTAATAGCTATTGGTGGCATAAATATCCATAATGTGAAGGCTGTTTTTGAACAGGGGTGCTATGGCGTTGCGGTTTCATCAGGACTTTTAGGCTATGATATAGCACATACAGCCCGCACTTTCAGACTGAATGCAGAATCTATTCGCTGATTTTTCTGGATTCCTGTTTCAGCAGGAATCGACATGAACTACGACTCACAAAAGAGAATGAGAATATTCTCCTCAAATCTACCTTAGCCTCTCTTTGTTAAAGAGGTATTTTCGGGACAATGACAGAAAACAATATTTTTTTGAATAATATCGAAAAAAATCTTGCTATTTTATTTCCCTAATTGACAAAAAGATTAATTTTCAGTTAGATACGTCCCTTTAAAGCTGATTATTCAGAAAACTTCATTTAATATTGCCGTTAACTTTTTAAAACTTTTAGAATTATCTTAATATAGCCATTTATAAAAGACTATTTATTACTCAAAAATCACATGCCGATTTATTTTTTCAAGTCTTTTGCCCTTTATCCCAAGGGCATCGAGACTGCTTAATTTCCTCTGGCGCCTTAATTGTAGGATTGCATTAACAGTTTTTATGCCCAATGCCGGCACTCTTAACAACGCTTCCCTACTGGAAGTATTAATTTTTACAGGGTAAAATTCAGGATGGGCTTCAGCCCAAACTTCCTTTGGATCTTTATCAAGCCTCAGATTGCCTGATGCATCAAGCAAAATGTCCGACTCAGAAAAACCATATTTTCTTATTAAGTAGTCTGTCTGATATAGTCTGTGTTCTCTCATAAATAACTGTTCAGGGTCATTTGAAAGCCTCATTTCCCCGGGGATATCAGGGCGTCCAAGTCCTTTCTGGTACGCTGAAAAGTAAATTCGCTGAAATTTTAACTTTTTATAAATCCCGAACATGTAATTAATAATCTCCGAATCTGTCTCATCAGAGGCGCCAACAATGAATTGGGTGGTGCATTTAATCCTTGAATATCTCATACCTTTATCCGTCAGTTTTGACATTAGCTTCAGTGGTCGAATAATGTCGTTCATGTAATCTTTTTTGGATGAAAGGATATTAAACCGTTTCTTCCCGGGAGCTTCGATATTTAGTGACACAGCGCTTGCCAGCGACAGGGCGTCCTCAATGGCTGAATCAGCAGCGCCTGGGATCACCTTCAGGTGGATATAGCCTTTGTAACTGTATTTGTATCTAAGAATACGGGCAACTGCATTGATCCTGTCCATAGTGTAATTAGGGCTACCGATAACGCCTGAACTCAGAAAGAGCCCAAAAACCTTCTTGCGCCTTGCATATTCCATAAAAATTTTTGCCAACTCCTCAGGTTCGAGCGTACATCTATCCACATTAGTCTCAGACCTCAAAGGACAATATTTGCAGTCATTTGAACAAACATTCGAAAGGAGCGTTTTAAGGAGGATCGAATATCCCCCGTTTGGAAGGGTTACAGGATACAGCCATTTTCCTTCAAGCCCTCTTCTTCTGCGGTCGTCTTTATTAGTTCCGCAGGCACATGCCAGGTCATAACGGGAATCGTCAGACAGTATCCTGAGTTTCTCAGTGGCATCCATAGGAAATTATATCATATCACTGCTGTCCAAGGCGCTGTCATTACCCAAAAATAGCGATAGAAATTCTTTAAAAGACCTAGGGGGTCAGACTTGACAGCCTGTTGAAAAACTAACTTTCTGCAAACAAATTTACACATAAAGATTGATTCCACCTGAA
>OGCL01001418.1_pt1 | contig 20569 bp, 19 predicted proteins | sample 1570041 | NCBI WGS metagenome assembly OGCL01 (sample SAMN06266162, study PRJEB24511) | hot springs metagenome | isolation source: Hot spring water | place: South Africa: Limpopo | collected 2015-06-22
ACCGTCGCCGCGCATTGCAACGCGAATTTTTCCGAAGCGACCAAATAATCGACCTCTGTCATTAAGACTTGCGTACCGCGATGCAACGAGCCCGCGTCCAACACCGTCGGCAAACGTTCCACGCGCGCGCGCCGCGCCAACGGCAGCGACAATTCCGGTTCGTGTCCATCGAACAACACCACGCGCGGTCGTGCGTTGCCAAAATCGACAGCGTTTTCTGACAACGTTTGTGTGGCGCCTTTGTAATTGACCAAGCTGCGTTGACCATCGGGCTTGACGAAAATCGCCGACAATGGCGTTGGCTGCGCGCCGCGCGCGATCCAACACGTGATGACGCCTTCGCGCGTCAATTCTTGCCAGTGTGCCTCGCCATAGAGATCGTTGCCGAGATAACCGGCAAACGCGGCACGAAAACCCAAGCGCGCGCACGTCACCGCCGCGTTGGCGGCAGGCCCTCCTCCGCAAGCAATTAAAGCTTGCGCCGTGGTTTTCTCATCGGCGGCGGGATGGTGATCGACGCTGAAAATCAAATCGTAGGCCGCATGACCGACACATAACACATCGAGAACGATTGGTGTTTTGTTCATGGTCAAACTCGTAAAATTTCTTTCGAATCAAGATTTCGCCGAGGTGTGCCGCGCTTTGCCGCGTTTTGGTGAAGAGAATGCTTCGGGCGTTTCTGCGTCATATTTCGTCAGTTTGATCGCTTGTCCGGCGACGCGGGTCTTTTGCAAATGCCGGAAAATTTCCGCCGGCATCCCTTCCGGTAAATCCACCGTGCTGTAATTGTCGTGGATCACGATCCGCCCGATATATTGGCTGTCCAACCCCGCTTCATTGGCAATGGCACCGACGATTTGACTCGGTTTGACGCCGTGACACGCGCCCACCGCTAGACGATAGCGGTCCATTCCGGGTTCTTTGTCGTTTTTGCGCCGGGATTTTTGGGCGCGGCCACGTTTCGACGTTTCATCGGTTTGCCGCGCGCTGGTCTTTTTGTCTTCGCGCTCCTGCAGCAACAAAGGCTGACGCCCTTGTAAGAGTCGCGCCAGTGCCGCAGCGATTTCCAACGCCGGAATATCATGCTGACGTTGATAGTCTTCGATCAATTCGCGGTAGAACGTCAAATCCTCAGTCGTCAAGGCATCGGTGATGCGCTGACCGAAACGCGCCACACGCTTGTCGTTGATCGCGGCGACCGAAGGCATCTCCATGTGTTCTATTTTTTGTTGGATGGTTTTTTCGATCGCCGCGAGCATTCTTTTTTCGCGCGGCGCGACGAACAAGATTGCCTCGCCTTGTCGCCCGGCGCGCCCGGTGCGGCCGATGCGATGGACGTAAGCCTCGCAATCGTAAGGAATGTCGTAATTGACGACGTGCGTGATGCGTTCGACATCCAAGCCGCGCGCGGCGACATCGGTGGCGATCAGAATGTCGAGCTTACCCGCTTTGAGTTGTTCGATGGTGCGTTCGCGCTGTTTTTGCGGCATATCACCGCTCAACGCCGCTGCGGCATAACCGCGCGCTTCGAGTTTTTCCGCCAATTCGCCGGTGGCCGTTTTGGTGCGCACGAAAATAATCATCGCATCGAAAGTCTCGATTTCGAGCAGCCGCGTCAACGCATCGAGTTTATGCGAGCCATCGACCATCCAATAACGCTGACGAATGGTGGTCGCGGTTGCGGAATGCGTTTTGATGGCAATGCGCAACGGATCGCGCAAATGTTTTTCGGCGATATGCCGAATCGGTGTCGGTAGTGTCGCCGAAAACAGCGCGGTTTGGCGTTGTTCGGGGATATGCTGCAAAATCCATTCGATATCGTCGATGAAACCCATACGCAGCATTTCGTCGGCTTCGTCGAGCACCAACGTGGCGATGCTTTCCAGGCGTAACGTGCCACGGCGCATGTGATCCATGATGCGGCCTGGGGTCGCGACGATCACGTGGACGCCGCGTTGTAGCGCGCGGATTTGAATCGAATAATCTTGTCCGCCATAAATCGGCAAGACATGAAAATCCGTTAAATGCGCCGCATAGCGTTGAAACGCTTCGGCGACTTGTAACGCTAGTTCACGGGTGGGCACCAAAACCAAGGCTTGAGGGTGACGGGCCGACACATCGAGGCGCGCTAGAATGGGTAAGGCAAACGCAGCGGTTTTGCCGGTACCCGTTTGGGCTTGTCCCAATACATCGCGGCCTTGCAAGAGTGCTGGGATCGTTTGCGCCTGAATCGGCGACGGCATTTCATAACCCACGTCGTTCAGTGCTTCAAGTATTGGGGAAGGGAGAGCGAGATCGGCAAACGCCAACGGATCGGTAATCGCGACAGACATCAAAAATACCTAAGGTAATGCAAATAAAAAGGCGCGCCCGCCCATTTGACGTGGCCCGCTACGCAGCACGGCACCGGAAACGGTAGGACGCGAGAAAGAAAAGTCGCCACCAGGACAACTCATCATGGAAGTTTTGCGCGCGCGGGTGCAAAAAATAGTCGTTTCGAAAAGCGTTCAAAATAATGACGGTTATTGGCCCCCGCCATGGGGGTTAATAACGAGCGGAAGATTCGGTAAACGCGGGCATTTCTCCGTACCCACGCATCGTGGGCAAATCAGTGCAAATCGTAGAGGACATTGTTGGCTTTATCGCGCGGGTCTTTGTTGTTGGACTGTCCCGCTCGTTCCTTGATCAGTTTCTGAATCATGTCTTCCCACGACGCATAACGACCATAGGCTTCGATCCCCATCGCTTTACGCTGTTCGAAATGTTCCTTGCCCAACAAGATCAGTTCGGTGACGTTCTTACCATCGACGGCGTCCAAGAACTGCTTGGAATCGGGAATGGCGTCCTTGAGTGTCCAATACGCCATTTCAAATTCGACACGCTGATCACTTGGGAGATACTCTTTCATGATTTTGACCGATTGCGCCGCAGTCCTTTCACTGCGTCCGTTGATCGTTCTTTCATTACTACACCCACCGATCAAAAAAACCACGCAAAGCCCAACCAGAGTGGCCCATCGTTTGTTCATACTCGCTACCTCGGTGCTTAAAAATCTTTATATTTTTCTCAAACCGTGATAGAGGCAAATTTAGTGAATCGCCCCCTACTCTCCTCGCGTCGAATCATAATACAAAGTAAGGTACCATACCATAGCTCACCCCGCGAAAAATTGATCTACCCGATCGGATTTGGATGGAATATTGACCTTGATGCTGGATTTCATTTCACTCCTCAAACAGCGCTATCAGCGCGTACTTGCTCACTGTCAGACCGGTTTCGCCGACGAGGAAACCTATCAAGCGCATGTGGCTCAGTTGAGCTTGGCGCGTGCTTTGTTAATCAAGCAGCGTTGGATCGAAAATACGCCGCAACATTGCGCGCAAATCGTCGTTATCGGCCCAACACAATCCGGTAAAAGCACTTTGGTCAATAGTTTAGTACAGCAACCAGTGGCTGGTGTAAGTCCGCTTGCGGGCTATACCGTACATCCCCAAGGTTTTGTATTAAATGATCACATACCCGATACGAACATCATCAAAACGATCTTCGAAGATTTTATGCTCGTACCGGTAAATAGTCTGGATCGGGGTAATTATCGGCAATTTAGCCTGGAAATCTGCCCACGCACCGCGGATTGTCCACTCCCTGCTTGTATCATCTGGGATACACCGGATTTCGACTCGATCGATGCTTCCGCCTACCGCGAAGGCGTTTTGGCGACGATCGCTTTGGCCGATTGGGTGGTGTTGGTGGTCAGCAAGGAAAAATACGCCGATCAATCGGTTTGGGATTTATTACAGCTCCTCGAACCATTGGCACAACCCACTTTGGTGATTTTGAACAAATTGAACGCTGACAACCAAGCCCTGATCGTCGAATCGTTCCAGCGTCAATGGCGCGACAGACGGCGCGACGAACCGCCGCCGATTGTTCCTATGACCTATCAAAAACAAAGTACGCTTGAACTTCCCTATCGTGTCTTTCAATTATTACGACGATCCCCACCACGCGCGCGGCATTACAGCCATACCCAACAATTCATCGCGCAACACTGGAGTCAGTGGTTGGTACCAGTTATCGCCGAACACGCCAACATACAAGCTTGGCAACAACTCGCGACCCAAATCGTCGAAGAAGCACTCGCCAATTACCGCCGCGATTATCTGGATCACCCGCGCCATAACGCGACGTTTCAACGAGCGATGCTAGAACTATTAACCTTATTAGAAATCCCTGGCATCGCACGTGTACTTGCGGAAGCGCGGCGCGTGTTGACGTGGCCCTTGCGACAAATATTTTCCAAAAAATCCAGCATTTGGTCGGGTTCTCTTGCAGAATCGAGTCAAGAACTCATGTTATTACAACAAATCGTCGAACACGCGCTGATTCAACTCAGTGATCGCCTTTTAGAAAAACTCGAGCAGGAACCCGACAAACGCCAATGGTGGAAAACCTTGATCATCGGTTTACGCCAACAACGTCCGCTATGGCTGGCCCATTTCAACCAAGCCGCCGCGCACTATCACGTAACGTTCCAAACTGAAATCGAAAACACGGCGGCCTTACTGCATCAAAAATTGCAGGAACAGCCGCTGGTTTTGAATGGCCTACGCGCGACGCGCGTCACAACCGATGCAGCGGTGGTCGCGCTGACTTTGAAAACCGGTGGCATCAGCTGGCACGATCTCGTCGTGGCGCCTGCCGTGCTGTCATTGACTTCTTATTTGGCCGAAAGCGCATTGGGCAGTTATCTCCATCGCGCAGAAGCAACACTCAAACAACGGCAATGGCAAACGGTCAAGGAACATCTATTCGAACACTGTCTACTCTCCGATTTCTTAGCGCTGCCGCAGTATGCTTTGAGCGATACACTGTTCGCGATTACGCCAGAGCAACTCCTTGCAGCGGAACGACAACTCAACGAAAAACGTCATGGCTTACGATTATTCTCATCTTCATGAACGCGCCGCACAGCTCGGACGAGAATTAACCCAAGAAGGCTGGTTACCACCCAATGCATTAACCAGTCTGGAAGCCCTTGCGCAACAACAAACGCCAATCTGGTTTGCAGACCGCCGCCAACGCCCGTTGGTTGTTGCGTTTTTCGGCGGTACCGGTGTCGGTAAATCGACGCTGCTCAATCGTTTGGCTGGCGTTGCCATCGCGCGCACCGGCGTCGAACGGCCTACGTCGCGTGAAGTCACGGTTTATCACCATCGCGATCTCGATCTGGCGGAATTTCCTGATACCCTCCCCTTGCAGAAAATTCGCTTGGCCGCGCACCATAATGAACGCTGCCGGCGTATCGTCTGGCTCGACACCCCCGACTTCGACAGTATCGACACAACGAATCGCGACTTGGTCTTGCGCTGGCTCCCCTATATTGATGTCTTGGTGTATGTCGTCAGCCCAGAACGTTATCGCGATCAAAAAGCCTGGCGGATCTTGCAAGCCGAGGGGCACAAACACGCTTGGTTGTTCGTGATGAATCAATGGGATTTGGGCGATGCCGCACAATACGAGGATTTCGCGCAGCAATTAGTGCGCGCAGGATTCAATAAGCCGATCGTCCTCAAAACGATTTGTACGTCAGAGGAGTCAGCGACTGAAGATGATTTTGCGCATCTTGAAGCAATGATCGAGACGTTAGCGACACAGAAGACTCTAGAACATCTAGAAGCCCGCGAAAGATGGCAACAGACAAAAGCGCTAGAGCAGCTCCTCAAGGCGTGGTTAGCAGCGCTCGGCGAAGCGCGGGTGTATCGTGAATTCGGCGGACATTGGTCGGTCGCTTGGACAAAAACCCGCAAATTGTTCGATCAAGCCCTGGTGTGGCCATTGCAGCAACGCGCGGCGTTTTATGCCGCGCAAGCGGGGCAGTTGTTCGACCCCAAGCTTTCGCCGCAAAAATATATTCGTCCTGAGGACTTTGGTCTCTGGGACGAATGGGCGCAAAATCGTTTCGACGATCTGATCGACGCGTTGATATTGTCCGTCGATCAGCAACAATTGCCGTTGCCACCCTTCAAAAAGGCGTTGGAACCACTGAAAACGCAGGTGGGAAAAATCATCGTTACCCAAACCGAAGTCGCCGCGCGCGCTTGCCTTGCCAACCCTGGCAATGGCGTTCAGCGTTTTGCGCTGAAAATCACACGGTTATGCGAAATTTGGCTGCCGTTGATCGCGATGGGCAGTGTTGGTTATACCGCAGTACAAGATTATTACCATAGCAGTTTGACGCATGGCGAATATCTCGGTACCAATTTTGTTCTGCATAGCGCCTTGCTGATCACCTTATCGTGGCTGTTGCCTTTTTTCATCCATAAAAAAATTCAGCCATCGCTAGAAAAAACCGCGTTGAAAGGCTTGAAACAAGGCTTGAGTAAGGCTTGGTCGCAAATAGAAATGATGGGGCTGGAGATTTTGGATGACATCGCAAAACGCCACGACCGACACGCGGTACGTCTACAAGAATTGATCGATTGTTGCGCGACACCGCAACAACCCTCTCACTCCATCACGCAACACGATACACTGGCTCGGATGTTGCGCGAATTGTCGTAGATTACAGCGTCGTGACGTCCAAGGCATCACTGAACACTTCAATCCCTAATTTTTCGGCGATGCCCGTGGCACGAGGATCGACCATGGGTGAAATGACAATCAGCCGATTGGCTGTGCGTTGGTGGCGTCGTTCGTAGAAACGCGCCTTGCGTTCGAAAGCATACAAGCCTGCTTTATCGATCGACGACTTCAATTCGAGAATCAGCAACACCCCATTTTGTATGATGATATCCAACTCGATTTGCTCGGGGCGCCCGAACACCACCCCATCGTCGTCATATTCTGTGATGTTGAGAACTTCGACGCCGAAAGTTTCTTGGAGGATACTCGCCAAGGCATTACGAAACGTACGTTCTGACTGTACCCCCCAGCGCGCACCCAAAGCACCAATGCTGCGCTCGAATCTTTTGGCTTGCGCCATGATTTCTTCGTGCACTTTATCGAATCGCTCTTGCCATTTTTTGTCCATGGCATCCATTCTTTCCTCTACGGCGTCGAATCGCCGCATGTTTTCCCACCATTTGTGATTTTGTTCTTCCCATAAAGCATCTTGTTTTGCCAGGTACTCCTGCCACTTACGATCGTTTTCTTGCCATTTGGCGTCTTGCTGTGCCAAATACTCCTGCCATTTACGATCATTTTCTTGCCATTTGGCGTCTTGCTGTGCTAGGTATTCCTGCCACTTACGATCGTTTTCTTGCGATTTGGCGTCTTGCTGTGCTAGGTATTCCTGCCACTTACGATCGTTTTCTTGCGATTTGGCGTCTTGCTGTGCCAAATACTCCTGCCATTTACGATCATTTTCTTGCGATTTGGCGTCTTGCTGTGCTAGGTATTCCTGCCACTTACGATCGTTTTCTTGCCAGAGACGTTGTTGCGCCTCCCATTTGCGGCTTTGTTCTTCGCGATCGCGCGCGAGTTCATTCAAGAGGCGATCGAAACGATCCTCAGTTTCGCGTTTGTCGGCGAAACGATCACGCGCCAAATCCAACAGATAGGCGCGCAGATCGGGATCTTGCTGCAACAGAGCAGGTAATTCGCGTTTCAGGGTCTCTTTAAACTGTTCGACATCGAGTATTGCCATTATTCATATGCCCCTTACCCAAAATGGTACGATCAGGTGATCACAGTGGGTCGATCCCATCCCGTGCGTTGTTTGACCCCGCACAAGTGTTCAGCCAACGCGATCAATTCGCCGAGCATGGTTTGCGTATCGGCGTCGTGGTAACTGGCGTCGTGGACGAAGCGCTCTAGATAAATCCGCAAGGTTGCGCCTTCGGTACCCGTACCCGACAAACGGAAAACGATACGCGACCCATTGTCGAAACCGACGCGCAAACCCTGATGCGTGCTGATACTGCCGTCGATGGGATCTTCATAAGTGAATTCGTCGGCGTATTGCACACGGTATTCGCCAAAGGTTTTTCCAGGCAGCGCTGGGAGTTGTTCGCGCAAATCGCTGATGAGGCCTTGAGCGATGTCGTTGTCGATGCCTTCGTAGTCGTGTCGTGAATAAAAATCGCGGCCAAATTTCGCCCAGTGATCTTTGACGATTTTCGCGACCGATTGACGTTTTTCGGCGAGTAAGTTGAGCCAGAACAACACTGCCCACACGCCATCTTTTTCGCGGACGTGATCGGAACCGGTACCGAAGCTTTCTTCGCCACAGAGATTGATTTTGCCAGCGTCGAGCAAATTGCTGAAATACTTCCATCCCGTCGGCGTTTCATAGCATTGCACACCATAACTGCGCGCAACCCGATCCACGGCTTGGCTGGTTGGCATGGAACGCGCGACGCCTTTCAGCCCTTGTTTATAGGCCGGGATCATATGTGCATGAGCCGCCATGACCGCCAAGCTATCGCTGGGCGTTACAAAGAAGTGGCTACCCATGATCATATTGCGATCGCCATCGCCATCCGAGGCTGCCCCCAAAGTCGGCGCGTGGGCGCTGTACATCAAACTCGCCAAATCGTGGGCATGCACCAAATTTGGATCCGGGTGACCACCGCCGAAATCTTCGCGCGGTATCGCATTGATCACCGAACCCGGCGCTGCACCGAGTTGTTCTTCAAGAATGTATTGGGCATAAGGACCCGTAATCGCATGCATGGCGTCGAAACGCACCGTGATCAGACCGGTCGTCAACGCTTGGCGAATCAGATCGAAGTGGAACAAATGACTCATCAGTTGCGCGTAATCGGCAACTGGATCGATGATTTTGATCGCAATACCGTCGAGTCGTTGTTCACCCAAGGTATCGAGGTCGATATCGGGCAAATCGGCGATTTTATAGCTCGTGATCACGCGGCTGCGGCGATAAAACGCCTCGGTATATTTCTCAGGAGCAGGGCCGCCGTTGTCGATATTGAATTTAATGCCGAAATCCTCGTCTGGACCACCCGGATTATGACTCGCCGATAGAATGATGCCACCGTATGCACGATATTTGCGGATCAAATGCGAGGCGGCAGGTGTCGACAACAGCCCTGCCCGACCGATGATCAATTGGCCGAAGCCATTGGCGGCGGCCATTTTGATGAGGATTTGCAGTGCGTGACGGTTGTAATAACGTCCATCGCCGCCCAGAACCAGAGTTTTACCATGGAAATCTTCAAGCGTATCAAAAATCGACTGTACAAAATTTTCCAAATAATGGGGTTGCTGGAACACTTTGACTTTTTTACGCAAGCCTGAAGTCCCCGGTTTTTGATCGGCGAATGGCGTCGTGGCAATGGTTTGGATTTGCATGACGGTCCCCTTTATGAAGTTGGTCGAAAGGTTATTTGAAATGATGAGATGGGCATTCCGCACCGCGTAAGCTGATGATCGGCCAGCCGTGCGCTTCGGCATGCGCTTGGAGCGCGGCATCGGGATCGACGGCCACGGGGTGATCGACGAGCTGTAACAATGGCAGGTCGTTGTGCGAGTCGCTATAGAAATAGCTGTCTTGCAAAGATTCGCCGCTGGTTTGTAACCAATGCCGTAAGTGCGCGATCTTACCTTCGCGAAAACAAGGTTCGCCGACGATGTGACCGGTATAGCGTCCGTCGATGATCTCGGGCGTGGTGGCGAGCAGTTGTTCGATACCGTAACAGCAGACGATGGGTTCGGTAATGAAACGATTGGTTGCGGTAATGACGAGCAAAGTATCACCGCGCGCGCGGTGCTGGTCCAGCAAAGCCTGGGCGGATTCGAGCAACAGTGGACGAATAATTTGCTCGATAAAACGCGCGCGCCAGACTAGCAATTGATCGAGCGGATGCGCGGCAAGCGGTTGCAACGCAAAACGCAAAAATTTATGAATGTCCAGCGTGCCGTGCTGGTATTGTTGATAGAAACGCGCGTTGGCGGCTTCGTAAGCGGCACGATCGACGATCCCCTCATCGACCAGAAACTGCCCCCACAGATAGTCGCTATCATCGGCGAGCAAGGTATTGTCTAAATCGAAAATCGCTAAACTCACGCACGACACTCCATCAAACAAGGAAACGACCTGCGGCAGGCACTGACAACGCCGTATCTTCATCCTCTAGTATCAAACTAGGATTTATGGAACAATTGCTCGACTTTTATACTCTTTAAATTAAAGCTACGTAATCGAGCGCTGGCGCGGCTTATTGTAAAGCATTTCCGCTGCCCGATGACACCGAGCCGTTCTCTAGCCGGAAGGAGCCGTCGCCAACACTGACGGTACCAATAACTACAATTAAGGTGACTATCATGATAGATTCAAAAGGATACCGCCCGAATGTCGGCATTATCCTTTGCAATGACGAGGGGCGCGTTTTCTGGGCTAAGCGGACAGGCATGAATTCTTGGCAATTTCCACAAGGGGGCATCAAACCGCACGAAACCCCGGAAGAAGCCATGTACCGTGAACTCTGGGAAGAAACGGGCTTGACGCGCGACGACGTGCGCGTACTCGGACGAACCCGCTACTGGTTGCGCTACAAACTCCCCGAACGCTTCATTCGCAGAGATTCATTGCCGCTGTGCATCGGCCAAAAGCAGATTTGGTTCATTCTGCATTTATTGACTCACGAATCTTCGGTGCGTTTCGATCGCGTCGAAAAACCCGAATTCGATCACTGGCGTTGGGTGGAATACTGGGAACCATTGAAAGACGTGGTCTATTTCAAACGCGGTGTCTATCAGCGCGCACTCAGCGAATTGGGCACGATGCTGTTGCCGGAGAGTGTTCCGGTCAATGCGGCAGGCTACCTCGCTCATCGTCACGAACGGCAAAACGGGCCAACGCACCGCTTCGCTGTATCCAACAAGCTCGCGCCGCAACCATGAGAGAGAAGTTTCATTGCGGTAAGTACTCGGCACCGCTCTTCATCTCGGCATCGGTACCGAGTTCAATCCATCGATAGCCGGGCGGCTGAGTACCGAACGTGAAAGACGCCGCGCCCGGCATGAATTGAAAGCACGTCGCGGGCGTGCCGAGTACGTGTAGCTCCCCATACGTCGCGGCGCAAGCTTGATGAGCGTGACCGTGCACGATGGCCTTGACTTGTGGAAAGTGCGCGAGCAAGCGTAACAATTGCTCGCCATTGTCCATTCCCATGCGATCCATCCAAGGACTCCCCACTGACACACATGGATGATGCGTCGCAATCAAAGTCATCCGCTCCGGATGAGCCCACAGCTGCGCCAGTAGCTGCTGACGCGCGCGATTGCTGAAATAGCCTTGCGGCGAACCTTCCCGCACGCTATTCAGCGTAACAATGAGCCAATCGTCCAACAGTAGGCTTGGCGCACAGCTCACCATCGTGCCATTCAACACATCTTGCATTAAAGACCAATCATCATGATTGCCCGGCACACACAATGCGGGAATACCGGTTGCTTCCAATCTATCACGCAAACGTCGATACACCGCCTGGCACGGCTCTTCAGCCAAATCGCCGGTCAGTAACAACAGCCGCGCTTGAGGATGCTGGCACAGCGCTGCGGACAAAGTCTCACGAAAGGCGTGATCGGTCACTACGCCATACATCGCACCGTTGGTATCGGCCAGCAGATGCAGGTCGGTGAATTGTAGGATTGTCACAGATGCGGCGGCCATTTGATTACGGTTATACAGAATGCTTGGTAATGGACCGTGCCAGCTCGGGCGCGTAACCGACATAACGCGCCGGCGTCAATGCCAACAAAGCGTGTTTGGCCGGTTCGGGCAAATCCACGGTTTCGATGAACGCGCGCATCTCCTGGGCGGTCAGACGTTGCCCGCGCGTCAACGCTTTGAGTTTTTCATAAGGCTGCTCGATCCCATAACGGCGCATTACAGTTTGGATCGCTTCGGCAAGCACCTCCCAATTGGCGTCGAGATCGGCTGCGAGCGCCGCCGGGTTGACTTGTAACTTACCCAATCCTTGCGCAAATGCTTGGAGCGCGATATGCGTATGGGCGATAGCGACGCCGAGATTGCGCAACACGGTGGAATCGGTCAAATCGCGTTGCCAGCGCGAAATGGGTAGTTTTTCGGCGAAAAAGCCCAACAATGCATTAGCCAAACCGAAATTGCCTTCGGCATTTTCGAAATCGATCGGGTTGACTTTGTGTGGCATCGTCGAAGAGCCCACCTCCCCTTCACGGGTTTTCTGTATGAAATACCCCAGGCTGATATACCCCCAAATGTCGCGGCAGGCATCGATCAACACGGTATTGCAACGCATCAGCGCGTGACAATACTCAGCGATCATATCGTGCGGCTCGATTTGTGTGGTATAGGCGTTCCACTGCAACCCCAAGGACTCGACGAAATCACGCGACAGTTCTGGCCATGCGACCTCGGGATAGGCGATGCGATGGGCGTTGTAATTGCCGACCGCGCCATTGATCTTGCCGAGCAACCGTACCGCATCGAATTGCGCGATTTGCCGCGCAAGACGCGCGGCGATGTTGGCGAATTCTTTGCCCAGCGTGGTCGGCGTCGCCGCCTGACCGTGAGTCCGCGCCAACATCGGCTGCTCGGCCCTCTCGACTGCTAGGTGTTGCAGGGTTTCTCGCACAGCGCAAAGCGAAGCTTGCACGACTTCGCGTCCGGCCTTGAGCATCAGCGCGTAAGCGAGGTTATTGATATCTTCCGACGTGCAGGCAAAATGGATGAATTCACTGACTGCAGCTAATTCTACGTTGTCAGCAATGCGTTCTTTGAGGAAGTACTCCACCGCCTTGACGTCGTGATTGGTGATTTTTTCGATCGCCTTGATACGCGCTGCGTCGTGTTCGCCAAACTTATCGACGATCGTTTGCAACAGCGCCCGCGCTGCATCACTGAGCGGTGGAACTTCGGGAATTTGGGGATGCGACGCCAGGGCTTGTAGCCAACCCACTTCGACGGCGACACGGTAACGCAATAAGCCCAGCTCGCTGAACAAAGGGCGCAATGATTCTAGTTTTGCCGCATAGCGGCCATCGATCGGAGAAATCGCGATTAATTGACAATCGTGCATCGGAACATGGGATGAAAGAAAAAATCAGACCCGCGCATCATTTTTACCGCACCGGCGTATAATGCGCCATTTTAACGTAATCGGAAAATCACCCACCATGCAAATCGACGAAGACGGCAACATGATGCTCACTGCCGAAGAAAATCAAAACCTCATGGATCAACTCGACATCGCGCCCGATGATTACGACGACCCGCCGGTCGCCATCGAATTCGTCGGTGAACAGCTGGATTATTGCACGTTTAAAGCGACCAATACGCGCACCGGACGCTCCGTATTGTTGGATTTTACTTATTCCGAGGAGTGATTCTCTCTAATACGCCATTGGAGCGGACATTCGAGGGTTGAAATGGAGGGTACGCTGAGCGTACCCTGCGAGATTTACAGTTATGAGCGGTGACAGCGCGATCACCACGGCATCGGCGTGCCGTCGTATTTGACGAATCGGCCTGTCTGCTGCATCGTGAAATCGTCGATCACTTTGCGCATGCCGGCGATACTGACGTCAGTATCGATCAACGCATTGGGACCACCCATATCGGTTTTGACCCAACCTGGATGAAAAATCAACACACCCACGCCAGACGGCGCGAGATCGATGGCGATGCTTTTCATCGCAGCGTTGAGCGCGGCTTTACTCGAACGATACAAAATACTCCCCCCGCTGGTATTGTCGGCGATACTCCCCATCAAACTGCTGAGCGCAACAATCAATTTTCTGTTGCTGCGTTTGAGGTGCGGCAAAAATGCTTCCACAGTTTTGACGACGCCTAGCACGTTGGTGCGTAGCGTTTTCATCCAGGCATCGTAGTCCAGATTTCCTAGACCGTGTTCGCGCTCATCGCCATAAATCCCCGCGTTGGCAATCAGCACATCGAACGCTTGGCCAGATAATTGTGTAGCCAGAGTATCGATCGTCGCAGGCTCCAATACATTGAGCGGATGGATCGCGAGTCGGTCATGTCGTACCGCCAAATCGCTCAGGGCTTGGGCGCGCGCCGGATCGCGGCACGTCGCGACGATATCCCAGCCCACTGCAGCGTATTGTTTGCAGAATTCCAAACCCAGCCCACGATTGGCGCCAGTAATCAGTACACTTGGCATATGAATGTTTCCTCCTCAATAAAAAACCCTCTCGCCGCTCAACTAAGGCGAGAGGGTTGCATTGTATACGAACGCAAGCTATTCGGGTTATGCAGCAAAGTTTTTTGCGGCAAAATCCCAATTGACCAAAGCCCAGAATGCTTCGAGGTATTTCGGGCGGGCGTTGCGATAATCGATGTAGTAGGCGTGCTCCCACACATCACACGTCAACAACGGTGTTTGGCCGCTCGTCAGTGGGCAACCCGCGTTGCTGGTACTGACCAACGCCAGGCTGCCATCGGCATTTTTCACCAGCCACGCCCAACCCGAACCAAACGTCGTCACCGCGCACTTGGTAAATTCTTCTTTGAAGGCCGCGAAAGAACCAAAGGTTTTGTTGATCGCTTCCGCCAACGCACCGCTCGGTTCACCCCCGCCATTCGGGGACAAGCTGTTCCAGTAGAACGTGTGATTCCATACTTGCGCGGCGTTGTTGAAAATGCCACCGGAAGATTTTTTGACGATGTCTTCCAAGCTCAACCCTTCGAATTCTGTACCCGGAATCAAGTTATTCAAATTGGTGACATAGGTTTGGTGGTGCTTGCCGTAGTGGAATTCCAGCGTTTCCTCAGAAATATGAGGGGCCAATGCGTTTTTGGCATAAGGCAAAGCGGGTAATTCGAAAGCCATGATGATTCATCTCCTCGATTGTTGAAGGTTGAACACAAACACTCTATAACCAAGCATTTTAATCAGGAATTATTAATTTAACACTGCTTGCCAGATAAGTAAATGTTTGAACGCTGTAGAGAGCGAAGCGTCACCGCATCAACGCATCAACGCTTCATCGATTCGAAGAATTCGGCGTTGGTTTTGGTTTCTTTGAGTTTGGAAATGAGGAATTCGGAAGCGGCGATTTCGTCCATCGGTTGTAAAATTTTTCGCAAAATCCAACCTTTTTGGAGTTCTTCTGGTTCGACCAAATATTCCTCACGGCGCGTCCCAGAGCGATTGATGTTGATCGCCGGATAGATACGCTTTTCGGCGATTTTACGCTCCAGATGCAGTTCCATATTGCCTGTACCTTTGAATTCCTCATAGATCACATCGTCCATGCGCGAACCGGTATCGATCAACGCGGTGGCGATGATGGTCAAGCTGCCGCCTTCCTCGATATTGCGCGCGGCGCCAAAAAAGCGTTTCGGGCGTTCCAGAGCATTGGCATCGACCCCACCGGTCAGAATTTTGCCGGACGACGGTGCGACGGTATTGTAAGCACGCGCCAAGCGGGTGATCGAGTCGAGCAGAATCACCACGTCGCGTCGGTGCTCGACCAAGCGCCGCGCTTTTTCGATAACCATTTCCGCGACTTGCACGTGGCGCGCCGGCGGTTCATCGAAGGTGCTGGAGACGACTTCGCCGCGCACGCAACGTTCCATTTCCGTGACCTCCTCCGGGCGTTCGTCGATCAGTAACACGATCAAATAGCATTCGGGATTCTTGTCGGCGATTGAATGAGCAATGTTTTGCAAAATCATTGTCTTGCCGGCTTTCGGTGGCGAAACGATCAAGCCGCGCTGCCCTTTGCCGATCGGCGCGATCAAGTCGATCATGCGCCCGGTGAGATCCTCGCTGGTACCGTTGCCCCGCTCCAACGTGAAACGTTCGTCGGGAAACAAAGGCGTGAGATTGGCGAAATGGATTTTATGCTTGGTGTTTTCCGGCGGTTCGAAATTGATCTGCTCGACCTTGAGCATCGCGAAATAGCGTTCGTTGTCCTTAGGCGGGCGAATCTTGCCGCTAATGGTATCGCCAGTCCGTAAGTTGAAGCGGCGGATTTGGCTTGGCGAGACATAGATATCGTCTGGACCCGCGAGATAGGAACACCCCGGCGTGCGAAGAAAACCAAAGCCATCTTGTAAAATTTCCAGCACCCCATCACCGTAGATGTCTTCCCCGCTTTTCGCTTGTTTTTTAAGAATCGCGAAAATCAGATCTTGTTTCTTGGTGCGGGCAACGCTTTCTATCGCCAAAGATTCGGCGATTTCAATGATTTCACTGATTGGTTTTAGTTTTAACTCGGTAAGATTCATGGAAAAACTCGGAAAGGGACGCAGGAAGGAAAAAAGCAAAAGAACTGCGGGCGACGGCGAAACGCGTCGGGTTGGGATAGAGAATGAACTATGGGAAAAAGTGTCGGAAAGGTGGACGACTTTATTAGGATGAGGGCCTAATAGGGCCCCAAGTATAGCGCAGCTGGCCAAACCCATTCAAGCAGCAATGGGTTTGGCCATGGCAAGACTGATCACCAGAAGGAATGCGGTGGTCAAAGATTGCTGTCGAGGAAAGCGGCCAATTGTGATTTCGACAAAGCGCCGACTTTGGTGGCCTCGACTTCACCGCGCTTGAACAACATCAGAGTCGGAATGCCGCGCACGCCATAATGTTGAGGCGTTTCAGGGTTTTCATCGATATTCAGCTTGGCGATGATCACCTTGCCCGCATAATCGCGCGCGATTTCATCAAGCACTGGCGCGATCATTTTGCACGGACCACACCATTCCGCCCAAAAATCGACGAGTACCGGGGATTCGGCATTGAGCACTTTATCGTTGAAATCGCTATCGGTTACATGAAGCACCGCATCACTCATGTTGATCTCCACATTGGATTGTGTTGTTGCGAAGTTTAGACTATAGGAGGGAGGCGCCAAATTTGTCAACTTTTCACACCAGTTCGACAGTAATTCTCAATTTAGCCGATGCTGGTAAATTGAGCTGATTTTTTATATCCGTACACGGACGATGCTTCACCAAACTCAAAGCATGCGGATGTTCGGTTTTTGGCATTCCTCCGCCACCCACTACGGATTTCATCTGGCCCAGGAAAATAGGGCCGGTTTTGATGGTTGGAACGAAAAAGTTGGCGTTTTACGACGGCCTCTACAAGACGCAGGATCATTCTTCCTCATTCCCCGTTCGCGCACCATCAATCGCTACGAAACGATGAAGACCGCGTTTCGACGAGACGGCCAGCCAAGTCTTGAGTTGGCGTAACTCTTCCGTCTCGGGTAAATCGTCGAGGGATTGTTTGCCGCGCAAACGGCGTTGCGCTTCGGCCAACACGCGATAGCGTTCGCCGGTGATGCCGGCGCGTCGCAAGCCGACCGTGTTCAATTTGTAATGGCGCGCTGGACGCCCACCGATCAGCATGAACGGCAGGACGTCCTTGTTGAGTCCTGTCGTGCCTTGCACCATCGCATACGCCCCGATGCGGCAGAATTGATGCGCGACGACGTTGCCGCCGAGAAAGGCGCGACTGCCGACCTCGACAAACCCCCCGATCGCAACGTTATTGGCAAAAATTACTTCATCGCCGATTTGGCAGTCATGAGCGATATGACTGTGATTCATGAAATAGCCGCCGCTGCCAATTACTGTCGCGCCGTGCTCCGTGGTCGCGCGGTGGGCGGTAAAGCCTTCGCGGAACACATTGTGATCACCAATGATCAACCGGCTGGGTGTGTCGGCGCTAAAGCGCGTATCTTGCGGCAAATCGCCGAGTACGACGTGCGGATGCACAATATTGCCGCGTCCCAACGTCGTATAAGGTTGAATGACAACGTGCGGGCCGATCACGCAGCCGTCGCCGAGCGTGACCTCGGCGGCGATGACACTGTAAGGACCGATCGTAACCTCGGCGCCCAAACGTGCGCGAGGATCGATACAAGCGGTGGGATGGATGGCGGACGGCATGACGATTATCCTCGTGGATGATGGCGCGAATGCAAGGCTTTCAAGCGTTCGCGCGCGATGTGAGTATAAATTTGCGTACTGGTTAAACTGGCATGGCCCAGTAATAATTGCACGACGCGCAAATCGGCGCCGTGATCGAGCAAGTGCGTCGCAAACGCATGGCGCAGCGTATGAGGGGAAAGGGGTTTGTCAATACCCACCTGGCGTGCATAGCGTTTGATGAGATGCCAAAACGCCTGGCGCGTCATGCCGTGACCGCGTGCGGTCACGAATAGAGTATGACAACTCGCCCCATCCAACAGCACACTGCGCGCGCTGTCCAGATAACGGCCCAGCCAGTCTTGCGCGATTTCGCCCAAAGGCACCAAACGCTCCTTGCTGCCTTTGCCGACGATCTTGACCACGCCTTGGCGCAGGTTGATTTGCTCCATTGTCAAGCCGACGAGTTCCGATACCCGCAAACCGGTCGCATAGAGCACCTCCAACATAGCTTTGTCGCGCAGCCCACGCGGTAATGCCGGTTCGGGGGCGGCGAGTAAACGTTCGACGTCGTCTTCAGTCAACGAATTCGGCAGCGGTTGTCCGAGATATGGCGCTTTGATCAAGGCCGTCGGGTCGTGCGACAGCCGGTTTTCCCTGACCCAATAGCCATAAAAACGCCGCAGGCAGGACAAAACGCGCGCCGTGGTGCGTTGGCTGCGGCCTTGTTCGAACAGATGAGCGAGATAGCGCGCGATGTCGCTGGTTTGTACCTCGATCAGCGGCTGCGGGGCCAGAAAACGCGCGAATAAATTCAAGTCACTACGGTAAGCGTCGAGCGTATTGGCGCTCAAACCCTGTTCCAGCCACAAATTATCGAGAAAGGTTTCGATCAAGGTCGCATTCATGACGTGACCGCGTTGGAATTGTTGCGGGCTTTGGTCCTAGGCTATCATGGCGCGTTGAAGCTTTAATCCGCATAATCGAACAATGAATTTCATGCCGATCGACATCCAGCAGAGCGATGACTTCCGCCACCAACGGAGTCGCAGCGTTCTTATACTCATCGCACTGCAAATTGCGTTTTTCCTCTCTCACCTCGACCTTTTCGCAAGAGGGAGGATAGAGAAATGCCGAAATTTGAAATGCGAAAGGTATATCATCAAGCCCCGAAAACACCGATAAACAGCCGCGTTTTTTTAGATTTGCGATGTCAACGTTAACTCATCTCGTCGGTCAGCGTTTTCGCGGGTATTTGCCGGTGATTGTCGATATCGAGACTGCGGGTTTCGATCCGAAAAAACACGCGCTGCTCGAACTCGCCGTGGTCATCGTCGAATACAATGCCAACGCCGAGTTGGAAATCACCGAAACCCACGCACACCACGTGTTGCCGTTCAAAAACGCCGTGCTCGATGAAGCGGCGCTCAAATTCAACGGCATCGATCCTTATCACCCGTTCCGTTTCGCGCTGGAAGAAAAGGAAGCGCTGACCCAGGTCTTTGCGTCGGTTCGCCACGCGATCAAACGCAATGCCTGCACTCGAGCGATTTTGGTTGGGCACAACCCGGCATTCGATATCAGTTTCTTGAATGCCGCCGTCGAGCGCAACCAAATCAAACGCAATCCCTTTCATCCATTTAGCACCTTCGATACTGCGACACTAGGCGGTATTGCATATGGCCAAACCGTCTTGGCGAAAATTGCGCAGGCGGCGGGTTTGAGTTGGAATAATGACCAAGCGCATTCCGCACGTTATGACGCCGAACAAACCGCGCGTTTGTTTTGCACCATCGTCAATCGCTGGCAGCGCTTAGAAAATCTTGCCAAACAGCATCAAGCGGATTGATCGGCGGTTTCGGCAAGCATTTTTTGCAGTTCACCGCGCTGGAAGAGGTCGATCATGATGTCGCAACCCCCAACCAGTTCGCCGTTGATGTAAAGCTGCGGATAAGTTGGCCAGTTGGAGTAACTTTTCAGCGCTTCACGCAATTCTTCGTCTTCGAAGATATTGAAAGCGGCGAATTCGGTGTTGCAAGCTTGAAGAATTTGCACGGCACGCCCGGAAAAACCACATTGTGGGAAATCCGGCGTACCTTTCATGAACAACAAAACGGGATGCGTGGTGAGTTGTTGTTGGATTCTTTCTATGACGTCCATAAGCGTTTGAATGACTTTGTGTTGATTTAAGAAATGTTGATGATGATCGAAAGCGTGATCAAGATTCCCATTATCGCGAAAAAAAGCGCGTTTTGCATTAGCGGAAATTGCCGTATAATTCGCGGCTCATTTTTTTCGGGCGGCGTAAGCTGCCTTTTTGTTTTGATGGCGAAATTTTCGGTTGGGTCATGACGTCGCATTTGATGAACACCTATCAGCGTTTACCGGTAACGTTTGCGCGCGGGCAGGGATCTTGGTTGTGGGACGAGGCGGGCGAACGCTATTTGGACGCACTTTCCGGCATCGCCGTCGTCAATTTGGGTCACGCCCATCCCGTCATCGGCGAGGCGATTTGTCAACAAAGCAAGCAACTGCTGCATACTTCTAATCTCTACCGCGTCGCGATCCAAGAGCAATTGGCCGAACGTTTAACAGCGCTCGCCGGTATGGAGATGGCGTTTTTTTGCAATTCCGGCGCCGAGGCCAACGAGGCGGCGATCAAATTGGCGCGCCGTTATGGCCATCAGATCCGCGAGGTTGCGAACCCGGCGATCATCGTCGCCG
>OGCL01001419.1_pt1 | contig 20565 bp, 20 predicted proteins | sample 1570041 | NCBI WGS metagenome assembly OGCL01 (sample SAMN06266162, study PRJEB24511) | hot springs metagenome | isolation source: Hot spring water | place: South Africa: Limpopo | collected 2015-06-22
AGACGCTCGGCAAGCGGCGCGGCACTGTCGCGTGCGCCGAAGCCGTCGACCAGCACGCGCACCTGCACGCCACGGCGTGCGGCGGCGAGCAGCGCTTCGGTCACCGCTTCACCGGTGGCATCGAGGGCGTAGATATAGGTTTCCAGATGCACTTCGCGCTGCGCGCCGGCGATGGCGGCGATCAGGGCGGGGAAGAACTCGTCGCCGGTTTCGAGCAGTTCGATGCGCTGACCGTCGAGCAGCGTCATGGCAGTTCGAGCGTCGCCGACAACGCGGCGTGATCGGAGATCAGCGACCAGGGCGGGCCGGCGTGCCGGCACACTTCGCGCACCCTCAGGCCGCGCAGATAGATGCGGTCGAGACGCAGAAGCGGCAGCGCGGCGGGAAAGCTGCGGCTCGGCCGACCACCGGCGACGGCAAACGCTTCGCTCAGGCCGAGGCGAGCGGCGAGCAGCGCATCGGCGCGATTGCGCCAGTCGTTGAAATCACCGGCGACGATCAGCGGCGCATCGGGCGGGATGAGCGCTTCGAGCCGTTCGCCGAGCGCCCGCATCTGGCGCCGGCGCGACGGTCCGAGCAGTGACAGATGCACGTTGACGCAGTGCAGCGCCGGCATTGGCTTGGGCAGCGCCAGCGTGGCGTGCAGCAAGCCGCGGCGCTCGAACCACAGATGGGTGACATCCTGATTGTCGCTCGCCAGCAGCGGAAAGCACGCCAGCAGAGCATTGCCGTGGTGGCCGTGGTCATAGACGGCGTTGCGGCCATAGACGGCGCTGGCAAAGAATTCGGCGGCGAGGAACTCGTGCTGCGGCACGGCCGGCCAGTCTGCATGGCGATGGGCGTGGCGACGATGCAGGCCCTGCACTTCCTGCAGAAAGACGATGTCCGGCGCCAGCTCGCGCAGCCGCTCGCGCAGCTCGTGCACCATCAGGCGGCGCCCCCATTGCGAAAATCCCTTGTGGATGTTCCAGGTGGCGATGCGCAGCACGGTCATGACGGCAACTCGGGTACGGCTGTCTCCCGGCGAAGGTGCTGGCTCTCGCTTTCGACGCCCTCGGCGATCACCGCCAGTCCGAGGCTCTGCGCCATCGCAATGATCGTGCGCACGATGACGGCGTCGTCGGCATCGCTTCGTCGGGATCGACGATCCGCAGCGCACCAGGCGTGCCGTTGCGGCGGGTGTGGGTCAGTGCCTGGCGCAGCCGTTCCATCGGTATGCGCCGGTTCGGCGGATGGGGAGCGGATCGAGCCAGGCCGGGCGCCCGATCCCAGCCTGGACGTCTTTCTGCTGCGATGCATCGCGCAGTACGACCTGCTGCAGTGGCTTGCCGCCGGTACCGGTGCGCCAAAACGGCGGGCTAGTAGCCGCGCCAGCACCGCCGCTTCGCCTTCCAGCTCGCCGCGCATTAGCCCCTTCTGCTCTCCGGCCATCCATCCTGCCCTGAACTTTTCATCCAGCACCCGTTTCATCGTCTCGGCAAACATCGCTCGTTCTCCACACAAGGCCTGACTGTCGGTGAGCGGTTCGATCGCCTCCTCGCGCAGCCGTCCGCTCAACGCCAGTTCGACGAATTCGCTGAACACGCGCGCGATCTCCTGTCGCTCTTCCTCGTCCATTTTGGCACACAGATAGGCGACGAAAGCTTCCGCCGCTTCGATCAACGCTGCTTCGTCTTGCGCCAAGTCCAGCGCCATCAGGCGGGCGAACAGATTGTCCGCGGCGATGAGCTCGTGAAACGAAAGACTGAGCTCATCGATGAGCAGATAGGCAAAGCGCGGCTGATAACGCATCGGCTCCGCCGGTAAGCTCTGGGGTAACAGCTCTTCGAGCATGCGCGCCGCCTTCCACGGCCGCTTGCCGTGATGCAGCACGATGGGCAAGACCGGCGGCAGATGCTCCGCCTTGCCCTGCAAGAGGCGCCGCCATTGGGCAACGATGTTCTGCAGCAGGCGAATGGGCATCAGCCGATCGCTGCGCGCCTGGAATTCGACGAGGATCAGCCCCGACACTTCGATCTTTTGCAGCCCGACCGTCCAGCAGACATCGGCGATCTGCCGCCTGCCTTGGCCGATCGTCTCACTGGCAAAGGGCTTGAGTGTGGAAAAGTCAAAAAGCTGCACCAAATGATGCGGCAGTAAAGAGCGCAGCAGCGCTTCGACGAAGGCGGGGTGAGCGCGCAGCGCTGTGTAGGCGCGGTCGTGGGCGTGGGGGGTGAAGGAGGACATGATGCGGGGTCGGCCTGTGCGCGGCTCGGCACTGCCGTGCCGCATGGCGTTTCATGCGCCGTGCCAGCGGAGCTGACTTTGCGCTGGGGGCTGCCGATGGGCGACATCGCGCCTCAGGACGCGGCGAGCATGCGTTCGAGCGCGATGCGCGCCGGACGGGCTTCGTGCGCGGGGACCTCGATGCGATTGACCACCTGACCGGCGACCAGGTTTTCCAGGCACCAGGCCAGATGCTGCGGATCGATGCGCTGCATGGTCGAACACATGCAGACGATGCCGCCCATGAACTCGACCTGCTTGCCTTCGTGCGCCACTTCGTCGGCCAGACGCAGGACCAGATTCAGCTCGGTACCCACCTGCCAAACGCTGCCCGGCGGCGATTCCTTGACGGTGCGGATAATGGTCTCGGTCGAACCGACGGCATCGGCGCGACGGCAGACCTCGAAACTGCACTCGGGGTGGGCAATGACCTTGCCTTGCGGCAGGCGGGCGCGGAAGGCTTCGATCTGTTGCGGTTGAAAGAGTTGATGCACCGAGCAGTAGCCATGCCAGAGCAAAATCCTTGCCCGGGCGATCTGTTCGGGCGTCAGGCCGCCGAGCGGCAGGTCGGGATTCCACACCGGCATTTCCTCCATCGTCAGTCCCATCCGGTGACCGCTCCAGCGGCCGAGGTGCTGATCGGGAAAGAACAGCACCTTCGGTCGTTGGCGGAAGGACCAGTCGAGAATCTGCGGCGCGTTCGACGAGGTGCAGACGATGCCACCATGCTCGCCGCAGAAGGCTTTCAGGTCGGCGGCCGAGTTGATATAGGTCACCGGCGTGATCTGCGCGTCGGGATCGAGTACGCTGGCCAGCTCGCGCCAAGCGCGTTCGACCTTGGCCAGCGAAGCCATGTCGGCCATCGAGCAGCCAGCGGCCAGGTCGGGCAGGATGGCCACTTGTTCCGGGCGCGATAGGATGTCGGCCACTTCGGCCATGAAATGCACGCCGCAAAAGACGATGAACTCGGCCGCCGTTTCGGCGGCGAGGCGCGACAGGCGCAGCGAATCGCCGGTAATGTCGGCGTGCTGGAAAACGTCGGCGCGCTGGTAATGATGGCCAAGGATGACGGCGCGTTCGCCCAAACGGGCGCGCGCCGCCCGCACGCGTGCGGTGGCTTCCTCGTCGGACAGGGAGCGGTAATCGTCGAAAGGCAGGATGGCGGACATGGCGTGAAGGGCGCGGCTGTGGTCAGTGAGCGGTGGGCGGAGGGCACGGATCGCAGCCCGCCTCGTGGCGAGCGGCGCATCGGTCGCTGCCGACGTCAAGTATAAGGAAACGCTGAATCGGCGGTTGCCCGGGCGGAGCATGGCGCCCCAGCCAATCCGCCGTCCCAACGGGACTGACTTTCGTTACCCTTCTTTACCTTCCACGGGCGCCTGCTGCAGCAGCCGCGCCTTGCGCCGCTCGTTGGCGCGGTATTCCAGCCAGTTACGGCCGGCGATGAGCAGGCCAAGGATGAAGAAGGCGCCGGGGGGCAATATGACGAGCAGAAAGCCCGGGTAGTCCTTGGGCAGCAGCTGCCAGGCGGAGAGGTCCGGCACGATCATCCCGATGCCGGCAAACAGGGTGCCGCTGCCGAGCAGTTCGCGCAGACCGCCGAACAAGCCGATGACCCAGACGAAGCCCAGCCCCATCATCAAACCATCGAACAGCGCGAACAGCGCGCCATTCTTCGCCGCGAAGGCTTCAACGCGCGCCAGCACGATGCAGTTGGTGACGATGAGCGGAATAAAGATGCCGAGCACGAGATAGAGCTCGTGCAGCCAGGCATTGAAGGCCAGATCGACGACGGTGACCAGCGCGGCGATGATCAGGATGAACACCGGGATGCGGATTTCGTACGGGATGAAGCCGCGCAGCGAGGAGACCGCGACGTTGGCCACGGTCATTACCAGGATGGTCGCCAGCCCCAGGCTGACGGCATTGACCAGGTTCGTGCTCACCGCCAGGAGCGGACAGAGCCCGAGCAGCTGGGCAAGGATGGCATTCTGCTTCCACAGGCCGTTGTGGCCGATTTGGCGCCAGGGATGCGGCAGGGTCATGATGGTCTCGCGGGTAGTGGTCAGAGGATAGTGGTCGGTGGGCGGGGCGGAGTGGCTTCTGCGCCCAAGCCGCACGGGGTTGCGATGGATCTCTGTGCTGCGCCGGTCCGATATCCATGTTCAGTCCTAGATGAAAAGCACGATGCGGTGGATGTTCGTGCCTTTGCGGTTGTCGTATACGCCCCAGATGTTCGAGCTCTTGGTGAAGCTCTGCCGATCATCGCCTTGACCGCGAACCCCCCGACGGGCTGATGATCTCATCGAGTTTGACTTCGCCATTACGCACCTCTCCGACTTCGAAGGCGACATGGCCACCCGGACCGGTGATGCGGAAAAGCGCGCGCAAGGTCACGGCCATCTCGTCGCGCCCGACGCTCAGCGAACGGTGGGCCGACCTTCGTGCGGCGACAGCCTGCGCGTCGATGCCGTTGAACCAGCAGCGCAGCCACGGCGGCCGGGCGAGCATTTCGCTCAGCGGGTTGATGTCGTTGGCCGCCACGCGGCAGTCGAGCAGGGCCGCTTCGACCGCCGTCGTCCCCCGGCCGGAGAACGGATCGAGCACCCGATCGCCCGGTTGCGTCAGACGGGTGATGAAAAAGTTGGGCCGTTGCGGCTTGAAACAGGCGCGATACGAAACCTCGTGCAGGCGATGCCCCGACCGCTGGCGCGTCGTCCATAACTCCCGCTCGATGTGCAAGCCGCGAACGCCGGCATCGCGCAGTTCCTCGCACGCTGCATCGGTGTGCCGGTATCCGGGACTCACAGGCCGTTGAAAAACGCAGCGAGGATGGCCAGATGCACGGCGCGCGGCGCGCAGCGACCGTAGCCTATCAAGTTGATGGGCGAGGAAGCGAGCACCGCGTAACGCCGCGATGCGCCCGCGCAGCAATTTATTCAGCGTTTCCTGAGGGGGCCGGATCATGCGAGTGTTGCAACTGGGTGGCGTGCGCCATCGCCCGCCGCTGTTTCGAGGGAGCACTGAGAATATCCTCGTGCGTCAGGGCCGCGAAAGTCAGCCGCATCGCGACGGCGTTCATCGCTCCGTCTCCGGCGCATAGGGCGTTGCCCTCGGCCAGGCAAACAGGCCCGCACCATGCTCGCCGCCCCAGAGCATCGCCCGCCGGCTGGCTTCGACCACCGCGCGCGCCGAGATCGTCGCGCCGGCGCGGGCATCGAAGATGCCGCCGTCTTTCTTTACCTTCCAGCGCCCTGCCTTGGCCAAGTCCAGCGGCTGGCCGGCGAACTGGTCGATCCAGGGTCGGGTTCGGTTCTTGTCCTTGCGCGGGTCGATGTAATCGCCCAGTCCCGGCGTCTCGCGGTGGGCGGTGACGCGCAGCGCGGCGAGCCTACCGTCGGCGCGCAGCGCGAGGATGAGACGGATCTCGCCACCGTAGCCTTGCCGCGCGACCGCTTCGAAGACGAGCGCGACGGGCCTATCCTGCCGGCGCGCACGGTAAAGCTGGCTCGGGCGATCGAGCCCGAGGGCGGCGATCGGCGGCAATGTGACGTAGTCGGCGAGCAGGTCGTTGTCGTATTCCTCCGGCGGCAGGATTTCGTCGATCAGCTTCATGCGCTGCTGACGGGCAGTCTCTTCGAAGATCGGGCGCGTCGCCTCGTACGTGGCGGCCATCAGCGCGGTGAAAGCGAGCGTAAATAGCAACAGGATGAAGGCCGTGCGCAGCGAGACGGCAAAAGCGCCCGGCGGGGTCGGCGGCGGAATGAGCGGCGCGTTCATCGCGGTTCCCGTGCGGCTCGCCGGCGCGCCCGCCGGCCATGGCCGAAGACCTTGGGCTGCGTATGCATGTCGATGAGCGGCACGCACAGATTCATCAGCAGCACGGCGAATGCGATGCCATCCGGGTACGCGCCGAAGACGCGGATCAGATAGGCGAGCATCGCGATGCCGGCGGCGAAGATCAGCTTGCCCACGGGTGTCGTGCTGCCCGAAACCGGGTCGGTGGCGATGAAGAAGGCGCCGAGCATCGCGCCGCCGGTGAGCAGATGGAAGCTCGGTGGCGCAAACTGCGCCGGCTCAGCCAGATGAAAGAGGCTGGCGATGACGGCAAGCGTGACGAGAAAAGCGACCGGCACATGCCAGGTGATCACGCGTTGCTGCCACAGCCACAGACCGCCGAGGAAATATCCGGCCGCCACCCATTCCCAGCCCTTGCCGCCGATGTTGCCGAAGCTGGCCCCCTGCCCCAGCACGCCGGCGACCGTGGCGCGCGCATCGGGCGTGTGCAGCGCGGTGCGCAGCGCATCGAGCGGGGTAGCCATGACGATGGCGTCGGGCAGGCGTTCGCCGAGGATGGCGCGCAGCGCGGGCGCGAAATCGGTGAAGCCGACCGCCGGCCATTGCGACATCAGCGATGGGAAGCTGACGATCATGGCGCAGAAGGCGACCATCGCCGGATTGAAGGGGTTCTGGCCCAGACCGCCGTACAGGTGCTTGACGATGACGATGGCGATGAGGGTGGCGAGGACGGTCAGCCACCAAGGCACGATGGGTGGAAAGGTGAGCGCGATCAGCCAGGCGGTGACCAGCGCCGAGCCGTCGCTGACGAACGGCAGGATGGGTCGGCGGCGCAGCCAGAGCATCGCGGCCTCGGCCACCAGCGCAGTGAGCGAGGCGATGGCGATCTGCACGAGGATGGCGGCGCCGAAGAACCAGACGTAGGCGGCCATCCCCGGCAAGAGCGCGATGAGCACGCGCAGCATCAGGCCGCGCACGCTGGCGCCAGCATGCAGCAACAATGGATCATTCGTCACCCGTCACCTCCTTGGCGTTGCACCGCGCCGGCTCGATCTGTGCCGGCGGCTCGGCTCGAGGCGCATTTTCCGGCGTCGATGCCGCCTTTTGCGCCTGGGCGCGGGCGAGCGCGGCGGCGATGAGCGCGCGTTTCGCCTCCTCGCCTGCCGCATCCGCTGGTGCGCTACGCTCGCCTCCCCCTTCGGCGGCCAGGCGCGCGCGCGTCTCGGCTGCCTTGGCCGCTAGGCGGGCGGCCTTCTCCGCCTTGTCGCGCTCCGCGCGCATGAGGCGGAACTGGTAGCGCTCGCGCGCAGCATCGGCCGCCTGCTTTTCGCGCTCGCGCGCGCGGATCTCGCTCTTGGCGTAGCGGAAATAATCGACCAGCCGGATGTGCGCCGGGCAGACATAGGCGCAGCAGCCGCATTCGATGCAGTCGAACAGATGGTATTCCTGCGCCTTGCCGAGCAGCTTCGCGCGGGCGAACCAATAAAGCTCGAAAGGCTGCAGATCCATCGGGCAGGCGCGCGCACAGCGGCCACAGCGGATGCAGGGCAGCTCGGGCGGCGATGGCGGAAACAGTCTGGGCGAGACGGCGAGCAGGCAATTGCACGCCTTGACCACCGGCGCATCGAGGTTCGGCAAGCCAAAGCCCATCATCGGTCCGCCCATCAGCACGCGCTCGGTGTCGGCTTTTGGAGCGGCGAGCGCCAGCACTTCACGCATCGGTGTGCCGAGCCGCACGCGCACATTGCCCGGCCGTTCGACATTGCCGGTGAGCGTCACCAGCCGTTCGGTCAGCGGCCGGCCGTCACGCAGCGCCCGGTGCGCGGCATGCGCCGTGCCGACGTTGAACACCTGCATGCCGTAATCGGGGCCGAGCTGGCCATAAGGCACTTCGATGCCGGTGAGCACGCGCATCAGCTGCCGCTCGCCACCGGTCGGATAGCGGGTCGGCAACGCCTCGATGCGGAAAGTCAGCTCCGCCGGCACGGCGTACTCGGCCAGCGCGTGCCTGAGCGCAATGATCGCCTGCGGCTTGTTGTCCTCGACGCCGACGATGATGCGCCGCGCGCCGAGCGCGTGCGCCAGCAGGCATCCGCCATCGATGATCGCCGGCGCCTCAGTGCGCATCAGCAGATCATCGCAGCTGATCCACGGCTCGCACTCGGCGCCGTTGAGGATCAGGGTATCGACCGGCTTGCGCAGCTTGGCGTGCGTCGGAAAGACGGCACCGCCGAGCCCGACGAGGCCGGCCTCGCGCAGCTGGTGGCCGATCTCTTCGGCCGGCAGGGCCAGCGGATCGATCGGTGGCGCGGGCTCGAGCCAACGGTCGCGACCGTCGGCTTCGAGGATGATGCACGGCGCGCTCAGGCCGGAAGGATGTGGCACCGCATGTGGCGCGATCGCGGCGATGCGCCCGGACGTCGGCGCATGCACGGCGGCCGAAACCGGCCCGGCAGGACGGGCGAGCAACTGGCCGCCGAGCACCTCATCGCCCACCTGCACCACCGGCTCGGCGGCGACGCCCGCGCTCTGGCGCAAAGGCAGGATCAGCCTCGGCGGCAGATGCGCATCGCAAAGCGGCGCCCTGTTCGATTCGGCTTTGTGGTCTTCGAGCTCGATACCGCCGCGGAAAGACCAAAATTTCATCGCCGCACCTCGAGCTTGAAGGTCGGATAGCGCCAGCGCCAAGTTTCGATGCTCTCGGCCACCGGCTGCATGACGATGCAATCGACCGGACAGGGAGCGACGCACAGCTCGCAGCCGGTGCAGCGATCGGCGATGACCGTGTGCATCTGCTTCGCCGCGCCGATGATCGCATCGACGGGGCAAGCCTGCATACAGAGCGTGCAGCCGATGCAGCGCTCCTCGATGATCACCGCGACGCTCTTCGGTTTCTCGACGCCATGCTCGGCCGACAGCGGCTTGTATTCGCGCCCGAGCAGATCGGCGAGCTTGCGTACGCCCTCTTCGCCCCCGGGCGGACATTGGTTGATGTCCGCCTCGCCTTTGGCGATCGCTTCGGCATAGGGTTTGCAGCCCGGATAGCCACACTGGCCACACTGCGTCTGCGGCAAGATGGCATCGATCTTTTCGACCAGCGGATCGCCTTCAACCTTGAAGCGGCGGGCGGCATAGCCGAGCGCCGCGCCGAGCGCCAGCGCGCCGAGCGCCATCACGCCGAGCGCCTGGATCATCGCCCACCCCCGGCATGCACCGACGAAGCGATAGCGAACGCCGTCTCGAAGCGGCTGACTTTCACCCGCGCCGCAGCGCGATCAAACACCAGACCCATCATGCTCAGCGGTACCGATCCAGGCCGGCAAAGCCCATGAAGGCCAGGCTCATGATGCCGGCGGTGATCATCGCGATCGCCGTGCCGCGGAAGAAAAGCGGCACGTCGGCGCCTTCGATGCGCTCGCGCAGACCGGCGAACAGCACGAGGGCCAGCGTAAAACCGAGCGCCGAGGCAAAGCCGAAGAGCATCGACTGGAACAGATCGTGGTTCATGCCGATGTTCAGCAGCGGCACGCCGAGCACGGCGCAATTGGTGGTGATGAGCGGCAGATAAATGCCCAGGACCTGATGCAGCAGCGGGCTCGTCTTCTGGATGACCAGCTCGGTGAGCTGGACGATGGCGGCGATAGTGACGATGAACGACAGCGTGCGCAGATAGAGGAGATCGTATGGCGCGAGCAGCCAGCGATCGATGACATAGCTCGTCGCGCAAGCCAGCGTCAGCACGAAGGTCGTCGCCGCGCCCATGCCGAAGGCGGTCTCCAGCTTCTTCGACACGCCCATGAACGGACACAGGCCGAGGATGCGCACGAAGACGACGTTGTTGACCAGCACGGCGCCGAGCACGATGAACAGATAACCGCTGGGCGAAGAACCGTCCATGACTTTTCAGACGACGAAAAAGGGGAAGATTATCGCCGCTCGACCAAGGAAACGCTGAACAAATTGCGGCGCCGGCGCATCGCGGCGTTGCGCGCTGCTCGCTCCTTCGCCGATCCCATCGATCGACTGCGGTCGCTGCTCGATACGCACCTCCGGCTTCTTCCCGCTCGCCGCTCTCATTTCCCTGAGTGTTGAAAACTGCAGCACGGTCGGGGTTTCAGTGGGGCTCATCCGCCCTCGGCCTCGGCCTACGCTGGCGTGCAGCGCAGGTTTTCGAGTTTGCGGTAGAGCGTACGCTCGGAAATGCCGAGCGTGGCCGCGAGCGTGCGCATGTCGCCTCGATGGCGTCGGCGCGCCCAGCACAGATAAAGGCGTTCCTGTTCGTCGAGCGGTAAAGGCATGGTGAGCATGAAGGCATCCTTGGGCACACGCGGCGGCTGCGGCAACGGCGCTTCGGCCTCATCCGCCTGCACGAAGTGTTCCAGGTCGATGACCGGCTTGTCGGCGTAGAGGCTGGCGCGCTCGGCCAGATTGCGCAGCTCGCGGATATTGCCTTCGAAACGGCGATGCAGCAGGTATTCGAGCGCCGCCGGCGACAGCTTGCGCCCCAGTCGGCGATCGACGCGCTCGAGCAGCGAAGTCGCCAGAAGCGGAATGTCCTCGGCCCGTTCGGCGAGCGAAGGCGTGTGCAGCGGAAAAACGTTGATGCGGTAATCTCGTCGAGAAACAGTGTGCCGCCGCTTGCCGCCTCGATGAGCCCGAGCTTGCGGTGGGTGGCGCCGGTAAACGCGCCTTTTTCATAGCCGAACAGCTCGCTCTCGAACAGCGTCTCGGTGAGGCCGGAACAATCGACGGCGACGAAAGGCCCACGGGCGCGCGGGCTCGACTCGTGGATCGCCCGCGCCAGCAGCTTCTTGCCGGTGCCGGTCTCGCCAAGCAGCAACACGCTCGACTCGCTCGGCGCAACGCGCAACAAGCGCTGCAACAACGACTGGAAAGCCGGCGAGCGACCGACCAGTCCCTGCGCCGCCGGCCGGCTGCTGGCCTGACGCACGGTGAGCAAGGTCTCGACAAACCACAGCGTCTGCTGCGCCTCGTCTACGATCGGCGTAATCGTGACATCGACGAGCTCATCGCCATGCGGCGTATGATGCCGATGCAGCACGCGCTGCGGCACGCCGGTTTCGCGCGCCAGCGACAGCGGACAAGACTCGCCGGCCTGATCGCAGGGCGCATCGATGCGATGCGACACCTCGTAGCAGCGCCGGCCGATCGCCTCCTCGCGTGCGCCGCCAGGCGGTATTGGCGCCGACGATGCGATAACCGGCATTCATGACGATGCGCGGCTCGGGCAAGCTGTCGATGAACGCGAGCAGCGCCGCCGAAGGCAAATTTCCTGACGTTCTCGACATGATAAGCATCAGTATATGTCGAAAATGGCAGAAACGCTGTGACACCGGCAGCGCCGCCGCTGCTCTCCGCCCGGCGAAACGAGCGCTGTGGCAAGATCACGGCCGATGATCCCTCCCGAACCGCGCCCGCATCCCGATCCCGAGGATCAGCGCGCCAGCCGCGCGTTGCTCGGCGAGATCCGCCAAGCCATCGCTGCCGCTAACGGCTGGCTGTCTTTCGCCGATTACATGCAACGGGCGCTCTATGCGCCGCAGCTCGGCTACTACGACCGCGGCAGCGACCCGCTCGGTCGCACCGGCGACTTCGTCACCGCCCCGGAACTGACACCACTGTTCGGCCAGGCGCTGGCGCGGCAGATCGCACCGATCCTGGCGCACAGTGCGCCCTACCTGCTCGAAGCCGGCGCGGGCAGCGGCGCGCTGGCCGCCGATCTGCTGCTGGCGCTCGACGAGCTCGGCTGCCCGCCGATCCGTTATGACATCATTGAGCTCTCCGGCACGCTCGCCGTCCGCCAGCGGCAGACGATCGCCGCGCGCGCGCCACGGCTTTACGAGCGGGTGCGCTGGCTGGGCACGCTGCCCGAACGCTTTTCCGGCTGCCTGATCGCCAACGAAGTGCTCGACGCGCTGCCGGTGCATCGGCTGCATTGGCGCGACGACGGCCTCTACGAGCGCGGCATCACCCTCGACGAAGCTGGAGCGCTCTGCTGGCAGGAGCGACCGGCCAGTGCGACTCTGGCCGCGGCAGCGGCCATGCTGCCGGTCGAGCCGCCCTACGTTGGCGAAATTGGCCTGATCGCCCGCGCCTGGGTGGGCGAGCTCGGCCGACGGCTCGAATGCGGCGCGCTGCTGTTCATCGACTACGGCCTGCCGCGCGCCGAGCTCTACCACCCGCAGCGCGCCGGCGGCACGCTGCGCTGCCATTACCGCCAGCGCGTGCATGACGATCCGCTCTGGTGGCCGGGGCTGAGCGACATCACCGCTCACGTCGATTTCACCGCCATCGCCGAAGCCGGCCATGCCGCCGGCCTCGATCTGCTCGGCTATGCGCCGCAAGCCGGCTTTCTCCTCGGCTGCGGCCTGCTCGATCTGCTCGCCGCCCGCCAGCAGGCCGGCGGCGCAAACGCCGCGCGGGCAATGGGCGCGGCGCAGCTCCTGCTCTCACCGAACGAGATGGGCGAAATCTTCAAAGTCATCGCCCTCGGCCGCGGTCTACCCGTACCGCTCCAAGCCTTCGCCCGCTGCGACCGCCGCCACACGCTGTGATCGCAGCCCGCCCCGACGCCGTGCCGATCGGGCTGACTTTGGCGCAGCGCCGCGATACACCTGCGCAGCAATCAATTCAGCGTTTCCAGTGAGCCTCTTGCAAACCCCGCATACAGCGAGGTTTTCCGCTGGCAGAGGAAGCGGAAGGAAGTGGCCGGCGGCCATTTCTGGCATGAGGATCGAAACTCTGATCGCGCCTGCCATGGAAAGCACAGCCTGCCGGATCATACATCGCTGGAACGTGGTGCAGTACGAACCGATTCCGGAGCTGGAAGACTGCTGGGGTGCGCTGACGCCGAAGCTGGAGCGACTGATCCACATTCTGGAGTGGGTGAGGATCGAGGAATTCGTGAAGGACTCGTGGTGCGGCATCGGCCGTCCGCCCCATGAGTGCGCCTGGTTGGCGAACGCGTTCGTCGCCAAGGCCGTCTTGAATCTGCCGACGACGGCCGCCTTGATCGATCGGCTGAGGGTCGATCGCAGTCTCGAGCGCATCCGTGGCTTTTCGGGATGCAAGAAGCTGCCCTCGGAAGCCACCTTCTGTGCGGCTATGCCGCATCCCGCTGCGCGGGAGCAGCCTGCGGCTGTCCTGCGGCCTTCGGCCTTCTCGCGGGCCTTCAAGGAATTCGCCAGGAATTCGCGCCGAGAACCGTTTGCCTGAGCGGGTGCATGAGGCGCTGATCAAGGAGCACCTGGGCGAGGAGCTGATTGGACACATCGGCCGGGACGGAACGGCCATCGTGGCGCGTGAGCGTCCCCGCTCCAAAGCAAGCGCCGCACCGGAAACAGAAAGCCAGGCGCCGGCCCCAACGCCCATTGGAGTCGAACCGGTAGGCCAGAAGGACACCTCCGTACGGCCCAGCCGGCGAAGCCACGGCGAGAACGGCCACGGCTCGGGATCGTGCGGCCCGCCAAAGTCTCGGCCTCCCCCGCTTGCGCGCCAGCGCACACAGACGCTGGCCCAAATGATCCAGGAGATTCCCACCGCCTGTGATCGGGGCACGAAGTGCAACGCCCAACAAGGCTGCAAGGTCAGCTGGAATGGCTACAAGCTTCACCTGAATACGACCGACTGCGGGCCGACTGCGGCGTGCCCATCTCGGCCTTGCTCTCGTCAGCCTCGATGCACGACAGCCGGGCCGCAATCCCCTTGTCGCGCATGAGCGCCGCCCGCGTGACGAACCTCTACGACCTGATGGACGCGGCCTATTGCAGTCAGGAGATTCGGGATGACAGCCGCAGCCTGGGACATGTGCCGCTGATCGATCACAACCCGCGCAAGGGCGTGAACATCGAATTCGCCCCCTCATGAAGCTCGCCGCTACAACGAGCGTACCGTGGCCGAGCGCAGCAATGCCCGGCTCAAGGACGAGTTCGGTGGCAACCATGTCATGGTCAAAGGCGCGCCCAAGGCGATGAGCCATCTGATGTTCGGTGTGCTGGTACTGTCTGCCGACCCGCTGATGCGATTGCGACGATGACGACACCGATCCCGAATCTACTGCAAACCTCCATGCATCCCCCGGTGCAGGATCCCTCGCGCGTAACATCATGAAACTTAGACCTTAAGGATAAGGAAAACCGCCGAATCTCCCTCGGCTGCAACAAAAAATGGCTCTTGCCGAAACGGCGCGGGCGGGAGAGGAAGTAGTAACTGCCCCCCTCCACCAGGCGAGGGATGAAGGGCGTCTTGTCGACGTAGTAATGATCGCCTTTGCGCATCTTGGCGAAGGTCTGGATGCCGATGGGCAGTTTTTTGCGTGCGTTCATGGGCCGCGATGCTACACCGACGCCGTGCCGATGGGTCTGACTCTTGCTTCCAACATGCCGGGTCCGGTGCTTCGATCCCAAGCGGTGGCAAGCACAACCCGAACCCTACTTCACGCCGGCGCAGCGCATGCTTCAGCACCGCCTTCACCGTCGCGATGGCGCTCGCGGATCTGCAGCACTTCGTCCCAAGCGGCGAAGAAGGCATCGACGCAGCGCGGATCGAAATGTTTACCGGACTGTTCGCGCAGCAATGCGCTGGCCTCCTCCAGCGACCAGGGGCGTTTATACGGTCGCACCGAGGTGAGCGCATCGAAGACATCGGCCACGGCGACGATACGACCGCTGAGCGGGATGTTTTCACCGGCCAACCCTTTGGGATAACCACTGCCGTCGAATTTCTCGTGGTGCGCCAGCGCGATTTCGGCCGCCAGATGCAACATGCGGTTGGCCGGTGCATGACCGTGCAGAATGGACCAGCCGATTTCGGCATGGCGCTTCATGATGGCGAATTCGGCCTCATTCAGCCGTCCCGGCTTGAGCAGAATGGCGTCGGGAATGCCGACTTTGCCGATGTCGTGCATCGGCGCCGCCATCAGCAGCAGGTCGAGCTCCTCCTCCGTCATGCCGAGCTGGGCGCCGATCAGGCAGGAGTAGTGCGCCATGCGCTGGATGTGGGCACCGGTTTCCGGGTCGCGGTATTCGGCGGCGCGCGAGAGCAGGAAGATGGCCTCGCGTTCGCGCGCCGTGACATCGGCCAATGCCCTCTTCACTTCCTGCGCCAGCCAGGCAGCGCGGTTGGCGACTTGTTTCTGGCTGTGGCGCAAAGCGAGCAGGTTGCGCATGCGGGCGATGAATTCGGTCTTGTCGACCGGCTTGGTCAAGAAGTCGTTGGCCCCCGCCTCGAGCGCCCGATGACGCACCTCCTTTTCGTGATCGGCAGTCACCATGATCACAGGAATGTCGCTCATGCCAGAGAGCGCGCGGAAGCGCTGCAAAAAGGCGATGCCATCGAGCTCGGGCATCATGTAATCGAGCAGCACCAGATCGGGCGTGTTCTCGGCACACCAGGCGAGCGCCGTGGTGCCGGCTTCGAACAACAGCGGCGTGCAACCTTCGAGACGGCTGACCAGCAGCTTGAACATCAGCAGATTGGTCGGATTGTCATCGATGATCATGATGTCCATATCGTAGGCTCCTAGGTCGCATCGAACTACTTGGCGCTGAGCGCCGCGATCGCCTGGCGCACGGCAGCGAAGGCTGGCCCGAGTTGATCGTTCAACGCGTCGACGGCCGCCCAATCGCCGTCGGCGAGGGCTTGCTCGATGCGTTTAGCGAGCCGAACCATGGCCTCGGCGCCGAGATTACCGCAGGCGCCGCGCATCTCGTGGGCGAGCGCCTTGACCGCGGAGCCATCGCGGTCGGCGATGGCTGCGGCCAGCCGGGCGAGCGTGCCGGCGGTAGAAGTCACGAAGACATCCAGCAGCTCGGCGAGTAACTCGGGATCGTCGCCGAGAAAATCCTTCAGGCGTTGCACATCGAGCACCAACGCCGGCGCTTCGGTCGCCGGCGGTTCGTTCGCTGTCTCGACCGCAACCCCTGGCTTGGGTAGGGGAGTGATCCAGGTCGCGAGTTTCTCCGCCAACGCTTCGGCCTGAATGGGCTTGCTCAGATAATCGTCCATGCCGGCCGCCAGACAGCGCTCGCGATCGCCCTGCATCGCATGGGCGGTCAAGGCGATGATCGGGACATGACGACCATGGGACCGCTGCATCCGCCGGATGGCGGCGCTGGCCTCGAAACCATCGACCAGCGGCATCTGGCAGTCCATGAGTATCGCCGCATAAGGCAATGCCGCCGCGGCTTCGATGGCATCCTGGCCGTTGGCCACGACATGGACGGCGTAACCGAGGCGGTTGAGCTGTAATTGCGCCACTCTCTGATTGACCGGATTGTCCTCGGCGAGCAGGATCAGGCGATGCTCTTCCAGCGCCTGCCGTAAATCGACATGTGGTCTGTTGGCCTCACCCGCGGCGTGGGCCCCATCGCCGAGCGGCTCAGCCTCCTCGCCCTCCGCATCGCCGGCAGCTTCGGTCTGCAACGCCTCGAGGAGCTTGGCCTGGCGTAACGGTTTGACGAGACAGTGACTGAAGCCTGCGGCGCGGGCCGCAGCGCACAGGTCGCCCCGGCCATACGGGGTGAGCAGGATCAAGCGCGGTCGTTCCGCGGGCAGCGCAGCGCGCAGCTGTTCGGCCCATTCGATGCCGGTCATGCCTGGCAGCTCGTAATCGACGCACACGGCATCGAAGCGCACGCTAGTCGCGGCGGCCACAGACAAACGCATCAGCGCGTCCTCCCCACTGGCCATACACTCCGCCGCGATGCCCCAGGCCGTCAGATAGCGCAGCAGAACCTCGCGATCGATCGGCCGGTCAGCCAACAACACCAGCACACGCCATGGCATCAGCCGCGCCATCTCCGTCCGTAGCCGGCCACTGGGGCGCGAAGGCAACACGAACCAGAAGGTGCTGCCCTGACCTTCGACGCTCTCCACGCCGATCTCGCCGCCCATCAGCTCGACCAGTTGCTTGCTGATCGCCAGGCCGAGCCCGGTACCGCCGTAGCGGCGCGTCGTCGAACTATCGGCCTGGGAGAAAGACTGGAATAGGCGGCCGATGGCCTGTGGCGCAATGCCGATGCCGCTGTCGCGGATCTCGTAACGCAGGCGCACGCCGGAGTCCCCCGTCTCCTGGGTGACGATCACTTCGACACCACCTTGCTGGGTGAACTTGACGGCATTGCCGATCAGATTGAGCAGGATCTGGCGCAGACGGGTCGGATCGCCGTATACCTCCGATGGCAGGGCCGGATCGATGTAACTCATCAGCGCAATGCCTTTCTCACGTGCCCGCGCTGCGAACAGTTCGACGGCGCCTTCGACGACGCCGACCAGTTCGAATTCGATCTCTTCCAGTTCCAGCCGCCCGGCCTCGATCTTCGAAAAATCGAGGATATCGTTGATGATGGTCAACAGCGAATGCGCCGATTCGCGCACGACGGTGGCAAATTCGCGCTGTTCCTGTGTCAGGTCGGTATCGAGCAACAGATGGCTCATGCCGATGATGCCGTTCATCGGCGTACGGATCTCGTGACTCATGTTGGAGAGGAATTCCGATTTCAGTCGCGCATTTTCGAGCGCCTGATCGCGTGCCTGCCTGAGCGCAGCCTCGAATTCGCGCCTCTGGCTGATGTCGGAAATCGTCGCGATGAAATTCGCGATCCGGCCATGTTCATCGGGCACCGGCGCGTAATGCAGTTCAGCGACGTAGGGCGTGCCATCCTTGCGCCGGTAATTCATCTCGATGATCAGGTTCTCGCCGGCACGCAGCGCCTGTTCGAGATGTCGCACGAGCTGCGGATCGGTGTCCGGACCGCGCAGGATCGCCGTACGCCGACCGACCGCTTCTTCGTACGTCAAGCCGGTGACGCGCGTGAATGCCGGATTGACATAACGGATCGTCGGCCCGTCCTCAGTAGCATCGGCGGCGGTGATCATCAGCGCTTGGTCGGTTTCCTGAATGGCCGCTTCCAGCAAGATCAGACGATTGCGCGTCTCGGCCTCTTCGGTGATGTCGCGCTTGATGGCGACAAAGTGTGTCACGTCCCCGTTTTCGACGATGGGCGTGATGGTCATCTGCTCGCGGTAGATGCTGCCATCCTTGCGCCGGTTGTCGATTTCGCCTTCCCAGACCCGACCACCGTTCAGGGTGCCCCACATCTGGGCGTAGAAACTGGCATCCTGCTTCCCTGATCGCAGTTGGCGTGTGCTTTTTCCCAATATCTCCTCGACACTGTAACCGGTGACCCGACAAAACGACGGATTGACGTATTCGATCACCCCTCGCCGATCGGTAATGACGATCATATTGGCCGCGGCATCGAGCGCCGCCTGCTGCAACCGGATGCGCTTTTGCGCTTTCTGTTCGCTGCTGATGTCGCGAAAAGAAATCAATGAGCCGATGACTTTGTTCCCTAGTAGCAATGGGTTAGAACGAAAAGAGATCGGCACGAAACTGCCGTCACGGCGCACAAAGTGCTCTTCGCCGACGAGCGCAACGGCCTGGCGCAACACGGCGAGCAGCGGGCATTCGTCGCGCGGGAACGCACTGCCATCCGGACGCAGATAGTGTAGGCATTCGTGGGCGTTGCGCCCGATCAGTTCGGCGGCCGACCAGCCGAGGATATGGAGCGCCGCCTCATTGATGAAAGTGATGTTGCCGTCCAAATCCGTTGCATAGACGCCGTCGCTGAGCGTGTTGAGCATCGTCACATTCTGGGCGCGCTGCTGCTCGACTTCGTCGCGCGCCTGGCGCACACGCTCGAGCGCATCGGACAACCGGCGCAGATAGAGCATGCCGGCAATGCCACCAAGAACGATGACGACGACGATCAAATTGGTTTCCAGACGCTTCAGATGGTCGCGGCGCTGCTGCAGCGTGCTTTCGAGTTCGCGCAAGCGGCGGTCGCTTTCGAGAAACAACCGATTGGCGTTTTCGTTCAGCCGCTCGAAAAAAGACGGCAGTTGCTTGAGCAGCAGCTGGATCTGTTCGTCGATCTCGAGAAAGCGGTGGTGCTCGGCGCGGTCGGCCGCCTGCCAACGCGCGGTGAGCAGTCGCTCCAGCGCATCGACGCGCTCGCGCACCGTCTCGAGATGCGGTTCGATCTCGATCAATTCCATGATCAGCGCACCGTCCCGCACGTCAGGGTAATAGGTCGCCGACCGCGTCGTTTCCTCGATACCCTCGATGTTCAGCCGTAGCGTACGCGTCGCGGTGCCGCCATCGCGCAGCACACGTAGGTCGTGCTCGAGCTTCGCCAGCCGGCCATCGAGCATCTTGTGCAGACGCCGAAAGGCGGCCGGATTCTGCGTCGTCGCCATCTGGTACAGCTGCTTCTCGATACTCTGGATACCGACGACGATTTCCTCGCCGACGAACAAGCGCGCTCGCTCGTTGACCCCCTGGGCACGCAGTTCGGCTTCCAGCGCGCCGAAGAAGCTGCGCAGACCAAACACCAGCAGCAGGCTAAGCACGAAGATGCTGGTCAGCCAGCGCAGTACGCCACCGCTGATCCGGCTACGACGCGGCGACTCGGCAGAGCATTCAGTCATGGCGCGTCAGTGGCGCACATTGAAGCGGTTATCGTGGAAACCGTAGCGACGGAAGATGGCCTGCCCTTCATCGCCAGCGGCATAGCTCATGAAGCGTCGCGCCAGATCGACATGACGCGAAGTCTTCAGCAGATTGAGCAGCAAGGGCTGCGGACGGGCAAGCTGGGACGGCAGATCGATCACGTCCAGCTTCTCGGCATTCTCGGGAAAGAACCCCGTCGCCCGCCAGCTCATCGTCACATCGGCCTCGCCGCGCCGCATGGCCAGCATCAGGCTGCGCGTATCGGCAGCGAGGAAGGCGGCGGCTTTGACGACGCGCGGGTAGATTCCGAGTTTGTCGAGAATGGCCTTCGCCTCCAGGCCGACACTGCCCGATTCGGCATTGCCGATGATGGCGACCAAATCGCGGCGCAGCAACTCGCGCGGATCGGCCTTGACCCTCTTCGGGTTGCCCTTCTGCACGATCAGGGCCATCTGGTTGTAGCCGACCGTGACATATTCGCCCAGCAGGCCCTCGGCCAGATGCCGCTCGCGGTAGCTCGGTTCGCCAGGTAGATACAGGTCGCCGACGCCACTCTTCTTCGCCGACTGGTAGAGATCCTCGGAGCCGCCCTGGGCGATGACGATGCGCACATTCTCGCGCTTCTCGAAGGCCTGAGCAATCTCGGTCATCGGCTTGACCATCGTGATGCCACAGTAGAGCAACATCTCGGCGCGCGGCCCTTCACCGGGCTGCCCCTGGGCGCGCGCGATGCCAGGCCACCACAACAGCGACGACAGGACGACGATGAGCGAAAGACGACGCACCATGACCGACTCCTCTCAAGAAAATGACGGGCTCCCGGGGTTGTGCTGCCCTTCGGGCATCCAACGAGTTTGGCTTCGCAAGGAAAGTATGCCCGCTACCGCGGACGGGTTGTGCTGCCCTTCGGGCATCCAACGAGTTTGGCTTCGCAAGGAAAGTATGCCCGCTACCGCGGACGGGTTGTG
>OGCL01001421.1_pt1 | contig 20553 bp, 22 predicted proteins | sample 1570041 | NCBI WGS metagenome assembly OGCL01 (sample SAMN06266162, study PRJEB24511) | hot springs metagenome | isolation source: Hot spring water | place: South Africa: Limpopo | collected 2015-06-22
CTGCTTTTCCCCGGCGAGGGCGACCAGTGGGAGACGCTCGCCCTGGGCGCGAAGGAAAGTTTCGACTTCCCCGGCGGCCGCTACCGCTTCATGGCCAATACCATCGAAGGACTCGGCCGCCTGATGATGTATTCGGTCTATTCGCCGATGCACGAGTTCGCCAACCAGGCATCGGCCTGCGCCGAAGCCGAGCGCTTCCTGACACGGGTCATGACGCCCACGACCGATGGTGCAGCGGACCCGATCGACGAGGAATTGCTTGGCCGCATCCTGCGCGGAGAAAAAGTCGCCGAGGTCAAGGCGAACATCGCCGAATCGTCCAGTGCGGAAGCACCGTCACCCGCCCCGGCTTCGGCTGTGACTTGAATCGATTTCGCCGTCAATGGCGGAGGTAGCGTTGGCCTTGCCCGTCCGGCAGTCCGCCGGAAACCCTCGAGCAGCGCAGGGCCGAACCACATCCCGTCCGTCGGACCGAGCCAGGGTCGGCAACCGGCCGCAGCAGGCAAGCTGCGGAGTAAGGGAAAAGCTGAGTAAATTGCTGCGCGGGCGCTTGGGCGGCGTTGCGCGGTGCTCGCTCCATCGCCTATTCTATTGATCGGCTGCGGTCGCAGCGCGCCGCGCGCCTTGCGCTGCATCCCGCTCGCCGATTGTTTCAGCGCTTCCTAAGGCGATGAATTTCGATCCCGGCAAGGTCACCATCACCTTGTATTGCACGCTAGGTCGCGTCCGTGATGCGGCAGTCGCTTGTCAACGTCCTGGGCTCACCGCGCTACTGCGCGGCCGGCCTGCCGACGAAGCCGTGCATCTCATCCCCCGAGTGTATGCCCTCTGCGGTCGGGCGCAGGGCACGGCGGCGCAGGCGGCGTTGGCAGCGGCTCGCGGCAACGAACGGGACGCCGAGGTCGATGTGGCGGTCCAAGCCGAAGCGGCGCGCGAACACGCCTGGAAGCTTCTGGTAGATTGGCCCGGTCAGCTCGGACTCGCCCCGGATCAAGCGTTCTTCGTGCGTCTGATTCGTGCCGAAGTAGCGGAAAGACCGCTGCTGGCTGCGGCGCTGACCCAGCACCCCTTACCCGATCGTTTATCGGCCCTTGCGGGCGAAGGGCGGATCGCCCGACTGCTGGCCGAGCGCATCCGTTGGCGTCTGCAGGAGCTGCTCGCCTGGCTGAACCGCTGCCCGGGCGTCTCCGGTACCGTTGCAGCGCATCGTCCTTCGCCGGGCTGCGGCGAGGCGACGGTGGAGACCGCGCGCGGACCGCTGCAGCACCGCATCGAACTGGCGGGAGATGCGGTGGCCGCGTACGAAATCAGCGCTCCTACCGATCGCAGCTTCGCTGAGGATGGCTTGGCGGCAAGCCATTTGACGGAAGTCATCGGAGTTGATCATGGCGCAGCCGTATCGGCGCTCAAACGGCTGATCATGGCGCTCGATCCCTGTGTGCCCTGCGCCTGCACCCGGCTGGACGATGGCTGATCCGATGAAAGCGAATCAACCGGTCCGGGGAGACGCTGAATGACTCGCTGCGCGGGCGCGTCGCAGCGTTGCACGGTGCTCGCTTCCTCGCCGATCTGTTTGATCGGCTATGGTCGCTGCGCTGCGTGCGCCAGCTGCTTCCTCCCGCTCGCGGCTTTCTTCAGCGTTTCCTTACCGACACAGCGCATCAGCGCCAGTCCGGTCGGCGACCCACTGGCTGTTTGCGGCCAACCGTCGACCATGGCGCACCGTAGCTTGCCGGGTAAGTGCGGGACAACACACCCGCCCCAGGGCGGCATCCGCGGACGCGGTTCCCGGCCTACCTTGGCCGCGATCGCCGTGCTGACCGGACTGACTTTCGTCGGCGATGATGAGGACCGCTCGGACACTGAGAGAAGAAAATGCTGAAAAAAGCCGCAAACGGGAGGAAGCGGCTGGCGCGCGCAGCGCAGCCAGTCGAATCGATAAGCGAAGGAACGGGCAGCGCGCAACGCGGGAAAACGCCCGCGCAGCGGTTTTTTCAGCATGTGCAGGATCTTCGCCGCTGGTCGAGCCTGCTGCGCCCCGGCGATTGGCTCGTCGTCGTCCTCGGCTTGCTGGGCATCGCCCTCAGTCTGCCGCTGATCTGGCAAGGCGGGGGGGCGGAGAAAGCCGTCATCCGCCTTGATGGCCGTCCGTATGCCGAATACCCGCTCGACCGCCCGCGCCGGGTAACGGTTCCCGGGCCGCTCGGGCCGACGGTGATCGAAATCGCGCCGGGACGCGCACGCGTGGCGAGCGATCCGAGCCCGCGGCAATACTGTGTGCGCCAAGGCTGGCTGACGCGCGCGCCGGCCATCGCCATCTGCGCGCCGAACCATGTCAGCCTGGCGCTGGTCGGCCGGAAGAGCAGCCATGATTCGCTCAGTTATTGAGCTGCCGGTCGATGAGCGCGACGTGCGCATCGCGCGCTATGGCGCGGCCGCGATCATGCTCTCGGTCGCCGAAGCGGCCATCCCATCGCCGCTACCCGGCATCAAGCCGGGGCTGGCGAACATCGTCGTCCTCATCGTCCTGTTGCGCCATGGCTGGAGCGATGCCATCTGGGTGTCGCTGTTGCGCGTCGTCGGCGGCAGCCTGCTCACCGGCCAGTTTCTCGCCCCGGGTTTTTTTCTCGCACTCATCGGCGCAATCGGCAGCCTCGGCGCACTCGCCCTGGTCTGCCGTCTGCCCGACCGCTGGTTTGGGCCGGTCGCTTACAGTATCCTTGCCGCGCTAACCCATGTTGCCGCTCAGCTGCTGCTCGCCCGCCTTTGGCTGGTGCCGCATGACGGCCTGTGGCTGCTTGCGCCACTGTTCGCCGCCTCGGCGCTCGGCTTCGGCCTGCTCAACGGCCTGATCGTCGCCCGCCTTACGTTGGAGCACCGATGAGAACCATTGCCGTCGCCTTCGCCGGCGCTTCCGGCCTGATCTACGGTCTGCGTCTGCTGCGTGCGCTGCTTGCCGCGAGCTAACGATCATGGTGGTTGCCACCACCCCTGGAAGATGAAAATCGGCACTGCCGTCGGAGCGCCCCCCGGATTCGGGTCCGGGGCATGCTTGGCCGCGATTTCAGGGCGCGCAACCGGTTCGACCGCCCAATTGCCGCGCTCGCGCGCGTCCAGCAAGTTTGGCTGCGCCGGGAAAAAAATGTTCGCTACCGCGAACGTGCTGTCGCGGGCAAGCCCGCTCCCACGTATGCCGTTCGAGTGATTTTCACGTTAACGCTGAAAAACGGCGAGCGGGATGAAGTAGCTGGCGCGCAGCGCGCAGCGACCACAGCCGATCGAGTAGATCGGCGAGGAAGCGAGCACCGCGCAACGCCGCAATGCGCCCGCGCAGCAATTTGTTCAGTGTTTCCTTCAGCGCTTTCCTCATCACTGCGCCGGTTTTTTCAACCGTATCGGCCACCAACGCGAAAGTCAGCCCCGCCGGCACGGCGTCGTGTTGGGGGCGATGACGCCCAAAGCGGCGATCTTCGGGCAAAATGCGCACCCCATGCTCAGCGTCCGCCAACTCAGCTGCCAGCGCGGCGAGCGCCGCTTGTTCGCTGGCGTCGATTTTTCGCTTGCCGCCGGCGAGTGGCTGCACGTGCAGGGCGAAAACGGTGCCGGCAAGACGACTTTGCTGCGCGCGCTGGTGGGCCTGACGCCGCCGCTGGCGGGCGAGATCCGCTGGCAGGGACAGCCGGTCGGCGAGCTCGGCGAAGCGTGGCGGCGCACTTTGCTTTATCTCGGCCACCTGGGCGCGCTGAAGGAGGAGCTAACGCCGCTGGAGAATCTGCGCTGCATGACGGCGCTCGATGGCGATGCGGCAAGCGAACGCGATCTCATCGCCGCGCTCGTGCGCTTCGGCTTGCGCGGTCGCGAAGAGCTGCCGGCGCGTGTGCTTTCGGCCGGCCAGAAGCGGCGCGTGCTTTTAGCGCGCATGGCGCTCGGGCGCGCGCCGCTGTGGGTGCTCGATGAGCCTTTCACCGCCCTCGATGTCAAGGCCGTGGATTTGCTGTGCAGCGTCATCGACGAACATCTGCAAACGGGCGGGCTGGCGATCCTTACTTCGCACCAAAGCTTGCCGCTGGCCGGCGGAAGGACGATACGTCTGTGAGAATGCCTCTGTGAGGATGCGCCGGTGAACGCTTTCGTCGCCATCGTGCGCCGCGATCTCATCATCGCCTTCCGGCGCAAGAGCGAGGTGATGACCGCGCTGTTTTTCTTCGCCATCGTCGTCAGCCTCTTCCCGCTCGGCATCGGGCCGGAGCCGACGTTGCTGGCGAAAATCGCGCCGGGCGTGCTGTGGGTGGCGGCGCTTTTGGCCACCATGCTCGGGCTGCCGCGCCTGTTCGCGCAGGATCATGCCGATGGTACGCTCGAGCAGATGGCGCTGGCGCCTTCTTCGCTCACCTTGCTGGTCGCCGGCAAGGTCGTGGCACACTGGCTGGTCTGCGGCCTGCCGCTCGTGTTGCTCGCGCCGGTGCTCGGCGTGCAGTTCGATCTACCCGGCGAGACGCTGTCCGTGCTGGTGCTGGCGCTGCTGCTCGGCACGCCGCTGCTTAGCCTGATCGGCGCGATCGGCGCGGCGCTCACCCTGGGCGTGCGCGGCGGCGGTGTCTTGCTCAGCGTGCTGGTGCTGCCACTTTACGTGCCGGCGCTGATCTTCGGCGCCGGCGCGGTCGAGGCGCACATCGCCGGCCTCGGCGCCGAGGGGCATCTGTCGCTGCTCGGTGCCCTGCTCGTACTGGCGGCGGCTTTCGCCCCCTGGGCCACCGCCGCTGCGCTGAGGATCGCTTTGGAATGACGAGATGAGTTCGAGACTGATCAATTGGTTCCGCTACGCCAGCCCGCAGAGTTTCTATCCGCTCGCCGGGCGCATGATTCCCTGGTTCTGGGGTTTGACGGCGATCTTCCTCATCGCCGGCCTGTGGATCGGGTTTTTCGTCGCGCCGACCGATGCGCAGCAGGGCGAGGGCTACCGCATCATCTTCGTACATGTGCCGGCATCCTGGATGTCGATGTTCATCTATCTGGTCATGGCCTTCTGGGCTGGACTCGGGCTGGCGCTCAACACGCGCCTGTCGGCGATGATGGCCCAGGCGCTGGCGCCGACCGGCGCGCTGATGGCCTTCCTCAGCCTGTGGACCGGCGCGCTGTGGGGCAAGCCGATGTGGGGCACCTACTGGGTCTGGGATGCACGCCTGACTTCGGAGCTGATCCTGTTCTTCCTCTACATCGGCTTCATCGCGCTGCAGGCGGCCATCGACGATCCTCGCCGCGCCGACAAGGCGGGGGCCATCCTGGCGCTGGTCGGGGTGGTCAATATTCCCATCATCTACTTTTCGGTGCAGTGGTGGAATACCCTGCATCAGGGGGCTTCGGTGAGCATCACCAAGGGCTCGTCGATGGCCGAGACGATGCTTTGGGGCATGCTGCTGATGGCGCTCGCCTTCTGGATGTATTCGATCGCCGTAGCCTTGATGCGCGTGCGCGCCATCATCCTCGAACGTGAACGGCATAGCGAATGGGTGAAGCATGCAGTGGAATAGCGTCGGCGAATTCTTCGCCATGGGTGGCTATGCCGTCTATGTCTGGGGCAGTTTCGCCGTTTGCCTCGTGGCCATGGTTCTGGAACCGCTGCTCGTTTGCCGCCGTCAAAGGCGGATTCTCGCCAGCCTGCGCCGCGAACGGCTGGCCGAGGCGCTCGAAACCGGCAGCGACGAGATACAGGAAAACCGATGAAACCCCATCAACGACGTATCGCGCTGATCATCGGCGGCCTGGCGGCCGTCTCTGTCGCCGCCGCCTTGCTGCTCAATGCCCTGCAGAGCAATATCGCGCTCTACATCACCCCGAGCGAGGTTCTCGCCGGCAAGGCACCGCAGGGCAAAACCTTCCGCATCGGCGGCATGGTCAAGGAAGGCAGCGTGCGGCGCGAGGATCTGACCGTGCATTTCGTCGTCACCGATACGGTGCAGGAGGTGCCGGTGCGCTATACCGGCATCCTGCCCGACCTGTTCCGCGAAGGTAAGGGTGTCGTCGCCCAGGGCCGGCTGGATGAACGGGGCGGCTTCCTCGCCAGCGAGGTGCTGGCCAAGCATGACGAGAATTACATGCCGCCAGCGGCACAGCACGCCATCGACCAGGCGCAAAAAGCACAGCAGGCGGTCGCCCGATGAGTGCCAGCCACGCGCGCCCATCGGGGTGAAGCCTGTCCACCAGAGTCAGCCCGGCGGGCACGGCGTCGCGCTGACGACCGCCAACCCTTCCGCTTCCCATGATCGAGCCCCAGTCCATGAAACCGTTCCCGGCACCAATGCCGCAACAGAGTGATCGTCGATGATCCCCGAACTCGGTCATTTCGCGCTCATCTTGGCGCTCTTCGTTTCGCTTACCCAGGGCGTCGTCGCCCTGCTCGGCGCCCACCACCTGCGCAGCGACTGGATGCGCTTCGCCCGGCCGGCGGCCACTGTCGCCTTCCTGCTCACCCTTCTCTCCTACGCCTGCCTGACCTGGGCTTTCCATGTCAACGATTTTTCCGTCGCTTACGTCGCCCGCCATTCGAATACCCATCTGCCCACCGCCTATCGCCTGGCCGCAGTCTGGGGCGGACACGAAGGCTCACTGCTGCTGTGGGCCTTGATACTCACCGGCTGGGCCGGCGCGGTGGCGCTGCGCTCGCGCCAGCTGCCCGAGGCGATGGTCGCTCGGGTGCTGGGGGTGCTCGGTCTGGTGGCCGTCGGCTTTCTCGCCTTCATTCTGTTCACTTCCAACCCCTTCGAGCGCCTGCTGCCAGCGCCGGCCGAGGGGCGCGATCTCAATCCGCTCTTGCAGGATCCGGGGCTGATCCTGCATCCGCCGATGCTCTACATGGGCTATGTCGGCTTCTCGGTCGCCTTCGCCTTCGCCATCGCCGCGCTGATCGAGGGTCGCCTCGATGCCGCCTGGGCGCGTTGGTCGCGGCCGTGGACGACCGTGGCCTGGGTGTTTCTCACCCTCGGCATCGCTCTGGGTTCGTGGTGGGCGTATTACGAGCTCGGCTGGGGCGGCTGGTGGTTCTGGGATCCGGTCGAAAACGCTTCGTTCATGCCCTGGCTCGTCGGCACGGCGCTGATGCATTCGCTGGCGGTGACCGAAAAACGCGGTTCGTTCAAGAACTGGACCGTACTGCTGGCCATCGCCGCCTTTTCGCTCTCACTGCTCGGCACCTTCCTCGTCCGCTCGGGCGTGCTGACCTCGGTGCATGCCTTTGCCACCGATCCGCGGCGCGGTGTCTTCATCCTCGCTTTCCTGGTCGTCGTCATCGGCACTTCACTGGCCCTTTATGCCTGGCGCGCGCCGAAGGTCAGCCTCGGCGGTCGCTTCGCGCTCGCCTCGCGCGAGACGCTGCTGCTGGTCAACAACGTGCTGTTGGTGGTCGCTGCCGGTAGCGTTCTGCTCGGTACGCTCTACCCGCTGATCATCGACGCGCTGGGCTTGGGCAAGATCTCGGTCGGACCACCCTACTTCAACGCTGTCTTCGTGCCAATCATGTTGCCGCTGTTGCTGCTCATTGCCGCCGGTCCGCTGGTGCGCTGGAAACGCGCCGAGCCGCGCGCCGCCGCGCAGCGTCTGATCCTGCCGGCCGTGCTGGCGCTGACCGGCGCCGCGCTGCTGCCGCGCGCCGCCGGCGCGTGGAGCCTCATGGCGGCGCTGGGACTCGGTCTGGCGGTGTGGATCGCGGCCGCGGTCATCGAGCAGACCGTGCGCCGCCTGCAAAGCGGCCGACCGCCGGCCGCCTACTGGGGCATGCAGCTCGCCCACCTCGGTGTGGCGGTGTTCGTCGTCGGCGTGACGATGATCGAGGGCTACAAGACCGAACGCGACGTGCGCATGGCCCCGGGAGACACGGTGAGCCTGGCCGGCTACCAGCTGCGTTTCATCGGCGTGCACAACCAACCCGGCCCGAATTACCTCGCCGCGCGCGGCGAGATCGAACTGTCGCGCGACGGCAGGGTGTTGCGTAGCCTGTATCCGGAAAAGCGCCAATACTTTTCGTCGCAGATGCCGATGACCGAGGCGGCGATCGATTCGAATCTGACGCGCGATGTCTATGTCTCGCTCGGCGAAGCGCTCGATGAAGGCGCCTGGGCGGTGCGCGTCTATCACAAACCCTTCGTCACCTGGCTATGGGGCGGAGCGCTGCTCATGGCCTTGGGCGGCCTGATCGCCGCTCTCGACCGCCGCTACCGCCTGCACGTCCGCAGCGGCAGGCCGCCCGCCGCCGCGCCGCCACGGGAGCAAAACGCATGAACCGTTTCCTCTGGCCCCTCGTCCTGTTCATCGTCCTCGTCGGTTTCCTCGCCGTCGGTCTGCGCCTCAATCCGCGCGAGGTGCCTTCGCCGCTGATCGGCAAGCCGGCGCCGGCCTTCACGCTGCCGCAACTGCATGCGCCGGAACAAAGCTTCTCGCCCGAACAGATGAAAGGGCGCGTCTGGTTGCTCAACGTCTGGGCATCATGGTGCGTCTCCTGCCGGCAGGAGCATCCGCTGCTCGTCGAACTGGCACGGCAGAACATCGCACCGATCGTCGGCCTCGATTACAAGGATGGGCGCGACGACGCGCTCGCCTGGCTGCGCCAGCACGGCGATCCCTACGATCTGTCGGCGATGGACGCCGATGGCCGCGTCGGCATCGACTATGGCGTCTATGGCGTTCCCGAGACTTACCTCATCGACAAGCAAGGCATCATCCGCCTCAAGCACATCGGGCCGCTGACGCCGGAGGTGATGCAACAGAAAGTGCTGCCCTTGCTGCGCGAACTGGAGAAAGCATGAGTCTCTTGCGTGTATGGACGATCGCCGTGCTGATCGGACTGACTTTTGCCGCCTACGCCAACGAGGCTCGGCCGCTGGCCGAGGACGAGGCGGTCGAGCAAAGGCTCAACCACATCGCCGAGGAGCTGCGCTGCCTGGTGTGCCAGAACGAATCGCTCGCCGGCTCGCGCGCCGAGTTGGCGCAGGATCTGCGGCGCGAGGTGCGCCAGCTGATCAAGCAGGGCAAGACCGATCAGGAGATCAAGGATTTTCTCGTCAGTCGCTATGGCGATTTCGTCCTCTACCGGCCGCCGGTCAAGCCGAGCACCTGGCTACTGTGGATCGGCCCCTTCGTCCTGCTCGTCGCCGGCATCGCCGGCCTGCTCATCTATCTGCGCCGGCGCAGCCGGCGGCTCGAGCAGGAAGAAAAGCCACTCTCGGCCGAAGAACGGGCGCGCGCACGCGCGCTGCTCGAGGATGGTGAATCATGATCGCTTTCGTCATCTCCGCCACGCTGCTGACGCTTACGGCACTGGCTCTGCTTTATTTTCTCTGGCAACGCCAGGGCAGCGGCGAAGCCAGCCGGCGCTCGATCAATGCCGCCATCTACCGCGACCAGATCACCGAACTGGAGCGCGACCGGCGCGAAGGGCTGTTGGCCGAGGAGGATCACCAGAATGCGGTCGCCGAACTGGAGCGCCGGCTGATCGAGGACGGCGCGAGCGAGGACGGCACACCCGCGCCGGCAACGGCGCGCTCACGGCCCATCGCGCTGTTTGCCGGCATTGCGCTGGCGGCGGTGGGGCTCTACCTGCTCCTCGGCCAACCCGCGGCCATCGCTCCGCCGCCGGCCGAACCGCGCTTCACGGCTGAGGAAATCGACGCGATGGTCGCCAAGCTGGCGGCGCGCCTGGAGCGGGAACCGGATAATCTGCAGGGCTGGACGATGCTGGCACGATCCTACAAGGTCCTCGGCCGCTACGAGGAAGCCGCCCGCGCCTATGAACGCGCCGAGGCGCTGGTAAGCAAGGATGCCTCGCTGATGCTCGACCAGGCCGACATCCTCGCCACCTTGCAGGGGAATCTGGACGGCAAGCCGCGCGCGCTGATCCGGAAGGCGCTGGAGATCGAGCCCGAACATCCGCAGGGCCTGTGGCTGGCAGGCGCCGACGACTTCGAATCCGGGCGCTACGCCGAAGCGATCGGCCGCTGGGAAAAGCTGCTCGCGCTGTTGCCGCCGCAAGCCGAGGAAGAGGCCGCCTCGCTGCGGCAGGCCATCGACAAGGCGCGCCGGCACCAGCAGAGCGGTGACAACAAATGACCGTGCCGGCATGAATGGGGCTGCAGTCGTCCTGCTCTCAGGGGGCCTCGATTCGGCCACCTGCCTGGCCATCGCCGGCGCCGAGGGCTTTGCGCCCTACTGTCTGTCGGTCGATTATGGCCAGCGTCATGGCGCTGAGCTTTCAGCGGCGGCGCGCCTCGCTCAGGCGCTGGACGCCCGCGAGCATCGCATCGCCCGCGTCGATCTCGGCCAGTTCGGCGGCTCGGCACTCACCGACCGCAGCATCGCCGTGCCGGAAACCGGGCTGGCCCCCGGCATCCCCGTCACTTATGTACCGGCGCGCAACACCATCATGTTGTCCCTGGCGCTGGCCTGGGCCGAAGTGCTCGGCGCGCGCCACATCTTCATCGGCGTCAATGCCGTCGATTATTCCGGTTATCCCGACTGCCGGCCGGAATTCATCGCTGCCTTTGGCCGGCTGGCCAACCTCGCCACCCGTGCGGCAGTCGAAGGCGCGCCCATCGAGCTCCACGCGCCGCTCATCGAACTGTCCAAAGCGGACATCATCCGGCGCGGCGCGGCTCTCGGCGTCGATTATGCGCTGACCGTCTCCTGCTATCAGGCCGACGAACTCGGTCGCGCCTGCGGTCTGTGCGATGCCTGCCGGCTGCGGGCCGCCGGTTTTGCTGCAGCCGGCCTGGCCGACCCGACCCGCTATCAGCCGAAATGCAGCGCAACATAGAGCAGGATTATCGATCAAAAAACGCTTTGATTTGATCCTGCCTCGGCTTTGTCACAAAATCGGCGGGTTAAATGCAGCATGGCCGCTGCCAGCGCCCGCAGGCAGAGGAAGCGCGACGCCCACGGCGGCTTGCCGTGCCAGACAAAACAGCCACGATCAATTCAGGAGGATGTGATGCCGGACGTTCAGGTGCTGACCAAGACCGTGATCTGGTGGGGCTTCGGCCTCGGCCTGATCCTCGGTTTCTTCGCCAACAAGACCAATTTCTGCACGATGGGCGCCGTTTCCGACGTCGTCAACATGGGCGACTGGGGGCGCATGCGCGCCTGGCTGCTGGCCATCGCGGTAGCCATCATCGGCACCAATTATCTGGCCTACTCCGGCGCCATCGACATCAGCAAGACCATCTACAGCGGCCAGAATATCCCCTGGCTGGCGCACATCGTCGGTGGCCTGCTGTTCGGCGTAGGCATGACCATGGCCTCAGGCTGCGGCAACAAGACACTGGTACGGGTCGGTGGCGGCAACCTGAAGGCAGTGGTGGTATTCATGTACATGGCATACGCGGCCTACCTGACGCTGAAAGGCGTCTTTGCGCCGATCCGCGTCGACATCCTCACCGCCGACCCTGTGGTGCTCAAGCTGGAAAGCAGCCAGACCCTGCCCCACCTACTGCACAGCGCGCTGGGACTCGATTTGGCCAGCGCGCAGATGGTGCTGGCCGCGCTGCTCGGCGGCGTGCTGCTCGCCTTCGTCGTCTTCAACCGCCACTTCTGGGAAAATAAGGACAACTTTCTCGGCGGTCTGGTCGTCGGCGCGGTGATCGTCGCCGGCTGGTATGTCACCGGTCACATGGGATATGCCGAGGATCCGGACTCGCTGCAGGAAATCGTCTTCGGCACCAATTCCAAACTCGCCGAATCGATGTCCTTCATCGCCCCATCGGCCTACACAATCGAACTGTGGGCCTTATGGACCGACAAGAGCACGGTGGTCACCTGGGGCATCGCCACGGTGTTCGGTGTCGGCATTGGCTCCTTCTTCTATGCCGTTGCCACCAAGGCGTTCCGCTGGGAGCACTTCATCTCGGCGCAAGACATGTTCCGCCACATCATCGGCGCCGTGCTGATGGGCTTCGGCGGCGTCACCGCCCTGGGGTGCACGATCGGCCAGGGCGTCACCGGCATCTCGACGCTGTCGATCGGCTCCATCCTGACCTTCGCCTCCATCGTTGCCGGCGCTGCTGGTTATATGAAATATGAATACTGGAAGATGATGCGCGAAGCTTGATGCAGTTTTTTCTTACTCGCCATAAAGATTTCGTTTTTGCGACGGTCGACGCGAGCCGGTAACATCGGGCCACACTCGACGAAGGGCGGTCCACGAACTGCTCCGCGCCCCGAGGGTTGGAGGTCTCTCCTCATGACGCCTCCTCCTCCGCTTCCCCACAGCCGCAGTCCGTGCCCGGCCGACTGATCTTTTCGATGCACTCCCTGCCCTAGCCTGTCTTACTGGAGGAATACAACGATGCAGTTCCGCAAAAGCCTGATGGCGGCCATGCTGGCCGCCGCCCTGCAAGCCCCCGCCGCTTTCGCCGCCGATTCGATCAAGATGCCCGAAATGGATGGTTGGGCCAAGGGCATGGGTAATTGGATGACCGCGATGACCGATCCGAAGATGATGGCCTCGATGATCGGCATGGTCGATCCCAAGATCTGGGGGCCGTGGATCACCGCGATGACCGATCCGAAAATGATCGCGTCGATGATGCAGATGGCCGATCCGAAGATCTGGACGCCCTGGATCAATGCGATGACCGATCCGAAGATGATCAACTCGATGGTGGCCATGGCCGACCCGAAGATCTGGACGCCGTGGATCAAAACGATGACCGATCCGAAGTTCATCAACTCGATGATCGCGATGGGTGATCCCAAAGTGTGGACGCCCTGGATCAATGCCATGACCGATCCGAAGATGATCAGTTCGATGATGACCGTCGTCGACCCGAAAGTCTGGGGACCGTGGCTGACGACGATGACCGATCCGAAGTTCATGAACGCGATGATGGGCATGGTCGATCCCAAGGTCTGGACGCCATGGATCAACGCAATGACCGATCCGAAGCTGATGAACAGCATGATCGGTATGATGGATCCGAAGTACTGGACGCCGTGGATCAACGCGATGACCGACCCGAAGATGATCGACGGCATGATGAAGATGGCCGATCCGGCGGTGTGGACGCCGTGGATGAACGCGATGGTCGACCCGAAAATGATCGGCGCGATCATGGGCATGGCTGACCCGAAGATCTGGACACCGTGGATGAACGCGATGACCGATCCGAAGCTGATGAGCGCGATGATGGGTATGATGGATCCGAAAGTGTGGACGCCGTGGCTCACCGCGATGACTGATCCGAAGATGATCAACGCGATGATGCAGATGGTTTCGCCCGAGGTCATGAATCAATGGGTCGGCGCGATGACCAATCCGCAAATGATGGACGCGATGATGAAGGCCATGAACCCGGCCATCATGGTGCAGATGATGAACGCAATGGCCGTGGCGATGAGCGCGATGCCGAAGATGGCCGAGGATATGGGCAAGGCTGCCGGCAGCCTGGGCGGCAGCGTCGCCAAGACCGGAGCCAGGGCCGCGAAGGATGGCGCAAAGGCCGGTGCCAAAGCGGCCAAGGAAGGTGCCAAGATGGGCGGCTATGCCGCCAAGGCCGGCGCCGACGCCGCCAAGGCTGCCGCCGGCAACTGAACGCCGGGCGCGTCGATTGCCTGCTTCGCTGCCGTGATCGACGGCGTTCCGAGTCTGAGCCACGTCACGTCATGACGGCAAGGCCGCGAGGATCTCCTCCTGCCTTGCCGTTTTTTCTGCTGGCCACCGGCTGTGCTCAGCTTCGCCGCCGCGGCGGCGAAGCCGGGACAGGCATCAGCCCATCGGCCGGCACTACACGAACGATTGAGGAGCGTTTCCCATGTCGTGGACCCGATTCCTGTGCGCCCTGATGCTGTCGCTGACCGTTGCGCTTGCCGCGCAGGCGGCTGAAAAGGGCGTCAAGAAAAACACCGCGCCGAGCAAACTGCCATCGCAGGCTCTGCAGCAGACGGTGCCGATGCCCTTCAACATCCAGCTGCCGCCGACGCGACCGAAAGAAGAATTCATCGCCAACACGATGCGGCAATCAATCAGCCCCGAAGCGCGCGCCAATTTCGTCAGCAGCATGATGGCGATCAATCCGTTCTCGATGCAGGAGATGATCGCGATGATGGCGACGAAATATCAGGCGAAAGAGGGCCTGAGTTTCGATGACGTCGTCGAAGCGATGAAAGTCAAGGCCAACGAGATCAACTTCAAGTTCGTCGGCCATAATCCGTTGTGGAAGGACATCGTCGCCATCACCGGCAAGACCGACACGCCGCGCGTCGAATTTTTCAGCTTCTGCGACGCCGTCGTGGCGCGCGAGCTGCTCGATTTATCGCTCGAATTCGCCATCTTCCTGCCCTGCCGCGTCGCGGTCGTCGAGGACGCGTACAAGAAAATCTGGGTGCTGACGCTCGACTGGGATGTACGCTGGCTCGACACGAGCAAAAACCCGAACCAAATCAGCGACAAGCTGCGTGAGGGCGCGATCAGGATCCGCGACGCTATCGACCAGATCATGCGCGCTGGCGCACTGGGCGAATTCTGAAAGTCAGCCGCATCGGCACGGCGACATGTAGTCGGAAAGCAACATTCCCCCGCCCGAGCCGGGGAGCGTTGGTCGGCTCGGCGATCGAGCTGGGCGCCAAGGTATAAACTTGCCTGCAGGCTTCTTTTTTGTATGAGCCCACCCCGAAGAACTCGCTGCGCTCATTCTGCCCCCGAGGGGCAAGACGACCGGATGCGCAAAGGGCAGCAAAACTCCGGGTGGCCCGTTTTCTTGAGAGAATCACCCATCTCACTTTGGAGAAAAAATGAAACTGGGTAAAATCGCCACCGCACTCGCCCTTCTTTCCGCCGCCGGCGTAACGCAGGCCACGACGACTTACACCGTCGATGACTGGAACCGCTTCCTGTCCGGGCTCGGCAGCACTTACGGCCCGTCGACGCCCTTCGGTCTGTTCTATTCCGACGGTGTGCCGCGTACGACGACGACCCTGGGCTATCTGCAATCGCTGCCGCAAGAAAACGTCGTCAATTTCGTCAATGCGATGTCGGGGCTGATCAACTCGGCCGAATGCGGCCCAACGACCTTCGTCGAGCCATCGGGCAACGTCTTGTTCGGCGATCATGCCTGCTTCGAAAAGTCGCTTTCCTACTACATCACCTACCTCGGCTTGAACATTGCCGGCGTCGGCGGCGCGCTGACTTCGAGTGCCGTCGCACCGCTGGTCAGCGCGCAAGTGCAGCGGGCCACCTCGATCCAGCAAGCCTTGATCATCAGCAACGTGCTCGCGTCGATCAGCAATACCCGGCTCTCCAGCGGGCCGAAGCGTGTGGCATTGGGACAGGCCGGCATGGCCGCGGGTAATCAGCCCAGCCCGTGGAACGTCTGGCTCAACGCATCAAGCAGCGACATTGGCAATTCCTTTGCCACCACGCGTTACGACGGCGATGTCACCAATGCCATCGGCGGTATTGATTATTCGTTGAGCAAAGAACTCGTCGTCGGTCTCTCGCTCGGCCGCGACCGCACCAAACTCGACACGCGCTTCAATAATGGAGGACTGACCAGCAAAGCCACGATGGTGGCCCCCTATGTCAGTTACCAGATCAGCGACGTATTGAGCGTCGATGCCTCGCTCGGTTATGCCGACGGCGATGCCGATGTACGTTATAACGGCTCGGTGACCGGCAATCAGGGTTTCACGCGCAATTTCGCCGCCGCCAACCTGAATGGCAACTGGTGGTTCAACGATCTGCAGGTCAGCGGCAAGCTTAGCTACATCAACGCCCAGGAGAAACTGAAGCAATTCACCGACTCGGCCGCGGTGACCACGGCCGGGACGAAAAACCGTGTCGAACAACTGCGCCTCGGTGTGCAAGTAGGCTACTGGATGAATGGCGTCATGCCTTATGTCAGCGTCGCGGCCGTGCATGACCTGACCGCGCCGACCATGCAAGGCGTCAGCGTCAGCACCGACCGCGATGCCTATACCGCTTCGATCGGCGTGAATTTCTTTGCCCAGAAGGCGCTGACCGCCAACATCTCGTACACGACCGAGAAGGGCCGCGCCAACAGCAAGAACGACTTGTGGATGGCCAGTATCGGCTATCGTTTTTGATGGCCGATGGGCGCGCGGTCCTGATTGACCGTCGCCATCACGGAGCAGAATCGGACGGTGGAGAGGGAAACCTTCCCACCGTTTTTACCTGTGCTCCTTGACCCCCCCCACTACGCTAACGAACGATCATGGTGGTTGCCACCACCCCTGGAAGATGAAAATCGGCACTGCCGTGGGAGCGGCTCCCGGGTCCGGGTCCGGGGCATGCTTGGCCGCGATTTCAGGGCGCGCAACCGGTTCGACCGCCCAATCGCGGGCAAGCCCGCTCCCACGATGTCGCGGGCAAGCCCGCTCCCACGAAATATGTCTTTCGAGTGATTTTCACGCTAACTATGTACGCCGCGATGCCGAACTCGTCGTCCGCTCCTCGGGGGCGACGGCAGTAACCATCGCCAGCAGCACCGGCCATGCGGGCACGACCGACTATCGCCAAAACCTGGCGTTCGACAGTCAAGTCGTGCTCATCGCCCCGCTGATCGCCGCCAGCGGCACGGCCCGCTTCGTCGCCTGGCAAGGCTGCGATGCCACCTCAGGGCGACGCGACGACCTGCACGCTGCGCATAAATGATGCGCGCACGGTCATCGCCCAGTATCGCCGCGCACTGGACTCCTTAACATACGCGCCAGCGGGGCATCGACGGTCGTCATCGACAGTTCGACCGAACATGGTGGTACGGCCGATTAACCCTTCGGCTTGCCGAGCGTAGCGCGGTTCGGTTCACTGCACCGCTCATCGTCGGCTAAGCACGTTTCGATCGCTGGAACGGTTGCCATGCGACACGGGAGGCCAGCGGAGAGGAGTGCATCGTGGTTCACATGCTCCAGTCGCTCGAAGTGACAGCGATGTACCGCAATCTGCGCGAACCAAAGTCGCTACGGATCACGGCGCCCGATCGCCTGCAGAGGCTCGCCACGGCGCCGATGACCGCGAGCGACGGTCCATTACAGCGATGACAGCAATGCCGTCGTACGCGCCCTGTGGCGCAGTTCCGATGGTCAGCTGGCCTCGGTCGCTTCATACGGCCGCCTAAGCGCTGGTCGAGTGATTCGCGACAGTGAGGTCACCATCGACGCCGGACACCGAAGCGGGCGTGACGGTCAGCGACGCCAAAATGACCCTTACCGCCGTCCCCGCCGTGCTGACACGGCTGACTTTGGCCGCTGCCAGCCGAGAAGTCCAGTCCGGCAGCCAACTGCCGATCTGCGCGACGACGGGTTACAGCGACGGCACGAGGCGCGCGATCCCGGTCTGCTGGAGCCTGTCGACGACGACCGCCGGCGATATCAAGATACGACCGTGACCGTCACCGCGCACGCCGAAAGGGCAAGCGCCGATTTTTCGATCACGGTGAAGAAAAAATCGGCTCGACTTGACCGCTAGCCAACTTCGCTCTTCACACATCGGGCCCCCGGCCAACAATCCGTTTAACATATCGATGAAGCCGACGACCGAGGTGATGCCGTTGGACGGAGCCAAGGAGCTGCGCTACTACGTGGCGAAAAAGGTCGTTGAGCCGGTGGCGACCGAGGCGGCAGCGCTGCCACGATACCAGGACGTTTTCTACCTCTTCGATCGTTCTGGACAATGGCAACGGCTCATCTGGCCGTTACCCGAACAACGTTCCGGAATGCTGCCCGGCGAATGGCTGAACATCGAAGTCTGGCGCCATGAAGATGTGCGCGCCCTCTCCGGCACCGAGATCTGGTTTGGCTAGGGCGAATCGGACGAGGAAATGCTGGCTGCGGGACGAGCCTGGCCGATCTACCGCTTCGAGTGCTGCCGTGGCTGCGATCGAAGCCGCGTTCATTCGCCGGGAGGCGAAGACGTATCAGATTCCCCATCTCGATCGCAGCCTGGCTCGGGTCCCACGGCACGGCGCAAATGATTCATAATCGACGCTACCATGGCCCACGAAATCGAACTCAAGCTGGCTTTGCCGAAATCGGCGCACGCAGCTTTCGGGCGCCAGCCACTGCTGAGGAACGCGGCCGACCGGCAGTCGGTCAAGCTGTTCAACATCTATTACGACACGCCGGATCTGGCCTTGCGCGAACGGGGAATCGCCCTGCGTCTGCGGCGCGAGGGTGAGCGCTGGCTGCAGACGGTGAAGTGTGCCAGCGAAACGCGCGCCGGCCTGTCCTTCCGTCCGGAATGGGAAACGCCCTATCACGGCCATTTCGATTTTTCGCCAATCGACGATGCCGCCGTCGCCGACTGGCTGGGCAAAAAACGCATCCGCGAGCGCCTGCTGCCCGTATTCGAAACCAACTTCCAGCGCACCCTCTGGCGGGTGGAGACGACGAATGCCCGGCTAGCGGTCATGCTCGACAAGGGCTGGATCGTCGCCGCCGGGCGGCGCGAAAGCATTTCGGAGGTCGAAATCGAGCTGATCGAGGGCAACATCGATGAGCTCTTCTCGCTGGCTCGAACACTGGCCATGCATCAGCCACTCGTGCCCGTGCGCCAGTCCAAGGCCGAGCGAGGTTATTCTCTTTACAAGAGCGTACTGCCGGCACCAGCGCGGGCGCGTCAGGTGGAACTCGATGCGACCGTCGGACCGCTCAAGGCTTTGCAACGCATCGCCCTTTCCTGTCTGGAGCATCTGCAGGACAACCGTATCGGCGCGATGGTCAGCGATGATCCGGAATACATCCACCAGATGCGCGTGGCCGCGCGGCGGCTGCGCGCCGCATTGCGCCTGTTCCAGCCCGTGCTGCCGGCAGGTTTTACCGATGAAATCCTGCCGGCGTTGCGCGCCCACATGGCCGTTCTCGGCCAGGCACGTGATCTCGATGTCCTGTTGGTCGAAATCGCCGAGCCGGTGCTCGCCGCACACCCTGACGATCCGCAACTGGCGGAATTGATCGGGGTGCTTACCGAACGCCGCCATGAAGCCCGCCAGCGGGTCGCCGAGCTGCTCGGATCACCCGCTTTCGGTCGGGACCAACTGCTCTTTTTGGGGCGGTTTCATCTGCTGTTCAGCACATCGCCCGAGCCGTCATCAGGCTTGCCGACCTTGCGCTCCTTTGCCCACGAACGTCTACAACGCCTGCGACGCAAAGTGCTGAAGCTGGCGCAGCGCGCCCGCAGCGACGATCCGGTATCGCTACATACGTTACGCATCGCCATCAAGCGTCTGCGCTATGCGCTGGAATTCTTCGCACCGCTGGCGGCGCGCAAATCGGTCGAGCGCACGGTCGCCGCGCTGGCCGGCTTGCAGGATGTGTTCGGCCAGATCAACGACCTGGTCAATGCCAACCGCCTGCTCAGTGAATGCGCCGGCAGCGACGAGCGCCTGAGCGCGGCGGCGCAAGCGATCATCGCCAATCATGAAGCGCGAGAACAGGAATTGCTTGCCCGCGTGCCGGAGGCACTGGCCTCGCTGCGAGAACTGCCCTTGCCGCGCCTACGCGCGACACATCAGCCCTGACGGTCATGCCCCACGCCGCACTGCCCTGTCATGGCCAGGTAACGCATCGGCTCTAGCATGTTGGCCCCATTCGACCCAGCGGAGCGCATCATGGATCTGATTCTCTGGCGCCATGCCGAAGCCGAGGATGCGGCGGCCGGACTTCCCGACGGCAAGCGGCGCCTGACCCAGCGTGGTGAAAAACAGGCTCGCTCGATGGCGAAATGGTTGGCGCCGCGTTTGCCGGCGCGGCTGCGCATCCTGGTCAGTCCTGCCGAGCGGACGCAACAGACGGCACATGCGCTCGCCCTTCCCTTCGAACTCGAACCCCGCATCGGTGTCGGTGCCGACCCGGCCGAACTGCTAGCCGCCGCCGGCTGGCCCGAGCAAAGCGACGCCGTATTGCTCGTTGGTCATCAACCTTCGCTCGGCAATCTCGCCGCCTTGCTGCTCGCCGGCCAGGAAGCCAACTGGACGATCAAAAAAGGAGCGATCTGGTGGTTCTCGAACCGCACGCGCCAAGGCGAAACGCAGACCGTGCTGCGTGCCGTGATCAACCCGGACCTGCTCTGATCGCCGGCTCCGGTCGCCTTTGGGAAACGCTGCAGAAAACCGCGAGCGGGAGGAAGCAGGAGGCGCGTATCAAGCAGCGACCGCAGCCTATCAGTAGGATAGGCGAGGGAGCGAGCACCGCGCAACGCCGCGATGCGCCCGCGCCGCAATTTATTCAGCGTTTCCTTTTGCCTGGCGGCCCCAACGACGCCTGGCCGGTGCTGACCGCCTTGGTCAAAGCCCCGTCGTTTTTTGCCCGGCGCTCGCGCCTTCCACTTGCGGTGGCCGCCGGCTTCTCCCTCGTCGAATTGCTCGTCGTGCTGGTCGTGATTGCGGTGTCGGTGGCGGTCGTCGCACCGCATGTCGGTTGGGCGGTGGCCAAGCGGCCGCCGCCTTCGCCCAGCGAAGCTTTCGTCGCCCGACTGGCGCAGTTGCGCGACCGGGCGATTCTCGAACGGCGCATGCAGCGCAGCCTGTTGCAACTCGACGCAGGCATACTGATCGATGG
>OGCL01001422.1_pt1 | contig 20535 bp, 16 predicted proteins | sample 1570041 | NCBI WGS metagenome assembly OGCL01 (sample SAMN06266162, study PRJEB24511) | hot springs metagenome | isolation source: Hot spring water | place: South Africa: Limpopo | collected 2015-06-22
GCGGGTCGACTGGCAGGATACGGTCAATACATAGCTCGTCATCGGTTCTCTCATCTCCTCGGCATGGCGCAGGCGCCGTCTCTCTATCGCATGTCTGACGCGATCGAAAGCGTCCAGCATGGCTGATTGTTATCGTCCTCCAAAGGTGGTTCGGCAGTTATCCATTCGAGCCCCATTCCTTTGCGATGGGCAGAGATTAGGGGACGAAATGCAAAACCTCGTTCCCATTGCGCCTTTCCAAGGCGCATCTTCGCCGTCCCCGTGTTCATGGCGCATAAATCAGCGGACCCAACCTTTCTTTGATCATCCAGCCTCGCCGATCTGGCAAAGACCTGGACTGTGGCCGCCACAGGGGACGAGGCTTCTGCCGCCACAGCGAAAACGTGACCTTAACGGTTTTCCTTTAGGCAGATCGCATGAAACCGACTGGAAACACCCAACATGAAGGTGCGGCATGGAGAGCATGACTTCCTCCCGGCGGAGCGTCGTGTCCGGCTTTGACAGAAGCATGCGGGTCGTCCAGATCGTCCGTCAGTATACGCCGAGCCGGGGTGGCCTCGAGGATGTCGTCTCCAATTTGAGCCGCTCGCTTGTCGACAGGGGTGTGGCCGTGCGGGTGGTGACGCTTGATCGGCTTTTTAGAGACCCACACACGGTGCTGCCTCCCAGGGAAATCGTGGACGGCGTGGAGGTGGTGCGCATACCGTGGCGGGGTAGCAGCCGCTATCCTCTGGCGCCTCAGGTCTTCCGGCATATCTCTGACGCCGACATCGTCCATGTGCACGGCATCGATTTTTTCTACGATGCCTTGGCCTGGACGCGTCCCTTTCATCGCAAGAAGCTGATCGCCACCACCCATGGCGGCTTCTTTCACACGAAGAACCATGCAACGCTGAAGAAGCTTTGGTTCAGAACCGCGACACGTGCTTCAGCCCTGGGGTACGACGCCGTCATTTGCTGCAGTCAATCTGACCTCAGGATGTTTGAGCCCATTGCTGGTGCAAGGGCCCGCCTGATTGAGAACGGCGTGGATATCGCCAAGTTCGCCGGTCTCGGAAGTCAAGTTCCTGTCCGACGTATGGTGACGATTGGTCGTTTCTCGGTCAACAAGCGGCTCGATCGCCTGATCGATGTCATGGCCGCGCTAAAGGTCCGCTCACCCGGCTGGCAGCTGGACATCATCGGTTCGCCTTCCGATCAGACGGAAGCGGACCTTCGGTCTGCAATCGCTGCACGCGGCCTCGCGGATGACGTTCACCTGCATGTCGGCGTCAGCAATGATGCCGTGCGGGAGCTCCTTGCTCGATCGTCACTCTTCGTTTCGGCATCGGAATATGAGGGGTTCGGACTTGTTGCGGTAGAGGCCATGAGCGCAGGGCTGGTGCCTGTGCTTCATAGCAACGAGGCCTATCGGGCCCTTGCCCTTCGCCATCCGGGCGTGGCCCTGGCCGACTTCTCAAGCTCAGAGCCGGCCGCCGCGGCGATCGAAGCCACGTTCCAGTCTCTGATTTCTTCCCCATCACTTCGATCCCAGATGATGTCGAGTGCATCCCAGCATGGGTGGGAAGGCGTTGGCGATCAGCATGTTTCACTCTATCGCGAAGTGCTCGGCTTTGACCTGCAGGAGGCGCTTGCCTGATGAAATCCGTGTCGAAGCGTATCCTGGTCGTCTCGGGCCATCATTTTGCCGATGCTCCGCGGCGCGTCGACCTGCATTTCATGTCGGACCAGTTGCGCTCGGAAGGTGCCGCCGTTGATTTCCTGATCTGCCGTCTCAGCCCGATCAGTCGCTTCATCGGGGACGGACGCTACGAGCATGCCAAGACCCGCCCGATCAACCAGTGGTTCCGTCTGGACGAGGGGCTGGAGGAATTCGTCTGGTTTGCGCCTTTCCACCCGGTCAATCTGCGTTTCGGCTGGCTTAATGCCGCCATTGCGCCGCTTTACCGTCGTTACGGGCAGTTTCTGCCGAAGGCGGTCATCGATCGCCTGCCCAGCTATTCCCACATCGTCATTGAAAGCGGCCCATCGCCGTTGCTCACTCGCTACCTGCGAAAGCATGCGCCCAGAGCGAATTTCATCTATCACGCTGCCGATCGGCTCGAGACCATCCGGGTCCATCCTTGCGTGATCGAAGAACTCAATCGGAGCCTACCACTCTATGATCAGGTCCGGATCATGGCCGAGGCCATGCGTGCCGACTTCGCGTCCCAGGATCGGGTTGTTTTCGTGCCGCACGGTATCAGCAAGACCCTGTTCGATGAGGCGTCTGTCAGCCCTTACCAAGGAGAGCGACACGCGATCAGCGTCGGCGACATGATGTTCGACGCCGGACTTATCGAGACGCTGGCGGTGGCCAACCCGGACTGGACTTTCCATCTCTTCGGCAAGAAGGCGCAGCCATCGCAGCCGAGAGGCAATATCATCGTGCATGGGGAGGTGTCGTTCGCGGCGATCGTACCCTTCATCAAGTTCGCCGATATCGGGATTGCGCCCTACCGGGCGGGCGCGGGGGCCGACTACCTCAGTCAGTCGAGCCTGAAGATGATCCAGTACAGCTACTGCCATCTGCCGATTGTTGCGCCACAGTTTGCGGCCGCTGGACGCGACAATGTGTGCGCCTATGATCCGGATGATCCGGCGTCGATGCGGGCGGCGTTCGAACGCGCGAAGGTGATGGATCATCTATCCATCGATACCTCCGACATCTTGACCTGGGAAGAAGTGGTCGAGCGGCTTTTTCACACCCCGGAGGCGTGATGTGCTGCAAGACCCGAGCGGCCATCAGGACAAGGTCTGGATTCTGCGAGCGCCAAGATGGCGCAGCGTCCCCTGCGGCTTCTCAGCCTGCAGCGCGCTGTCGCGCGGATAGAGCCTGATCCGCTTCATACGGCCGGGTGCCAGGTGAAACCAGTCGTCCTCGGGACGAAAGTGCTCGAAGTCGAGGTGGACCGACTGGGCGAATTGATCGGTCGTCAGTCCAATCCACCAGCCTCCGTCGATCCTGTGAAAAGCATGCTCAATGCTGGCAGGATGTCGAGCATGCTTGCGGCCCAGCGGAAAGTGGAAGGCTTCCGAGAGAACCGTTCCCTCACCGTCGACCAATCTTGCGACGGTCACATCATGTGATGGTGGGCCAAAGCGGTAGGCATAATTGGTGTCGAAGAACGCTCCAAACAAATCCGTGGCCGGAATGAGATGAATGGACCGCTCATCCAGTGACATGGACCGACTGGCTGACACGACCGGCTGAGCGCCGTCCCGCAGGCAAGTTATCTCGAGGGTCACGCTGCCGCTTGTCGCGGTTTCATTGATCAGGTGGATATTGAGCCCGTTGGTTCCCTCATCGGTTAGCAGCACCTGGATGGGCCGAAATGCACGCTTCAATGCGTACCAAACGGATTTGGGTTCGCCCGTCGCGTCGATCATGCCCCACCCGGCACCCACAGCGAGGTCCTGGAAGGTCCATGTGAGTGCGCCGCGACAGGAGGAGCCGCTGTGTCGCCATTCAGCGAAGGTTTCCGTCACCACCTCAGCCGTCGTTGAACGTGCCAGATCGAGGTAGGCTGAGGGATCCTCCCGGCGCAGCCGCGCGGGATCGGCCATGTAGAGGTCCGCCAGATAGTGGTCTCTCACGTCCTCAAAATCCCATGAAGCACCTCGATCACGGGGAACACGTGCCTTCCACCGCGGATCGTGGACAGGGGATACTGGCAGATGGTCATCGAGGGTTCGCTGCTGCGGCACATGAGCAAAGGCGAGGCATTCGGCGGCAAAGCGTATATTGGCCCGGCGAGCGTCCTCGAGGGCGCGCTGATAGGCTCCGACCCCGTAGTAATGCGTCACGCCTTCGTTGGGCGAAAACGGCATGCTCCCGCCATAGGGCGAGTTCGGGATGTAAGCGATGTCCGGGCGCTGATCCTTGACCGCGTGTGCGAGTATCCGGGTAAAGAATTCGCCGTTCCAGACGCGTTCCGGGAGGCCGAGCATGGCGCCTTGCTGAAAGACTTCGCTGCCACCGGCGACGACGGCGAGAGAGGGGTGGCCCTGAAGGCCGCCGAGAAAAGTCTCGACCTCGACCGTGGCCCGTGTGGTAAATTCGTCGCTTGAGACGGGATAGTCGAAGTTTGCGAACATCAGGTCCTGCCAGACCATGATGCCCAACTGGTCACAGAGGCGGAAAAAGTCCGCGCTCTCATAGGTCATGGTTCCGCCGATGCGGATCATGTTCATGTTCGCTTCGGCGGCTTTGGCAAGCCAGGGCGCATAGGCCTCTGCCGAGCCCGGAAGCCCTACTATATCGGCGCTGGTCCAGACGGCACCTCGGCAGAAGACCGGCACACCGTTGACCTTCAAGCCGAAGCCCTTGCCGTCCTCTCCTTGGTCCACCTCAATCCGGCGGAAGCCCACAAGGCCGAGCGGGTGGATGCGCCCATCGATCGCGAGGGTCACGCTGTGCAGGTTTGGTTCGCCATGTGTCCTTGGCCACCAGGCTGCCACAGCGGGCAATTCGAGGCGGGCCGACATCCGGCCATCTGCTTTGCTTTCCAGCTGGGCCGTGCGGCCGCAGCACAGGATGGCCATCTCGGCGCCCGTCTGTTCCTGCAACTCGACGGTCAAGTGTCCGGTGCCGAATTCATCGAGCTGGGCATTGATGCGCAGGCCAGAGATAGCGTCGAGCGAGGGGCGAATGAGGGAAATCGGCCGGTATGGGCCAACAGGCTGGATCTCAGGGCACCAGCCCGGCATGTGCCCTAGCAGCGTCGTGCGGACGAGCCGGAGCCCCTGCTGATCCATCATTTGTGGGCGCCAGCGGGCTCTCGGCCCCTTCTTCTCGAAATGCGGCTGGAGGGCGCGAAAGCAGATTGCCAGTTCGTCATCGCCGGAGAGGTCGAGGGCAATGTCGACCGGCACGAACATGCTTTCACTGGTGTGCTGCAAGACACCGTTCAGGTAGATTTCGGCGATGGTCGCGAGGCCCTCGAACCGCAGAACGGCTGTGCCGGGCGTTTCGCCTGCGAGTGATCGCAGGTACCAAACGTCCTTGTCATGCAAGGGGGAGGGATTGCCGGGATCGTAGAGCCCGGCAACTGTCAGAGCTGCCGCGACCGTTCCAGGTACGAAGGCTGGAATGTGAAAGGCAGTCCGGGGCAGGTCGGCGGGTACCTGGTAGCGGTCCGCTTCCGAGACCAAGAGGGTCCAGCCCTGCTCCAGGGGACGCGTGTCTGCCCCCAGATAGATCGTCCCCGTCATCGGTCTTTCCTCACGTCAGCCTTTGGCCAAGATCATCCATCAGTCGTTGCCAAGCTGCAATGGCCGGATCGAGCGCGGTTGCCAAGGGGTCGAATTTCTTGCGGGTCACGGCGCGGGCGAGCTGGAATTGGACAGTTTTGGCGCATTCGCCGATCTTTGACGCTTCCGCGATGGCAGATGCGTGGGCGGCCTCATCCAGCCAAGCGAGGTGGCTCGCCAAGAGCTCGAAATTGGCACCAAACTGGCGCAGTGTGTTGAAGGCATATTTATGAAAATAGCCGAAGGGGCGTTCGGCGATCGCCTCCACCTGCTTGGGGAACACTGCTGCGAATGCCGCAATCGGATTGGTCTCGGGGCGGCGTGAAAAGTGTTGCCGGAGAAGGGCCAATGCTGTCTGGCGCTGATGTGCTGCCGAAGTTGGCGCTTTCGGGAATTTAGCGAATTCGGTGTAGGGCAGGAAGGGGAGGGTTCCCTCGGGCAGATCTCGCTGGAAGACACCGTCGAAGTCCTCGCCGGTCAGGCGGAAGAAGCCGCCATTGTGGAAATAGTCCATGACCCGGTTTGTTACGTCGAGCCGGTTGATGCCGACCGTCGTCTTGCCGTGTTCCTGCCGGTAGCCGACGCCTTGGGTGTCGGGCATAAAGAAGCTGTCCATCTCCACAAGGCACAGGCGTCCGCGTGCGATTTGCTCGGATACATGGCCCTCGACGGAATCGAAAATCGCCAGTTCGGTGACCCTGATGTCATAGAGCTGCTCAAGGTCTTCGAGTGGTACCTTGAAGAAGGTGAACTGGTCGCCCTCGAAGTCCTGGGTCAGTGTGAATCCGAGCATGGCTTCCGGCAGGAAGCCGGCTGCGGCCAGCACCTCGATCCAGAGATCGACATAGCAATTGGTTTCCGGCCACATGCGCTCCTGGGCGTGAAGTGCATGGGGAAGATAGTTTTCCGGATCCAAACCGGGGAAAACGGCTGTCATTTCGGGTTCAACCCCAAAGTGTCTTGCGGACAGCTTCGGGCCAAGTTGCCACGTCGAGACCGTGCTGGGCGAAGAGCGCAAGCGCGATCCGTTCCAGCCCAAAGCCGACACAAGCCGTGTGAGCCACAGAGCCGTCCTGAAGTGACAGGCCCCATTTCTGGCCGAAGGCGTCCTGATGGTAGTTGAAGCTCATGCAGGCGGTCTTGTTGGCCTGCGAGGTGACGGGGATGAGCAGCTCGAACTTCAGGTTCTGGTCGCGCTGGTTGTTGGCAAGCAGCCTGCCGGCGCGGCCGAAGAAGGGGTCATTAGCGACATCGATCTCAACGTCGAGACCGATCGATTTCATCATCTCGACGCCTCGATCCATCCAGGTCTGGCGGAACGTCGTCACATGAGCTTCGGTGCCCATGCAGACATATTCGCGCATGCGGAACAGCTGCTGACGCGCCGGATCCTTGGACGGCTCATGGCGGAAGCAGTAGGACTGCAGGTCGAAGAGACCGCCTTCCATGGAGATCGGGCCGCGCTTGGCGACTGTCGGATAGAGCGGGTAGCAGGCGGCGGGGGTCAGCGCGATGTCGGTTGCCTTCTGTTCCTTCGTCCAGTCCTTGCCCTCTTCCATGCACTGGAGGAGGCTCATGTGGTCGTGGTCGTTGCCGCAGAAGGAATGCACGGTGCCCGCAAGCTGCGGGAAGCTCTTCATGTAGCCGCTCTTTTCGAAATAGGCGCGGTTCATGCCGGGCGGGAAGCGGATCGCTTCGGCACCATCGGCCCCGCCGACCTTGTCGATCAGACGCTCGAAAGCGGCGATCACGTCTTCGAACTGGCCGCTTCGGCCATAAAGACCATCGACGCCCGTATCGATGAGAAGGCCGCTTTCGAAGAGACGGTCCAGAAAGCTCACCTGCATATCCATTTGGTTACCCCAACAATCCGGTTTCTTGCTTGTGCACGAGCAGCATGGTCGACGTGTTGCCGAGGATGCGGTCGTTGGAAATCATCAGCTCGGCGGAATGCGCGTCCCGCAGGTGACGGCCAAGGCTGAAGGGCGTGCCATTCTTGTAGCCCATGATGCCGCAGATCCTCAGCGCCTGATGGATCACCGGCAGGATCATCTCCGACGAGGCGATCTTGACGTTGTTCATCGATACGGCAAAGCCCATGGAGGAGAGACGATCCGGATCCTTAGCGGCCTGTTCATAGGCAGTAAGACCTGCCTGGATGTTCGACCGGATCACCTGCAACTGGCTCGACATCTCGGCGAGCTGCACCAGACCGGGTGGCTGTGTACCGGGAGCCTTGCGGGCGGCAGAACGGATGAAGCTCTGTGCTTTGGCAAAGGCATCGACGGCGATGCCATACCAAAGCGCGCTCCAGAGCAGGTGCGAACTTGCCAGCATCGACTGGGCGGCGATCTCTGCGAAGGGCTTGGGCAGTATCTGTTCGGCAGGCGCCTCGCCCTTGAACAGGAACCCGTCGGAGCAGGTGCCGCGCATGCCAAGCGTGTCCCAGACATGGGTCTGTTCAAGCGTGTATTGGCCCTTAAGGAAGACCGTCATCACCTGATCGGTGGGCGGTGCGTCCTTGTGGGCGCGGGAGGTGATGAGGATCGCGTCGGCCTGCTTGCCGTAGGATATGACGGTGGCGTCCTTTTCCAGACGGCAACTTTCACCTTCGACTTCGATTGCGCAGATCGAATTGCGCAGGTTCCCGCCGATGCCGCCTTCTGTCGTGGCAGAGCCGAGCAGGAGTTGCTGGTCGCAGATTGTGCGCATGAAGCCGCGATGCCACTCGGCGTCCGTACCGTGTGAAACGAGGCTTGAGACCTTGATCTGGTGCATGGCGAAGATCATTGCGCTCGCGGCGCAGCCTTGGGCCATGATCGTGCAAAGCTCGGCAATCTCGGAGGTCGATCGACCCTCGCCGCCGCATTCGGCGGGGATCTGGATGCCCATCAGTCGCTCGGCCTTCATGGCGTCCACGGCTTCTGTCGGGAAACGACCGGCTCTGTCGACCTCGTCGGCATGCATGGCGGCAATGGCCGCGACCCGCGTGGCGCGGGCTTTCAGACTTTTTTCTGTCGATGTTGAGGAGAGGTCCATCACGCGACCTTTCTATCCCCGACAATGGTTGCGACCGTCGCCTCGATGGCAGCGATGCTCGCAAAGGATTTGCGGTTCAAGAGGTTATCTGGAAACTCCATGTCGAAGGCTTCTTCGAGTCCCAGCATCAGCTGCACAGAGGCGAAGGATGACAGGCCGGCGGCGTACAGATCCGCGTCGTTGGTCAGTGTGTCGACAGCGACGGGAAGACCGCCGAGCTTGGCCAGCAGCGCGCGAATGGTTTCGTTCATCGTTTTTCCTCCGGTCGGACGCTCGAATTCTATTGAGCGATTTCTTACAGAAGAAAGACGAAGTTTCCGCTAAGGCTTTCGGTAAAATCCGAATGAATATTGTGCGTGATGACCCGAGATGCTTGCCTCGTTCATGTTTTTAGTCGCAAACAGGGGAAACTCACCCCTCGTAGAGCTGTTCCTGGCCAAGACGGTCGAGCACGATGTATCGATTTGGTTCAATCTGTCGCAGGGCACCCGTTCCAATCTCAACCTTGCCATGCCCGCCCGGCAGGTCGAGGATGTAATGGGGGAGGCAGAGACCGGAAAGCCTGTTGCGCAGGTCCTGCATGATCGCCTGGCCTTCGGCGATGGTCAGGCGGAAGTGGCTCGTGCCGGGAGCCATGTCTGGATGGTGGAGATAGTAGGGCTTTACTCCGATTTCCACGAAGCTCCGCATCAGGTCTGCCAGTGTGTCGGCGTTGTCGTTGACGCTCTTCAACAATACGCTTTGGCTAACGAGATTGACGCCTGATGCGGTGAGGCGTGCGCAGGCGGCGCGAACTTCCGATGTGAGTTCACGCGCATGGTTCACGTGCAGGGCGAGATAAAGTGTCTTGCCGCCGGATCTCAGCGCCTCCAGCAAGTCGTCGGAAATCCGTTGCGGGTCGACGGCGGGCACGCGGGTGTGGATGCGAACAATTCTGACATGGTCGATCGTCGCCAGTTCTCGCATCACTTCCCGTAGTCGCCGGGGCGAGAGGATCAGGGGGTCCCCGCCCGTCAGGATCACTTCCCAGATCCGCACGTCGGCGCGGATGTAGTCGAGCGCCTTCTTCAATGCCTCAGGGCCGAGATTGCCGTCGCCCTGCGGGCCAACCATTTCGCGGCGGAAGCAGAAGCGGCAATAGACCGGACAAACATGCACAAGCTTCAAGAGCACCCGGTCAGGATAGCGGTGAACGATCCCTTCCAGGGGTGAATGGGGATGGTCACCGATGGGGTCGGCCCGCTCTGCAGGATGTTCGATAAGCTCCGCAGCAGACGGCAGGTATTGCGCAGCGATCGGATCATGAGGATCGCTCGTATTGATCAGGGCGCGTACGGTCGGCGTGATGGCTATGGCGTATCGCTCTGCGACAGCCTCAAGGCCAGCTGCGCTTTCCGGCTGGATGAGGTCTTCCGCCATCAAGTCACTGACGGTGCGCAGGGTTCCTTCAGCCAAGATGGGTCTCCGCCACCGGCGCCCAGATCACCTGGTCGATCCTAAGCGCTCCGGTTGCCAGCATGACGAGGCGGTCGAAGCCAAGTGCGATGCCTGAGGCTTCTGGCATATGCTGCAAGGCTTCGAGAAAATCCTCATCCAGCGGATAGGTCTCGCCATAAACGCGCATCTTCTCCACCATCTCGGCTTCGAAGCGAAGGCGCTGCTCGACCGGGTCGGTCAATTCGCCGAAGGCGTTGGCAAGTTCGATGCCGCAGGCATAGACCTCGAAGCGCTCGGCGACCCTTGGATCATCGGCGCAGGGGCGGGCAAGAGCTGCCTCGGCGACAGGATAACGGTCGAGTATCGTGACGCGCCCGTTGCCGAGGTTCGGCTCGATTCTTTCGACGATGACGCGGCTGAAGAGATCGGCCCAGGTGTCGTCGGGCGCAACGCGGATACCTGCAGTATCAAGCTGTCGTAGCAGCCCGTCCCGGTCAGTACTGCCGTTTTCCGCGATCGTCGACAGGAGGTCGATGCCGGCATGGCGGCTGAAGGCCTCTGCGACGGAGATGCGCTCAGGTTCGGCAAAGGGATCGACGGTCTTGCCGCCATAGGCAAATTGTTGCGTACCCACCGTTCGGGCGGCCAGCGCAACGAATTCGCTGCAATCCCGCATCAGTTGTTCATAGCTCTCGCCGACGCGGTACCATTCCAGCATGGTGAATTCGGGATGATGCAGCGGGCCGCGCTCGCGGTTGCGATAGACATGGGCGAAGCAGGCGATCTTGGTCTCGCCGGCTGCGAGCAGTTTCTTGCAGGCGAATTCCGGCGAGGTGTGGAGGTAGAGCGGGACGGGCGATCCATCATCGCCGATCGCTTCGGTTCGAAAGGCATGCAAATGGGCTTCGTTACCGGGCGAGACCTGCAGGGTCGCGGTGTCTACCTCCACGAAGTCCTGTTCTGCGAAACGGGCACGGAAAGCGGCCTGGATCCTGTTGCGTCCGATCAGGAAAGGCCGTCGGTCGGCGTGGGCCGATGGGGTCCACCACGCTGGGGCTGAACGGCTCAGATCAGACATTCCGGATTCTCGATCCTTCTCTCAACACGGGCTGGCTATTTTGCCAAATTTGGGTTAGTCCCGCCCGAGAAATTCAAAGACGTCAGCAGGGACGGCCGTCCTTTACGACGGGTCTCACGCAGATACAAGGAATTCCAATGGTCAAGGTTATCGCCTCTTCGGTCCGCAAGGGCAATGTTATCGATGTCGACGGCAAGCTCTATGTCGTGCTCACCGCCGAAAACTTTCACCCCGGCAAGGGTACGCCGGTGACGCAGGTGAACATGCGCCGTATCGTTGATGGCGTGAAGGTATCCGAACGTTGGCGCACCACCGAGCAGGTTGAGCGCGCCTTTGTCGAGGACGTCAACCACCAGTTCCTTTACGAAGATGGCGAAGGCTTCCACTTCATGAACCCGGAAAGCTATGACCAGGTCGTGGTCGACGCTGAAACCATGGGCGACCAGAAAGCCTATCTGCAGGAAGGCATGGTCTGCATCCTTTCCATGCATGAAGGTGTTGCGCTGGCCATCCAGCTGCCTCGTCATGTCACGCTGGAAATCGTTGAGACGGAGCCGGTGGTCAAGGGGCAGACGGCTTCTTCGTCCTACAAGCCGGCTATGCTGTCGAACGGAATCCGCACCATGGTGCCGCCACATATTGACGCTGGAACGCGTGTGGTCATCGCCACGGAAGACAATTCCTACGTTGAACGCGCGAAGAACTGAGCCTGCCGCTCTATCAAGACAAAAGCCCGGCGCACACCACGCCGGGCTTTTTCATTTGGGCAATCAGAAGCCTCCAATGCCGGCGGGGCGCAGGGAGCCCCGCCGGCCGTTCTCGCCGGTCACGCCTGCGCCATCACGGAGCGCATTCGTGATCAGCGTCCGGCGAGAATTGGATTGCCGAAGTTTGATGCCCTGGGGCGGGCGACGGCTGCCTTCACGGCATCACCCCGTTCCAGCAACGTGATCTGCTCCTTCAAGTGCAGCTTGATCTTCTTCAAGGCGCGGACCCGAACTCCGTCCGGTTGCGGACGGCGCTGCTCCTCATCGATCTTGGCGGCGACGATCGAATGGCGGGCTCTCAGGGCTTTCAGCAGTTGCTTCATGGCGATCTCCTTTCGTGCCATTCGAATATGATGGATTCTGATTGATTGCTCCAATTCATTGATTGTATAAATCTCATAGTTTTTATCTATGAGGTGAGCTATGCCGTTTCGCCCGAGCCATCGTCAGCTGGAGTATCTTGTCACCCTCGGCGAAACGGGGCATTTCGGCGAGGCAGCCAGACGCTGTCATGTCTCTCAGCCGACGCTGTCCGTACAAGTGGCGCTGCTCGAAAAACAGCTTGGGGTCACGCTCATCGATCGAATGACGGGACAGGTTGTGCCCACACCGGTTGGTGTTGAGATCATTGCGGCGGCGAAGGTCATCCTGAGCGGGCTGGATGAGATTCGTGCCCTTGCCACTGGGTCGAAGTCCAATCTCGGAGGAGCTATCCGGCTTGGGGTAGCGCCATCTTTCGGGCCGTACTTCCTGCCCTATCTTCTTCCATCCCTTCACAAGCAATACCCTGAGCTGAAGATCTATATCCGCGAGGATCGCCCGCGCCAGTTGGAGAAGGCGGTGCTGCAGGGGGAGACGGATTGCGGTCTGGGACCGATACCGTCCGCGAACGACGGTTTCACCTCGCTGCAGATATGTCGGGAACGGATCCTCCTTGGTGTCCCCAAGGCCCACCGGCTCGCTGCCTTCGACACAATTGCGGCGGAAGAACTCCGAGGTGAGCGACTTCTGACGCTGGGGCCGGGGCATCGTCTCATGGATGAGGTGCGACGTCTGGCGGATATGTCCGGTGCGGTCCTTGCGGAGGAATACGAGGGCTCAAGCCTTGATGCGATCCGCCAGATGGTGTCGATCGAGATGGGGTTATCCCTTTTTCCGGAGCTCTACGTAAGGTCGGAATTTGCAAAGGAAGACGGGATCAAGCTGCTGACGATCGAGGGCTGGCCGGGTATTCGCGATATCGGCTTTTTCTGGCGGCAATCTTCGGCGCGGGGAAGCCATTTCGAAGCGCTGGCCGGGCTTGGGCGCTCTGTTGCTGCCCGGATATTTTCATCCGGCGAGGTCAAGTGAAAATCCCCGGCAGGACCGGGGATTTCTCAGGTGTCAGGCGATGCCGCCGAGGCAGATATACTTGATTTCGGTATAGTCATCGATGCCGTATTTCGAGCCTTCCCGGCCGAGGCCCGACTGCTTGATGCCGCCAAAGGGCGCAACCTCTGTCGAGATGAGGCCGGTGTTGACGCCGACCATGCCATATTCGAGGGCTTCAGCCACACGAAATACCTTCGCCAGATCCTTCGAGTAGAAGTAGGAGGCGAGGCCGAACTCGGTGGCGTTGGCGAGTTCAATCACTTCCTCTTCCGTCTCGAACTTGAAGAGCGGAGCCACCGGGCCGAAGGTCTCTTCCGTCGCGACCTTCATGTCCGTGGTCACGCCCGTCAGGATCGTCGGCTGGAAGAACAGTTCACCTGCATCCGCGCCGCTACCGCCAAGCGCGACCTTGGCGCCCTTCGACACGGCGTCGGCGACGTGTTCCCTGACCTTCTCGACGGCCTTGGCGTCGATCAGGGGCCCGGTAGTGACACCTTCTGCGAAGCCGTCGCCGACCTTCAACTGCGAGGCCTTTTCAGCGAGCTTCTTGGCGAACGCATCGTAGATGCCCGACTGGACGTAGAGACGGTTGGCGCAGACGCAGGTCTGGCCGGCATTGCGGTACTTGGAGATCATCGCCCCTTCGACGGCGGCGTCGAGATCGGCATCGTCAAAGACGATGAAGGGCGCATTGCCGCCAAGCTCCAGGCCGAGCTTCATGATCTGGTCGGCACCCTGGCGCATTAGGATGCGGCCGACATTGGTGGAGCCGGTGAAGGTGAGCTTGCGGACCTTATCATTGGCGCAGAGTTCCTGGCCAACCATGGCAGCGTCCGTCGAGGTCAGCACCGAGAACAGGCCAGCGGGAAGCCCGGCCCGCTCGGCGAGAATGGCGAGTGCAAGGGCCGAGAGCGGGGTCTGGGCCGCAGGCTTCGATACCATGGCACAACCGACGGCGAGCGCCGGAGCGACCTTGCGCGCGAGCATGGCATTGGGGAAGTTCCACGGCGTAATTGCGCCGACGACGCCGACCGGCTGCTTGATAACCATGATCCGCTTGTCGGGCTGATGGCCTGGAATCGTGTCGCCATAGACGCGCTTGGCTTCCTCGGCAAACCACTCGACATAGGACGCACCGTAGAGGATCTCGCCACGGGCTTCGGGCCAGGGCTTGCCCATTTCCATCGTCAGGATTGTCGCGAGATCGTCAGCATTGGCGACCATCAGGTCGTTCAGCTTGCGCAGAACTGCGGCGCGCTCTTTACCCGTCTTCTTTGCCCAGGCCTTCTGGGCGGAATGTGCTGCATCAATGGCCCTGGCGACTTCTGCCTTGTTCAAGTCAGGCAGAACGGCGATGACTTCGCCATTTGCCGGGTTTGTGACCTCGAAGGTCTTGCCGGACTGGCTCGCGGCAAGCCAGTCGTTGCCGACCAGCGACTTGTCGGTCGCCAGTGTCGGATCCTTGAGCTTGTCGGTGAGAACTTTCGAAATGGTCATGCCTCAGGCTCCTGCTGCAACTTCACGGATCGAGGCTTCGATCAAATCGAGTGCCTCGTTGAAGACCTCGTCCTGAATGGTGATCGGGGCGAGGAAGCGGATGACGTTGCTGTAGACGCCGCAGGTCAGAAGGATCAGGCCCTTCTCCAGCGCCTTCACACGCACCGCATTGGTGAAATCCGCATTCGGCTTGTCTGTTCCCGGGACCTTGAATTCGACGGCATTCATGAAGCCGAGGCCGCGGATGTCCATGATGTGGGGCACGTCGGCGCGGATCGCTTCAAGGCGCTGCTTCAGGCGGTTTCCGAGCTGGTTGGCGCGGTCGCAGAGCTGCTCTTCCTCGATGACATCGAGGACAGCATGGGCAGCCGCGATCGCCAACGGGTTGCCGGCATAGGTGCCGCCGAGACCGCCAGGGCCGGGGGCATCCATCAGTTCGGCGCGGCCCGTAACGGCGGAAAGCGGGAAGCCGCCAGCGAGGCTCTTAGCCATCGTCGTCAGGTCCGGAACCACGTCGTAGTGCTCCATGGCGAAGAGCTTACCTGTACGGGCAAAGCCGGTCTGTACTTCATCGGCGACAAGCAGGATGCCATGTTCATCGCAAAGTTCGCGCAGTGCCTTCATCAGGGCGCGCGGCACGTCATAAAAGCCGCCTTCGCCCTGAACCGGCTCGAGGATGATGGCTGCAACGCGCTTGGGGTCGACATCTGCCTTGAACAGCTTGTCGAGCACGTCGAGCGAGGTCTCGACATCGATGCCGTGCATCTCGAGCGGGAAGGGCACGTGGAAGACGTCGCCCATCATGGGGCCGAAGCCGACCTTGTAGGGAACGACCTTGCCCGTCAGCGCCATGCCTAGGAATGTGCGGCCATGGAAGCCGCCGGTGAAGGCGATCACGGCAGAGCGGCCTGTGGCACAGCGGGCGATCTTGATGGCATTCTCGACAGCTTCAGCACCTGTTGTCGCGAAGATCGTCTTCTTCTCGAAATTGCCTGGCACCATCTTGTTCAGGCGTTCGGCGAGCGCGACATAGTTCTCGTAGGGCACGACCTGATGGCAGGTGTGGGTGAAGCGGTCGAGCTGCTTCTTCACGGCTTCGACGACCTTCGGGTGGCGATGACCGGTGTTGAGAACCGCGATGCCGCCGGCGAAGTCGATGTAGCGTCTACCTTCGACGTCCCAGATCTCCGAATTCTCAGCCTTGTCGGCATAGATCTGCGTGGTCATGCCAACGCCACGGGAAATGGCGTCATTCTTGCGAGCTGAGATTTCGGCGTTCTTCATCGTTTTCGTCCTGTGCGAAGGTTGCCAGCGGCGTCGTTTCGGTTTTCGATCGCGCGGTTTCATATTTCCTACATTTTTTCTGTAGACTTGCAATATGCTTTATCGGCATTATCACGCATGACAGCGACATTTCGTTGAGGGCAGCGTGGACGACATCCGATTCAAGATTGCGGAGGCTGCAAGGATGGCGGGAGTTTCGCCGTCCACACTTCGACTTTGGGAGACGCAGGATCTCATCCAGCCGATCCGTACGGCGACGGGGCAGAGGCTTTATGATCGTGCGCTGGTCGATCGTCTGAAGCACATCGCCTGGCTCAGGAGTGAGAGAGGGCTGAATCCCGCAGCGATCCGGGAGACGCTGGGGGCGCCCCCTCTGGAGGTCGACGAAGATGGGCCCGAGAGCGAAGACGACGCCTCGGACATTCGGCCGGGTACGCGTATCCGACGCCTTCGGCGGGAAGCCGGTAAAACCCTGGAGACGGTTGCGCAGGCGACAGGCGTTTCGGTCTCGCAGCTCTCCACCTTCGAGCGAACCTCGCAAGGACTGTCCTTCACGGCTCTGCACGAAGTTGCGCGTCATCTGGGCACGACACTCGCGTCTCTCAGTGGCCAGGAAGAGGGGCGGGGCGGAGAATCCCTGATCCGCGATGGCAAGTGGGCGTCATGGCCGACCACGTCGTCCGGTGTTGCCGTACAGGTGCTGGCTGAGGGGCGGAACATGATGGAGTGCAACCGCTTCCAGCTGGCGCCTGGGGCGTCGAGCGAAGGTGCCTATCAACACGAGGGCGAGGAGTTCATCCACATGCTCCAGGGGAGCCTGGAGATCATTCTCGACGGTGACCAGTTCTTCGAGCTTAATGCCGGTGACAGCTTCTACTTCGAGAGCCGCAGGCCGCATTCCTGGCGCAACATTTCAAGTGGCGAGACGATCCTGATCTGGATAAACACCCCCGCCAGCTTCTGACACCACAGAAAAACAAAACCCGGCGACCATCGCTGGTGCCGGGTTTTAGGTGTTCTCTTTACAAGCTTACTTGCTTGCGACTACGGCCTTCGCGCCATCCCAAGCGTAACCGCCGCCGATGGCGACATTGAGAGACACGTAACCATTTGCCAATTGCTGAACTGCCTGGGCCAAGTTCGCTCTGGCGCTCGCAACGTTGCGCTGTGCATCGAGAACGTCGAGCAGTGAGGAGGCGCCGTCACGGTAGCTCGCGGTGGCAAGCGAGAGGGCCTCTTCATAGGAGCGAACGGTTGCGGTCAGAGCCGAAACGGTCTGGCGGGTGCGGTTCACGGCAACCAGCGCGTTTTCAACTTCGGAGACCGCGCTGAGAACGGTCTGCTTCCAGGCGAGATAGGCTTCGCGGGCTGCGGCTTCGCGAGCCTTGATGTTGGCACGGCGTGCACCGGCATCGAAGATCGGCAGGTTCAGGCTGGGTCCAAAGCCCCACGATGTCACGCCACCGTTCGCTGCCGAGGTGACGATATAGCTCGGCGAGATAGAACCGCTGAGCGAGATCGACGGGTAGAGAGCCGCTTCAGCGACGCCGATCTCAGCGGTTGCTGCTGCAAGATTGCGTTCTGCCGCGCGAATGTCCGGGCGGTTGCGGATCAGGTCTGCCGGAACGCCGGAATTGACGCTGCGACGGAAGTAGGGCTGCGCTGCGCCCTTCTGCAGGTCGGCAAGAAGGCTCGTGGCCGGCAGCCCCAGCAGCAGGGAAATGCGGTGGACTGACTGACGGAAGGAGATCTCCAGCGCCGGAATTTCGGCCAGCGTCGAGTTGACCAGACCTTCGGACTGGACAACGTCAAGTCTCGAAGCGGCGCCAGCTTCGAGCTGCAGGCGGGTCAGCTCCAGGGTTTCGCGGCGTGATGCTAGGTTCTTGCGGGCGATTGCGATCCGCTCCTGGTAGTAGCGCGCATCGACATAGGCAGAGACCACACTCGACAGGAAGGTCAGGCGCGCAACGTCCGCGCTGGCATAGGCGGCATCAAGGGTGGCCTTGGCGCTTTCCTTCGAGCGGCGGTACTGCCCGAACAGGTCGATCAGCCAGGATACGCTGACTGAGCCGGTGGTGGAGTTCGTTGTGGGTCCTTCTCGCGAGGTGCCGTTGAAATCGCCTGTCGCGCTGCTACCGGAGACCTGATGCTGGCCTGACACTGACAACTGCGGGAAGGCGCCGGCATCGGCAGCCTCGAAATTCGCCTCTGCCGAGGTGATGCGCTCGATCGCCTGCAAGACATCAAGGTTTTGAGAAAGGCCCGTTTCGACCAAGCCGTTCAGTCGGCGGTCATTGAAAGCGGTCCACCAGGGAGCCAGGGTCACGTCGGCGGCAGCACGCGTGCTGCCTTCAGAAAACTTGACCGGAAGCGCTGTTTGGGGAGCCTCGTGGTCGGGTCCGACGACACAACCGGAAAGGAGAAGCATGGCGAGAGGTGCGACGGCGCGAATTTTCAGCATCACGTGTTCCTGTATTGGTCCCCCGGTCTTGCCGCGGAAGGTATCTTCGAAACCTTCGCCGGCGACCGCTTTACTCACGCAGGCTACCGCAGCAGCCTACGCAATAATTCCTTAACGTAGTTTGTCAATCATCCTGACGACAGCTCTTCTTTCCGTTTTGCACCGCCGAAAAGCTGGCGGATGATGACGAAGAACGACGGGACGAAGAAGATTCCGAGCGCTGTAGCGGTAAACATGCCGCCCAGAACGCCAATACCGATCGAATTTTGCGCTGCCGAGCCCGCTCCAGTGGCAATTGCCAGCGGAACGACACCCAGGATGAACGCCAAAGAGGTCATGATAATTGGACGCAATCGTAGCTTTGCAGCTTCGAGTGTTGCTTCAATGACACTCGTACCGGCAGCCTGACGATCCTTGGCGAACTCCACGATGAGAATCGCGTTCTTCGCGGCAAGGCCGATCGTCGTCAACAGACCGACCTTGAAATAGACGTCGTTCGACTGGCCGAAGAAGGATGCCGCCGCTACTGCACCGAGTACGCCCACCGGAACGGCCATGATGACCGAGAAGGGAATCGACCAGCTTTCGTAGAGTGCCGCCAGGCATAGGAAGACGATCAGGACCGAGAGCGCGTAGAGCATGGGAGCCTGCGAGCCGGACAGGCGCTCCTGATAGGAGATACCCTGCCAGGCCACCGTGTAGCCACCGCCGAGATCGGACGTCAATTGCTCCATCGTATCCATGGCAGTGCCCGAGCTCACACCTGCGCCAGCTGCACCTTCCATGGAAATCGCACCGACGCCGTTGAAGCGGCTGAGGGTCGGTGCGCCGCTGATCCACTGCGTCTTGATGAAGGACGAGAAGGGGACCATCTCGCCGTTGGCGTTGCGGGCATGCCAGTCGTTGATCGCGGTTTCCTGCATGCGGTACGGTGCGTCGCCCTGGACATAGACCGGCTTCAACTCGCCGTTCAGGGTGAAGTCGTTGACGTCACGGCCCGCAAAGATGGTCGAGAGCATGCTGTTGACGGTTGCGATGTCGAGACCCATGGCGCCCATCTTTTCCTGGTCGAGCAGAAGCTTCAACTGGGTTTCAGCCGGCGGGTTGTTGGAGCGCAGCGAGCTCACATTCGGATTGGAACTGCCGGCCTGCATCAGCTGCTGCGATGCGGCAGTCAGTGCCTCGGTACCTCTCTTGCCGCTGTCGACCAGATACATGGAGAAGCCGCTTGAAGTGCCGAGACCCGGGATCGCGGGCGGCGCCAGGGGGAAGACCATCGCATCACGCAGCGTGAAGAAATAGCCCATGGCGCGCTGGACGACGGCAGGCGCTGCAAGTTGAGCGTCCGTGCGCAGTTCGAAGTCCTTCAGCTTGGCAAAGACCAGCGCGTAGTTCTGGCCGGCGCCGACAAACGAGAAGCCGGACACGGAGAAGACGTCCTGGATCGCGTCCTTTTCCTGGTCGAGATAGTAGTCCTCGATCTTCTTGATGATCTCTTCAGTGCGCGTGACCGTAGCGCCGTTCGGCAGCTGGACGATCGTCATCAGCACGCCCTGGTCTTCTTCCGGAAGGAACGAAGAGGGCAGGCGCATGAAAAACCAGCTCATGCCAGCGATCACGATCGCGAACATCAGAATGACGCGAAGGGGCCGCTTGAGAAGATAGCCGATCGACGATACATAACCGCCGGTCGCACGTTCGAAGTTACGGTTGAACCAGCCACCGGGGCCGCCCTTCGCCTTGTGGTGGTCGACGGGCTTCAGCATCGTCGCGCAAAGCGCCGGCGTGAGAACAAGAGCAACAACAGCAGAAAGGAGCATCGCCGAGACGATGGTCACGGAGAACTGGCGGTAGATGATGCCGGTCGAGCCGCCGAAGAAGGCCATCGGGATGAAGACCGCCGTCAGGACGAGGGCGATGCCGACAATGGCGCCGGTGATTTCGCCCATCGACTTCTGGGTGGCCTCGAGCGGAGAGAGGCCTTCCTCAGACATGATGCGTTCGACGTTCTCGACGACGACGATCGCATCATCGACGAGTAGACCGATCGCCAGAACCATGGCGAACATGGTCAGCGTGTTGATCGAGTAGCCGGTGAGCGCGAGGATGCCGAAGGTGCCGAGAAGAACGACGGGAACCGCAATCATCGGGATAATGGTGGCACGCAGGTTCTGCAGGAAGACGAGCAGGACCACGAAGACCAGCACGATGGCTTCGAGCAGGGTGTGCACTACCTTTTCGATCGACAGCTGCACGAAGGGCGTGGTGTCGTAGGGATAGGTGATAACCACGTTTTCCGGCAGCGAGGG
>OGCL01001427.1_pt1 | contig 20478 bp, 25 predicted proteins | sample 1570041 | NCBI WGS metagenome assembly OGCL01 (sample SAMN06266162, study PRJEB24511) | hot springs metagenome | isolation source: Hot spring water | place: South Africa: Limpopo | collected 2015-06-22
GAAAAAACTTACAAGGGTTTGAGTGTCTTTGCTGGATAAACACTTATTAATCTTGTCAAAGAGTGCCTCTTTATCCATGTATGCCACCTCCTTTTTTTATAACCTTTTTCATCACCTCGACATGCCCCTTAACGAATAGGGAATTATAATAGCCTAACTGCACAAGATCATATTACCTTCATGTGTCCTATAATAATCAAGCCAATCCATATCCAGAATAATGCCTGTTGTGTATGTAACATCCTTATATATTTATTATCTTCAGGGAATACCTTGTAATGCATTAAGACGCCTTCAATAGTTAACAAAAAGGTAACTACAAAACTTAATCCTAATAGTGCTGTCTTTTCTTCCGCATAGTGAGCATGGATTAATAAGAAAAAAAGGGCTAATAGATTTAAGGATATATGTAGTTTGAGATATTTACTAAAGAAAATAGTCATTTCTTTGTCCCAACCAATTACATGCCTTGCAATCAATTTTGCAGGATAATAGGCATTTGCAGTAATAAATAATATGGCTGATAAAAAGCCTGCTGTGTTGCTTAATTGTTCCAAATCTTTAGTTGCCTTTTTTCATCTTTGTAGAGAATTTAATAGATACATCTATCTTGTTTTCTGCCTCTTTAAATACCCTTGACAACTGCCTTAAGACCATATCATATTGCTTTATCTCTGGTGCCTTTTGTTGTCTTTGTTCTGCCAAAATATTCACCCCTGTTTCTACATCCTTTAACTTTTTTATAAATACAGCCTTTTCATTAATAATACTTAAGAGTTCATCCTCAAGGTGTGACCTCATGTTGAGAAAGTTTTTTATATTTCTTGTTGCTGTCTTCATGCTGACCTGACAGCGATTTATATCCTCAATCAATTCCTCTTTTTTTACCTCAAGACTGTCTAACTCTTTTGGATAGTTTTCAATCTTTTCTTTCGTAAGTTCTATTTCCCTTGTCATTGTTTGAGCAACCAGTTTGGCGCCTTCAATCTCTGACTTTATTGTGTCAAGCCGATTTAAAAGTTTTGCATTGTCATTAATTAATTGCTGCTTCCTTGCCCTCAACTCTTTTAGTTCATTGACAAGTTCCTTTATCTCCTGCGTCTTAAACCTTTTATGTCGTGGCACAAATACATTCGGTATGTTTAATAGCCCCTCCATTGATAGTTACCTCCTGTTCGATATTATTTGCCTTAAAAGGGCAAGGATTATCCCTTTTTAGCCAACCCATTTAAAAATCCAATAGCACCTCCTGCAAAACCAAAGGTCTTAAGGACTATTAATGCAGGGATTGTTATTTCTGCAGTAGCCAAGGCAGCTATTGCCCCAAATCCTGCTACTGCACCTGCCCCTACACCAACAGCAGTCTTTGCAGCAATCATACCTGACTTATAGATAAAACTGTTAAGGGTGCCTGTCAAGTTTCTTTTCTTTTCAACAACCTCTTCTTTATTTTCACTCATATCAAAAAACCTCCTATTCTTAAAATAGCGATACGAAAAGCTGTTTCAGGCTTTTTATAATCGACAAATTTTATTTGCTTTATCCATCTATAATGCAATGCCTTATGACAAAGCCCAAGGAACTTTTTTTATAAGGTGTCGTATAAAAATCCTTCACTAGCCCTTCCTATCTTACTTACTGATTTTATTAAGCTTTTTAGTTCTATCACCGATTTTGGGTCCTATTGCACTAATTGATCACAATTTTTTAAATGTTAAGATTGTAATTTTGTAATTTCTTTTTCTCTTCTAAACACTGTTTTAATTGCTGATTTTGCCTTTCATATTTCTCCATAAGGCTAACCCTCTCTCCTTTAAGGGTAGCAATCTCTTTTGCATAGCTGTTGAGTTTTTCAATTGCAGAGTTTAATTTTATCTCTAAATAGTGGATATCTCTCTGCAAATCAGCCTTTTCGCCCTCTAACTCACTAATCTTGTCATTAAGTTCCTTTGTGTCTGCCCTTTGTTTTTCAACATTTTTTTTCATAGAACGAATCATTGCCTGTGCCTCATTTCTTTCTTCAATGAGCCTCTCTATCTCATACTTTAGTTCACGCTTTGAGGGCATTTCGTCATTTAGTGCCTTGTTTTTCTCTTGTAGTTCATTGTTTTCTGCCTTTAGTCGAGCCACTACATCCTTTGAAGCCTCTAAATCCTTTTCTAGTGCCTTATTAATAGCAAGAATAGCATTAAGTTGGGCATCCATATTTTGCATGCTTGCAAATAAATCTTTGATAGTCTTGCCAATATCAATTGCACCTGTCTCATTTTTGAGCTGTTCAAGCACTTTGAGTTCAGGCATGTCACGCACAACTAAATCACCTTCTGCAACAAAAGAGCAGTCTTCTTTTGAATCTACGATTTCATCTTTACATTTTTCTTCAATCTCTGAAACATCTTCTTTTATATCTTTTTGCTCTTTTTCCATGTTTACTCCTTTGTGTAAAATTTAATCTTCAAGCCTTTTTCAATACCTTTCATATTTTCATAGAGGCTATTAAATGCCTTTGATGACCATGATAACTTCTCCTCAAGGGCATCAATACCTTCAAATTCTTCACTTGCAGATTTTTCAGTCATCTTTATCTTTGTCTTTAAAGACTCAATCTCCCCCTTTATGAAATCAATCTTCAGTATGGTATTACTGAGACTGGCAATATTATCACCACATTCCTGTGACATCTTGTTATATTCAGTGATAATCTTACCCTTTTCAGTCTCAAGCAGGCTTATCTCTGTATTAAGGTTACTCTCTTCAGTGGTAAAGGTTATTAGTCTTTTCTTCAAATCATGGAGCCTTGATGAGAGTTCTTTGGTTATCTTATTTCTCTCAAGGAGTTCTATCTCAAGCTCCTTTATCTGTCTCTCAATCTCAAAGTTACTATTTTCAAGCATTGATATATCTTCTTTAAGGGCATTTCTCTCAGCAAGCAAGCTTTCCTTGTAAGAATCTATTTCAACATCCTTTGACCTTTCATCTCTCATAGATAAATTCTCCTTGTTTGAAAATCAATGGGATGACTTCTTGGTCATCCCAATTTTTTTTAACCTTTTAGTAAAAGTGAGATGAGCTCTGCCTTTGTATAGGATTCATCACATTCAATACCTTTACTTTTACACATATTAATCAAATCAGTTTTAAGTTTTTTCTTAAGTGCCTCTTCTGTCCACTCGGCATCAAAGGCTGATGCATTATCAGCAACCTCATCTTGCCGAGTATCAGTACTCTGTTCAATAGATGTAACCTCATCTGTTACGACATTTGCTTGAACTGTCTCTTCAGGTGCTGTTTCTACAACATAGGGCTCCTGCACTGTTTCCTCTTGTATCACTTCCTTTACCGTTTCTTCTTGAATTGTAACCTGTTCTTGAACTGTAATTTGTTCAGTAGAAGTCTCTGGTTCTTTGAATGGTTCAGGTGAGATAACCTCATTTATCTTGGCTATCCTTTCTTTTTGCCACCAATCTTTTAATGACTCAATAGCCTCGTTGAGTGCCTTGCCTTTAAGGTTAATGTCAAAATCAATTGATTCACCTGTGATGGATACAAGGGCATCGTATGCCTTTTTCCTTATATCGAGATTATCATCACCAAGCACCCTCATCAATGGCAGGACTGATGAATCATCTTTTATATTAGCAAGCGCCGTTACTGCAGATTTTCTTACGCTATCGTCTTTGTCTTGTAAAGATTGGATAAGACCTGGCACTGCATCAGCTATATCTTTCCATCCAAGGAAGGTAATGGCTGTCCTTCTTACCTCTGGATGTTCATCATTTAACGCCTCGATAAGATATGGTGCAATATCTTCATCAGTTCCCATCTTATACAGACCCCTTAAGGAACTAATCCTACACCTGTGATTTGGGCTTTTTACATTATCTTTACAAATACCTAAAACTCTTGCATCACCAATATTGGTGAGTGAATTAATAATCTCCGCAATAAGATATGGGTTTTCAAACTTGACTGCCTCAATAAGCACATCAGCAACTACAGGGATACCCATCTTGCCGAGTTCTGCAGAGGCAAGGATTCTGACCTCCATCTCTTCATCACAAAGGTCTGAGGCAATCTTTTTAAAGATTTCCCTCTGGCTTTCTGAATCAAATGATGCTTGTTTGAGTGTATTGTCTAAGGCTGACTTGATTGCATTAATAGTTTGTTCATCTGAAGGCTTTATCTTTTTCTTGACTGCCTTTTCCTTCTCTTTCTTTGCCTCTTCTGCCTTAAGTTTCTCTATCTCTGCCATCTCTTGAATCTGCTGATTTAATCTCTCAATCTCTTGTTCATATTCCCTTACCTTTGCAATAAGTTCATTTATCTTTTCTGACTCAAGTTTTTGTTCAGAAGAACTCTCCTTGCCAATTTCATAGTAGAGTTTTTTAATCTTCTCTTCATATTCTGTAATCTTCTCTTTAAGTTCTCTTGTCTTTGTGCTTCCAATTTTACTGAAGGTGTTTTTGACACCTTCAAATACATTTGGCACTGCCGAACCTATTGATGATGCTGTCTTACCGATGAAACTGAAAGTTTTACCACCTATTTCAGTAACGATATCATAGGTTTTGACAATAGTCCTCCCACCAAAGTTTAATACGGTTGCAATACCTCCCAAAATACCTGTTGCCTTTACCGTTGTTTCAGTTCCTTCTTGCACCATGTCCTTTCTCCCTCCTTTTTTTGATATTTAGATTAAAATGCCTGCAATAAGCCTAATGGCTACTAAAATAAGAAGTCCTGCGATTATACGCCTAATTGTTTGAGACGATGCTATCATTGAGAGCTTAGCCCCATAAAAAGCTCCCAAAATAACCCCAACTCCAAGAAAGATGGCATAATCAAAGTCCACTGCATTAAGCCCAATAAAAATCATTATTCCAAAAAAACTGGTGATGGTGATAATAAAATGTGATGTAGCTGCAGCGATATGAACGGGTATTCCTATAAAGGTCATCATTGGCATATGTATTAACCCACCACCAATTCCAAACAAACCAGAAATAATACCTACAAGGAAACTCCCTCCATATCCTATTGATAAATCTGATGTGTAAGTATGTATTCCTCCTGCTGAATCCCTCAATACCCTTGTCTGAAGACTATGCTCACTAGAGGCACAGACAAACTTGAGACTCCCTAAAAATATTAGACTGTATGCAAGAGCTATCAAGACCATAGCAAATAAAAGGGAAAAGATTGTAATGTTGAAATACTGTGCAGTCAAAGAGCCTATAAAAACACCTGGTATTGCAAAGACTGAAAACCTCAAACCAATTTCATAGTCAATCCTCTGCTGATGAATATATGAAAAGGTGCCTGATAGGGCATTTAAAAATACGGCTACAGTAGAAGTGCCTATGGCATGTAGGGGGGAGAAGTTATAGAAAATCAAAAGTATTGGCACATGAAGAAAGCCTCCTCCAGCTCCAACCAATGTGCCAATGGCACCTATAATAACCCCTGTGATTATTACTACAAGCGCATCTATTGAGCCATCTATAGGCTCATGCCAAGAGGTTTTCATAGGTTCTAAGGCACAACCTGTGCATAAGGTTATGAGTAATAATGATAATGTAATTGTCTTTGTCATCGGTGCTAAATTTAACCCAATCAAACTTTACTTTATTAGCCTTTCATAAGCCTCTTTATACTCTTGTAATGAACTTAATAACCTCTTATTTGACTTCATAAGGCTGTCGTTTAATTGCTCAAGTAGTTCTGCAAAGGACTTATTAATCTCAATATTTACTGCAAGTCTTTGTGCCTCTACCTTTAAGTCTTCTAATTCCTTTTGTCTGTTTTGGATTTCAGTTTCTAATCCTTTTATCTGCGTCAATGAATTTTCCTTAAAATCCCTCTCTACCTTAATCTGTTGCTGTTTTTCTTGAATAGATTTCTCAAGTAAGCCAATTTGTTCTTTAAGGCTGTTCAGTTCTTTTTGCTGAGCCTCTTTTTCAGTCAACAAATTTGTAGTCTCTTGTTTATATTCTGAAACAAGATTATCCGTCAAAATATTAAGTCTCTGTATTATCTGACTGATTGAACCAGCATCTTTTATCTTTTTGAAGCCATTTAGAAGGTCTAATTCTGTTTTGCTAACATTATCTAATATCTTAGCAATTTCATCTGCCTTTCTTTCATAGAAAAGAATTGAGCTTATGTTATTTAATTCATCCTTGATTGATTGCTTGTACCTATTTTGTTTGAAATTATCTTCTAATTCAGCAACCTTATCCATTAGATTTCCAATATATCCTTCTATATCAAAGCCTGATATTTGATTTATTAGGCTTTGTTGATGTTTCTCATTGGCAAAAAGCTCTTCTTTTAAAGTCTGTAAAGCCCTTAGAGAGTCATTTTTACTTTGAAAGAGTAAAGAATGCTCACCACTTAACCTGTCTCTTTGGACTTTTAAGTCGTTGCAGGTAGATTCTAAATATGATAAATTTCTCGATAAGTTTGATAATTCAGTCTTTTTTACATTAAATGATTCTAACTTTTTTTGTATCTCTAACTTTTTATCAATCTCTCTCTGAAGGTCTTCCCATTGGGATTTTAGGGTATTATGGGTTTTCTCAAGCTCATTGAGCCTGCTTTGAGCCTCTTTAAACTCTGGGTCAAGTTCAGAGAGTTTTGACTTTAAACCAGAGAGTATTTCCTTAAGATAGTCTCTTTCTTCCTTCTGACGCTCAATCTTTGATTCAAGCGCAATCTTTTTCTTGCGAAGCATTAGATTCATTCCAGCGTTATTGATGAGTTTGAGCATTTCAACTGTGCTGTAAGTCTGTTGAGGTTTTTTCATGACATTCTCCTCACTGTATCTTTGATCTTACGATAACTTTGTGTGGCAAACTTTAATCCTTCACTAAAAGAAGAATTTTCAAGGATTAATCTTTTAAAACGGCTTATTGCCTCATCCTTAGACTTTGTGGTCTCCTTTATTTTCTCAATCTTATCTACATATACCTGAATTTCTTTGACAAGTTCATCTAACTGCGATTGAAGACTCATAGCCTTTTCCTTATCCCTTGCAGTTTGCTCAGTTATTTCAGTTAAGACTTGTGATCTTTCATTTAGGGTTGTCTTTAGTCCCTCACTAAGAGGTTTTAGCTGAGAAATCTCCCTTGTCATGCCCTTTAAGTCAAAGGAATGAACATACTTGTCGTTTAACAATTGCAATGTTTCTTTAACCTTGTAATATAGATGGGCATATTCATCTATAAGGTTCTGACAAAATACATTTAGAGACCTAATAAGAGAGGCTTCATCCTTGGTAAATTCAAGATTGATATGAGCAATCTCTTGGCTGTGGGGATGTTCCCATTTGCTTGTTTTGGTGTTTAAAACAGCCAAAAGACCTTCAAAACCTTTCAAAAGCACCTTTATGGACTCGTTTTTTGAGTGGATTAATGATTTTTCATTATTTATTGCCCTAAATGTTGATTCTGTCTCTTTTATTGACTTATTTAGAGTATCAATCTCTTCGCTCAAGGATATTTTTTCTTTTTCCAAAAAATCCTTGCGAATCATAGCCTCATCAAGATTGCGAAGGGTCTTTTCATATAGTTCATTAAGTTCAGTCACATCCATATCAAATTGAAAAGAATGCAGATGTGCAGTCATCTTTGGGAGTGAATTTTTAAGCTCTGCAATTAGCAGTTCAAGTCTTTCTTGTTCTGCATATAGCTCATTTAATCTACTTTTTCTGTCAGCAAGGGCTAATTGCCTCTTTGCCTCTTGTATCTCCTTTAAAATTTGCCCTTTTTCTAAATCTAATGCCTCGCTCTGAGACTTCAAGCTGTCTATTTCGGCAGCAGAGCTTTCATCATATTGTGAAAGAAGAGATATATCTGCCTTTGCCTCACCAATGTTTTCTTTATATTCTTTTAACTTTTCCATGACTTACTCACCTGAAGTAAATCTCTTCCAGAGTTCCTGTATCTTATTGAGTTCCTCTTTTGCCTTATCTCTTTCTTTGATGGCACCTTCTAATTCAAGTCTCATCTTTTCAATCTTATCATTTAAGGCAGAGACCTTTTTGCCAATTTGTTGTGCCTCTTCAAGTTCCCTTCTAATTGACATGTTGTCTTTCCGTAATTTAATTAACTCCTCTTCTCTTTTGACCATTTCCTTTTGGAAGTCTCTTATAAGGTCATCGGCAGTCTTTTGAGCCTCTCTTAATAACTGGTTAGTCTCATCAGCCTTGAGATTTATAAAATCGTCAAGTTCCCTAACAGTTTTATTTACCTGTTGCACAAAAGTTTCTCTATCAACCATATCTTGTCCTCCCCTTTTTTAGCCTTTGACAGTAATGTACATAGGTTTACCAGCCCTTATTACATCAAGTAATATTCCATCTTTGAGATTTGCCTTCTTTGTAAGTTTTATAAAGGTCAACATGTCAGGTACTGGTTTGTTGTTCATAGCCCTGATAATATCACCCTTCATCACACCTGCTGCGCCCATAATCCCTGCTGCCTCTGCAACCAAAACCCCACCGCTTACATAAGATTGCAGAGCAGGATTAATTGGTGTGATTTCTGCACCAAACCACTCAAATTCTGCTGGTTGTTTTGCTGTAGGTGCTTGTTGAGGTGTATTACCTAATATAGCCTGACCGAGTGCAACCTTTAAAGTCTGCCTTCTGTCATTTCTGAAGACTATAAGCTCGACTTTATCTCCTGCCTTTTTGACTCCAACTATCTTTTGCACATCAGCCACAGTAGCAATCTTTCGCCCATCTACCCTATAAATAATATCACCTCTTTGTAAGCCTGCGACCTCTGCAGGTGAACCTGTAACAACACTGTCAACTAATACACCACCAGGATGATTAAGCTTAAACTGTTTTGCAATCAATTTATCAATATTAAGAAGATTTGCACCCAAATACCCATCAGGCTGTATTGCAGCAGCTGGTATCATCCCTTGACCAAGCCCTAAACCCCTTCCACCGCCTTGTCCAGGTGTTTGATATAGTTGGGGATGGCAGTCTATACACTTTCCTCTGAAAGGATGAGGTGCAATTATCATCTTGCCATTAGGGAGTTTGTACGAATTACCTGTCTGTCTGCCCTGTCTGCCGAATGCGGCGAGTTGACCTCCTGCCACTGCTGGTGCAGTGCCTTGAAAATCAATTACCCCTCCAACAAGCGGCATAGCCTGATTTATTGGGATTGCAAAGCCAATACCACTGAAAACCCCAGTTGGTGAGTATATTGCAGTATTAATCCCGATTACCTCTCCCCTTACATTTACAAGGGGACCTCCACTGTTACCCCTGTTGATAGGTGTATCTGTCTGAAAGAGTCCTTCAAAAACCCTACCACCCACGCTTACTGTCCTGTTACGACTGCTGATAATGCCTGTTGTAATTGTTTGGTCAAAACCAAAGGGACTGCCCATTGCCAGCACCACATCACCTGTCCTCACCGTGTCTGAATCACCAAATATTACATGGGCAAAGGGACCATCCCCCAGTATCCTCATAAGTGCAAGGTCATTAGTTCTGTCAACATTAACAAGTTTTAAGGGATATTCTTTGGCTCCACCTGCACTGTAAACTGTCGCTTTTACTGAAGCAGCACCCTCAATTACATGCCAACTTGTAAGGACATATCCATTATCAGATATTATTACACCACTGCCAACCCTGCTGTAGTTCATTACTGGACCGTCTAAAATATCAGGTTGTTGAGCCACACCAGTAAGGGCTACATCAATACTTATCAATCCTGGTCTGACTGCCTCAATAATTGTGTGATAACTAACCTGCACTGAACTTGCAGTAGGCAAATCAATAGGTTTGTATTTTGATGTATTGCCTAAAGGCTTACTTTTAAGAGTATTTCTTATATCATCGTGCTCTAATAATTTCCAAACAATGCCACCTTCACGATAGTTTTCCAGTATCACCCAGCCAAGAGTTATGAAGGCAAGTATTACCAATGTTACTATCCACGGCTTAAAGCTCTTCGGACAACTCATTTGACTCGTTGATGAAGTTGAGCCCTGTTTGTTAAGACCAATCTTTTCTTCTATCATCAAAATCACCCCACTTTCTTATGGTTTAGATTTATGCACAGGACAGAGTTATTTTTCTTGCATAGTAGTGACATTTTTATCACCATTAAGACCCATCTTAGCCTTTAGACCTGTCTTTTTAATCCCTGCCATTAATGCAATAAATCCACCAAAAAGTAAAACCAAAGGAATGATTGCTACAAATACATCAACTATATACCACCAGTAAGTTACTAATCCCCAAAGTCCAAGACACATTGCAATCAGACCAAAGACAATACTTGTCATTTCTTAATCCTCCTTTATAGCTTTTTTTCTTCTTTTTCTAAAGCCCTTTTAAAATACTTTACTGCTTCATCCCTTTGCCCTTTGCTTTCATAGGCTAGCCCTAAACTCTGATATGCCTTTATGTGGTCTGGATTCAGACTTATCACATTTTTATACATCTCAATGGCCTTGTCATGTTCACCTGCAGAATCATAGACGAGACCGAGCTTATAATAGGCATCAAAAAAATTACCATCAAGCCTTATTGCCTCATTAAAAGCCTTCATCGCCTCGCTGTTATTATCATTCATGTAATAAGCAGAGCCAAGGTTGTAATATGCTTGAGGAGACTTTTCTCCCACTATTATTACTTGTTCAAAGGTATCAATAGCTTCCCTAATGAGCCCTACCTTCAGATAAATCTTGCCCAATTCGTTTAATACATTACTATCTCTGCTGTCAATCTCAAGTATCTTTAAATAAGATTTGATAGCAGACTCATAGTCTCCTTTGTCTCGTTGCTTGTTAGCAGTTTCAAGATAAACTGACTTTGTGTCCTCAATGGATGATTCAAAAAATTTGTTATAACTATCTGTGAGTTTATCAAGGGACTTTTTCCCCTTGACAAGGATAGTCCTTGCTAATAACTTAGCTTCAGTCAAATCAAAACCCAAACCCATTTTTAGCTACCTCCTTTAGTACTTTACCTGATTTTAAATTCCTAAGAAACCAAAAGCCTGTTTATTATCTCCAAAGCCTTTTTAAACATTAATTAATTTTTTTAAAAGACAAAAAGCTCATCTTTCTTACTGGTACAGCCCTTACAAAGACATCTGATATCCCTTCCACATTGTTGACAATTGCATTTTTTAATCTTGTAATAATTCTATGTGTTTCAGTGACTGTTATTTCGCTCAACACCTCTATGTCAACATTAAGCCTGCTCTTTTGTCCCATTTGCCTTGCAGTGATAGCCCTGACACCTTCAACACCATGAATAGAAAGACAAACCCTTTTAATCTCTTCTAATCTTTCAGGCTCTAAGGAGGCATCCATGAGACCATTTACACCACCTATCAGCATTTCCAAACCAATTTTAAATATAAAAAAGGATACTATAAGCGCAGCGATAGTATCTGCACTCTCATAACCCATCGTTGAACCAATCAATCCTAATAAGACGGCAACAGAGGTAAGGCTATCTGCCTTACTCTCAGCCGCATCTGCAAGCATGGCAGGGCTGTTTAGTTGTGTCCCTGCACAAGTATTTGAAGAATACATCAAATAACTAAAGCAAAGCGATAAAATAGTGGCAAAAATTGCCTTAATATCTGGCAAGTTATGGACCCCACTCTTTAAACTCTCGAGGGCATCAATAAAAACTGTCAGTCCACATAAAAAGATAAAGAGGCTTGCAATAATTGTGCTTATATACTCAACCTTACCGTATCCATAAGGGTATCTTTTGTCCTTCGGCTTGTCGGCATATCCTAAGGCAATTAATACGAATATTGATGAAATCATGTCAGCAATAGAATGCAAGGCATCAGCCACTAAGCCTTTACTGCCTGCCAAAGCCCCGACAATAAATTTAAACACCGCCATAAATAAGTTACCAACAACACTGAGTTTTGGCGACAATCTTCCACATCTTTTGCATTCTGCATATTTCATATGCCGAACCTCTCAACATCAGGAGAATTAAGATTTAAAGCCTTTGCCTTGAATAACTCTGCCTTTTTAAAGTCATAAATCCATGCCACAATGTTATAAGGGATTTTATAGATAAACATGTTAAACTCACTTGCTTTAGCATTATATTTTTGTATAGCTGATAAAACCTCATCTTCATTACTTTTTAACACATCCATCTGATATTTATAAGGTCCCTTTGATTTTAGTGCAGGGGACATCATTACAAGCAAATCCAATGATGCAATTAGACGATTAATCTCACCCTCTATGGCAAGTATTCGTCTTGCATCTGCACCTGATTTTACCTCCCTCGCAAGGTCAATTAGTCTGTGCATTAATTCTCCTTCCATCTCTACATACTGTCTGACTGATTCTGATACATTTTTATTTAAATCAGCCTTTTTCATCATGGCAACCTCAAGCTCTCCCTTTGCAATGTGAAGTAAGTGTTCCTCATCAATCATTTTGTTGTATACAAGCTTTGATACCAATACAAAAAAATGAAACAGGACTAATATGACTATAATTACCTTATATTTGCCTCTACAAAGGTTCATGATATTAAATCAGTTAAATCCATATCAGACTCATGGTTATCTATTTGCAAACCACCCTCTGAGATAATGTTAAAGTATCTCCGAGCGTGATTACCTACTGTCATTGTAGATACTACATTTATTGAGGCACTTAAAGGGATGCCAAGAAATGGCAAATATTTAAAATTGCTTTGCATCAGTCTCGGGATTAACCTTACCGCAACATCTGAAGAGGCCTTTGCAATGCCATTTCTTAAATAATTCTGTGCCAATTCATCTATCATCTTACGCATTACTGTGGAAGTGATAGCCTTAAATGCCTCTGCTGAACCAGAAAAACCAAGAAGAGCCAAAGTAACAGCCTTTAGTTCTTCCTCGTCCATTTCAACTTCATAAGCTACAGAAATGCTATAACAAAGCTCTACCTGGACCCTCATAAGATAGTAAAAATCAACTGCAGAACCAACAAGGACGGTTCCAATAGTTCCTAATAAAGGCAAGTTTGCTGGAATACCCGTTAATCCCCCAATGCCTGCAGACTTTAGAGCAGCTTGTTTGATAAGTTTTCCGCTGACCCTGTAAGCCCTAAATTTTTTTGGCTGTTGACAAGCACATTTAAGGTCATATTCAGCAAGCATAACCTTTACCCTGCTTTTTATAGGAGGCAAATAGGCACCTGATGCAACCAAAAGATTCTGAAACCATGTAAAGTCTTTCATTTAAGTATTAGCTCTCCTGTATCCACATTTATATCCTTTACAAAGCCCTTTTAAATCATCATGTTATAGCACTAATGGCTCAACTGATACATAAACCCCACCAATATTATTCATCCTCTTTTTCAATGTCAGTTCAATTTGTTTACCAATCTTGTGCCCTTCTTCAATAGTCAGTCTATGGTCAATCTTGACTATCATCTCTACCCAAATCTGCTGACCTATCTTTCTTGTATAAACGGATACAACCCTTTTGACACCGGGGACAATCAATGTAGTTGCCTCTATCTTTTTGATAATTTTGCCTTCTACAGAGGAATCAAGCAAACTCCTCAAGGAGTCTTTTATCATGAAAAAACATAGAAATATCAAATCAACTGTCTCAATAACTGCCACAAGGGGATCAACAAAATGGAGACCTAATGTAGTCAGTAATACAGCTGCTGCTACAAAGGCAGAAGATACCGAGTCTGAATGATTGTGTTTAGCCGATGCAAGAAGGGACGGACTCTTTGTCTTCTCACCAATACAATGCAAGTATTCAGACAGCCTATAATTAGCAACCATAGATATTATTGCCGCCCAAAAGGCTATAAATTTAGGTGGTTCAGTATCTATTCCTTTAAAAATCATCCATACATCTTTAACTGAATGAATAAAAAGGAAAAAAGTGCCAGTCATAATTAACAAGCTGACAAGAAATATTGCTACAAACTCTATCTTGCCGTGTCCATAGGGATGATTTTCATCAGGCGGTTTGCCTGATATATTGATACCTACAAAGACTACAAGTGATGTAAGAAAGTCCTTAAAAGAATAGAGAGAATCACCAATTACCGCCTTACTTCCACTTAAAATACCAACTATTAGTTTGAACACAGCAAGGGCAAAATTTGCAATGACAGCAATTATCCCTGCCTTCTTTTCGCATGACATACATTGAATATAAGTTATGTTTTTGTATGGTAAGGTTTGCATATTTTACTTTTTATTTCCCATCAAAAATTGGAATTTATGCATAATCCCCAATTCAAAGGGGTGTATTTCTAACTCACTAATCACTGAATTACCGTATGACAATTTACACATACCCCTCTGTTGCCATGAGGTGCCTTTACTCCCCACTTTATCGGAGGCGCCTTCTTAGTCAATACATCTCCTCCATCCTTTGCCATCTGCCCTGTGTTCTTCACCGTCTTCGCTATGGCATGACACTTCTCACACGCACCATAATATCCATGTGGACTCGGGTCTGTCGCATTTATCATCGGCGCAGCCTCCATCTGCGCTAATCCAAGTTCTTCATTACTTATCACATCTATCCTCTTGTATTGCCCACCCCTGTATACCGTCACTACCGCCCTATTTGACATAGCTATCGGCCTCGTCGCCTCCTTAAAGGCATATAAATCTCCTGTCGCCTTGTCATTTATCGCAGTTATTACATCCCCAGCTATTATCCCACTTGCCGCAGCAAGTAATGTTACCTCATCTACTAATACTCCTTTTATCCCCTGTGGTATCCCATTTGCCTGTGCTAATGCTGGCGTCAATGGCCCTACCTCAAGACCTATCCAATGCCCCTCCTGCCATATCTTCTCAGTTACTACTGGCATGTTAACCATTACCTCTGTGCCTGCAACGAAGCCAGATCCAGTAACCATAGGCTGTCTTTGAATCTTAGGTAAATGCTCCTGTAATTCCATTGGAACCTCTAATCTTGGTATAGGCTCTGGCTCTGGTTGTTTTAAAAGGGGCTTGTTATCAATAGGAGTATTGACTACTTGCTTATCTGGAAATAATAATTGCTTAATCTTTGAGAACAAACCCTCTGCAGGCTTGGTTGGTTGCATTACAGTAGGGTCTTCTATTTCCATTTGATTAGCAGTAGAACGGTTATATGCCACATATCCAGCTAAAAGGATTATGAGGATCAGTGAAAGGATGTTAATATATTTCCAAAAAGGACCCACTCTTTATTCCTCTTTTTGTTTAAAAAACTATTTCATAACCTTTTTACGAAGTTTATTCACTACGGCATCAACAAGTTCTGGGTCTTGACGATGAACTATTTCATAGAGCAAGGCACTCAAAAAAACACCTACAAATACACCTATCATGATTTTAGAAAGTCCCATTTGTCATCTCCTTTTAGATAAAAAATTCAGCTGCCTTGAGATAAATTCATCTCTTGTTGACAGCTATCAGTCTTTTTACACTTGAACGTTTGTTCCCTTGCCTCTTTGCAGTCCTTTAGTCTTTTTTCAACATCATCAAGCTGAGCAATCAGGTCTTTGATAGTCTCATCTTCATCTACATTGATATTTTCCCTTTTGTCTTTTACCATTTGCATTCCAAGCCTTTTTAATAGAATCTCTCTTTCTCTTTTGAGCTGTTTCATATCATAAGTCAAGATTATGCCTTTTGCAGCAGTCTCTCCTGCCTCAATCGTGCAACTTATCATCTCTACAAAATAATCTCCCATATGCTCTAACTTATACCTCAAGCCTTTGCCCATATCGTTCCTCCTTTTTTTATTGTTGGTTAACATTACTGGAAGCACTAGGCTCCCCTTTACTTTCTATCTCCCTACCCTTACTTTGAAAGACTTGAACATCAGGCGTTGGTGACTTATCGGACTCAAAGATTGGAAAAGGTTTAAATCTAAAGAGTAGCTTGTTAAAAATTACACCAGGGAATAACTCAAGTCGTGAATTGTAATAATTGACTATTGAATTGTATTTAATCCTGCTTTCAGCAAGCCTTGTTTCTGTATCGCTTAACTCTTTCATCAAGGCTGTGTATGTCTCAGATGCCTTTAGGGCTGGATAGGCCTCAGCAACAGCCTGAAACTTTGATAAGGCTGATTTATCCTTAATCCCAAGCTTTTCTATGGACTCTTCAAGGGTTTTTATACCAGCAACTGCACCTCTAATTTCAGCAATATGGCCAAAGATATTTTTCTCATAAACAAGATAGCTTGATGCAGTCTTAACGAGGTTAGGAATGAGGTCTGCCCTTCTTTGTAAATGCGCCTCAACATTTGCCTTCTCTTGCAAGGCAAGATAGGAATTAACAATAAAGAAGTTATAGTAATAAATGGCAGAAGAGAGAAAAATCATAATCAAAGATATTATGGCAATCTTTATTGCAGTGGTATGGTTATCCCACAACCTCTGCTTAAGTATAATAACGAACTGACGAAATTTTGATTGTTTATCTGATACTGCAGATATATCTTTTACATTTTCAATAAGGTCAAGTTCTGTAGCATAGACTTTTTTTAAGACCTTATTTAAATCATTTGTATCAGCCAAAATAAAACCTCCATTATTTTTTAACAACCTAACATACGTAACCCAAAAATAGCGATAGAAAGGGTTGTTTCAGTATTTTTATAATCGACGAATTCATTTTAATTTTGCTTTATTCTTTATAATGCAATGCCTTTTGTTAAAGTTTCTCAAGGTTTCTTTTATAAGGTGTCGTATAAAAATTCCTCACCAACCCTTCCTACTTGATTTTGTTAAGTTCTCATTTCTATCACTGATTTTGGGTGTAACTCTGTAAAAATAACAAGCACCTTAATCTCCATTAACAAGGTATTTTGTTATAGGGCTTGTCAAATTCCCAACTCTCACTAAATTACCGTATGACAATTTACACATACCCCTCTGTTGCCATGAGGTGCCTTTACTCCCCACTTTATCGGAGGCGCCTTCTTAGTCAATACATCTCCTCCATCCTTTGCCATCTGCCCTGTGTTCTTCACCGTCTTCGCTATGGCATGACACTTCTCACACGCACCATAATATCCATGTGGACTCGGGTCTGTCGCATTTATCATCGGCGCAGCCTCCATCTGCGCTAATCCAAGTTCTTCATTACTTATCACATCTATCCTCTTGTATTGCCCACCCCTGTATACCGTCACTACCGCCCTATTTGACATAGCTATCGGCCTCGTCGCCTCCTTAAAGGCATATAAATCTCCTGTCGCCTTGTCATTTATCGCAGTTATTACATCCCCAGCTATTATCCCACTTGCCGCAGCAAGTAATGTTACCTCATCTACTAATACTCCTTTTATCCCCTGTGGTATCCCATTTGCCTGTGCTAATGCTGGCGTCAATGGCCCTACCTCAAGACCTATCCAATGCCCCTCCTGCCATATCTTCTCAGTTACCTTTACTCGTTGGATATCTTGGTTGAGTCGTCCTGGTAGCATTGCTACATATCCAGGTAAAGCAGGCTCAAGAAAACCTGTAGTAACATTCTGAAATCCATTCTGTGGTATTATGCCTTGAATGTTTGTATAGTGATGGGTTGCCTTTGAAAGTTTATTCATCACATCAGCCATTGTATGACAGACATTACAGTTGTGATCACTGCCTACAAATTGTCCACCATTTAAATAAGGGCACAAATAATTTGGCTGAGCAACAAGGACAGAGGTCTGTGAGTTTTGGATAACCCTTTGTTTTAAAGTCTGTTCTTCAATTTCTGTTACCTGTTGATTAGTATCAACTATTACCAGATAGGCAACTGTTGCAAGTATAACAACGACTATTAGGCGATTTATGTTATCCCAAGTTTCCTTCTTATTTGCCACTATGTTCACCTCTGGAGTTTATAATCATTTATCCTGAATACTTTTTAACTTTAAAACATTTCAAAAATAAAAAAGATTGAAAAACAATTAAAAAGAGAATCTTTCAATCTTTCAATCTTTCAATCCTTCAATCTTTCAATCCTTCAATTCTTCAATCCTTCCGATTTTGTCCTGTTCTATCTCCCCCTTTTTGTTTTTATTATTTGTAATAGTTTTTATTAACAACACCCCAGATAATGCAATAATTGCCCCTAAAGTCATACTACCTGCTATGATTACACTTAAAGGAAGATGCACAGGGGCACCAAGTATTATTTTTAAAGGAATGGGCTTACTATTTTGGTCCAAAAAAATGGCAAAAAGAAAGACTATCAATATAAAAGGAAGAAAGAATCTCTTTGCCATTTCCATCATTATTATTTTTTCCTTTCTTTGATGTCCTTTAATTGATGCCAATATTCATCAGGCATATCTTTACACAAAAGCAAGGCACCATTTGCCCCTGCATATAAAGGTTCCTCTACCTTAGTAACATTTCCATAACCAAGATTTTGTTGCATATACTCTTCAATTACTTTCTTAAGTCCTACAATCTGACTCCCTCCACCAGCAAGGATAACATTATCTTTGAGATCATTTTGAAATTCAGGGTCAAATGTCGCCACAAGTTGCTTGATACCATTAACTATGTCTGGGACAATAGCACTACAAGCCTCTTTTAATTCATTGGTTACATCAAGTTTTGTGGGTTTGCCATCTATGGGTAGTTCTATAGAAATAGTGTCAGTAGCCTTTGAAATATTAGAATTCTCTTCTTTCATCTTCTTTACAAGCCCTATTGACAGAGCAGCCTTTGGAAATTTTTTTTGTAAAAGTTCATAAAACACCTTGTCAATGTAGTCACCTGCCTTTGTAGTTGTGATCTGGTCTTCATCACTTGGCATAGTGCCATGCATCCTACATAAATCAACGGTGCCTGCACCAATGTCAATAATCAGTGCGCTTGTCAATAATTTCAATCCATAGGCAACTGCAAAGGGTTCTGAGACTATCATCACATCGTCAAGGACATCCCTTGCTATTTCAAGTAAAGCCTTTTTGTTCTTTCTTGAGGCAAGGGCAGGTGCACCTATAACCCCTCTGATGTGAAAATCAGACCTTTTCCCTGCCTCCTCATCAAGCACTGTATCAATTAGTCTCTTTAAAATGAGCCTTGCAGTCTCCACTGCATCTTTATATTCTTTTGAGTTTTCATCAAAATCCTGTGAAATCTTGAGCATGCCATTTTCAAAGGGTCTATGTATGTTTAAAGACATCCTATGTCTGAGTGCCTCATCGCCATATATGACATCCCTCCCAAAGAGCTTCAGAGAAACCGCATCTTTTGGATAACCAACTACACTGGTAATGTACGTCCTGATTCCATTATCAGCAGAGACTACACTCCTTGAGGTGCCAAGATCTATGCCAACATTTATGATTTTCTTATCAGCCATTAGTCCTCCAACAGATTGATATTTTCTCTCACAATGGCCCTAAGAAACATTATCTTTTCCTCTGACAATTTCTTACCTTTTAATTGCAAGCCACCTTCCTGCGAGGCAACTATACCGTGCTTTTCTAAGTATTCAAGTCTTTCTTCGAGTGAAAGAAGGTCTTTTTTGGTTACAAAGGTATTTTCAAAAGAGCGTAAAATCTGCTCAATCTCATTTAGTCTTTTTTCCAGCTCTGATGTATCGTGCTTGAAAAATCCCCTAAATTTTATCTTTCTGAATTTATCTTTAACAAAAACAGTCTTTTCACTCCAAAAAGCTCCTATTCGTTTAATGATAGGCAAGGTTGCATTCTCAATAGGGATTAATACTACAGCCCCACCTCTTTTTAAACTTGTCCACAAAACGAGCATTGAATATTCCAGTGCTGATAGAGAATAATCAATAAATATATTCACATTTACAACCTCTCTACTAACTCTCGCATCAACAGTCTTTCCCATTGTCTTTCCCCCTTTTTGATTTTATGGTCAAAATAATTATCACTGATTCATTATCCCCCATCAACTAATTATCATAAAGTGGAATTTGATAACTAATCTCTCATAAGTTTTTTACTTTAGTGAATATAAAGGTTAAAAATAAATAATGACAGTAATAATAAATATTAATTTAAAAATATAAAAAAAAACAAGTGAAAAACTGAATTTTGTAACGCCAACATGATAATATCCTAATATACCAAAATGAAAATGTCCTATTCATGAATTGCTAAACTCCCAAAAATAGCGATAGAACTAAGAAGCTTAGCAAAATCAGCAAGTAAGAGGGCTGGTGTGGAATTTTTATACGACACCTTATAAAAAAAAGTTCCTAGGGGGGGCTTTGTCATAAGGCATTGTTTTAAATGTATAAACCAAAATTATAATATAAATAAAATTTGTCGATTATAAAAATCCTGAAACAGCCCTTCCTAAGCGCTATTTTAAGGAAACTGTCTCTTTTGGAAGGAGGAGACAGCATGAGCAGAAAGGACATTATCATGATAAGGCAGACGGAATTAAGGCGGTTACATGTAATTCACAGGGTGGAGAGATAACGCAAGTTAAGGCATCGCTCTCATTAAGTGAGCG
>OGCL01001428.1_pt1 | contig 20464 bp, 12 predicted proteins | sample 1570041 | NCBI WGS metagenome assembly OGCL01 (sample SAMN06266162, study PRJEB24511) | hot springs metagenome | isolation source: Hot spring water | place: South Africa: Limpopo | collected 2015-06-22
CGGACGATCGAGGCTGTTGTCGCAGCCGCAGCTGTTGATCCCACCGTGCGCCGCCATGCGCACAAGATCGACTCCACGTTGCGCGGCAACTGGGGTGCCGAGCTCGCCGCGCGACACGCGTCAGGCGAGGCGGTGCTCCTGGTCCCGGCGTTGCCGAGCCTCGGTCGGGTCTGCGTTGGTGGCGAGGTGATGGTCGACGGACGGCCGGTGCACGAGACGCCCGGCCTGCGCGACGTCGGTGACGCGAAGTGGTCGAGTCGCCCGGCCGACATGCTTCGGGCAGGTGGCGTCCAGTCCGTCGTGGAGCTCGAGCATGTCGACGAGGTCGCCGAGTGGTGTCGAGCACCACAGGGTGTTGCCGTCGCCGACGCGGCGATGGACGCCGACGTCCAACGCTAACCGGTTCCCCAGCGCCACGCACTGGCCGAATACCCCGCGCTGCAGGGCGAAGAACTGGCGGGTGAAATAGTCCTGCGGGCTATGGGGTCGGGACTGCTCCAGGTCGGTGAAGCAGTTGCCGAGTTGGATCTTGTCGAGATCGAACAGGATGAATTTCTCCAGCCGGGCGATGGAGTTCTCCGGCTGTTTGCGTTGGTACTTGTCCAGCTCCTGCTGGATGCCGCGCCACTTGGGTGCCAGATAGAAGCCCTCCGTCGCGTACCGCTGCTGGGACTCCAGGAACTTCAATACCGGCTCGGCATATTGGTTGACCAGATACTCCAGACGCGACCGCTGTGCCCTCAGGTAGTATTCCAACTCCTCCTGATCCGCCACCCCATAAATCGCCCGCGACAGCGGGGAACGGCCATCCCACAGCAGCAAGGCGGTCTCCGAGGGGGTGAATAGCCGCTCCTGCTGTAACAGACGGTCGATGTCCCCCAGCAGGCGGTTTCCCTCGGCGATTAACAGTTGACGCAGGGATTGCACTAAATTGGCGTTGCGCGGCAGCGTCTCCAGGATCTCGATCAGGCGGCCGAGCAGGGGGGTGGCCTCGGCGAAGTTCTGCACCCCTTCCATCAGCCGCGTCTCGCCGCCGGTCCCCATCGTCAGGGCGCCCTTGACTCTTTGGGCATCGCCGATCAGGCTTTGCAGGTTGTGCCGCAGCCGCAGTTCGCCGGCGCTGGTGACGGTCTCCTGCACCGGCGGAGCCATCTTAGGCAGCCGCTCGGTCATGAAGCTCCGATAGGCCTACGCCAGCGCCACGGCGCGTTGCAGCGGGGCGATCTCCCAGCGCGTCTCGGTCCCGGGCGGTAGGTCCGCCCGCAAGGCATTGAAGGGCAGTTCGCGCATGAATTCCTGGGCCATCAGGTCCGCCAGGTCGGTCTTGATTTGCACTGGCAGGGTATTGAGGCTTAGTGCGCCGGCATCGCCGCCGCCGAGGAGTCGCTCCGCCAACGCCCCCCCTTGCCGCGAAACCTCCCCCATCGCCGCCGTCTGAGCGGTGGCCTCCGCCCCCCCCACGGCGGCCTCCATTTCCGCGATGGCGGCCCCGGTCTCTGCCGCTGCTGGAGCCGAGACCACCGCGCCCGTGACGCCCTTGCCACCGAGAGGGGCGGCGGCCTGCTGTACCGCCTTCAGCAGTCCGCCCGCCGCCTGTCCCTCCGGGACGGTAACTGGCCGCTCGGTGAGCTGCAAGACCGCGCCGCCGAGATCGCTGCGTAACCCTAACAGGTGTTCCCGAAAGGCCAGGAATTTGGCCTGCGATGCCTCGTAGAGGGAGGCGCTGAACTCTTTGCCGAGCAATGGCGTGACCGCCACCTTGGCAAAGAAACGCTGAAATTCCGGTATCTGCAGGAGGTTCTCCGCGGCCACCCAATTCCACTCGGTGCGCTTCAGGGCGGCATCGATGGAATCCAGCTCCGCTTGCAGTCCATTAAGCCCGCTCAATAAACGATCCGGATCCTGCCCCTGGGTTCGCAGCCCGTTCAGCTCCTCGGTTACCTTGGTCACCCGCTGCAACAGCAGGTTCTTGCCAAACAGCTTGTCCAGCCATTGATCGTTCAGGGCGACGACCCGCTGGCGCGCCGCCTCCATATAGAGTTCGTCGATATTGAACGGCTTGAACTCACGCACTTCATGGAAGGCCTGGGCGGCCAGACTGTCGCGGTGGAGTTCTCCTCTCCCCCCGAAGGGAACCCCGAAGCAGTAGTAACCCAGCCGCTGGACGCTGGAGATGGCGCGCGCTATGTTCTGGGGCTGTGCCAGGGAGTTGTACTCCTGGCCGAAGCCCTGCAATTCCTCCAGCCCATCCAGGATCTTCAGCAATGTTTGGTAATCCGGAACCTCGGTGACGCCGGTATAGCTGGGATGCTCGCCGCTCCCGCCGCTTTTATAAAGCAGCACCCGCGCCTTGAAGTGCAGCCCTACATAGATTTGATTGAGGATGGTGGTTTCGTAGGCGCTGGCCAAACCGCGGCGGATTCGATCATTCACTAGGCTGATCCAGGAGGGCGGGAGGAACAGCGAGTCGAACGCCGGGGTTTCGATCCGCTCCATGCCGTGCAGCAGATTTTGCGCACTCTCCTGCTTGGCCTGCCGTAGGGCCGCCGCTTGGGTGCGGAAGGCGGTGCTCAGGTCGCTCCGAATGCGATCAATGCGCCGGTTGTCTTCCGCGTAGCGTTTCAGCACCGGTAGCAGCTGCTCCTCCTTTTCCCGCGTCAAATTGCGATAGGCGAGCCATTGCCCCCCCACCAGCAGCAGCAGGGTGGCGGCAAACAGTGCTTGCAGGCTGCGCAGGCGCCGCATCTCCCACAGAAACGAGCGGGTCACCGGCCGGGCGATGCCGATTTCGGCGAACACCTTGTCTCGAAATAGGTGGGTGAGATAAAGGATATTACGGCTGCGCGGCTGGTGCTCCAGTTTAGGCTCGAACCCCAGTTCGTCCGAGGTGGCTGGGGGCGGCACGGTGGTGACGGCCTGCTGCGCCAGCAGATCACCGCAAAAATAGATGCCGCGCAGGGGATAGGTCTCGTGGTAAACCGACGGGCGGAACACTGCGTCGAGGTAGCCCTGCAATTGGCGGAACAGCGGCCGCAAGCGGTGCGGGAAGATGAGAAAGGCATCCCGCTCCTCCAGATCCTCCCGCGCCGCCGTCAGTTGGAGCTGCAATTCGTTGATGTCGCGGTAGAGGGCGCCGAAGGCGCGTTCGACATCTTCTGGCTGGTAGGCGACATCCAGGTTGCTAGGATTGGACCAGCCAAAGATGTCGTTGTGCAGCCGCTCCGGAATGGTAGAACTGAAGGCGGCAAAGCCTTCGATTCGGTCGCATTGGGTGATGAGCAGATACACCGGCAGCCGCAGGCCGATCTCCTGTTGTAAAACCCACAACTGCCGGTAGATGCGCTCCGCCTTGGCGGCGGCGGCGTCCGCTCCGGCCGGGTAGCGCAACAACTCCTCGGCGGAGATGGCCAGCACGACGCCCTCCAGCGGCTTGCGCGGGCGGCTGGCCCGTAGGGCGCGCAGGAAGGCGCGCCAGCCCCCCTCGTCCGCCCCGCCTTCGCGATCCATGAAGTAGCTCCCCGCCAGATCCAGCAGTACCCCCTTGTCGAACAGCCACGCCGCGCAACCGAGATTGTTGGGCGGCGGCGGGCCCAACGGCTTGTTCAATTGGATGTGGGGGAGCAGAGAGGACTTGCCCGCCCCCTCCTCGCCGATCAGTAGTATCCAGGGGATTTGATAGCGATAATCGCGGCCGCGCACCTCCCGCTTCAGCAGTTGCAGCAATTCCTTGAATAATCTGCCGAAGCGGCGGCGCTGACGGAGGCCCTGCAGCAGGGAGGGGCGAACCGGCGGTCGCTTGGGCGAACCCGCGGCCTCTTTGGGGGCGTCCGCCGGCGGGGCCGCCGCCTCGGGCGCCGGCGGCACCGGCTTCTCGGCCCGCTTGGGTCGGCCGAGCCACTGTCGCTTCAACGCGAGGTAAACCACCGATCCCGCGAACAGCATGCTCATCACCACCCAGATCCAGGTGGGTATAGCCACCGGCAGGTAGCGGACCACGTTGTAGATTTGGTTGAGGAATTCCATGCTTGCGGTGCAACCTTGGCGGTGGGCTACGGCGACGGCGGCGGTGCAGGGGAAGGGATGGCGCCGCTTTGGGCCAGCGGGGCTGGGGCCGCGGCGAGCGGTGAGACGGCGCGGGGGGGCTGCGTTATTAGGATCTCTACCCGCCGGTTGCGGCGACGTCCCTCCTCGTTTTGGTTCGAGGCGATCGGAAAGCCTTCCCCAAAGCCCAAGGCCGTCAGCCGCTCGGCGGCGATACCCCGTTGCTCCAGCGCGGCCCGCACCGCGTTGGCGCGGTCCAGCGAGAGTTTGAGGTTGCGCTCGGCATTCCCCACGTCGTCGGTATATCCCTTGATGACGGCGGTGGCCAGCGGGTTCTGTTGGAGACGATGCGCCAATTCGTCGAGTTGCGGCAGCGCCATAGACCCCAGGTCGGCCTTGCCGCTCTGAAAGGAGAGGTCGGCCAGGGTAAAGGCCTGCTCCCGCGGCGGCTCCGGGACCGGATCAGGCGGTCGCGGCGGCTGGGTCTCCAGCGCGGCCAGCCGTTCCTGCAATTCCTTGAGACGCTCGCGGGTCGCCTCCGCCTCCCGTTCCGCCCGTTCCCGACGTTCCCGTTCCTGCTCGACGAGCAACTCCTGGGGCGCGGGGTGGGCGGCGAGCGCCGGTCGCGCCAGCGGGGCAAGCAGCGAGTGGTCTTCCAGGATCTCGTCCACCGCCAGCAACGGGTCGCCGCTCAGGCGCTGCCACAGGGCCATCGAACTGATCAGTCCGGCCATTAGCAGCAGCGCGAAGGCCAGATACCAGCGGGATACCGAGGGAAGCCATTGGCGCGTCGGTTGCTCCAGGCCATTGCCGAGGGTGGCCTCATAGGCGGATGGGAAGATGCGCATGCCCGCATCGTGCAGCAGGTAGTCATCTACCTCCGCCGGTTCCCGGCGGGTGATCAGGTAGTAGAGCGCACGCCGATAGCGGGTCAACTCGCCGCGGTCGGCGCGCCCCCGGTAGCGCCCTTCGAATCCCAGGGCCAGCAACAGCAGATAGATGCGCGCCAACTCCACCTTCACCGGGTCGCGTTCGGCGATCAATTCGTCCGCTTTTTCAAAGAAGCTCTGCCCGGCGGAGTGGGAACCGAACAGGTGCTCCTCCATTAGGTGCTGGCGCCACAATTCCCGCCCTTCCCATTCCAGCAAGTGGAGAAAGAATTCGTCGATGAAGGCGACGATGATGTATTGCAGCTCCCGGTACAGGGCGACTCCATGCTCTCCCGCCCGGCGCGCCGCGTCGTATTCCTGACGCCTCAAAAGGTCGAGGAGGTCGCGTCGGAACGGGACTTGGTCCGGGAAGTCCCCTGCCATGTCCAAGGCCCAATCCTTGTCTCGCACCTGGGCGCGGATGCGCAACAACTCGTCATGGAATTCATGAAAATAACGGTAGAGGACCGATTCATCTTTTCTGGCGAAAAAGAGCATCTGTCTCTATCGCCGATCAGCGTTTCAAGTAAAAGAGGATCTCGCGGGGGGCGGTCAGGGACCGCTCCTCGTTGACGACCTGCAGGGGCCGCCCCTCGCCGATGAACTCCGGGTCGTTTCGCACCCGCAACAGCACCACGCCCGGCGGCGGCGCCAGTCCCATCTCCTCGTCCGCCTCGATCCGCTCCCGCTGGGGACCGAGAACCCGCCGCATCCGCATGGACTCTATGCGGTCGTCGGTGCCGATCACGCAGGAGTCACCCCAGGCCTGCAATTGGGCATCCGTGACCTTGGCCCCGCCGCGCAGACCGATGATGAAACTCTTGCCCAACCACTCCGGCTCCGGCAATAGGTGATGAATGCCGTCCTCCTCGTGGAAGGAAAGCACCTGATAGCTCTCCTGGATGCGGTCCAGCAGCTTTTGCACGAATTCCATCACCGGCGCGAAACTCTTGCGGATGTCGTTGTGGTCGTAGGCCGGAAACACCGGCGGCAGCAGCCCCGCCGTAAAGGCCGCCAGAAAGCCCGCCAGGCCGCACAGGTGGAGATACAGGGTATAGGGGTGATGGACGGCGGAGAACAGCAGCGCCTCCAGGGGCGGCAGTGGGGCGATCAGCCCTTCCAGGTTCGCCTTGGTGTCGTAGAGGATCGACTGCTGGCGGCGCGAACGCAGGGTGTGGGAGTGTAATTGTTCCGCCAGGAAGGAGGCCTTCTCCCGCATCTGCATCGCCATTTTGGTCATCCACGCCATCAGTTCCGTGTGGGCGCCGATGGTGAGCAGCGGCGGGATATAATCGGTGGCGATGACGTTTTCGTTGCGGAGGTCGAGTTCCAGCAGGGGGAAATAGCTGAACCGGGAGGGCGGTTCGGCGCCAATGGCGAGACTGATGCGCGGCTTGACGCGGGGAATGACGATGGCGCTTTCGCCGGTGTTTTCGTCGGCAATCGGCTCCGAATCCACCGAACGGTAGCGTACCGATGCCAGCAACTCCGGATGATGGACGGGCAGACAGAGATAGGCCTTGAGCGGTCGTTCGCGCAGGGTTTCCATTTGGGCGCCGAGATCCAGCGACAGTTCTTCGTCTTCCGGGGGGGCGAGCTGAATCAGGGTGCCGTCTGGCATCACCGCCTCCAGTTCGGTTACCCGAAGCTGTCCGTTCAGCAGTTGCAAGGGGTCGATCTTGCAGTGGCTGATCCCCCAACTGTAGGGCCGGGCGGTTTGCAGGGCGTTGGCCAACAGTTGCTCGCTGCGCAGCGACATCTGTTGAAAGTGTTGCGGCGAGAGCAGCATTCCCTCATGCCATTGCACCGCATCAATGAGTCGTTTTCGCTTCGCCATGCGATTTCGCCCGCGCTGATCTCTACAACAATGAAAATGGTTCGTTTTATCCCGCCCGTTCAGGGGGATTCCTCTAACCACGCACCGGAGAATTTCCCGTCCAGAAAGGCGGCGGGCTAGGCGTTTTCCCTAGGCCTATCCCATCGCGATGAGATCCGCCCGGCTTCTTCTTATCCCCTCTGAGCCGGCCTTGGTTATGGTTCCCGCCAGAGACCTGACAGGTCTTCAAGACCTGTCAGGTCTGTACTCCGCGCAGTGGCCGTAACGATGATCAAGGACTCCGATCCCATAGGGCGCTTCGATTCGGGGCGAACGTGTTTCACATGGCAAAGTAAAGATCATCCGACCAAACATTGCAAGGACGCAATTCAAATGCCAAGCGTGGCGGGGATTATCAGGATTTAGATGAATTCTAATGGACCGCGCTCGATCGATGTCATTGTCCGGACCAGGACAGGCGCGTGCCATACAGCCCGCGCAACCAGGATTCCACCCGCGGGCAACGTTCCATAAGATGACGAATATAGTCGTGCGGTATTTCATAAAGACTACAGGCGGTGGCGGTGATCGCCGAGGCGATCGGCGGGGCGTCGGTCAGCAGGCCCCCTTCGCCGAATACGGAGCCGGCTTGCAGGGCGGCCAGGCGCCGGCTGGTGTTGTCGGCCCGCCGTTGCAGGATATGCACCACGCCGCTGCTGAGGACATAGAGGGAGCGGTTCCTGACCCCCTGCCGAATGAGGGTGGTGCCGCTGGGATAGTATTGCTTGGTGATGCGGCTGAGGAAGTCGCGGCGCTCCTCCGGCGGCAGCTCCGCGAGCAGCTGATGGGTCGCCTCGTCGAGGTCGCGGAACAGATGGCGCTTGGAGGAGAGGCGGATCACGCCGTTCTGTCGCGCCGGCCGGGTCAACAGCCAGGAACTCCAGCCCAGGCGCGGCCCATCCGCGGCGGTGCTGAGGAGGGTGGAGGGAACCTCCGGGGCGCGCAGTTCCAGCAGCAGGTCGAAATCCAGTTCCTTGCCCACATGAAAGCGCGCCAGTTCGCAGCAACAGACGAAGGCATCCTCCATCGGCAGCAGTTGGCGGAACAGCCGTAACCCGATGGGCCCCACCCAGAGGTCATACTTGTCCACCTGGCTCCAGTAACGTCGGCCTAGCACCGCGTTTTCGCCCAGGGTGCGATTCTGCCAGCCGAGGCCGATGCGGGTATGCAGCTCCTCGGGCAGTTTAATCCACTGTCCTTGGAAGTGTTCCACCCGCACCCGGCATTGAAAGAAATGGCCGAGCAGCGCCTCCAGGGCCGAGGCGGCGCGTACCTGCGGCGCCAGCAGACCGGCATAGAACAGTAGCCGGTGGTCCTGCACCCGCAGCCGGTTGCGCAACCCAGGGGTGTTGAGCCCGATGAAGGAGAACAGGTAGTCGGCGAAGCGGCTTTGCCAAGGGGCCTCGGTCTCCATGCCGAGCCGCAGGTGCTTGCGCTGGCGATAGAGCAGCGACAGCAGCCGGTGGTGGAACAGGTCGAGAAAGGCCTGAAACCCGCTGTCGCCCTTGCGGTTGCGTTCCAGGATTAGTTCGGTGTAGGGCGGCGGCAAGGGGCCGTGGGCGCCGGCCAGGCTTAGCACATTGGCAGTCAGTTGCGGCGGGCCGTTCGCGTCCCCCGCTTGCACTGACTGCACGTCGCTGGCCGGAAAGCTTTGGCTGATGTGGCCGCGGAAGTGCACCGGCTCCTCGGACAGCGGCGCCGCCTCGCCGGGCGTCACGCCGCCGCCCGCCAACTGTTCCAGGAGCTTGACGGCTTGATAGAAATCGAACCGGTAGCCCTCGGTGAACAGTTGTTCGATTACAGAAGGGGCTTGTTTCCCGTCCGCGGCGGCCATTTCTTCCAGACTCCTTCTTGGGTCTTTAGCTTCGCCACCAGTTGGGTGAAGGCGTTGGTGGGGGCGTATAGGGCAAAGAAGCGTTCCAGCACGCCGGCGAGCATAGCGGCGCTGCTGCCCACATACATCTCTGGATTGAACTCCAGGGTGATCTCATGACCGCGCACGAAGCCGCGCCAGGCGTCGTCGCCCAGGCGCCGGACGGTGCGCAGCGAGGAGAGGCGATGGAGGCCGCTGATTTGATGCTCGATGGATTTGCGGTTCTGAAAATTGTAGAGCCGTAGCAGTTCTTGCAGGGCTATAAGCCCGTTGCGATCGCCGCTCAGGGAGAGGTAGTTGAGGTTTAGGTGGGAGATGATGCGCCATACCGTCTTCCCCCCGAGCAGCGAGTCGATTTGCTCGGTGGGGGGCTTGAGGCAGACGATGTCCCGCAACGGCGCCGCCTGCTCAATGCGCAACAGCCCCCCCTCGGGCACCTGGGTGGCGAGGTGGCGGTTGGTGCAATAGACATGGGCGAACAACGTTTGGTGTGGCGGGCTGCGGGGGTTGAAATCCAGGTCCATGAAGTGCAATAGGATGTCGCTGCCCCCCTGACCGGGTCGCACGCTCGGCACCCGGCGGGCGTACCAAAAGCTGCGGTAGTCCTCCCCTTGGGTGGCGTGGCGGAAGGAGAAAAAGGGCTGCACCTCCTCGCTGCTGCGCTCGAAGTCGGAGGAGGCGGTGACCTTACGGATGGAGTGGATCTCGGTATGGCGTTCCCGCCGCGCGTCTGCCGTGATGCGGTATTCGTTGCGGTACTGGTGGATGCGGATCGGCTCCGAGACGGTGGTGAACAGATTGATGATGGGGGTGCAGCCGAGGCGGAAGGTGTCGGCGTCGATGCGCTGCCCCGCCGGCATCCGCCGATCAAGCAGAAAGAGCACGTCGAACTCCCGGTCTTCCCCCCCCGCTTGCAGCCGCTCCAGTCCGTTCAGGTCAAAGAACAGGAACTTCTCGGGAAAGGCGAAATACTCTTGCAGCAGCCGATAGGCCGGGTGGGCATGGGGGGGGTAGAGCAGCAACTCCTCCTCCAGGCCGGCGGGTCGCAGGGCATCCCTGGGCAATAGCTGGGGCTGTCGGGCGCCGGCGGGCAGCAACGCCACCCGTTGCAGATGGACGCTCAACAGATCGTAGAGCGGCCCGGTGCGCAGCCAGTGGCCTTGCAGAAAGAGGCGCAGGCTGTTTAATTTGAGCTGCTTGAGCGGCGGCCGCTGGGAGCGGAAGCGCAACCGCAGCACCTCCGCCACCTCCGGCATTTGGTCGAGAAATTCGTAGCGCTCCGGAGGCTCGCTGGCCGCCTCCACCACCTCGAGTGGCCACAGGTTCAAAGGAAAACAGGTGTGGAAGCGGCAGATCTGTCCCTCGCTGGTGCGGGTATGCAAGGGGGTATGCGGCGGGAGCGGGAAGCCCTCGGGGGGGAGCTCCTGCTCGGGGTCCAGGCGGAACTGGGCGATGCTGAGGGAGGGTACCGGCTGCAGATAATGGGGATAGAGGTTCTCCAGCAGCGCGGTGGTGAAATGGGGGAATTCGCTGTCGATGTTGTACTGAATCCGCCCGGTGAGAAAGGCGAAGGACTCAATCAGCCGTTCCACATGGGGGTCGGGGCACTCCTCCTCCCCCAGTTGCAGGCGCGCCGCGATCTTAGGATAACGGTCGGCAAAGGCCGCTCCCGCCTGTCGCAGATAGGCCAGCTCCTGGGCATAGTAGTGCAGGAAGATGTCGTCTTTGGCCGCGGTCACAGTCGCCTCGCCATCCCTTAGGATCGTTTCGCTGGCCGCCAAGCACGGGGGCGCGGCCGGGGGTTTGCATGCCCTACTGCTTGAACACCGGACGCAACTCGAACCCCTTCTCGCCGAGTTCGATGGTCACCACCTCGTAGGGATCGAGCCGGGCCCGGTGCGCCCCCTCGGTGCTGTAGCGGGCAAACACCAGTACCGCCGCCGCCTCGGCCGCCCCGCCGACGCGGAATGGCGCCACCTGCTGCCCCGGCGTCAGTTCCCATTCCCAGGTCCGCAGCCCGGCGGGCTGGTCCCGTTTCCACTGCTCCCGCTGCTGGAACCAGTTCTCGGCACTGAGGGCGAGCAGCTTTTCCACCAACGGCTCCTCCAGCACGATCACCAAATCGAAGGCGATGGACTGGTTGAGATTGGCCTCCTCCGCCACCTTGAACTGGAGCAGCTTGGTGAAGACCTTGGGCGGATGATACCAGGGATTGAGGGCGCAGCCCCCTAGCCACAGCAGCAGGGCCATCCCAGACGCCAACCCGCGAGCCGTCCGCCCCATCCACCGTCCCCCCATCAGTGATACTCGATGGGAAAGACCCGCAGCGCGTTCTCGTCCAGCCGGATCAGCACCCGCCGGTAGGGATCGAGGCGGGCGCTGTGCAGCCCCGGGGTGCCGTAGTTGGCGAACAGCAACACCCCCAAGGCATCCGACGCCTGCTTGGGCAGACTGAAAGGCCCCGGCGCTGCCCCCGGAACCACCTCCCACTCCCAGGTCAACAGCTGCTCTGGAAAGCGCTGCATTAGCTGTTCCTTGTGCTCGAACCACTGGGCGGCGGAGAATTTGCGGACCATTTGCAGCAGCGTGGGATCGAAGATCAACACCAGGTCGAGGGCTACCGGGGCATTGCGATTGGCCCGCGGCGCGACCTGGAATTGAATCCCCTCGGTGGCTACCTGCTGGGAAGAGCAGCCGGCCGCCAGCAGGGCCGCCAGCACCATGATCCCCAGCCAGCCGCCGGCGGTCGTTTCGCTGCGTTCGCGGATGGCCACGCGCATCTCCCTCAGAACTCCATGCGCATCCCCCCCATCAGGGAGTGATGTCGCATGTTATCCCAACCGAAACTGGTCTCGTAATTGACAAAGGCCGACTTGCCCTTGCCCATATCCAGCGAGGCCCCGAGTCCCAGATTGAGATAAGAGGTATCCGGTTCGTCGGTGAGTAGGGTGAATTGGTTCAAACCGCCGTCCTGCAGGAAGCGCCCGCGCAGGCTGCGCTGGGCGTTGCCGCTCTCCCGCACCCACTCCAGGGAGAGCTGCGGCAACAGCGTCTTGCCGTCCTCCAGCGCCAGTTCGGCGGCGAACTGGAGACCCAGCCCCAGGGTGGAGGAGTCCAGCGACTGACTGGCAAGGGCGACGCCGAGCCCGGCGCCGGGCTGGTCCTTGTTGGACATCCGCTCCCGCAGGGCGTCGATGCGGAGATCGACGGTCTCGAAGCGCAGGGTCGGCGTGATTGAGGCGACGCCGAAGTTGAACGGATAGCCGCCGGTGATGGAGAGGATCTGCTGATCCGCGTCCGGCGAGGCGCGCGCCGCCTGCAATACATCCACGCCCCCGAGGCGGTAGTCGATGCGCCGCTCGGCATCGTAGCCGAGCATGCCGACCCCGTAATAGAAGTCGAGGAAGAAGCTCTTGGGTTGATAAAAGGTTCCGTACACACCCAGGTTGAGCCCGCTGGAGTCGATTTGGCCCACATCCTCGCTCAGCTTGGCGTCTTGCGAGGTGAGGCCGAGGGCGGCGCCAAGGATGAAGCGATCGGAGAAGCGGTAATCTACCCCCGCGGTGACCCCCAGGGCGTCCATCTCGAAACCGGACTCGCGGGCGGTGGCGTCGCGCTCGCTTATGCCGATATGGCCGTTGACGAAGACGCCGAGTTTATAGAGGTCGAAGGCGTGGGCGGCGCCGCTGCTCAGCACATCCGGCTGTGGCGCGCCGGGTTTGGGCTTGCCCTCCAGTTGCAGCTCTGCCGCCTCGCCCACCGGCAATGGGGCGCCGTCCAGGTTCAGCTTGAGATCCTTGAGGCTTAGGCCGGTTGCCCCCGCCCGCAGGCTTAGCAAACGGCTGGAGATGTTGGTCGCCTGGCGAAAGCCGCTGTCGATGCCGAGGCGGCCCAGGCTGGCATATTCTTCCGGCGCCCACTGCTGCATGGCGTTGGAGACCCCGCCCGGGTTCTCCCCCACCGCCAGGATCAGGTCGCTGCAACGCGCCTGCAGGTCGGGGCCGGCGTTGCCGCTCTGGCACAGGGCGCCGATGGTGCGCGCCATCTCCTCCTGCACCGGGTTGCGCGCGGCCCCCATGAGGGCAGCGATGGCCTGCTCGGCGGTTACGTTGTCGCGCAACAGCACGCTGGCGGAGGCCTGCCCGAGGGCGGCGCCATTGGTGGGATTGGTCAGGATTAGGAAGAACTCCTTGTCGCCCTCGATCACCTGATCGTCGTTGACCGTTACCTGGAAACTCTTAGGCTCCAGGTCGCCATCCGGCCAGGTCAGGGCGCCCGCGGCGGCCTGAAAGTCCAGCCCGGCCTTGGCGCTGCCGTCCTGCGTGCTGTAGTTTACCGAGACGATGCCGTCCTTGCCGCCGGTGCGCACCACCGTCACCGTCAGGCTGCCGTCCTTCTCCCCCACCGCGTAGCTGACCGCGGCAAAGCCGATCTGCCCCGGCACCTCGTTGTCGGCGATGGCTACCTTGGCCTTGGGTTCGCCCACGAATCGCGCCTCCACCGGGTTGCTCAAATGGACGAAGAAGGACTCCGCATCCTCGCTGATCTTGTCGTCGAGGATCGGCACCTCGATCTTCTTCGGGTCGGTGTCCCCCTCCTGCCACACCAGTGCGCCGGAACTGGCGGTGTAGTCCGCCCCCGCCGTGGCGCTGCCGTCGCTGGTGCTATAGTCCACCGCCACCGCGCGGGCGAAGTTGGGATTGGCGTCCTGCCGCTTCACGGTGATGACGGCCTTGCCCTCGCCCTCTTTGACGCTGTAGTCCACCGGCTCGAAATAGAGCAGCACCTTGGGCTTGGGCAGCACGGTGGTGGCGATGGGGGTGGTGGTGCTCACCACCCCGATGGGCTGTTCCTTATCGTTGATGGCGATGCCGTTCACGTTGACCGAACTAGCGATGGCCCCATCCTGGATCGGCAGCAGCACCAGGGTGACCTTGCCTACCCCGGAACCGAGGCGGCCGATTTGGCACTCCACCACCGCCCCGGTGAGACAGAGGCCGCTGCTGGGGGTGGCGGAGACCAGTTTAAGCGAGGGCGGCGTCACATAGGTGAGCACCACGTCATCCACCGCCTTGGTCACCAGGTCGTCGCGCACCGGCACGATACTGATGGTATAGGTCAACTCGCGATCCACCGTGATCTCGGCGGGGGAGGTGGCGACACTCACCGAGAGCTGGGCGGCCCAGGCCGGGATGGCGAGCAGCAACAACAGCGATGGGAGCAGGCGGCGGATCACGGATGGCATGGCAAGGGTTCCTGACGGGTTATTGGATTTATTGGTGTGTTACTGTGAAAATTCGCTAGAGAGCTAGAGATGCCATTTCTTAAAGAAATGGCATCTCTTTACATACTCTGGAGCGGTGCCTGTCGCCATCCGTATCACCGTGAAGGTTCACCGCCTGGATCGCCGAGCTGCGCTCGGCCCCTGCCGAGCGCGGCCCGGCGATCTCGGAGGGGGCCTCTGCAATGATAGTCCTCCTCCCCGCCCTCGCCAAGCCTTCCCGATGGCTTTTTGTCAGGAGGACTTCAGCCAGTCGAGCAGCGAGTCGAGGTCCTCGCCCTCTTTCTCGTCCTCGCGGACCCCTTCCAGCCGCTCCGGCGCAGCCAGCAACGGAACCTTGGCGGCGGCGGTCTGCGGGGAATCGTGAAACACCGCCCGCGTCCCCCCCTGCTCGTCGAAGCTGACGTCGATCTCGGCGAAGCCCTTGCCTTCCAGGGTGCGCTTGAGGATCTCCACCGAAAGCGTCGGCAACAGGGTGTCGGTGAGGATGTGGTCGATGTTGCGCGCCCCGCTCTGCGCCTCGTTGCAGCGATTGACGATCTGCATGATCAGGCTCTCGTCGTAGTTGAGACGCGCCTTGTGGTTGTCGTGGAAACGCTGCTGGATTTTGTTGAGCTTCAGTCGCACGATGCGGTAAAGCTCCACGTCCCCAAGCGGGAAGTAGGGCACCACCACCAGGCGGCCGAGGAAGGCGGGGCTGAAGTGGTTGGTGAGTTCCCGCCGCAGTTCCTTTTGCAGGTCGTCCAGGGGCGGCTCCTCGGGAAAGCAGCGCTCGAACAGCTCGCTGGTGATCTCGGAGCCGACGTTGGAGGTGAGCAGGATAAGGGTGTTGCGGAAGTCCACCGGGATGCCCTCGCCATCCTCCAGGGCGCCCTTGTCGAACACCTGATAGAACAGTTCCAGCACGTCCGGGTGGGCCTTCTCCACCTCGTCCAGCAGCACCACGCTGTAGGGGTTGCGGCGCACCGCCTCGGTGAGTACGCCGCCCTTGCCGTAGCCCACATAGCCCGGCGGCGCCCCCTTGAGGGAGGAGACGGTGTGCGCCTCCTGGTACTCGGACATGTTCACCGTGATCATGTTGTGCTCGCCGCCGTAGAGCAGGTCGGCCAGGGTGATGGCGGTCTCGGTCTTGCCCACGCCGCTGGGCCCGGTGAGCAGGAACACCCCCACCGGCCGGCTGGGGTCGTCGAGGTTGGCGTGATAGGTCTGAATGCGGCGGGCGATAGCGGTGAGGGCATGGGGCTGGCCGATGATGCGCTGCTCCATCTCCTCCTTGAGCCGGAGGATGATCTGTACCTCGTCCAGCATCATCTTGCCCACCGGGATGCCGGTCCAGTTGGAGATCACCTTGGCCACCACGTTGCCGTCTACCCAGGTGGAGAGCATCGGATCCTTGCCCTGCAAGGCCGCCAGGCGCCCCTTTTCGCGCGCCAGTTCGTCGCGCCGGTCGTCGATCTCTTCCTCCGGCAGGGGGGTGCGTTGCCGCAGCTCCTCCAACGCCTCCTCCAGCCGGCGGATTTGCTGGATGGCGGTGAGTTCGTTCTGCCAGCGTTCGCGCAGTTCCGACTCCAGCGCCGCCAGCCGCTTCAACTCGACCTCGATCTCCTCCAGCCGCACGGCGTGATCCGCGCCGGTGAGCTGCTCCCGCTCCAGGATGCGGCGCTCCTCCTCGATCCGACGGCTACGCTGAATGGCCGCCTCCAGCACCGGCGGGGTGCTGTTCTGGCCGACGGTGACGCGGGCGCAGGCGGTGTCGAGCACGCTGATCGCCTTGTCCGGCAACAGACGGCCGGAGATGTAGCGGTGCGAGAGGCGCACCGCGTCGCGCACCGCCTCGTCGAGGATGCGCACCCCGTGGTGCCGCTCCAGGTTGCGCACCACCCCGCGCAGCATGATGATGGCGTTCTCCTCCGTGGGCTCGTTCACCTTCACCACCTGGAAGCGGCGGGTCAGCGCCGGATCCTTCTCGAAATGGGCCTTGTACTCCGACCAGGTGGTGGCGGCGATGGTGCGCAACTCCCCGCGGGCCAGCGCCGGCTTGAGCAGATTGGCGGCGTCCCCCTGGCCGGCTTGACCGCCGGCGCCGATCAGGGTGTGGGCCTCGTCGATGAACAGGATGATGGGCTGCGGGGAGCGTTTTACCTCGTTGATCACCGACTTCAGCCGCTCCTCGAACTCCCCCTTCAACCCGGCACCCGCTTGCAACAGGCCGAGGTCGAGGGTTTTGAGGGCGACGCCTTGCAGCGGCGGCGGCACGTCCTTCTTGACGATGCGCAACGCCAGCCCCTCCACCACCGCGGTCTTGCCCACCCCGGCGTCGCCGGTGAGGATGGGGTTGTTCTGCCGGCGGCGGGTGAGGATGTCGATCAGCTGGCCGATCTCGGACTCCCGCGCCTCGATGGGGTCGATGCGGTTGCGCCGCGCCTCCTCGGTGAGGTCGATGGTATATTGATCCAACGCCGGGGTCTCGGTGCGCGACGGGGCAAAGGCCGCCTCGCCCTCCGCGGCCCCCGGCCGCGCCGCCGGCGGCGACTCCCCGGCCTCCGCCGAGCCGCGCACCAGCTCCACCAGATCGGCCCGCAGCCGGTCGCGGGGGATGCGGCGCAGGGAGGGGATGCCCTCCAGCAGGGGGCCGCGGATGGGATCGTGGTCGATCACCGCCAGGGCGATGCCGCCGGAGCGGATCACCGAACTCCCCAGCCGTATCGAGGAGACCAGCCAGGCCTCCCGCAGCAGAGCGAGGATGTAGGGCGACATGGCGGGGGTGCGGGCGTTGCCCCGCTTCAGCCGCTCCACCGCCATGCTCAATTCGGCGCGCACGTTGGCCAGCGGCGCCTCGTAGTAGCGCAGGATGGTTACGAACTCGCTCTCCGGCATGTCGATCAGCCGGCTCAACAGGTGCTCGATCTCCACGTTGAAGTTGGTATGCTTCACGCACAGGTCCGCCGCCTTCTCGAAACAACGACGGCAGGTGGGATTGAGCTTGGTGATGAGGGACTGGAGTTCTACACTCATGGCGTCTCTGGGTCTCGCCGCGGGCGCATGGATTGGCCGCGATCTTTGGATGCACTATAGCCCATGCGGGGGCAGGACGCCAAAACGAACGCGAGAAAAATCAAAGGCGGGAACACGAAGGACGCAGAGGAACGCGGAGAACACAAAGATGCCTTGATCATCGTTCTGGCCAAAGACCTGACAGGTCTTGAAGACCTGTCAGGTCTGTACTTCGCTCGGCGGCCGAAACCATGATGGAGGCCCCTTGAACGAAGCGAGAGGATTCGATGCCAAACCTACGCCTGCATCACGTCAGCCTGTTGGTGGCCGATACCGCGGTCGCCGTGGATTTCTATCAACGGTTGCTCGGCCTCAGCCCCATTGAGCGTCCGGACCTCGGCTTTCCGGGGGCCTGGTTCGGGGTGGCGGGGCAGCAGCTCCATCTGCTGGAACTGCCCAATCCGGACCCCGCCCGCGGCCGGCCGCCCCACGGCGGGCGCGACCGCCACACCGCCTTTCTGGTGGACGACCTGGCGGCCATTGAGGCGCGGCTGGAGCAACGGGGGATTCCCTTCACCCGCAGCCGTTCCGGGCGTGCGGCCATCTTCTGCCGCGACCCGGACGGCAATGGGGTGGAGTTGATCGCCGAGCCCGCCCACCGGCCCGACCCGGCTTGAAGACCCGCCAGGTCTCGCCGGGAGACCGCTAAGACAGCACGGATCTCAGCCGAAATAACTGCGCCCGAGGGCGCGCCGGATGGCCTCCTGATACAGCATCACATACTGACGACTGGGGATGGACCAGGACCAGTCCTCGGCCATGCCATTATGCAGGAGTTGGGCCCAGCGCTGCGGGTTGCGCCGATACAGGGCCACCGCCTCACCCACCCGGTTCACCAGGGCATCGGCCCCCCGTGGTTCGTCCAGCAGGGCGTTGGGCGCCAGCGGCTCCCGGAAGCAGTAGCCGGTGGCGGCATTGGCCCGCTCCGGGTCGCGCTCGTCGGTGACCGTGTCCGCCAGCCCGCCGGTCTCGCGCACCAGGGGCACGGCGCCGTAACGCATGGCGACCATTTGGGTGAGACCGCAGGGCTCATAGGAGCTGGGCACCAAAAACAGCTCGCTGGCGGCGTAGAGCAGGTGGGACAGCTCGATGTCGAAACCGTCGAAGAAGAGCAGCCGATCCGGCGCCGCGGCGGCCTGGGAACGGAAGCTCTCCTCGAATCCCAGCCCCAGGGGGTCGTTGTGCCCGGCGCAGCCGAGCATGGCGATCTGCACCCCCTCCAGGCGGCACAGGCGCTCCATGGCGCGCACCAGGATGGGGCTTTTCTGGAAGTCGATACGGCTCACTACGCCGATCAGCAGGGAATGGTCGTCCAGGTTGGCAAAGGGCCAGGCCCCGGAGCGGTGGTGGCGTCCCTTGATCGCCCAGTTGCGCAGCAGTCGGCGCACCTTGCGCTTCTGCTCCCGCACCTGCTGCGGGTCGTCCGCGGCGGAGTAATGGATGCCGCTCAGCAGGGGATCCCCGGCCGGGTTCCACTCCGCGGTGTCGATGCCGTTGATCACCCCGGTGAAGGCCCCGCGGCGCTCCTGGAACACCCCTTGCAGACCGCCGGCGAAGGTGGCGGATTGCAGCTCTTTGGCGTAGCGGCGGCTGACCGTGTTGATCAGGTCGGCAAACCCCAGCCCGCCCTTGGTGAAGTTGAATCTCCAGTCGTGGAACAGGGAGCGGGTGCCGCCGTGAAATACCTCGGCGCCCTCCAGCCCGGCGAGGCGCAACAGTCCGCCGTAGGCGGCCGGGTCGAAGCCGCCCTGATAGGCCGCGCCGAAACAGTTGTGGGTGGTGTAAAGGCTGGCTACCCGACCCAGGTAATGATCGTGGCGGTAGAGGGTATTGAGATAGACCGGCGCCAGGCCGGTGTGCCAGTCGTTGCAGTGGATCAGATCCACGCGGAAATCGGCATGGGCGCGCAGGAACTCCAACGCCGCCCGGGCAAACAGGATCGCCTTGTCCGCGGTATTCTTGTCCACCCGCCGACTCCCCGGCTCCGGGGCGTCGAAGACCTCGGGGCAGCGGAACAGATAACAGGTGACCGCCGGCTGGGAGTGGGGCAGGGTGACCCGATAGACATCCACCCGCACCCTGCCGTCTCCGAAGGGAACCTCCAGCCCGCCAACGACCAGGTTTCCCGCGTCGAAACGGTCCCGCAACAGCGGCTCTCCCTCGGCGGAGATCTCCTCGTAGCCGGGCATCGCCAGTCGAACATCCACATCCCCCCGGGCCAAGAGTTCCTTGGCCAGGCCCACCGGGACATCGCCGAGGCCGCCGGTCCCGTCGAGCCCACGGATTTGATTGGACAGGAGGAGGACATTCAAGTGCATGGAGAGATTCCCGCGCTGCCGATCTTGCCGCCGCCATCCCCCGCTGGTGCAAGACCACCAATACCCGCGGCGACCATCGCCTAGGCCGCCCCGCAAAGCCGGCTATGTTACGCCCTTTGCTCGGCTTACTGCAAAGCGGATCGTGTGAACGCCGAGGGTATTCGCCCGCTGCACAGGTCTTGAAGACCTGTCAGGTCTGTACTTCCTGGCCAAAGACCTGACAGGTCTTGAAGACCTGTCAGGTCTGTACTTCCTGTTCCGGGTTTGACGAAAATAGGGGGCGCGGCACGGGAACACCCTTTTTTGGCCGGAAGGTTCTGGAGTTCAAAAGCGAGGCTTTTGGCATCGCTGCAAAATCTACGCGCTTCGCACATCAGCCCCACAGGGGGTTGGAACCATGATTAAGGCCGTTCCGGTCATCTACTCTGTCGTCTGGATAGCGCCGCCCGGCGGGCGGCCTTCATCCGGCTACTTGTTTTTGCAACTGCTGATGCCGAAGGGAAGATAGGCTGGGCACCAGCCGATGGCGGCGGTGAAGAGAGGGATGACGCCGATGGCGCCCCACCAGTTCTGGGCATAGGCGCCCCAGCCCAAAAGACCCAGGCCAACCAGGGCCCGCAGGATTCGATCAATACCACCGACATTCTGTTTCATCGCGTGCTCCTCCACCAGTCCCATCACCTCGGCCAGGCGTTTCGCCACCGTCTCGAACAGGAAGCGGCGCCAGCCGTCGGACTCGGCCAGCCAGCGGCGCGCCTGGGTGGCCGGCGCCACTGCTGCGGTGGTGGGTTCCTCGGCTACCGCAAAGGCGGGGAAGGGGAGGTCGCTCAGGATGCAGGAGGCGGTGAGCACGCAGCTCTCACCGGGGCCGACCCGATAGAGGGTGATCTCGCGCCCGCTCTCCCCGAGCTTATAGATGCGTGCGCTGCCTTCCAGCACCAGGGCCAGATGGGCGCATTCCCGCCCCTCATGGCAGATGGGGGTATCCCGCTCCAGCCGCGCCAGCGAGGCCGCGAGGAGCAGTTCGCGCCGGAACGCCTCCTCGCAGCGGGCGAGGAAGGGAAAGGCGGCGTACAGCCGCCTTTGCAGTTC
>OGCL01001429.1_pt1 | contig 20462 bp, 22 predicted proteins | sample 1570041 | NCBI WGS metagenome assembly OGCL01 (sample SAMN06266162, study PRJEB24511) | hot springs metagenome | isolation source: Hot spring water | place: South Africa: Limpopo | collected 2015-06-22
GGGGCGGTACGCGCGGCGCACCCTACACGATTACCCCGGGTGCGCTGTGCGCACCACGTCAAGCTGCGACACCAGCGCTCAGGCCGCCTTGCTCGGCGAGGCATCCTCGAAGCGGTCGACCCTGCGCAGGCTCTTGAAGCCGAGCATCCAGCCGCCGGTCACCGCCAGGGTGCAGGCGCAGCCGATCAGCGCCGCCGGCACCACGCCGAACCAGGCGGCGCTGGTGCCGGCGCGGAATTCACCCAGTTCGTTGGAAGAGCCGATGAACAGCATGTTCACCGCGTTGACCCGGCCACGCATGGCGTCCGGGGTGGAGAACTGCACCAGCGAGGAACGGATGTACATGCTCACCATGTCCGCGCCGCCGGCCACCACCAGCGCGGCGAAGGACAGCCAGAACAGGCTGGACAGCGCGAACACCAGGTTGGCCACGCCGAACAGCGCCACCGCGGCGAACATCACCAGGCCGACATGGCGGTTGAACGGCCGCACGCTCAGGTACAGACCCACCGTCACTTCGCCGATGGCCATGGCGCTGCGCAGCAGACCCAGGCCAGTCGGCCCCACCTCCAGCACCTCCTGGGCGTAGATCGGCAGCAGCGCCACCACGCCGCCGAGCAGCACGGCGAACAGGTCCAGCGAGATGGTGCCGAGGATGATCGGCCGGGTGCGGATGAAATGGATACCGGCGGTGAACCGCGCCAAGGCGTTGGCTTCCAACGCCTGCATCTTTTCCGCGTAGCGCACCGGTACCAGCGGCAGCAGTGCGGAGCCAGCGAGGAAGCAGGCCAGGCACACCGAGTAAGTCAGCCCGCCACCGCCGATGGCATACAGGCCGCCGCCGATCACCGGGCCGGAAATGGTCGCGCCACGCATGATCATGCTGTTGGCGGCGATGGCCGCGGCCAGGCGCTCGCGCGGCACGATCTGCGGCAGCAGACTGGACAACGCCGGCCCGGTGAAGGCGCGGCCACAGCCGTAGAGCACCAGCACCGCGTAGTACCAACTGACCGCCGCTTCGCTCAGCGACAACCACAGCAGCGCCGCCGCACACAGGCCTTCGACCAGCCAGCTGAGCATGAGGATCAGCTTGCGGTCGTAGCGGTCGATGAGGTCGCCGGCTGGCATCAGCAGCACCAGCATGGGGATGAACTGAGCCAGGCCGACATAGGCCAGTGACAGCGGGTCGCGCGTCAGGTCGTAGACCTGCCAGGCCACCACGATGGCCTGGATCTGTACGGCGAACACCACCACGATGCGAGCGATGAGAAACGGCAGGAAACCGGGAAGTCGGTAGACGGAAACAGGGGCAGCGGACACGGCGAAAATCTCGAGGCAGAACCGGCCAGTGCCGGACGAGGTAAGCCGGCCAATCTACGGGAAAGCTCCGCCACGGGGCAAACCCGGGAACAGGCTGTTGCGCAGATCGCGCCCTGGACCGCGCGCGGGCATCAGACACACACGAGCGCCTTAGGTGCCGCGCCTGGTTCGGTCACTGTAGGAGCGCCGCCCCGGAACGAAGACGGATGCGACCGTATCGCAATAGTGAGTTGCCGGCTCCATTCGCCACGGGGCGCGGCTCCTACAGGTGTTGGCAGCGCGGGCGGATGCGGGAGGTCATTCCTCCCGCCAATATCCAGGCTAGACGAATGCCTGGTCGCCGAAACCACGCGGCAGACGCTGCGGGCCTGGCAAGGCAGCCAGACGCGCCTCCCAGGAAGTGCGCCAGTCGTTGACGGCGCGGGCGGCCTTTTCGCGGCGGGCGGCACGGCGCGCGGCATTGCGTGAATTACGTCGAGCTTCGGTGAAGACTTCGGTCTTGCGGCAATTGCGGCATTTGACCTTGGCCAGCTCGGTGGTGGCGGGCAGCTTTTCACCATGAGAGCCACAAGCGAGGTGGCCAGAGACTTTGTAGTGCGTAACCATCGCGTTATCTCCTTGATTGTGGGCGCCCGGCTGCAGACAGCCGGTCTACACCCCTCAGGAAATGGGACTGTGCAAGCGATACGCAGGTTCATTGGCTACCGACCAAGGGCCATGCCGCCTCTGGCCGTGCGCCCCGCCAAAGGGTTTTAATGCGCTCTTTTACCGGAACCTCACCATGCCCCTGAGCCCCGACGAACTCACGCAGATCAGCGCTCTCACCCTGGCCCACTACCAGAGCAGCGCCGAGGATTTTCGCGAGGGCACGCGCGACCATGACGTGAGCCAGAACATCGCCGCGCTGCTGCGCCATATCGAGGGCGAGAAGCCCTGGCGCATCCTTGATTTCGGCTGCGGGCCGGGGCGAGATCTGCGTACGTTCAGCGGCCTCGGCCATACCGCCGTCGGCCTCGATGGCTGCGCCGAGTTCGTCGCCATGGCGCGTGCCGATAGCGGCTGCGAGGTGTGGCAGCAGAGCTTTCTTGAACTGGACCTGCCGGCTGGACATTTCGACGGTATCTTCGCCAACGCCAGCCTGTTCCACGTGCCCGATCAGGAGCTGCCGCGCGTGCTCGGCGAGCTGCATGCGGCGCTCAAGGCCGGCGGCGTGCTGTTCAGCTCCAACCCGCGCGGCGAGAATCAGGAAGGCTGGAACGGCCCGCGCTACGGCAGCTACCACGATCTGGAACGCTGGCGCGCGCGGCTCACGGCGGCCGGTTTCGTCGAGCTGGAGCACTACTACCGCCCCGCCGGCCTGCCACGCGACCAGCAACCCTGGCTGGCCAGCGTATGGCGGCGACTCGCTTAGCTCACCACCACAGGCATGCGTCGCCCTAGTCGAATACGGGCCGGAAAAAGCTGCGCTCGTAGCTGAGGATGCAACGTGTCTCTTCGGCGTAGCGAAAGGCCGCCTGACACTCGGCGTCGGCGAAGGAATCCTGACGATAGCGTTCGTATTCGGCCAGGCTGGGGAAGCTGAACAGCGCCAACGCCACGTTATTGGCCCCCTCGGACGGCAGGAAGTAACCGTGGTGCGTGCCGCCGAAGCGCTCTACCAAGGGAATCCACAGCTTCGCGTAGTGCTCGAAATCCTTGAGTTTGTAGGGATCGACGATATAGCGCAGGTAGCAGGTGATCATGGCTGTCCTTCCTTGCGAGTGGTAAGCGACTAATGTTTTTTGAGCGACGGCAACAGCGCGGTGAGGATACCCAGCAACGGCAAGAAGGAGCAGATCAGGAACACCTCCTCGATACCGTGGATGTCCGCCAGGTAACCGAGTAGCGCCCCGCCGATGCCACCGAAGCCGAACATCAGGCCGAAGAACAGCCCGGCGATCATGCCGACGTTGCCCGGCATCAGCTCCTGGGCAAAGACCACGATGGCGGAGAACGCCGAGGCCAGGATGAAGCCGATCACCATGCTCAGCACGCCGGTCCAGAACAGGTCGACGTGTGGCAGCAGCAGGGAGAACGGCGCCACGCCGAGGATGGAGAACCAGATCACCTGCTTGCGCCCGATGCGGTCGCCGATCGGCCCGCCGAAGAAGGTGCCAGCGGCCACCGCGCCAAGGAACAGGAACAGGTAGAGCTGCGAGCTGGCCACCGACAGGTCGAACTTCTCGATCAGGAAGAAGGTGAAGTAGCTGGTGAAGCTGGCCATGTAGAAGTACTTGGAGAACACCAGCAGCGCCAGGATCAGCAAGGCGAACTTCACCCGCCCTGCCGATAGGCCGTGGGTGGCCACGCCGCCCTGTTTGAGCTTGAACAGCGTCAGGTGGTGGCGATACCAGCGGCTCAGGCCGTACAGCACGACGATGGCGAAGGCGGCGAACAGGCCGAACCAGGCGACGTTGCCCTGGCCGTAGGGAATGATGATCGCCGCCGCCAGCAGCGGGCCGAAGGCGGTGCCGGCATTGCCGCCGACCTGGAAGGTGGACTGCGCCAGGCCGTAGCGCCCGCCCGAGGCCAGGCGGGCGATGCGCGACGCCTCGGGGTGGAAGGTCGAGGAGCCGATGCCCACCAGCGCCGAGGCCAGGAGAATCGCCGGGAAGCTGCCGACGAAGGCCAGCATGAGGATGCCGACCAGGGTGCACAACGAGCCGGCGGGCAGCAGCCAGGGCTTGGGATGGCGGTCGGTGTGGTAGCCCACCCAGGGCTGCAGCAGCGAGGCGGTGAGCTGGAAGGTCAGGGTGATCAGGCCGATCTGGGCGAAGCTCAGGCCGTAGTTGAGCTTGAGCATCGGGTAGATGGCGGGCAACACCGCCTGGATCAGGTCGTTGATCAGGTGCGCCAGGGCGCAGGCGCCGATCACGCGCATCACCAGAGGGCTGGCCTGACTGACGGGCGAGGCGCCGGCCAGGGTCGTAGCGGCAGGACTGCTGGACATGCTTGAAGCTTCCGGACGAGGTGAGGGACGGCGCTATGCTAGGCTGCGCCCAATCGCCTGTCTCACGAAGACAGGGCAGCAACCCTCGCAAAAAAGGCATCTTCATGCGCTTAGCTGACAAGCTGCTGGCCGAGATCGACGCTTCCCCCTGGATGGTCAGCAGCAGCGCCACCGATTACCCGCTCAACGCCGTCATCGAGCCGCACTCGCACCGCAACAAGCACCAGCTGATCTATGCGATTTCCGGGGTGATGGTGGTGACCTCGGCGCTGAACCAGTGGACGGTGCCACCGAGCCGCGGCATCTGGATGCCCTGCGGCCAGGTGCACGCGATCCGCTGCATCGGCAGCGTGCGGATGCGCAGCGTCTTCGTGCGCCCTGACAGCCTGGCGGACATGCCCGCCGAGTGCCGCGCCGTGGCCATCTCACCGCTGCTCAGTGAACTGATCCGCGCCGCCGTGGCGATCACCCAGCCCTACGCCGACGACTCGCGCGAGGCGCGGGTGATGCGCCTGATCCTCGATGAACTGCGCATCCTGCCAACCCTGCCGCTGCACCTGCCGCAACCGGCCGACCCGCGCATCCAGCCGATCTGTTCAACGCTGCAGGACAACCCCGGCGACGCCTCCACCCTGGCCGACTGGAGCGCCCGCCTGTGCCTGGACGAGAAGACCATCCAGCGCCTGTTCCAGAAAGGCACCGGCATGACCTTCGGCCAGTGGCGCCAGCAGGCGCGTCTGTTGCTGGCGCTGGAGCGCATCGCCCTGGGCGAGAAGATCATCGATATCGCCGGAGAGCTGGGCTACGACAGCCCCAGCGCCTTCGCCACCATGTTCAAGAAGCAGTTCGGCACCACGCCCAGCCAGTTCTTCAAGTAAGCCGAGCCAAATAACTCAAGGCTTCATGCGCAGGATGTCAGGGGTTATGCCCTGTATATCCGTCTGCCCACAGAACGCCATGGACAGGTCGAGCTCTTCCCGGATGATGTGCAAGGCCTTGCTGACACCCTGCTCGCCAAGAGCTCCCAACCCATAGAGCATGGCTCGCCCGATATAGGTGCCTTTGGCCCCTAGCGCGATGGCTTTGAGCACGTCCTGGCCTGAGCGGATACCACTATCGAAGTGCACCTCCGTATGCCCACCCACCGCATCCACGATCTCCGGCAGAGTCGTGATGGATGAGGACGCGCCGTCCAGCTGACGCCCGCCGTGATTGGATACGACCACAGCATCGGCACCGCAGCTCACCGCCAGACGCGCGTCATCGGGGTGCTGAATGCCTTTGATGATGAGCTTGCCCTGCCAGCGTTTACGTATCCATTCGATGTCCTGCCAGGAGAGGGTCGGGTCGAATTGCTCGCGAGTCCACTCCACCAACGACTGGATGTTATCAACACCCTTGGCATGGCCAACGATATTGCCGAACTGGCGATGCTGCGTACCCAACATGCCTAAACACCAGCGCGGTTTGCTGAGCATGTTGACGATATTGCGCAGGGTCGGTTTGGGCGGCATGGACAGGCCATTTTTCTTGTCCTTGTGCCGCTGGCCGAAGACCTGCAGATCCATCGTCACCACAAGCGCCGAACAGTTGGCGGCCTCGGCGCGAGCGATGAGGCTCTCGACGAACGAGCGATCACGCATGACGTAGAGCTGAAACCAGAACGGGTGACGTCCGGTCGCCTCGGCCACCGCTTCAAGCGAGCAAATGCTCATGGTAGACAGGGTGAAGGGAATGCCGAACTGCTTGGCCGCTCGCGCGGCGAGAATCTCGCCATCGGCATGCTGCATACCGGTCAAGCCCGTTGGTGCGATGGCCACCGGCATGCTGACAGGGACGCCGACCATGGTGCTGGCAGTATCGCGATGGGTGATATCGCAGGCAACCCGCTGGCGGAATTCGATACGCTGAAAGTCCGCCTCGTTGGCCCGGTAGGTGTACTCGCTCCACGAGCCGCCATCGACGTAATCGTAAAACATGCGCGGCACCCGTTTTCTCGCCAGGCGGCGCATATCTTCTATGCAGGTTATTTCAGCCATGACATACCAGCATGTTTATATCGCGTGCAATTGAAACTGCCGAAATCAATAACTTCGGCAGTGCGCAAGATGGATCAATTACACCTTATCAGGCTTTGTCGTAAGCCATATAAGCGTTTTGCAGGACAATATGGTCGGCAATGTACTTGGCGTCATGCCAGACACCATAAATGAAGGACGAGGCGCGATTGACCAAGTTCGGCAAGCCAACAAAGTAAATGCCACTTTCTGCCGAAATACCGCGTTTATGGAACGGCATGCCCTTGTCGTCGAAGGCGTTGACTTTCAGCCAACTGAAATCGAACTTGAAACCCGTCGCCCAGACGATGGTGGTGATCCCGGCCTGCTCCAGATCCAGCTGGAGAATCGGATTCTTGATGCACTCGGGGTCTTCGAGCAGTGTCCAGGCCTCCGGCTCCGGCGGGAATGGCAGGCCATTCTGCTCGATGTAGGCATCGGCCTCGCGCAGTACATCGAAATAAGCCTGGTCGCCATCGGCGATGTTCTTCGCCAAGCCTTCTTCGAACGCCACGACACCGTCGTTCCAGGCCTTGGTCAGACCGACCAGGGTGATACCGGAATGCGCCAGGCGACGGAAGTCCACGGTCTTGCCACCGTCGTAGCCGCTGACAGCGAAGGCGACATGCTCTTTCTTCGGACGGATCTTGACCTCATCCCACAGGCCCAGCGCCCCCAGCCACCAGCAATAGTCACGGCTGCGGTAGGAACGCGGTGGACGGTAATGCTCACCAACCGAGAGATAGACACGCTTGCCTGCACGCTGCAGCTCTTCGGCAATCTGCGAGCCCGAGGCACCGGCACCGACGACCAGCACAGCGCCATCGGCCAACTGCCCGGGATTCTTGTACTGCGATGAGTGCAACTGCTGAACCTTGGCGCTCTGCGGCACGATCTGCGGGAAAGTGGGCTTCTGGAACGGGCCGGTTGCCGCCACCACATTGGCCGCCTCGATCACGCCTTCCGAGGTAGTGACCTTGAAGCCGGGACGCGCCACCAGGCGCTCCACCTGCAGCACTTCCACCCCCGTACGGATCGGGGCCTTGAGCATCGCGGCATAATCCTCGAAGTATTTCGCCATGCGCTCTTTCGGCGGGAAGGCTTCAGGCGAAATATTGTCGAATTGCATGCCAGGAAAACGGTCATGCCAGGCCGGACCATTGGCCACCAGGGAATCCCAGCGCTCCGAGCGCCAGCGCTCGGCAATGCGGCTGCGCTCCAGCACGACATGGGGCACATCCATCAGTGAGAGATGTTCACTCATGGCAATACCGGCCTGGCCGGCACCGATCACCAACGTGTTGATTTTTTCAACTGACATTTGCGAATTTCCTAAAGGGCGTCGAGCCTGTTAAGTGTTGTTGGCGTCTGCCGCCAGCAGTAGGTCGAAGAAGTACAGGCGCCCCATACAAAGCATTCAACGACCGTAATAAGTCTGCGTAAATCTGGAATTTTTGAGAATCACGCTTTTTAAATGCAGCGCTTCAGAAAAAATGAAGCGTGCCTCTAAACTCACCCGTCCTTATTGCGCGACCTTATTTATTTCAGGCAGCCGAACGGGTCACCGCAAAGTTCAACTTCAACGCTGTTAAATCACTCGCGAAACATGTGGGTCAGCCGTTCGAGCATGGCGTCGCATGCCTCAAGTTGCGTGACATGGATAAACTCATCGGGTTTATGTCCCTGATCCATACTGCCTGGGCCACAGACCACGGTGGCGATGCCAATGCTGTCGAACAGCCCACCTTCTGTACCGAAGGCAACCGTAGTGAAGTCGTCCGAACCACAGATGCCTGCGATCAGCCGCGCCGCGTCACTCTGCGCATCCGTGGTGAGCCCCGGATAGGCGGAGAGCTCGGCAAAGCGAATGTCGCTGTCTGCCGCCACCGCACGCATTCTTGGTAGCACTTCCTGCTGCGCATAGCGCTGCAACTGCTGCGCTACAACCTGTGGATCGGTGTCCGGCAGTGCGCGCACCTCGAAGTCGAAGCGACACTCCGCTGGCACGATGTTCAACGCCTTGCCACCGCTGATCACGCCTGTCTGCACGGTGCTGAAGGGCGGGTCGAAACGTGAATCGCACAACTCCGGCGCCCGCAGCTGCTGACCGATACGCCCAAGCTCGCCGATCAGTTCGGCGGCATATTCGATGGCATTGACCCCTTGCGGGGCATAGGCGGAATGGCAGGCCGCACCGTGCACGTCGCAGCGCATCGCCAACTTGCCCTTGTGACCGAGCACCGGCTGTAACTGGGTCGGCTCGCCGATGATGCACAGGCGTGGCTTGCAGGGCCGTTCGGCCAGGCGCGCGATCAGGTCGCGAACGCCCAGGCAACCGACCTCTTCGTCATAGGACAGCGCAATGTGAATGGGCAGCCGCAGTGGCTGCGCGAGAAACCCCGGCACGGCCGCCAACACGCTGGCGATAAAGCCCTTCATGTCGGTAGTGCCGCGGCCGTAGAGCTTGCCGTCACGCTCGCTCAACTGGAACGGTGGCACCGACCAGGCCTGACCATCGACCGGTACGACATCGGTATGCCCGGACAACACGATACCGGGCACGTCTGCCGGTCCGATGGTGGCGAAGAGATTGGCCTTGCTGCGCTCGTCGTTGAAGATCAGCTCGCTGGAAACGTTCAGCTGCGCCAGGTACTCGCGCACGAAGGCGATCAGTTGCAGGTTGGATTCACGGCTCGTGGTATCGAACGAGACCAAGGTGGCCAGTAGCTCTTTGCTGTTCATTCACTCGTCTCCAGGAACCCCGTAGCTAGGCGCTTTGGTCGGGTCGAGCGCGCGCGTGATGTAGTCCTGCATCTGTGGCTGGTAGGCACGCCACAGCTGCTCCAGAGCGCCAATGGGGTTCTCGTCGGCCCAGTCGACGCGCAGGTCGACGATGGGCCATGCCTGCTCACCCACCACGATCAGCGCGGCCGAGTGCACCGGCCCAGCCTCGCCGCCTGCGGCCATGGCTGCCTGCATCGCACTGAGCAGGCGCTCGGCCAGGCAGCCTTCACTGGTTTCGAAGCCACGCACCAGGGCCTCGATGACCGCTTGATCGGCCAGCAGGTTACCGGCACCGACGCACTGCTCTCCGGAGACGGCATGGTGGCAACCCAGGGTCTCGCTACCACTGAAATGTGCGGTACGCCCCTGATGGTCGATCAGCGCCAACTGGCGGTACTGGCGGTACTCGTCACTGGCCAATGCCAAGTCACGCGCCTGCTGCGGCGAGCAGCCAAGTGCGAGTTGCTCCAGTGCCCGATCGCCCAGAGCCGGCAGAGTGACGTTCTGCGTGGAGACCGCACCCACGCCTGGACGCAACCAGGGGCAGCGGGCGCCCACCGCGATACTCGACGAACTGATGGCGATACCCAGTTGCCCGGTCTTGGCGCAGCGGCCGGTGATGGAGAAGGTCATGGTCTGCGGTGATCCTGTTGGTGATTGATTCTGTCGGGGCCAGAAGCGGGCTGCGAACGCCCGCGCAAGCGAGCGTCAGCGTGGCGACTCAACATTCAGCACTCGTCCAAGGCCGAGAAAGCGGTTGGCCAATGTCAGCAGGGAGGCCGTCGTGGCGATGTAGATCACCGACAGCGCCGCCAGGGTCGGATCGGCAAATTCACGCACGTAGTTGTACATGGCCACGGGCAGCGTCTGAGTTGCCTGCGTAGTCACGAACAGCGAGGCGGTGAACTCGTTGAAGGACAGAATCGCGGCGAATAACCAGCCACCGAACAAGCCAGGCAGCATCAGCGGCACGGTGATGGTCCATACGACACGTAGCGGTGAGGCGCCCAGGCTGGCAGCGGCCAACTCGATCCGCTGCTCCAGGTTGTGCAACGACACATAGAGGCTGCGCAGCACGAAGGGCAGCACCAGCACCACGTGACAGAAGATCACCAGGGCATAACCACGGCTCAGGTCGAGCTGCGCCACCAGCATCAGCAGGCCGAGACCGATGGTGAAATGCGGAATGAACAGCGGCGACATCAGCACGCCTTCGATCAGGCTCTTGAAGCGAAACTCGTAGCGATTGATGGCGATGGCCAGGGTCGTACCGATCACCACCGCCAGAGTCGAGGCCCAGGCCGTGACGATCAGCCCGGCATAGAAGCCGTTCTTGAAGTCGCTGTAATTCAGCGCCCGCTCGAACCAGCGCAGCGACCAGCCCTTGGGCGGGAAGAACAACACCGAGGTGCTGCTGAACGAGGAGATGAACACAACTACCGTCGGCAGCAGCACGAACATCAGGATCAGCGCGACCAGCAGTCGGCCCGCGTATCCCAGCCATTTATCGTGATTGGAACGCGTCATCTCAGTGCTCTCCAACGCGCTGCAGCGAGCGGCTCATGCGTTTCAGGGCAGCCAGCAGCAACAGGGTCATGATCAGACCGGCGACGCTCAAGGCCGCGGCGAACGGGAAGTTCAGCGAGGAGAAACCCAGTTGGTAGACCAGCGTGGCCACCGTGCTGACCTTGCCACCACCAATCAGCTGCGGCGTGGCGAAGGCGCTGAAGGTCCAGGCAAAAGCAGTGGTGACGCTGGCGACGATACCCGGTAGGGAAAGCGGCAGGGTGATGGTCAGGAACGTGTTGATCGGGCCAGCCCCCAGACTGGTGGCCGCCTTCTCATACGCGGTGTCGATATGAGACAGGCCGGTGGCGAGCATCAGCACCATGATCGGCATGGTCACATGCACCAGCGCCAGCACCACGCCGGTGTTGGTGAACATCAGTTGCAGCGGTTTGTCGATCAGCCCCATCGCCATCAGCAGGCTGTTGAGGAAGCCGCTGTTGCCCAGAACGATGATCCAGGAATAGGTGCGGACCACCTCGCCGAGAAACAGCGGGGTAATGGCGATGATCAGGATGCAGGACTTCAACCATGCGGTCTGGGTACGCACCAGCGCATAGGCCAGCGGGTAACTCAGCAACAGACCGAACAGCGCAGTCTTGAAGCTCAGGACGACCGTGTTGATGAAGGCATCGGCATACAGGCTCTTGAGCATGCCCTGGAAGTTGGCCAGGGTAAAACCACCGACCTCCAGCGAGCCTGGAATGTATGCGCGTACGCTGTACTGCAGCACGGTCAGCATGGCGATCGTCAGGCCAAGAGCGGTCAGCGCCGATGGCAGCACGAACCACCGGACAAACGCAGGATTACGAGTCATGGGCGTTTCCGTTGAAAGCAGCCACATGCAGTGGCCGCGCAAAAGGACTCAGAGAAAGAAGGCACGGGCATCGCCCGCGCCTGGACTGGCGATCAATGCGCCATGACGTTCTCAGAGAACCACTTGCGCCATTCAGCGGTTTTTTCCGCGCGCAGTTTCGGGTCGATATTCAGCGTCGCATCCCACTGCTCGGCCGTGGTCAGCATGCCCGGCAGCTTGGCGATTTCCGGGTCGACGGTGGCATTGGTGACCACCGGGCTGCCGCGGTTGATCTCGGCAATCTTCGCCTGTACTTCCGGCGACAGGGCGATGTTCATGAAGGTGTAGGCAAGGTCAGCGTGCTTGCTGCCTTTGTTGATGCCCATGGCATCAACACCCAGCACCGCGCCTTCCTTGGGCATGGCCAGCTTGATGTCCACGCCTTCCTCGATCATGTGATAAGCGTTCATCGACAGCAGCACCTGCACCGGGGTCTCACCTGTAGCGATGAGCTGCTGACTGTTGGCGTCGTTGGTGTAGAACGACTTGATGCTGGGCACCAGCGCCTTGAGCTTGTCCTGGCCTTTTTCCCAAGTGCTGGCATCAGCCCCGGACAGCTTGGCGGACACCGCGATGATATGGCTGGGATCGAAGTCAGGCAGCGCCAGGGTGGCCTTCAGCTCGGGCCGCCACAGGTCTGCCCAGGTCTCGAAGGTCTCGCCTTCCGGCACCAGATCCGGACGGTAACCGATGGTGTAGACGTAGCCCCAGACACCGATGTGGTTCGGGCTCAGCTGCGCCTGATGAACCAGGTTCTTGGCGTTGGGGATCTTGGCCATGTCCAGGTCTTCGAACAGCCCGTCGTTGGCGTACAACCAACCGACATGCGAGGTGGTGAAGGTCAGGTCGCTCTCGGCGGTGCCGGCCAGCTTGGCCTTGTTCAAGCGGTCGATGGTGCCGCCGGTGACGTATTCGACTTCGACGCCGGTCTGCTTGGTGAATTCGCGGCCGATGGCCTGATCGATCAGGTCACGGAAACTGCCGCCCCAAGTGCTGACAACCAGTTTGTCAGCAGCACTGGCGCTCGCGGTCGCCAGCAAGCTGGCACTCAGCACGGTCAAGGCAAGGGCTTTGCGCATCATTTTTCTGCTCCGGTTATGGGTCGTGCGTTCTGGCTTGTAAGGACATCGCGACGCGGTCCGATCTTCGTACGGATCGGTTAGCGCCAGCGCCGCCCCGAAATGGGGCACAGGTAGGCATAACGTGGTGAATTCATAATGGCGGGGGGGCCCATTCGGGTAAAACAACCTTTACCCGTGCTCTTGCGTAGGAATTTCCTATGCAGCCACAAGCTGCGATCTGACAAGCTTCCAGGCCTGTCGCAGACACATCCGCCAATGGCTCGGCAGTGAAATCGGCCTTGCTACCGCCCAGGCCACCGGCACGGACCTTGCGTTAGTGAGCGCAGACCAAGGCGCTGCCTGGATCTGCCAAACCATTGCTCAGAGAGTTCTTATGCTTAGTCGAATCACCCAACGACAACTGGAGTACTTCGTCGCGTCAGGCGAGGCCGGCAGTCTGCTCGGGGCATCGGAACGCCTCCATGTATCGTCACCGTCGATCTCGGCGGCAGTCAGTCACATCGAGTCAGAACTGGGTGTGCAGCTGTTCGTCCGCCATCATGCCCAAGGGGTTTCGCTGACCGCGGTCGGCCGTCAGGTGATGAAAGAGGCCAAGCTGATCCTCGACCAGGTGAACAACCTTTACACCATCGCCTCGGAGTCGCTGAACAGCATTCGCGGTCCCTTGCGGGTCGGCTGCCTGGAGTCGCTGGCACCGATGATCACGCCAGATCTGGTATTCGGCTTTGGCCGCGCATTCCCTGGCGTTCGTATCAGCCAGTACGAAGGCAACCATGAAGAGCTGCTGAGCAAACTGCACAATGCCGATATCGATATCGCCCTGACCTATGACCTGGCCGCCAGTGATGACATTGAGTTCCAGGCTCTGGCGCAGTTGCCACCCTATGTGATGGTCGGCGAGCATCATCCGCTGGCAAACCTGCCGGCAGTGACGCTGGACGATCTGGAAACCTACCCGATGGTTCTGCTGGACATCCCGGTAAGCCGCGAATATTTCCTCGGCCTGTTCATGCCCGCAGGTGTCACGCCGAATATCGTGATGCGCTCAAGCAACCTCGAGGTGGTACGGGCGATGGTCGCCAATGGCGTGGGCTACAGCATTGCCAACGTGCGACCGAAGGCCAATCTGTCACAGGATGGCAAGCGCTTGATCCGCGTCCGCCTGGCCGGTGAGCATCGGCCCATGCGCCTGGGCTACGCGGTGACCCGGAACACGCAACTGTCACGTGTGGTCAGCGCCTTCGCCGAACGTTGCCGGATGTTCATTTCCGATCAATACATCCCGGGCATGGCGGCACCGAGCTTTTTCGACCCGCACTCGGTGCGCATGCTCAAGGATGTGAGCTGATCAAGGCCTTGGCAGAGCCGAGGGTCTGTTGCCGTTTCGCGCAGCAACGCGGCTCGCGTCGAAACGGCAACAGACCCTAGTAGCCGCGTGCAGGGTCGACCTGATGCAGCACTGCCTCGCCACGCTGAAGACGCAGGATGTTGTCGGCAATCTGCCTGGCCGCCGACTCGGGTATGGCCACAGAGGCCAGATGCGGGGTGATCAGCACATTCCTCATCCCCCAGAGCGGATCTTCGGGCGGCAATGGCTCGCGATCGAAGACATCCAGGGTCGCCTCGGCGATCCGCCCACTCCCCAGCGCCTCGGTCAACGCCTGTTGATCGACCACGGCCCCGCGCGAGACATTGATGAAGCAACTGCCAGGCGGTAGCAACGCGAGCCGGCAAGCATCCAGCAAGCCACGAGTCTCCGAGGTCAGCGGCAGCATCACAACGAGTATTTCACTATCAGCGATGAAGCTGTCCAGGCAATCCAGACCGCTGTAGCAACGCACGCCTTCGAGCTGCTTGGCCGAACGCGACCAACCACTCACAGTGAACCCCTGGCGCACTAACTCAGCGGCGGCATAGGCGCCCAGTTCACCTAGACCGAGTACCCCGACCCGCACGCTTTGCGGCAGGCGCGGGTGCAGATAATGCCAGCGCCGCTCACGCTGAGCCCGTTCGAAAGCCGGGATGTCGCGGGCATAGCGCAGGACTGCGAACAGTACATAGCTGGCCATCATGCGGCCCATGTTCGGGTCGGACAGGCGAGTAATCGGAATGGCTGGGAGATCGTCTCGACCGACCAGCGAGTCGACACCTGCGCCCAGGTTTATCAGCAGTTGCAGGTTGCGGTAACGGGCGAAGAAGCCCTGCGGCGGCTTCCAGGCAAGGGCATAGAGCACGCTGTCCGGATCCTCGACATCCTGCTCCTGACAGATGCGTATCCCCGGTAGCAAGGGTGCGAGCAACGCCTGCCATTGCTCGAAACTGTCGAACTGACTGTAGAACACCAATGTCGGGCTCATGCCTGCTCCTCCAGCAGTTCAGCCACGCTGGACAACGCCAGGCGATAGCCCCGCACGCCCAGACCAGCGATGACGCCTGTAGCAGCCTTGGACACATAGGAGTGATGACGAAAGCTCTCGCGCTTCCAGATATTGCTCATGTGCACCTCGATGATCGGTCCCTCGAAAGCAAGCAGCGCATCGAGAATCGGCACCGAGCTGTAGGTCAGCCCAGCAGCGTTGATGATGACGGCGTCGGCACTCAGGCGTGCCTCCTGAATCCAGTCCACCAGCACACCTTCATGGTTGCTCTGGCGAAACTCCAGTTGCAGCCCCAGCTCCGCAGCATAAGCCTGGCAACGTTGCTCGATGCTGGCGAAGCTCTCGCTGCCATAGGTGCCGTTCTTGTCCAGCCCATAGAGGTTGGCATTCGGGCCATTGAGGAAAAATACGCGGTACGACATGGACACTCCTGGGTCAGGCCACCGGCCGGGTGGCAAGCATGGCCGGGTGTTGTTCAAATTCGGCGAACCACTTGGCAGTGGCCGGGTGCTCGCTGCGCCAGTCGAACTCGGCGAAACGGAAGTCCAGATAGCCCAGCCCGCAACCAATGGTGATCAGGCCGATGTCATCCGGCTCGCTGCGCCAATGCGCGGCTTGAGTTTCGATCTCACCCAGGGCGGCGCTGATCTTGCCCAACTGAGCCTCGACCCAGGCGCGCCAGTGTTTTTCCGGAGGCCGGGCGGTGGCTTCGTAACGGGCCAGCAGCGCCGCATCGAGCAGGCCATCACCCAGCGCCTGGCGTACCAGGCTGGTCCAGCGCTCAGGCCCTCTGGCGGGAAACAAGGCACCGTCGACCGAGGCGTTCAGGTATTCGCAGATCACCCGGCTGTCGTACAGCGACATACCGTCGGGGGTCTGCAGGGCCGGGACCTTGGCCAGCGGATTGAACGTCGCGATGCGCTCGTCACGCTGAATCGGGTGCGCCGCCGAGTCGAGTTTCTCGATGCGCTCGGCCAGGCCCAACACCTGGGCAACGACCATGACCTTGCGCACGTAAGGGGAGGTGGAGGCGTAATACAGCTTGTACATAGGGGTTCCTGTCGTATGCCGACGTTGCCGGCCGATCCTGTTACAGCGAATCCGGGATCAGTAGCACCTTGCCGATGTTCTCGTTCGCTTCCAGCACGCGATGAGCTTCGGCCGCCTGCTGCAAGGGCAAGCGAGCATGAATCAGCGGACGCACCTTGCCTGCTGCCAGCCAGGGCAGCATCTGCTCGGTGATGGCAGTAGCCAGGCGCGCTTTCTCGGCGCTGCTCTTGGGCCGCAAGGTCGATGAGGTCAGGCTGAGGCTCTTGCGCATCAGCAGCAGCAGATCCAGCTCGATCTTCGCCCCCTGCATGAACGACAGACTGATATGACGCCCGCCCGCCGCCATCGCAGCGAGGTTGCGCGCCACGTAGTCGCCGCCGACGTTATCCAGCACCACGTCGACGCCACGGCCCTCGGTGCACTGCTCGACCACTTCGACGAAATCTTCCTCGTAGCGGTCAACGGCCCGCCACACGCCAAGCGCTTTCAGTGCCTCCACCTTCTGCGCCCCACCTGCGGTGGCAATCACCTTGGCACCTGCCGCATGGGCACACTGAATGGCAAAGGTGCCGACGCCACTGGCTGCGCCATGAATCAGCACCACCTCGCCGGCTTGCAGGCGGCCTAGCTCGAACAGGTTGTGCCAGACCGTGAAGGCCGCTTCCGGCACGCCGGCGGCCTCTGCCAGATCTAGCTCTGCCGGAACAGGCAAACAGTGTGCAGCCGTGGCAATGCAATATTGCGCATAGCCGCCACCGTTGAGCAGCGCCATGACCCGCTCACCCGGAGTAAAGCCACACACGCCCTCGCCTACCGCGACCACTGTGCCAGCGGCTTCGAGCCCGAGAATATCGGGCGCGCCAGGTGGCAACGGTGCTCCGCTGCGCTGCATCAGATCCGGGCGATTGACCCCCGCAGCCGCGACCTTGATCAGCAGCTCGCCGGCGCCCACTGCAGGTAACTGGCGCAGCACGCCATCAAGCACTTCAGGACCACCCGGCTCGCGGGCAATCACGGCGTTCATCGTTTCAGCAATCACAGGACTGTCCATTTCAATGGGTAGGCTGGGTTTCAGCCGCGAAGGCGCAGACGCCTTCGTTGTCGAACACCAAACCACTAACCGCACCAACCGGCCAGCGGGTGAGGGATTCCAGGCCTGACTGGCGCACGAACAGGCGCGTATTGCCCAGCGACGGGACATCCAGATGGATATCGACGTGATCGCCTTGGAACACATGGTTGACCACCGTGCCACTGAGCAGAGCCTCAGCGCCTAGCGGCACCAGGCGGATGTTCTCCGGCCGCGCGTAGACGTCCAGACGCGAGCCGACCGGGCCATGGACATGCGTGGCAGGCAGGCGCAGGGTGGCGTCACCCAGTTCCACACAGGCGCTGTCATCACGACTCAGATAACGCCCCGGCAGCACGTTGGCATCACCAACGAACCCCGCGACGAAGGGATCCTGCGGGTTGCGGTAGATCACATCCGGCGTGCCGATCTGACGAATGTGCCCGGCAGACATCACCACCACACGGTCGCTCATGCTCAAGGCTTCGCCCTGATCGTGCGTCACGAATACCGTGGTCACGCCCAGCTTGCGCTGGATGTCCTTGAGCTCGATCTGCATCGACAGCCTGAGGTTCTTGTCCAGCGCCGAGAAAGGCTCATCGAGCAACAACACCTTGGGCCGAATGACCAACGCACGGGCCAGTGCGACGCGCTGCTGCTGACCACCAGACAGCTCACGCGGCTTGCGCTCGCCATAACCGCTCAGCTTCACCAGTGCCAAGGCCTGTTCCACACGCTCGGCGATTTCGGCCTTTGCCACACCACGCATACGCAGGCCGTAGCCGACGTTCTTCGCCACGTTCATATGCGGAAACAGGGCATAGTTCTGGAAGACGATGCCGATCTCGCGCTGGTAAGGCGGCGTCTCGGTAACCAGTTGGCCATCGATGAATATCTCGCCGTTGTCGGCCTCGGCGAAGCCTGCCATGAGGTTCAATAGCGTGGTCTTGCCACAGCCGGATGGCCCCAGGAGGGTGATGAATTCACCCTCCTGGATTTTCAGGGACACTTTCTGCAAGGCGATCGAATTGCCGAAGCGCTTCAACACACCATCGAGCTGAACCGCGACATTGCTACGAGGAGTCGTTGTCACCTCGGTATCGGGTGTTGGATAGAGAGTCTTGATCTGTGCAGTCGCCATGGGTGCTCCGATTTACGAATGGGCTAACGAGTCAGGCTGCGGGCCAGTCATCCGGGATAACGGCGATCACGTCGATTTCCATCAGCCACTGCGGCTGGGCGAGCGCGGATACCACCAAGCCGGTGGAAATCGGGAAAACCCCCTTGAGCCATTTGCCAACTTCCATGTAAACGGCTTCGCGATAACGCGGATCAATGATGTAAGTGGTGGTCTTGACGATATGGGAGAGGTCCGAGCCGGCCTCCTCAAGCAGCTGCTTGACGTTCTTCATTGCCTGCTCGGCTTGTGCCTGCGGGTCTCCCAGACCAATCAGATTGCCGTCGAAATCAGTACCGACCTGCCCCCGCACATAGACCGTGTTACCGGCGCGTACGGCCTGGCACAGGTCGTTATCCAACGACTGATTGGGGTAGGTCTGCTTGGTATTGAACATGCGGATACGGGTATGGGTGGGCATGCCTGGCAACTCTGCTGTAACGGGTTCAGCCAAGCTTCACATTGCCGACAAACCAACGAAACCAGCATTTGCCGTGGGTGGTGCTTAGGAAAATCTGAACCGCTAGCGCTGCCACCAATCGCAGATTTTCAGTACATACCCTCGGTAAGGTCTTACGCTCTAGAACCTGAGGACAGCTTCGTCAGTTCCAGATCAGATAACGGGAATGCTCGTACCCTGTGGTCTCAGAGTAGGTAGCCAAAATCGCTATATAAAAAAAAATATAACGATGTAGGATTGCGCATCCGGTCTGTCATCAGGATCGATTCCACGAGGAATCCTCATGCTCAAGCCTCTCAAGCGCAGCCTGTTTGCCCTCGGCCTGATCTTCACCAGCGGCGCCATCGCCGACGAGGTCAAGGTCGCCGTGGCCGCCAACTTCACCGCACCGATGCAAGCCATAGCGCCCGCGTTCGAGAAGGCCACCGGGCACAAGCTGGTGGCCTCCTTCGGCGCTACCGGGCAGTTCTATGCGCAGATCAAGAATGGCGCACCGTTCGATGTGCTGCTCGCCGCCGACGACACGACGCCGGCCAGGCTGGAGCGCGAGAGCGCGACCGTGCCCGGCTCGCGCTTCACCTACGCCATCGGCAGCCTGGTGCTGTGGTCAGCCGATGCCAGCTACCTCGACGGCACGGACGCGGTGCTGAAAGCCGGCCAGTTCAGGCACCTGTCCATCGCCAATCCCAAGGCCGCGCCCTACGGCCTGGCCGCGATGCAGGTGCTGCACAAGCTGGGCCTGAGCGAGGCGGTGAAAGCCAAGCTGGTGGAGGGACAGAACATCACCCAGGCGCACCAGTTCGTCTCAACCGGCAATGCCGAGCTGGGTTTCGTCGCGCTGTCGCAGGTGTACAAGGACGGCAAGCTCGGCAGCGGCTCGGCCTGGATCGTGCCGGAGGCCATGTACGAGCCGATCCGGCAGGATGCGGTGATCCTCCAGCAGGGCGCGGGCGGCGGTTTCGAGCTTGTCCAGGCACTTGCTCAGGCGCGAACTGACGGTCTTGGGGTTGAGCGCCAGTTCACGGCTGATCTCGTCGTAGCTCAGATCGCCGAAATATCGCAGTTCGATGACCTCGCGGCTGCCGGCGCGCGCATGCAGACCGTCGACGTTTTGCGTGAGCAACGCGAACTGCTCGAAGCGCCGGCTCGCGCGCACGAGCGCGAGATGACCCGCATTTGGCGCGGCACGTGCGACGAGTTCGCGCCGCCATGCGTACCAGCGCCACACCAGCTGCGGATTCTCACGAAAACCCTCTCGCGAGGCGAGCTGCGCCGGATCGAATCGGGACCATAGCCCGGTCTGCGCATCGCGAAAGGTCGGCACGCCGCTTTCGGCGGAAACGCCGGCGCCGGTCAGCACCGCGCAGCGCCGCGCGCGGGTGATCACGCGCGCGGCGGCCAACACGCGCTTCGTCATCCCGCCGGGCGCCAGGGACCACGCGGTGACGGGCACGTACCTCGTGCGCGAGCCGGGGACCATCCTGAACTTCTTCCCGCACATGCACGTGCGCGGCAAGGATTTCGAGTACAAGGCGATCTACCCGGACGGCAAGGAAGAGATCCTCAAGGCGGTGATGATCGATGTCATCCGCTTCAACACCGAACGTATGCGCAAGGCGGTGGATGAAGCTGCCGTATTCGTCGGCTTCGACGACTGACGCTCCGCCACGGACC
>OGCL01001430.1_pt1 | contig 20459 bp, 21 predicted proteins | sample 1570041 | NCBI WGS metagenome assembly OGCL01 (sample SAMN06266162, study PRJEB24511) | hot springs metagenome | isolation source: Hot spring water | place: South Africa: Limpopo | collected 2015-06-22
ACCGATACGGGTAGAGGGATGAGTCCAGAGGTCAAGGAGCGTATCTTTGAGCCTTTCTTTACGACCAAGGAGGTTGGTAAAGGGACGGGGTTGGGACTCTCTACGGTCTATGGGATTGTGAAGCAGAGTGGGGGAAACATCTGGGTTTACAGTGAGCCGGGTCAGGGGACGACGTTTAAGATCTACCTGCCGAGGGTGGAAGAACCTTTGACTGAGTTAAAAGAAGAGGTTATTGGAGAGGTTCCTTCTGGGAGTGAGACCGTATTGGTGGTGGAGGATGAGGAGACGGTGAGGAAACTTGCGGTCAGGCTATTGAAGAAGCAGGGCTACAAGGTCTTGGAGGCTGAGGATGGGGGAAAGGCTTTTATGCTCTGTGAAAAGTTCAAAGAACCGATCCATCTGATATTGACGGATGTGGTGATGCCTGGGATGAGTGGTCGGGAGTTAGGGGAGCGGCTTCAACAGATTCATCCTGAGGCAAAGGTTCTTTACATGTCGGGCTATACGGACAATGCCATTGCCCATCATGGGATCTTGGAACCAGGGATCAACTTCATACAGAAGCCTTTTACGGTGGATGGGTTATCCAGGAAGGTGAGGGAAGTGCTGGATAAATGAACGAGGAATGAGTGACGACAGACGAGAGATAAAGGATATAGACGAATCAAGAAGAATCAAAAAGAAAAAATTGACTTTTTCATTTTTTTGATAGACAATAAAAATAGATAAAATAGTCTGGCGATGAAGTTCGCCGTTAAGCGTCCCCCCTCTTATCGGGGACTGATAACTTCTATCGGGTAGCCGGTAGAAGTTTTTTTGTTTATGGTTAGAAAACTGAAGAACTGGCTTGAGGTGGCCAGGGTTATCCAGTATCTGAAGGTGCGTGAAAAGAGGGAAGGAGGATTCAGCCTCACCCCAGAACTTTACCCTGACATTGAAGACACCTATTATGCCATTCGGACACTGCGATTATTAAACCGTAAGGCGAATCAACGCAAGACCGAAAACTATCTCCAGAACATTGACTGGAGTCAGGTGAATTCCCCGAAGACCATCTATATGCTGGCCTATCTTCATATTAGATTAAGGCAACCTCTAAAAATGTCATTCCTTCGAAAGCAGGAATCCAGAAGTCTTCGAAATAACTGGACTCCCGCTTTCGCGGGAGTGACGAATTTGGAATTATTAGAGGTTCCTTTAAATCTTGGATATCCTCCCTCATTGAAGGCCCTTCTCTGCCATGATTGGACAGGATCTCAGACCCTTGACGCCATGTACTTTACCGATGAGATCCATAAGCTTCTTCACAAACCGGTCAAACCGTTCGATACTCTTTCTTCTTTAAAGCTCCATGGACAGGAGAATTTACAGGCCCTACGTAAAAAGATTTCGATTTTTCTAAATCACGGGATTGGTTTTGATGAACAAGAGATCATCCAATGGATTCATTCCTGTCAGAATGGAGACGGCGGATTTGGGTTCTATCCGGGGACGACCTCGTTTATGGAAAATACTTATTGTGGACTCGATATCCTGTTAAAACTCAAGAGCTCACCGCTGGAGATTAACTCTTGCAAGGAATATATCCTCAACTGTCAGACCAAGAGCGGTGGTTTTAGGAGAGCCCCTTTGAGTTTTCCATTTATTGAAAGCACCTTTCATGCGGTTGCAGGGTTGTTCATGTTAGAGGAGATGGAGAGAGGAGAGAATCACTCCAGATTGAGGTGACCTGTTTGTTTTAAAACAGGCATAGGCCACCCGCTTTCTAAAGCTTTGAATATCGGTTTTATAAAGAAGACAGAGAAAGGAGTTTTAAGCCTTGACTGACCATTATTTGGCCTTAATCATTGCATCACTCGTATTTGTTGGAGGACTCATTTCTGTTGAGACGGGCATTAAGGTCGCCTTAATTGAGATCATGTTGGTGGTGATCGGTTTCATGGGCCATTCAAAAATCTACGACCGGGTCTGGGGAAGCACCTCTCAGAACCTCACCCGGCTGGTTCCCTGCACGGTAATGGTAGTGAAGTAGGTATGTTGAAGATTGGAGTTTTATGGTATGCTATGGATATAAAAGAGGCAGCCCATGCGACTCTGGGGGAATGAATATAACCGAATGGAGCTGGCAGGTGCCTTCGGCGACCTGGGGACATTGATCCCATTTGTGTTGGGCTACATCACGCTTAATCAGATGGACCCGGTAGGCATTCTCGTTGCATTCGGACTCTTCAAGATCTTCGTGGGGCTTTATTTCAAGACGCCTATTCCCGTTCAACCGATGAAAGCCATCGGCGGAATGGCCATTGCCCAATCCGGAAGCATCACACCTGGCATGATCTGGGGTTCGGGAATATTTACTGGATTTTTCTGGTTGTTGATGGGACTGACCGGTGCGATCAGTTGGATTGAGAAGATTACCACGAAACCCGTGGTGAGAGGAATCATGTTGGGGTTGGGTCTGAGTTTTATTGTAGAAGGATTGGGGATGATGAAGACCCAACCGATCATTGCTTTGGGAGGCGTCGTCCTCACTCTTTTTCTCCTCAATAGCCGCCGTCTCCCTGCCATGTTAGCCTTGTTGGGGTATGGAATCATCCTTGCCTTCATTCAAAAACCGGAGTTATTGAGGGAGTTGTCAAATATCTCCATACGATTAAGATTGCCCGAACTCATCTTCGAAAAAATATCATGGAAAGAACTTCTTTCCGGTTTTATCGTCTTGGGTCTTCCCCAGGCCCCACTCACGCTCGGAAATGCCATCATGGCTACCGTTCATGAAAATAATGTCCACTTTCCGGATCGAAAGGTAACTGCCAAAACCATTGCCGTTGACCATGGTGTGATGAATCTGATCAGCACCTCCATCGGCGGGATTCCACTCTGTCACGGGGCAGGAGGAATGGCAGGCCATCTTCGGTTCGGTGCAAGGACCGGAGGGGCTTTGGTGATTTTGGGTGTGATCCTGCTGCTGATGGGTCTTTTTTTGAGCGACTCAGTGGCGTTTCTCCTTCAGGTTTTTCCACGGTCAATTCTGGGTGTTATTCTCTGCTTTGCAGGGGTAGAGCTTGCCCTGGTTGTCCAGGATATCAAATTGAAGAGACAGAACCTCTTCGTTCTCCTCATCACCGCAGGCATTGCCATGTGGAACATGGGAGTGGCTTATCTAACAGGATTGATTCTATACTATGGTCTCCAACGCCGCTGGTTCAAGGTATAAATAGGGGTAATAAAGAAACCTTTGGTTTTTTATTATTCGTGCAACTCCGTTCCATCAACGCCATTCCCTTTTTCCTTCCTCTTACTGTGAATGGCACGCATGGCCTTGGCGGGAATAGCGGATTGCACATCTATGAGGTTAGATGAAAAAAATTACCTTACCAGCTTAGTAAACTTAGAGCCTTCAACTGTTGCATTTGCCATTAATCCTCTTTGCCCAAACATGAATGCGACAATAGGGTCCTTAATATTTAACGTATCCAGGGATTTTCCTGCGCCAACATCAATAAACGCCATCGATCCATCAACCCCTGCTTTCCATCCTAAGCTGGCGCGAAATTTCTTTAGAGCTTCCTCATTCATAAAGATAAGAATTAGATTTGTCTTCTGAGCACCAATCTGAAAACCAACGGAGCCCCCTACAAGGCTGTAATATTCTACCGTCTTCTCCCCAACTCTCATAGCGCCTTCACCATACATACCTCCCACTCCTACTCCTGCCTTAACAAGGTTCGGTATGATCAAAAAGCCCTTTGAAGCCTGGAGGAATTCTTTGCTTCCCTTGACGCGTTGATAAAAAAGTTTCAAAGCATCATTGACCTCTGCGTTAATCTCCTTGGCTGTTTTAGCATTGGAGACTGTCGTCAAAAGATATCCAATAGTGAGAATTGAGCAGAGAATAAGAATCAAAACCCTCTTCATTATATGAGGCCTCCTTTCTCAGTTCTTTCATTAAATATACCAGTCGGCCTGTACATGGTCAACTCATTTTATTTCCCTTGATCTTGTTTGACCACGACATCGAGGATCTTAGCGGAGGAGGTGAGAGTCTTCCAGTTGTGATTGATTCCGGCGGGGATGAAGTAGGTTTCCATCGGTTTCAGGAGCCTTTTCTCATCGCCCACAGACATCTCAATTTCACCTTCTACGACTATGCCACACTGGTCAAAGGGATGTTCGTGAGCCATCCCTTCTTTTCCAGGGGCAATTTCCATAACCGCCATGGTTAAATATTTTCCAGATTCGATTTTACTCCAGATGCCAGGCCGAAACTCATCCAGTTTCATTGTATTAAGATTCCAGAAGCCCATGTTTTCCTCCTGGTATAATCCTAATTACGGAGATTAAACCGTCAATCTGACAGGTCTGAGCTGCCTTGAATCACTGGAGTCTTATTTTTTCTGACTGGCGACATAGTCTTTGTATTTCTTTAGGAGGACACTTTTATACTCCCGTCTGGCAGAGGACGGGATATAGTTATTATATTTCTCCAGATTCTCGAGAATTTCTTCGGCTATCTCCTTGGTCGGTTGTTTACCTTCATAGTGTAACTCTGCCATGATCTCATCTAATCCCATAACACGGATCCGTGTGCCATCCGGAAATATGAGCATGCGCCGACTAACTGTAGGCGTTTCAGGCTCTCAGCCCACTCATCCATCGCCTTCAACCTGTGAGATTTTATACTCTGTCATCATTTCTCTCCTCTCTTTCAGGGTTTACAGGAAACATGACAGACTCCGGTCGGGGTTTCAATAGCATAAGGGAAATATTTCTTCTTAAACCAGAGAGCGACATTAACCAAACTGATCAGAACAGGAACTTCCATCAAAGGTCCGATGACCGCAGCAAAGGCCTGGCCAGAGTTGATCCCGAAAACCGCGACGGCCACAGCGATGGCCAGCTCGAAATTATTCGATGCCGCCGTGAAACTCAGTGTGGTGGATTGCTCGTAGGTCGCTCCCACTTTTGCCGAGAGATAAAACGACACAAGAAACATCAACACAAAGTAAATGAGCAGAGGAATGGCCACTCGAACCACATCGAGGGGAAGCCGGACGATGTATTCTCCCTTGAGAGAGAACATGACGAAAATGGTAAAAAGAAGAGCAATTAACGTGATTGGACTGATTTTCGGAACAAATTTCGTTTCGTACCACTTTTTTCCTTTTGTTTTTAGGCCAATGAATCTTGAGAGAACACCCGCAATAAAGGGGATTCCAAGATAGATGAAGACGCTCTCCGCAATCTGACCGATCGTAATTTTAACGGCCATTCCTTTTAGTCCCAACCAGGGCGGAAGAACGGTGATAAAGATATAGGCATAGATGGAAAAGAAGAGGACCTGAAAGACGGAGTTGAAAGCAACCAATCCGGCGCAGTATTCCCGATCTCCGGAAGCCAGGTCATTCCACACAATCACCATGGCAATGCATCGGGCCAGCCCAATCAGAATCAATCCGACCATGTATTCGTGGTAGCCAGAGAGAAAGGAAATTGCTAAAAGGAACATCAGAATGGGGCCGATGACCCAGTTCTGTATTAATGAGAGGGCGAGGACTTTATAGTTTCGAAAGACCTGGCCAAGCTGCTCGTATCTCACTTTCGCTAAAGGCGGATACATCATGAGAATCAGCCCAATGGCAATCGGGATGTTGGTCGTTCCAACCTGAAACTGGTCCCAGAAGTGGACAACTCCTGGAAAGACGTATCCACAACCCACTCCCACAAACATCGCCAAAAAGATCCACAATGTCAGAAAACGGTCCAGGAAAGAGAGTTTTTTAGTGATCTGCTCTTCAGCCATTTTTTATGTCCTCCGTTCTGGAGATTCTTTCGCATAAAATATTCCCTCCCCTTCAAGTCGGTACGACTCGCAACCGAGGGGAGGGATAGGGTGGGGATGGGACACGAAGTTCTTAGAGAGATAGAATCCCATCCCCCTCCAACCTCCCCCTTGAAAGGGGTGGAGTTAAGTTTTGAGTGTCGTCTTATTGAGTATTGAATTTCGCCAGGTCATTGAACCAGCAAACTGCCGGTGTTCAGACGCCTCAGGATCCCCCAAAACCGATAGTCACTTTATCCCCTTCGACAATGACCGGTATTTGTCTTTTTGCCTTCGAATATTTCAGCATATCTTCAAGGTTTGCTTTGTCTCCGACGTCCAAGAAGATTGCCTTGTCCCCATAGGCTTCCCGGGCCTTAAGGGTATAGGGTCAGGATGGGGTGCCAAATATCTTTGCTTTCGAGATCATCGTCTTCCTCCTTTTCTAACTTCCTTTGCCATCTTTACCCCCCCTGCCTCCCATCGGTTTCGAGTCGCAACGACTTATTTTAAGGGGAGGTTAGGTGGGGTTAGGGCAGTGGTCGTTTGAGTAAGGTTCTCGATGAATTGATCAAATTCTGGATTTCGGGATCTGATTTTACCTCAGGATGCATCAGAACCAGAGAATGTTCGTAACGATAACTTCCTCCTTTTAACAGTTTTAGGTTTAACCTCCCGATATGGGAGCCAAATGCATCGGATTGAACATAGAGGGTATGCTGGAAATATTTTGGGAGCATGAAGTAACGGTCGTTTCCTCCGATGATCACCGATATTTTCGGGGTCTCTTTTACAAGGGATTCGATCTCCAAGGGATTCAGGTGAGCAAGGGCAACGATGTGATCACAACCTGACAGAGGGCCTTTTATCATATCCATGGCAGCCTTCACAGGGTCGTCAACGAAGGCTGCCTTCATTTCCTTGCGAATCGGAAGAGGGACATCCGGAGTCAAAAGGCCAAGAATCCCAACTTTTATTCCCTTTATTTCTCTAATGAGGTAGGGGGTGAAGATGGTCCTTCCTGTCTTAATATCTTTGAGATTGGCTGAGATGAAGGGGATCTTCGTTTTCTTTTGAAGGGTCTTCAGATATTCAATCCCTAATGCAAGGTCGGTATCTCCGATATTCATCGCATCGTATCCTATCTTTTCATAGATACTTACAATGAAATCCGCCCTTTTTTTGGCTTTTTCTCTTTCGCTCTCACGGCTGAAATAATTTGCGGCGAGTGCATCTCCTCCGTCAAGGATCAGAAGATCTTTCCTCTCCTCTCTGAGGGTATTGATATAGTGAGCTCTTCTTGCCAGACCTCCGGCATTCCCTGATTCAGGACAGGTTTCACAGGATTCCATCTCTCCCAGGGTGTTGGATGTGTAAATTAATGTAAGAGAGGCCTCATTTCCGATGCAAAGCGAGGGGCCTATTAACAGAGAAAACAACAGGGTAAGAAGGGTAATTAACTTTTCAGGGTGAACAAAGCATGGGAGGGGGCGAGTGATTTTGTAGGATTGGAGCAACATCATGTCCTCACAGGAGAATGATCAGCAGTATCCCCGCCAATATGAAGAAGAATAGGGCGGTGAAGAGTTTGATGGTTGAGGTCCTTCTCTGAAGAAAGAATCCCAACTGTTGAGAGGTGGTTCCCCAATAGACAATCGCAAAAATGACAACCAGAGGCAGGATATAAATGATATTGTATAAAACGAGGTATAAGACAGCACTTCCCCGCAGGGTGGGGATATTTGTGACAAACAGAATGGTCGGGAGATAGACCTGGCTGGTACAGGTGGATTGCAACAGCGTGACAATAAAACCGATGACGACTGCGGCAAGCAAAAACCGTCTTGTCTTGACTTCTTTGCCCGCCTCCAGATCCCCCTCTCTTGCCCGGATGATCCGGTGAATCCTTCTCTTTAATGAATCTGGCACCTGAAGTGTCATCTTGGCGGGTCGGCCTCTCTTCACCTGAGCATAATCGTAAAGGCTAAAAATCCCGAGGAAGAGGGAGAGGGCAAACGTGGCCAGAAAGATGATTCGGGAAAAGAGGGGGAAAATTGAAAATTGCTGAACGAAGCTGAGAATCCCAAATCCAAGCAAGAGATGGGTAATAAAACCTGCGCCGGTAAAACCCATTCCAACCCATAAGATCTCTCTTCGTGTCCGTCCCATCATGGTGAGGTAGGAGATAAAAAAGACGAGCGTGGCTAACGCACAGGGATTGAGCCCCTCGATTAAACCGGCAACCAGGATGGCCAGAACCCCGAACGATTTAAACCGTTCGATCATCGAGGTTTCCGCTTGCTGAATCTCCTTTTCTTCCACTTTGAGTGCGGATTTTGTCTCGACCTTTTCATAAGTTGCAATCAGAGCTTCCACCCTCGATTCGGTGATCTCCTCGGGAGAAAGGTAATCGTTTCCAATAAAGATACTCGGCGCAATCAAACGTTTCTCTTGGGGGAGACCAAGCCGGTTTGCCAGGGTTTCATTCAAACGTTTGCCGTCGTCCGTATTCAGATCAATGGATTTGACATGGAGGTGGGGATATTTTTCACTGATGTATTTGAGAAGGGAGTTTGCCCGATCGCATTGAGGACACCCCTTCTGATAAAAATAAGCAAGATCCACGGAAAACTTTTTCTCGGAAACCAATACCTTTGAGGAAATTTCAAGGGGAGGCAGTGCCGGTGCAAGTGAACCTTTCATCTGATACTCGATGATCAGGGGGTCCAACTTCTCCATAATTTCCTGCTCCCCTGCGAGCATCTGATCTCCAATAAATAGGACCGGAAGATCATTCGCCTTTCTCTGATATCTCTTCTCAAGTTTAACGAGAGCCTCATAATAGGATGGGTTAGCCAAATCAAAGGCTTTGACTTCAAGAAAAGAATACATCGTTTTGAGCGTTGGAAGATAGCTCTGAAGAATGGGCTGACAACTCGGGCAATCCTGCGTATAGAAGAGGTAGATGGGGATTGGAGATGGGAGCTGTGCCTCGATATGGCCAGCTGGGAGTGAGAGAAAGAGAAGAGAAAAAGATAAAAAGATGGCCATCCTTTTCATCATTACTACCCGCTTGAGGTGTCCATTTTCGTTAATGGTTCTTTATGGATTCCTTCCTGTTGATAATATTATCCATATAACAACGATTATGTCAAAGGAGAGATGATTATTGGTGTTCGATGAGAATTTTGATTCCAATGCCAATCAGGATCAGGCCGCCCAGGATCTCGATCTTTTTTTCAAAAAAATGGCCGATTTTACTGCCTGTCATAACTCCGAAGAACGACAATACAAAGGTTACTGCTCCAATGACAAGGATAGGTGTAACAATTGAAATGTCCAACAGGGCAAAACTGATTCCCACGGCCAGGGCATCAATGCTTGTAGCAACAGAGAGCAACAACAGTGTCGGAAAGCTTAATGGTTTGGTTTCTTTTCCCTGACCGCCCATCTTCCGTGATTCATAGATCATCTTACAACCGATGAAACTTAGAAGACCAAAGGCGATCCAGTGGTCCACCCCAGAGATCAATTCCCTAAAACTGAGACCTGCTGACCAGCCGATCAGCGGCATCAAAGCCTGAAAGGAACCAAAGAATATCCCGATTTTTAAGGCATGGTTTGCCCTCTGGCGCTGGATGGTGATCCCATTGCTGATAGAGACAGCAAAAGCATCCATGGACAACCCAAGTGCAATCAGAAGGAGTGTGAGGGGATCCATGATGATAAGGGTATCAGGATATCAGGAAAACAGGATATCAGGCCATCGGGGCAAAAGATACATTCCAAATTGAAAATTGAATTAACCCCAACTCAGCTCCTCTTACAACTCCCCCTTCCCCCTCTTATCTTAAGAGGGGGAGGATGGATGGGGGCGTTAGCTTGAGAGGAGAGGATGGTTTATGAAATCTGAAATTAAGTTCCTGCACCGATCTCTTTTAATTTTGCAGCGATCTGGTCTTTGTTCATCACTCCAGGTTGCCGAAAGACTTCCTTGCCTTTGGCATCAAAAAAGACGAGAGTGGGGAGAACCAGAATTTTATATTCCCTTGCCAGATGTTGATATTTATACACATCGATGACGAGGATTTCAGCCTTTCCGGCAAAATCCTTGGCGATTTCTTTAAGGATCGGCCTTAACTCTCGGCAGGGAAGACAGGAATTGGCTCCGAAATCAACCAGAAGAGGGTTACCACTCGCAAGAGCTCTTTTTAATTCTTCTTCTGTATTCGATTCAGGAGGTTTGACAGCAATCTTCTGGAGGCGGATCTGATCAATTTCGACTTTCGCTGATGAGCGGAGCTCTACAATATACCGCTTCATCTCCTCTTCTTGTTTCATTTCGCGGATGAACTGTTCAATGATGGGAGATACCTCGTCCAAAGATTTCCCTCCCAATTGGGCCTTTAATAAGGGATAGAATGTTTTGATTTCCTCTTTTGTTACAACAGGAGGGGTAGAGAACTTCTTTTTCATCAGTTCGGCAATGAGAGCTTGTTCGGGTGATAGCCCTTCCTTATCCGTGTCTTTATAGGTTTTTACGGGAGGAGTTACACCTTGTCTCTTTGCCTCCTGGAGGAACACCCTGTTCATAATGATTCCCTCAAGAAGCTGCTGCGGATCTTCTTTAAGCATCTCTTTTAAGGGGGATTCCACTTTTTCCAGTTCTTTGTTAAACTGTGCTACGGTTATTTTTTCATTGTTGACTTGGGCAAGGATCTGCCGATTTGGGTTCTGGAGATAAAAGAAGTAAAAGAGGAGAACCCCTGCCAACAAAACGACAACGGCTCCAAGGATAATGATTTTTTGTTTCATTCTTCCTCCTCCGTTTTTTATTTAGGTGCGTGAAAGTCTCTATTTATTCCCTATAGTTGAATAAAAATCAATGCATCCGATCATTATGCGATCAGATCGGGTCTCGGAATCTCGAATTCGCAAGGCACTGCGGTCTGGCAGAGGCCGCAGGAAGAAAAAGGGTTCTGCAGGCCATATTCCAGCCTTTTTGCTTTTAACGGTTCGGAATTAATATATTCCTGACAACGATCTTTATCATGGCCGTCTTCTGTGATGGCACCGGCAGGACATCTTGAGATACACTTCCCACATTTTTCGTTTCGGTAAAGAAGGCAATTCTCCTTAGGGTGACCGTATTTTCTCTCGCTTGGAGTGAGCTTTAAAAGGGTGACCACGCTTCCTATTCGTATTGCCATTCCTTTCGGGGTAATAAAACCATCGTTGAGGCTGAAAGTCCCGAGGCCAGAGACGTAGGCGGCATGACGTTCTGACCATGAAGAAGCCCAGCCTACCTTTCCGTCACGGAGGTATTGATAAGAAGGCGTCAAGATCGGAGCGATCGCTACGATGCCTAAATCTTCGAGGAATCCCACAACCTGTCTCCGTAGGGCATTGTTACAGGCCTCACCGAAATCCCTCGTGTAAGCCCAGAGCTTTGAGGGAAATCTTTCTTCTTTGCGATTGCTTTTTCGGATGTCTTCGGCAGCAGAAAGAATCCATGAGATGATGCTGATCTGTTCCACCTCAGGGAGAAGGAGTTCTTTGCCTTTTTCCTTCAAGGCGGAGGAGATTATCTCTCTTGGAGTGAGGTGGAAATTACCGATCAAAGACTTGAACTGGAAAAAGAGCGGATTGGTTCCAGATGCAAACCCAACCAGAGGTTCTTCCCAATAAACGCCGTTATCTAATTGAGTTCTCCGGTTTTTGGGGCTCTCTTTGATGAAATTTTTAATGAGCTGTTCAAGAATCTTATTTGGATTTTTCAGAAAGACGACTTTTTCCACCTTTATCATCATTTTCTCCGTAAGACAGTTACATAACCCCTCCTCCCCTCCTCTTAATTTAAGGGGAGGTAGGGTGGGGTTAGTTTGAATCGAAGCCTCCCCTTTTACGAAATCCAGACACTTTACATCTGTATTCCTCGATTGCCAGTTTTAATGCATCCTTCGCCAAGGTGAAGCAGGGGATTTTTTCTTTTGGCAATTGGGAGAGTACCTCCGTTGAGACCTCTTCCGATATCTTCAGAGCCTCATCAAGCGTAGCCCCTTTAATCCGGTCTGTGAGAATGGAGCTGGTTGCAATGGCTGCCCCACAACCAAAGGTCTTAAATTTTGCTTCGGTAATCTTGTCACCATCTACTTTAATAAACATTTGCATGATATCGCCACAGGAAGCGTTGCCTACGGTTCCAACGCCATCGGCGTCAGAGATCTCTCCAACGTTTTTGGGGTTCTGAAAATGTTCAATCAAAAATTTTGGATATTTTGCCATGATCACTCCTCGCTAGGGAAGGTTTTGCTATTTTGATCTTCTAATCGTTCCAGTCGTTTGACTCTTTCCTCCAGTCTGTTGTGAAGCTGGAGAAGCATCTTCATAATATCGGACAAGGGATCCGGAAGGTTTCCATGTTCAAAGTCAAGTTCTTCTTTTTCCGGAGTGCGGGATTCGATGACACGACCAGGAACGCCCACCACGGTTGCACCTGGCGGAACCGATTTTACAACTACAGAGCCAGATCCGATTCTTGCCCCATCGCCGATGGTGATGGCTCCGAGAACAGTCGAATTCGAACCGACAATGACACGATTTCCCAAAGTGGGATGGCGCTTCTTTTTCTCAAGCGTGGTGCCTCCCAGAACAACGCCTTTATAGATGAGGCAGTCGTCACCGATTTCGGTCGTTTCTCCCATGACGACGCCCATACCATGGTCAATGAAGAGCCGTCTACCGATTTTTACACCAGGATGGATCTCAATGCCGGTGATCCATCGACTGAAATGGGAGATCAGCCGGGCAAGAGTATACCATCTACAGAGATAGAGAGAGTGAGCAATCCGATGGAACCAGATCGCATGGAGCCCTGGATAGCAGAGAAGGATCTCGACATAATTCTTTGCTGCAGGGTCTCTTTCTTTAATCGTCTGGATATCTTCCTTTAGACGCTCCCACATAGTCCCATTCCACTCTCAATAGCCGTATTAACAAGGAGATTCTAACCCAGAAATGAGGCTAATACAATCGCATTAAATTCTTTCAAATTGATCCTCCCGCCTCTATAATAACCCCACCCAGCCTCCCCTTATATTAAGGGGAGGTGTGGAGGGGTTAAAAGAATAGCTACCACAAAAAAGCTGGAAGAACTATTCAATTCGAACGACAAACGATGAAAAGATTGCTATCCTTTTTGTTCATTGTTCATAGTTCATCGTTCATTGTTTTATGGCAGGAATCCTTTGGATTTCTGAGGCAGGGGGTTCTTTTCTTCTTGCTTTCCGCTCTCGATCTTGAATCCGGATTCTTCGATAATAAATTTATCATCACCGGGGTCAGCCTTGAACTCTAGCTGGAGCTTTTGGGCTTCCTTTACATAGGAACCTTTTTTAAGACGAATCTCCCCATCGGGCACAACGACGATGGCCGATTCTCCGAGGACAGGACATCTCTGCTCGCAAAATCCGCAGCCGTTGCACTTTGAGGCGATGACAAACGGCCGGCGATATCCTTCTACAGGGCGAAAAACGATCGCATTGTATGGACAGATCTCGTCGCAGATCAGGCAGATCTTGTTTTGAGCCCAGACCAAACATTTTTCCTTGAGTAAGATGGCAGTCCCCACTTTGGCATGATTCTTCTCCTCAAGAGAGACAGAGCGGATGGCCTGGGTGGGGCAGACCTTGCCGCAGACATTGCAATTCTGATCACAGGGAGCCAGGCGGAGGTCCATCTTCGGAGTCCAGAGCCCTGAGAAGCCCGACTCCCAGAGACAGGGTTGCAGCGTATTGGTGAGGCAGGACTTCATGCACTCTCCACATCGAATGCAGGTTCTCAAGAACTCCGTTTCAGGAATGGCCCCGGGGGCACGGACGAGGTTATGTTTGCTCTGTAATCGTGTGAAGGGGGTGTGAGTGGCTAAAAACCCAATGCCTAATCCTCCGGCAACCGAGTAAATGAATCCTCTGCGGGAAAGATCTGCCTTCGAATATTCTCCGCCTATGGAAAAGGAAGCAGGAAAGGTGATGGCGTTCTGCGGGCAGACATTCACGCAGGTTCGGCACTGGAAGCATTCCCGTAATCGGGTCTTTGTCGGATCTTCTGGGATGGCTCCCATGGGACAATTCTTCTGGCATTTCATACATTCATTGCATTCCTCGCTTACCTTCCGTTTGAAAATTCCCAGCGGAGAAATGAGGCTGAGCATTGCTCCAAGAGGGCAGAGATAGCGGCACCAGAATCGTGGTGCGATCCGGTTAAGCGATATAATTCCTCCGAAGATGAAAAGTGTGATCGCAGACATATAAAATACGGGTTGAAAAATATGTAAGTGAGAGAGGGAGACCCATCCCAGACCTTTAAATAAAGGGCGGAGAAGGTCAAGAAGAAGATTGATCAGGGTAATTGCCAGAGGGTAAATGAAGAACGTATAAAAACGGGTCAGGAGTGCGATGGGATCCATGACAAAGGCAAGAGACAGGCCGGTGATTGCAGCCACAATAAAAATGATCAACAGGAAATATTTAATTTTTCGAAACCCTGTATCCCTCTTAAAACTCTTCGTCTCTTTCTTTCGGATGAACAACCCGTGCAGGAAATCAATCGAAACGCCCATCGGGCAGATATAAGCGCAGAAGAACCTGCCAATGAAGAGAGTCAGCCCGATGGTCACCAGCCCCCAGAGGGAGCGGCCAATCAACTCCCTTGCAGCAAAGATGGCATTTAAACCCAGCAGCGGATCGAGCCGGAGGTAGATGTCTGCCGGAAGCCAGTTGGGAAGTTTATAGGTAGCAAAAACGAAAAGGAGTGAGAAAAGAAGCAGGGAGAAAGCCTGGATGATCGTCCTCATCATTACCCCGTTAGAAACGGTTTAGTGTAATGTTACAGCAATGACTTTTCAGTATTGTCATTCCGGACTTGATCCGGAATCCAGAGTTTTGATTCTGAAGCCCTGCTTCCGCAGAAATGACAGAACTGGAGGTAGTTGTAAACCCGCTACTGTAACAATGCACAAGCAGATTGCCCCGTTAGAAGCACGAAAGTTTTTTAACGGAGTTCACCCTTTAAAGATTTTGAGCTGGTCCGTATCAATCTTTCCCAGCCCCCGTTGGTAGGCGATAAGCAGATGCTCCACCTGACGGCCCTTAACATTCTGGCCATACCAGGGGGCGATGGTTACCCCGTAGGAGTCCACAGCCACAGGATCCGTTCCGGCGATTATGAGGTCTGTTTTGAGCACTTTTCCAGGGCCTCCGGGTCCCCCCGTAGTCAGAGCCCGTGTGGCATCAAGGATCGTAAGCTTGGGTTTGATGATGGTTGCAAGATCAGACAAAGCCTGATTGATGTTCACTCTGGAGTGAAAGCTTTCTCTGTCCCAGATCAAGCCCATGAGCCCTTTGATTCCAAGACTTACGCCTGTTGCAGAGTGGGATTTGGCAACCGGAAGGTTGATGAGGACATCGCAATCCAAAACCTCTTTAATCACCTCCACCCGGTCTAATACCTTGCCCTGTGGAATAGGGACCTCTTTAAAAAACTTTCTTTCCTGGACGGCCTGGACATAAACTCCAGAGATGTTCTTGCATGCCTCCCGAATGCCGGTTCTCTCAAGACAGAGTTCAGCCCGATGGAGCGTATAATCCAGGATTAAAACTTGACGAGCACCAGCATGGATACAAGCCTCAGCCACAGTGGCTACGACAAGGGGATGGGTGGTGGCGCCCACATCAGGCGTTCGGGCAAAAGACATATTGGGTTTGAGCACGACGCGATTTCCTTTTTTAACAAAGCGGGAAATCCCACCTAAGGCTTCCAATGCCTTTTTGGTCGCATCAGCAGGCTCTCCGGAGATCACAGCAAGGTCATATTCTTCTTTAGAAAAAGAGAGAGATGACCTACCCGTGACCCCTAATGCGGTTCCTGCGGCGACTATTTTCAAAAATTTACGCCGTGTTATTTCCTTCTTGCATTCACTCATCAACTTATTTCCTTTCCCTTAAATGTATAGCCATCAAAGAATAGCATGCAGCATTTTATTCCGCATTCCGCAATCCGAATTCCGAAATTTGTTATTACCCAAAAAACTCTGATGGAATATTTTTGATCCTGGCAATATCACGAATTTTTCCAGGGATGTTAAAACCAATCGCACATTTCACTCGGCAAAAGGAACAATCCTCGCAGACCCTATCGGGAAGGTCGAGTGAGGTAATCAAGTCCTGAGCGTGTGCAATATTTCGGTAATCGTAAGTATACATGTAAGCTCGCATCAAATCAGGGATCGGAAGTTTTTCCGTGCATTGTCCAAGACATTGCCTGCAACCCTGACAGTATAATCCAGACAGAGAGGCTTCTTTCTGCAAATCTATCTTTTCCTGTTCAGTGAGTGTCAGATCATTCATGATCGCAAGATCGGTCTCGAGGTGTTCGAAAGTGGTGAAGCCAGCAATCACGGTATGGACGTTTGGATCCTGAAGGATCCATTTGAAAGAGGCGACGATATTTCGGGTGGTTGGCTGCTGTTGGAAAGCCCCCCGGACGGCTTTCATGCCAACGATTCCAAGGCCTGCGTTAGAGGCCCTGGCAATGGCTTTTCTTATTTCCTGATAATGTTTCTGCTTGAAGGTGTAGGCGGTCAGGATGACATCATGGACTTTCGAGTCGGTCACCGCATCGATAACCTCCGGTTCGTTGCTGTGCGTGGAAACCCCCGAGAAACGTATTTTCCCGGCTTTCTTTGCCAGCTCAAATGCCTTCAGGATGGGCTCGTACATGACGGACTCTTTTCTGGAGACCCCGTGCTGATAGAGAATATCCACACAGTCGAGCCCCAGCCGCTTCAGACTGATATCGAGTCTCTTGAGAAACTCCTCGGTTGTCGCCCCTTCGAGATAGAGACCCGTGGTCCGGTTCTGGGGAAGCCCAATCTTGGTGGCAATATAGAATGAATCTCTGGGCCGTCCCTTAATAACACTGCCAATGGTTTCTTCGTTTCGGCCCTGCATGTATCCATGGGCGGTATCAAGGAGCAATACACCCGAATCCAGTGCCGAGCGGATCAGGTTTGGATTGTCAGTGAGCATCACGCCCATATTGATGACAGGGAGTTTCAGGCCGGTTTTTCCCAGAGTGCGGTAGATAAATGTCTTCTCTTTTCCTTTCGCTTCGGCCAGTATGATTTCCTGTTTCATATGGAACGGAGGAAGAAAAAAGAGTCCTCCAAACCCCGCCAGTGTGGATTTCATGAAATCCCTTCGGCCAATTAGCTTTTGCCCCATGCTTTCCACCTTTCTCCAACTGAACTTTAGAAACTTTAGATCACTTTATTGGTAGCCTTTCTCCAAAGAGCTTGAGGTATCTTGAACGGAGCGAAACCTCATTAAGATTAAGTATACCCCAGATGTATCTCCCTTTCCACTGAAGGTCAATTTCTCCATGGTGGGGATCTGAGAGTGCGTAGCGGCCCTCTGTTACTTCTTTTCTTGGGCTCTTGATGGTTTGGAGGTATTTTCCAATCATGGCCTTGCACTCATCCTTATTCTCCCTCTCCATGACAAATAATTTGAATTTTTTGCCTTGAAGTTCGTAATCAGCCGTGAAACCGGAGTGAAAAAACGAATAGCCTAAAAAATTTTTGGAAATGAACATTTCGGAATTCAATTTCTTTCCCTCTGGGGGGAATGCAGATAAGATGGAAGGAAGAGATCCTTTCGGTCCTAAATTTTCAGCCATCCTTTTAGCAAATGCAACCAGCACCGCCTGATCTTCCGATCCGGTATTGTTACTGCTTAGTTTTAAATAGTAAGACCCTATAAGAAAATTGAGGAATCCTTTTTCGTAATAGCCCTGAACCCCAATGTCGAGGAAGTTGGCTCCGGCAAGGCGTTCCTGGCTATAAATCCCAAAGGCGTGAAGAGGAGTTCTGTGGCGATAGACATCAATGGTTACGGAACCATTCTTTTCATTCTTATATTCCGTGACCTTTAATTCCTCAAAGTCGTAAGCCAGATAGAGATCCGCTGCTCCGTTGATATATTCATAAAGCGTCTTGGGGATAAACGTCTCGACCTCTCCGGACTGCTTCCATCCCGCAATCTCCGGAAATTTAAAGTCTTTGGCTTCGGTGAGCGGAACCGATAAAAAAATAATGAACCCCAATAAGAAGGAGATCGCCTTTGTCATCTTACTTCCTTTCCTTTTAATGGATTCTGGAGATAGGCGGGTCTTTTCTGTAACAATTCAATTATAACCTTTTTTTGAAATAAACAAAAAAAATACCAATTGGGGACAGGTTCTGATTTCAGACTAAGGAAGGATTTTGTTAAACTTAGATTAGGGCTTGACAACTAAACAGATGTATAGTATCATCAAGGCGGAAACTCGAAATTCGAAGATCAAATTTTAAACTTTTTCCGGTTAGGACATTAGGGTTTTGAAAATTCGTGCTTGTTTCGGATTTAGGATTTCGTGCTTCGGATTTAAAGTTGTACATACATGCTGGTCAAATTGTGAATATTGTGAATATTGACAACGGATCCAATTCACAATTCGAAATTAAGAGGGAATTATGGAACTGACGGAGCGGCAGAGAGAGATCTTTGAGTTCGTTCAGGGGTTTATCAGGGAGAAGGGTTATCCTCCTTCGATAAGAGAGGTCGGCGAACATTTTCATATTTACCCAAGGGCTGTTTTCGATCACCTCAAGGCGCTGGAGAGAAAAGGTTATCTGAAACGGCAGGAGGCCATGTCCAGGGGCATTGAGCTTCTCACCTTTCAGGGAGAGCGATTTCGAGGAAGAGGAGAAAAGCCGGGTGTCAAAGAGGTTCCTATCCTGGGAAGGGTTGCCGCAGGAAAACCCACCTTAGCTGTGGAAAATTTGGAAGGATCCATTCCGCTTCCGGCGGAATGGGCAAAGGGAAAGGAAACCTTTCTCCTGAAGGTGAAGGGCGACAGCATGTCTCCTTACATCCTTCCGGGCGATTATGTGATCGTTCGGTCCCAGCCTTCGGCTGAAAACGGGGATGTGGTGGTAACTCTGATCGGGGATGAGGCGACGGTGAAGAGGTTTTTTAAAAGAAAGGGAAAGATCGAACTGAAACCGGACAACGAACATTGGGAAACAATCCGGATTGAAGAGGGAGCAGGAGAGATTCAGATCATGGGAAAAGTGATTGGGGTGTTTCGAAAGGTTTAATTAAAATGCGGAGTGCGGATTTTCCCTCTCCCTTTCGGGGAGAGGGTTTGGGTGAGGGGAAACGGAGTCCACTCGATGAAATCCTGTCCATAATCACCCTGAGCGGGCCTTCTACTTTTTCGAGGAAAGTTCTTTTCAGGGGGGAGGGGACAGGAGGGATTGCTTCTTATGTGGCGGGGTGGATGGCAGGAAAAGGGATGGATGTCATCATTCTGGATGGTGCGAATCGCTTTAATCCTTATATAGCGTCGTCATTCGCCAGAAAAGCGTTGATTTCACCAGAAGAGATTCTTAAACGGATCCGGATCGCAAGAGCCTTCACCTGCTACCAGATGGCAACGCTGATGGGGGAGAAATTGGTTTCCTTTCTAGGGGCAATTGATCAATTGCCCCTACAGAAAATCCAAGTGCTTCTTCTTGGACCCATTACGACCTTTCTGGATGAAGATGTGTCGGAGAGGGAGGTGCGGCCTCTCTTTGAGAGGGCATTGAAGAAAGTGGAGGGAATGGCTGCAGGAGGCGTGCCCTTCTTTCTTTTTCAGTCTTCGGTTTCTCATCATTCTAAAAGGGCTTTTCTCATGAGGAGGCTTTCCGATTTTTCGGATCTGGTCTGGAGGATATCTCTCGAGGACGAAGGACCTAAGATGGTTTTGGAAAAGAGATGGGAGAAGTACCAAATCCCAAGCACCAATATCCAAAGAATAACCAATATCCAATAACCGAATTTCCCAAACACAAATCAATTTAAGACTTTTGGACATTTGGACTTTGGATTTGTTTAGGGCTTTCCGCCAGAGGCGGATCTGCCTCGGGCATGACGGCATTCGAGTTTCGGATTTAAGGGGTTTAAGATGGGACGGACCGTTTTGCCTTTCAGTCAGGTTTTGGAGCAGGAAGTCCAGGAATGGAGAAAGTTTCGAAGGGGATTGAGAAAGGAGGATCAGCAGTTTCTTGATCGGCTCTTTGAAAAGGCGAGGCTTCATGTGCAGGCTGGAGTTTATGCTTCGAGACCCTGGCCCCTTGAGACCATCCTGATCTCCATCCTCATCGAACACGAGAAGGCTCTGGCGGAATTGAGAGAAAAAATAAAAGAATTAGAGGAAAAAGAGAAAGAAAATGGCCCCTCACATTTATCCCTTTCCAAAAAATTTAACTCCTCCCTCTCGACGGGGGAGGATTAAGGTGGGGGTGGACACATCACGTTCTCCTTCACCCCACCCTCACCCTCTCCCTCTCCCAGGGAGACTGTGTCATAATTGCAGGAGAAGGGAAGAGGCGGTCAGGTTCCAAAGATTTAGAATACGGATCTTTTAGAGAATGGGAAACGGTTGTTCGAATAATGTCAAATGTTTTCATATGATTAGGACGCCTGAATTTAAACTATTAAAGGTGGCCGCTCTAAATCTTTTTCACCTGACCGCCTCCCCTCTTGAAAAAGTC
>OGCL01001433.1_pt1 | contig 20444 bp, 21 predicted proteins | sample 1570041 | NCBI WGS metagenome assembly OGCL01 (sample SAMN06266162, study PRJEB24511) | hot springs metagenome | isolation source: Hot spring water | place: South Africa: Limpopo | collected 2015-06-22
CGCCTGCGACCGTCACGCGCAATCTGCCTCGATCATGCGCTTCGCGCCTTCCCGCGTCCTAATGGATAATCTGGGTTCAAAAAACCAAAGGATTCATCAAGTCACTCAATGTTCCAGCCGCCGATGGGAGCCGGGCGTCTTCAGACTGCGGACCTTGAGCCCCAGCACCATGGCGGCCAGCACCAGGGTGATGCCGTTGGCGATGATCACCGGCCAACTGCCGATGACCACGCCATAGGCACACCACAGGGCGACGCCCAGGGTGAACAGGGTATACATGAGCAGAGAGATGCCGCTCATGTCGCGTGTACGCCAGGAGCGCCAGGCCTGTGGCGCGAAGGCGGCCGTGGTGAGGATGGCGGCGGGATAGCCGATGAGGTCGCCGAGTTCGGGGGACATGGACTCACACTCAGGGAGATGGGACAGACCGGTATTGTCCCCGATCGTTACCGTGAAAGTCGCGAGCGCGACTCACGACGCTCCCCTCCCCCACGGGGGGAGGGGCTGGGGGAGAGGGACCGTTCATGGCCGCCCCCGGCGTCTTTCATCGGCAGAGGCGGCCATTCGGCCATGAACGGTAAGCAAGGCGCGATCCGATCTCGACCTCATGTCCGTGTGTCGGTCGCCTGCGGACTGCCGATCAGCCGCCTCAGCTCCTCGCCTTCGATGGTCTCCTTCTCCAGCAGCAGGCGGGCAAGGGTGTCGAGAACCGTGCGTCTCGCCTCCAGGATCTCGCGCGCCCGGCCGCGTGCCTGGCCGAGCAGTGCGCGCACCTCCTGATCGATCTCCCGCACGGTCTCTTCTGCGGCCTCGTGGCGTGGGAAGGGCAGGGCATCCTCCAGGAACTGGGGGCGCTTGCCCGCACCATAGGTCATGGGGCCCAACCTCTCGCTCATGCCATAGGCAGCCACCATGCTGCGGGCCATGTGGGTGGCGCGCTCCAAGTCGTCCTGCGCGCCGGTGGAGACTTCGTCGAACACCAGCTCTTCGGCCGCGCGACCGGCCAGCAGCACCGTGAGCCGCTCCAGCATCTCGGTGCGGGTCATCAGGTAACGGTCCTGGGTCGGCAGCTGCAGGGTGTAGCCCAGGGCGGCGATCCCGCGCGGGATGATGGAGATGCGGTGGACGCGGTCGGTGTGCGGCAGGGTCTCGGCCACCAGTGCATGGCCGGCCTCGTGGTAGGCGATCACCTCCTGCTCCTGGCGGCTCATCACCCGGCGTTTCTTCTCCAGACCGGCGACCACGCGGTTGATGGCCTCCTCGAAGTCGTCCATGTCCACCGACCGCTTGTCGCGGCGCGCGGCGAGCAGGGCGGCCTCGTTGACCACGTTGGCCAGGTCGGCGCCGACGAAGCCGGGGGTGCGTGCCGCCAGCAGGCGGATGTCCAGCCCCTCGGCCAGGACGATGCGCTTGCAATGCACGCGCAGGATCTCCTCCCGCCCGCGGATATCGGGCCGATCGACCAGGATGTGACGGTCGAAGCGGCCGGGCCGCAGCAGGGCGGGGTCAAGGATCTCAGGGCGGTTGGTGGCGGCCATCAGGATCACCCCCTTGCGGGTGTCGAAGCCGTCCATCTCCACCAGCAGCTGTTGCAGGGTGTGTTCGCGTTCCTCGTGGCCGCCAGCCACCGGCGTGACCGAGCGCACCTTGCCCAGGGCGTCCAGTTCGTCGATGAAGATGATGCAGGGGGCACGCTGTTGGGCCTGGGCGAACAGGTCGCGCACGCGGGCCGCCCCGACACCGACGAACATCTCCACGAACTCCGAGCCGCTCATGCTGAAGAAGGGCACGCGCGCCTCGCCCGCCACGGCGCGGGCCAGCAGGGTCTTGCCGGTGCCGGGCGGCCCCACCAGCAGCACCCCCTTGGGGATGTTGCCACCCAGGCGGCGGTATTTCTCCGGTTGGCGCAGGAAGTCGATCACCTCCTTCAACTCCTCCTTGGCCTCGTCCACGCCGGCCACGTCGTCGAAGGTCACGCCGGTGTCCCGGTCGACGTAAACGCGGGCCTTGCTCTGACCGATGGCGAGCAGCCCCTGCTGGGCGCCGCCCACACGGCGCAGGAACCAGCGCCATATCAGGATGAGGATGAGCAGAGGGATGACCCAGGACAGCACATAGGGCGCCCACTGGCTCTCCAGCTTGCCCCGGTAGGGGATATTGCGTGCCTCCAGTTCCTCGATCAGGTCCGGATCCTCCACCCGCACCGCCCGGATGACCTTGCTCGGCAGGCCCTGGACCGACTTCGAGCGGCCCTCCACCTCGGTCGGGCCGAGCGTCACCTCGCTCAGCTGCCCCGTTTGCACCATCTGCTTGAACTCGCTGTAGCTCACCTCTTCGACCAAGGGTTGACCGAGGTAGTGGGCGGCGAGCCACAGCGTGACCAGGAACAGCAGCACCAGCCAGAGCCACTGGGCGGTCAGCTCGAGCTGCGGCGGTCGACGGGGGACTCCGGGCATGCTGCGGTGTGTGTCGTTCACACGGCGTTCGGTTTGCTGTTGGTCTCAGCATAGACACCCGCGCGTCATTCGGGAGGCTCAGTCGTAGTGGATGGCGAGCCAGATCGTCGGCATCTCCGGGTGGGTCCACTCCACCCGATGCTTGCAATGGGCAGGGATATGGACGAAATCGCCCGCCCTCAGGGTGCGCGCAGCATGCTCGTCGGCGAAGCGCAAGCGGGCCTCGCCGGACAGCACTGCCACCCATTCGTGCCTGGGCTGGTCATACCAGAAGCCAGGGGGGCTCGCCTGGCCGGTGGAGACGATGCGCTCGATGCGCAGTCCGGGCTGGACGAGCAATGCGCTGATCTGCTCAGCGGCTGTGGGGCGTACCGGAAGGTCGTCGTAGAGGTTGTTGGGCATGCGGGGCCTTGCGTAAGAAGGGGGCAGTCAGGCCTTCAGGGTCATGTCGGTTGCGCACGGCTGTTCCGATGGAACTGTCCCTTTCTTGGGGAAGACGAGCGCAGCGAGTCTGGGGGCTGTTTCATCCCAGGGCAGCATGATCTACTGAATAGATTGATCATAGCGTAACAATCAATTTCACACGGTTATCGGGCGGGACTACGCTTATAGCGTGTCAGGGTACTGCAGGCGGCGCGCCGACGGGCCGGTTCAAGGCCGGTGGTCGGCGCCCCTGACGCCGTGCGAACCTGGACGCCCTTCGATGCAACCTGTTTAAGGAGACAACCATGCAAAACCAGGCCAAGTGCCCCTTCCATGCCGTGCATACCCAGGCGGCCGGCGACGGACCCGACAACGCCCGGTGGTGGCCACACCGCCTGAATCTGAACATCCTGCGCCAGGACTCACCCAAGTCGGACCCCATGGGGGCGGACTTCGACTATGCCAGGGAGTTCCGGAGTCTCGACCTGGCCGCCGTCAAGGAGGACCTCAGGAAGCTGATGACCGACTCGCAGGACTGGTGGCCGGCGGACTTCGGCCACTATGGGCCGTTGTTCATCCGCATGGCCTGGCACAGTGCCGGGACCTACCGCATCAGCGACGGTCGCGGCGGTGCCGGCACCGGTCAGCAGCGCTTCGCGCCGGTCAACAGCTGGCCCGACAACGCCAACCTGGACAAGGCCCGGCGCCTGCTGTGGCCGATCAAGCAGAAATATGGCCGCAGGATCTCCTGGGCCGACCTCATGATCCTGGCCGGCAATGTCGCGCTGGAATCGATGGGTTTCAAGACCTTCGGCTTCGGCGGCGGGCGCGTGGACGCCTGGGAGCCGGACGAGTCGGTCTATTGGGGTCCGGAAGGCAAGTGGCTGGAAGACAAGCGCTATTCCGGCGACCGCGAGCTGGAAAACCCGCTCGCAGCGGTTCAGATGGGCTTGATCTACGTCAACCCGGAGGGTCCGAACGGCAACCCAGACCCCGTCGCCGCGGCGCGCGACATCCGTGAGACCTTCCGTCGCATGGCCATGAACGATGAGGAGACGGTGGCCCTCATCGCCGGCGGGCACGCCTTCGGCAAGACCCACGGCGCCGGCCCGGCGAGCCACGTCGGGCCCGAGCCCGAGGCCGCCCCCATCGAGGCGCAGGGCCTGGGTTGGATCAGCAGCTATGGCACCGGCAAGGGGCCGGACACCATTACCGGCGGGCCCGAGGTGACTTGGACACAGACGCCCACGCAATGGAGCAACCATTACCTGGAGAACATCTTCAAGTACGAGTGGGAACTGACCAAGAGCCCGGCAGGGGCCTGGCAGTGGGTGGCCAAGGACGCGCCGGAAGTGATCCCGGACGCCTTCGACCCCATCAGGAAACACCGGCCCACCATGCTCACCACCGACCTCTCGCTGCGCTACGATCCGGCCTACGAGAAGATCTCGCGCCACTTCCTCGAGCATCCCGAGGCCCTGGCCGATGCCTTCGCCCGCGCCTGGTTCAAGCTCACCCATCGCGACATGGGGCCGAAGGCGCGCTATCTGGGCCCGGAGGTGCCGAAGGAGGATCTCATTTGGCAGGACCCGGTGCCTGCGGTCGATCATCCGCTGATCGACGCCCAGGACATCGCCGCGCTGAAGGCGAAGATCCTCGCCTCCGGCCTGACGGTGACCGAGCTGGTCTATACCGCCTGGTCGTCCGCGGCCACCTTCCGCGGCTCGGACAAGCGCGGCGGGGCCAACGGTGCGCGCATCCGGCTCGCCCCGCAGAAGGACTGGGAGGTGAACCAGCCGGCCCAACTGGCCAAGGTACTCGAGGTCCTGGGTAGCATCCAGCGCGAGGCCCATGCCATGCTGAGCGGCGGCAAGCGGGTGTCGCTCGCCGACCTGATCGTGCTCGGCGGTTGCGCCGGCGTCGAGCAGGCCGCGAAGGCGGCCGGGTTCGACCTCATTGTGCCCTTCACACCGGGTCGCACGGACGCCGCGCAGGACCAGACCGACGTCGAATCCTTCGCGGTGCTGGAGCCGGTTGCCGACGGCTTCCGCAACTACGTCAAGGGTGACCCGGGCAGCCCGGCCGAGGCCCTGCTGGTCGACAAGGCGCAGTTGCTCACACTCACCGTGCCGGAGATGACCGTCCTGGTCGGCGGCATGCGGGCGCTGGGCGCCAACTTCGGCGGCAGTCGGCACGGGGTGTTCACCGACCGTCCCGGGGTGCTGAGCAACGACTTCTTCGTCAACCTGCTCGACATGGGGACGCAGTGGACGGCGGTGGATGCCAGCCAGCAGCTGTTCGAAGGGCGCGACCGCAAGGGCGGTCAGGTCAAATGGACGGCGACCCGGGTGGATCTCGTCTTCGGCTCCAACTCCGAGCTGCGCGCCGTGGCCGAGGTCTACGGCTGCGCCGACGGCCGGGAGAAGTTCGTCCGCGACTTCGTCGCGGCCTGGAACAAGGTCATGAATCTCGACCGCTACGATCTGGCGTAAACTCGGCGGGGTGACGGCAGGGGCCAGCCCCGGCCGTGATCCGCCCAACGAGCAGGCCCGGACAGCGGGGGCGAGGCGCAGGCATCGCCCCCGCTGTCGCATGGGCCGCTGCCCGTGTCATGAGGTAAGGCGAGCATGGAACCTCTGCCGGCCACACCGCTCAAGGCCATAGCCCCCCCTGGATTGTCCATCAGGCCGACCTACAGCCCGTTGATTTATCGGGAGCCGAGGACCTCATTGACAACCCGGGTCCACGCCTGTTTCAGCCAAGGAGACACCCCATGTCCAGCGTACACGACTACAGTGCTCGCCGCATAGACGGTGGCGAACAGCGTCTTTCCGACTATGCCGGCCAGGTGCTGCTCATCGTCAATGTCGCCAGCCAGTGCGGCTTCACGCCCCAATACGCCGGTCTGGAGGCGCTCTGGCGCAAGTACCGTGATCGCGGTTTCGCCGTGCTGGGTTTTCCCTGCAATCAGTTCGGTGCACAGGAGCCGGGCAGCGAGGCGGAGATCGCCGACTTCTGCAGTACGCGTTATGACGTCACCTTCCCCCTGTTCGCCAAGATCGAGGTCAATGGCGATAAGGCCCATCCCCTTTACCAGCATCTCAAGGCTGCGGTGCCAGGCGTGCTGGGCACCGAGGCGATCAAGTGGAACTTCACCAAATTCCTGGTCGATCGCCAGGGGCGCGTCGTCGCACGGCATGCCCCGACCACTGCGCCGGCGGACCTGGAGCGGGAGATCGAGGCCCTGCTGTGAACCAGCGCGGCCTGCTGGCCCTCCTGCTGGCGACGCTGCTGCCGCTTCTGGCCACGGCCGACGCCCAGCGGATCCCTGGGAGCCTGTCGGACTTGAGGCTGATCTACTGCGCCGGTGGGAAGAGCGGTCCATTTTTGCCCGATTTCTCGTTGCATAGGCCCACTATGCGCCTCGAAATCGTGCAAAACTGTCCTCGCTCTCCCACCCGGCTCGCTACGATCGCTCAAGTCCGACAGGCTCCCAGCCGGGAACACGCCTTGCGTGTCGTCACCCTGGTGCAGGGGCTCAGCCACCCCTGGGGACTGGCCTTCCTGCCCGATGGCCGCCTGCTGGTGACCGAGCGACCGGGCCGCTTGCGCCTGATCGAGGGCGGCCGCCTGAGGCCCGATCCGGTGGGAGGGCTGCCCGAGATCCGCCAGCACGGCCAGGGCGGGCTGCTCGATGTGGCGCTGCATCCACGCTTCGCCGACAACGGCCTGGTCTATCTCAGCTATGCCGGTCGCGATCGCGATGGCGTCGGTACCGAGGTCCTGCGCGGCCGCCTCGCGGGCGACAGACTCACCGACGTGCGGGTCATCTTCCGCATGTGGCCCAAGCTCGACACCGGCTTCCACTTCGGCTCGCGCCTGGTGTTCGACCGCGAAGGTCTGCTCTACGTCACCCTGGGCGATCGCGGATACCCGGATCGGGCCCAGCGGCTGGATGACCACGTCGGCACGGTGGTGCGCATCACCGACGACGGCCGCGTGCCGGCGGACAATCCCTTCCTGTCTCGCGGCGGTGCCCGGCCTGAAATCTTTAGCTACGGCCATCGCAACATCCAGGGGGCGGCCCTGCACCCCGTCAGTGGCCGGGTGTGGGTGGTCGAGCACGGCCCCCAGGGCGGCGACGAGGTGAACGTGCTGCGGCCGGGTGTCAATTACGGCTGGCCGGTGATCACCTATGGGGTCGAGTACGGCAGCGGTGCGCCGATCGGCGAGGGTACGCAAAAGGCCGGCATGGCACAGCCCCTGTGGCACTGGGTGCCGACCTCCATCGCCCCCTCGGGGGCTGCCTTCTACAGGGGCGAGCGCTTCCCGCGCTGGCGGGGTGACCTGCTGGTGGGCGCGTTGCGCGAACGCATGCTGGTACGCCTGAAGCTGGACGGCGAGCGCGTGCTGGCGGAGGAGCGTCTGCTCACCGGCATCGGCCGCATCCGCGATGTGCGCGTGGGACCGGACGGCCTGATCTATCTCCTCACCGACGAGGCCGACGGCCGCCTGCTGCGGCTGGAGCCGGCCGATTGAGGCGGCATGCCGGAACCATGGCGGATCATCCATCGGACGGCGGACGGCCTTACGGGAACGATCTACAGGATGAGACCGCCCCCTCAAAGGCTGTGCTCGCCTCTCCCCCGCATGGTGTGGTCAGTTCATTCGCATCGGCCGTGCGGCACTGGGGATGGCTGCCGACCGAGGTGGCGGCGGCCCCCGCTAAGCGGCGTTGCCGGCGCAGGTGATGATATAGCCACCGGACTTCTCGTCGTGCTCCAACCCCAGCAGGCCGCGGTCGCGCGCCTCCTCCAGCAGCTGGCCGAAGGTGCGGAAGCCGTGGTAGCTCTCGTTGAACCCGGGCTTGCGCCGCTTGATGGCCTGCTTGACCATCGATCCCCACACCTTCTCGCTCTCGCCGCGCTCCTCCAGGAGGGCCTCGGCGGTGGCCAGGACCAGATCGATCGCCTCCTGTTTGCGGTCTTCCTCGGTCTTGGCGACGGTCTTGGGCGTCACCTTGCCGGCGGCCGACTTGGACCTGGCGCGCGGTTTGGCCTGCTTGGCCTCGGCGCGCACCAGGTCGTCGTAGTAGATGAATTCATCGCAGTTGGCGATGAGCAGATCGGAGGTGGACTTTTTCACCCCCACGCCGATCACCGTCTTGTCGTTCTCGCGCAGCTTGGACACCAGGGGCGAGAAGTCGGAGTCGCCGGAGATGACGACGAAGGTATCGACGTGCGACTTGGTGTAACAGAGGTCCAGCGCATCCACCACCATGCGGATGTCGGCCGAGTTCTTGCCGGACTGGCGCACGTGCGGGATCTCGATCAGCTCGAAGGCCGCTTCGTGCATGGCCGCCTTGAATTCCTTGTAGCGCTCCCAGTCGCAATAGGCCTTTTTCACCACGATGCTGCCCTTGAGCAGCAGGCGTTCGAGCACCTTGCGGATATCGAAGGCGGCGTAGCGGGCCTCCTTCACGCCCAGGGCAACATTTTCGAAGTCGCAGAACAGGGCCATGTTCCGGGTGTCGGTGCGGGCGGTCATGGGCGGGGTTTACTGGGGTTGGCGGGGGCGGGTGCAAACAACCGTCCGAGCAATCCCGCGGCACGTGTCAGGGCGGTGATGGCGTGGTCGGGGCCCACCGCGGCATGGTGCTCGGGCAGCGCGGCCCAGTCGCGCAACTCGCCGGCCTGCCGCCAAAGCACGGCATCCGCCTCGGAGACCGCCCGCCGTCCGATCAGCTGGCGCAGGTTGTGCTGGAAGGACAGCGGGCGGTCCTTGCCCTGCCGGTCACTGAAGGCGACCGGCAGGCCGAGCTGGGTGCAGCGCGCGCGCACCGCCGCCTCCAGCAGGCGATAGCAGTGTTCCACGCCCAGCGTCACCAGGGGCGCGAAAAAACTGCCGTAGATCATGCATCCGCGCGCAGCCTCGAACATGGCGGCGATCTCCGCCGGCACGCGCGGATCGAGACGGATGGCCAGGAAGGCATCGCGCCAGGCCTCGGCGTCGACCGGATCCGGTCCGCCATGGTGGTCGGCTTCGAGCCAGTTCGTCCGGCTGAGCCGCTTCGTGGTTGCCGTGTCCACCGCCCCCTCAGCGGCCGATGTAGTCGCGCTTGCCAAGCTCCACCCCGTTGTGGCGCAGGATGTCGTAGGCCGTGGTGACGTGGAAGTAGAAATTGGGCAGCACGCGGTTGAGCAGATAGTCCAGGCCGGTATAGGTCGAGGTCGTCTCGCCACGGGTGATCGCGATTTCGCGTGTCTCGGCCCCTTCGAACTGCTCGGGGCGCAGGCTCTCAAGGTAGGCGATGGTCTGGCGCACCCGCGCGCTGAGCTCGGCGAAGGACTGTTCGGTCTTCTCCAACTCGGGCGCCTCGACGCCGGCTAGCCGGGCGGCGCCGTTGCGCGCGTGGTCACAGGCCACCTGCACCTGGCGGGCGAAGTCGAACATGTCCGGGTAGAGGCGGAAGCGGAGGAGGGCGGCGGGGTCGATCTTGTGCGCCTCGCAATGGTTGGCGGCCTTGTCCAGGATGGCGTCTAGATTGTTGAGCATGCGGATGAACACCGGCACCGAGGCCTGGTACAGGGTCAGGTTCATGGTATGGGGACCTCCTTTGTCGCTTGATGCAAGGATCATATCCGATAGGGCGTGACGGGATCACCCGCCCGCCATGTAGGGCTGGTGCCGGGCGATTTCGGCCTGGTAGTCCAGCACAGCCCCGTCCTCGCGCGCGAGGTGACGCGCCAGCAACTCGCGCATATGGTCGTCCGCGACCCAGAATGCCGACCAGGTGGACACCGGCTCGAAGCCGCGGGTGAGCTTGTGCTCGCCACCCTCGCCCGGCTCGAAGCGCTGCAGTCCCTGGGCGATGGCGTATTCGATCCCCTGGTAGTAGCACAGCTCGAAATGCAGGCCGGGGCAGTGCACGGCCGTGCCCCAGTGCCAGTCGTGCGAGAAATCGCCGAAGGAGTGATGGCGCAGATACAGCGGCAGCATGGCCTGCAAGCAGCCGTCGCCGGCGCATAGGGCGAGGTGCATGGGCCACCGGGCGAGCTCGGGGCCTGCCGCACCCGTGGTCTCGGCCGCGGCGAGGAAGGCGCGGCCGACGAAGGGGGCGTCGGCGGTGTCCAGTTCCTGCCATTCGGCCTCGGACAGCGCCGCCGCCCCGGACAGTATCTCCGGCGTCATGGGGAGCGGCCCCAGACCAGGCAGCGGTTGTTGGCCGGCATGGCCCGGTCTTCCAGGAGATCGAGACCGATCTGGCGGGCCAGGGCGTCCACGGCTTCGAAGTCGCGGATGCCCTGATGCGAGCCCTGAGTCCTGAGCCAGGCATCGAACTGGGCGTTGCTCTGGCTGGCGGAGGCGAATGGTCTATCGGCTGGTTGCATACCGGCATGGACCGGGACGGCGGCGACATTATCCCCATGCGCGACGTCCATATGGGCAAACCATGGAGCGCTCAGGGTGAAACCGCCGTCCGCCGGCCGGGTCTAGGCCTCATCCGTGTCATCGTCCGGAGAGCCATCATGAACGAGACCGCCCGCGATTACCGCCCCGCCGCCTACCTCATCATCCTGCTCGGCATGGCCGCCGCAGCCGCCGCGGCCATGGTGCCCCAGTACGCCATCGGCTACAGGCTGGAGGTGGGCGTGCTGCTCGCCATGCTCACCCCCTACATCGTCTACGGGGCCCTGACCGAGCGCCTGCGCGGCCCGCTGCTGCTGCTGACGGGTCTCATCCTGCTGGTCGTGAGCCTTTGGCTCTTGGTCAGCCAGCGACCCGAGGTCGGCGACGGCTATGCTGGTAGCTTGATCTACTGGCTACCCCTGGCCGTGGCGGCCGTCGTCCTGCCCCTGGCCTACTGGTTACAGGGGCAAGTGCGCCGGTCCGCACGGCAAGGCCAAAGCGATGTGACTCATGCGCCGGGATAGAGACCGTTCCAGACTTCGCCCCGGCGCGGCTCGGCCATCATGCCGGCCACCGCCTCGCGCCAGGCCAGGTAATGGGCCGTGGCCTTGTGGGCGGCGGCGTCCTCGGCGCTGGCATAGGCCTCGTAGAGCAGGAAGCGGGTGGGGTCCTCCGGTGACTGCAGCACGTCGAAGCGGCGATTGCCCGCCTCGCGCACCGAGGCCTCGTGGTTGGCGCGGGTCGCCTCGATGAAGGCAGCCACCGCCTCGGCTTTGACGCGGACGTGAACGAGGGTGACATGCATGGCTTGTTCTCCCAATCAAGTCTAGGTTTACCGTGAAAGTCGCCAGCGCGACTCACGACGCTCCCCACCTCGGGGGAAGGGGGTGGGGGAGAAGGGTCGTTCATGTCCATACCCTGCGTCTATCATAGTCAGAGGCAACTATTCGGCCATGAACGGTTACGCGACGTTTCAGTGCGGGGACCGCCACGGTCAGCCCTACCGCAATTCGTCCAGCAAGGCCGCCAGGGCGGCCTGTTCGCGTTCAGGTGCGAACAGGGGGCGACGGGCGGCACAGGCCACCTGCAGCTCGGCAAGCAAGCTCGTCTCGGTCTCCGCGCGCAGCAGCAGTGCGCGCAGGGCCGCGGTGTCCGCCACGGGGAAGTAACCGGGATAATCTTCCCCGAGCAGGCCGACGGAGCCGGGGATGCGCGAGGCGATGACCGGGAGTCCGGCCATGACCGCCTCCGAGACGATGTTGGCGCCGCCTTCCATGCGCGAGGGCAACACCAGCAGGTGGGCATGCGCGAATACACGCCGCAGCCGCCCGTGCGACACCTCGCCATGCCAGTGATAGCGTGGATTGCACGCCATCTCCGCCTGCGCGGCCGCGGCCCATTCCCGGTCATAGGCGCTGCCGTAATGGTCCACGCGGATACGGCTCGTGTCCGGCAGGTCCCGCACCGCCCAGGCCGGACGCAGGGGGTCCTTCTCCGCGCGCAGGTGGCCGGCGACACAGATGCGCAGGCCGCGTCTGTATGGCCTACGCGCGAGGCCAGCCGCAGCCGACTGGTAGATGACGCGCAGCTTGGCACGGTATTCCGGCGGCAGTGCGTCGCCGATGGCGGCGTGCAGGCCGACCAGGCGGTGGGCCAGGGCAAGGGAGCGCCGGGTGGTGACCGGGTCCTCCGCCTGGAAGCGGTAGGCATCCGTACCGGTGATGACCACGACCAGGGGGGCCATCGGATGCGCCTTGGCGAATCGGGCGATCGATGCCGCGCTTCGCCAGGCGTGCAGGGCGACCATCACGTCGGCTGCTTCCCCCGCATAGGCGGTGGCGATCTCCACGCGATGGCCCAGCGCGCGCAGCATGCGGGCCCAGCGCACGGCCGTGGTGCGGTTGCCGGCGCGGGAGCCGGCCGGGGCGGGGGTGATCAGGCGGATACGCACGAAGGACGACGCGGGCAGGCCACTTGCGGGACGATTGTCCACGCACGACGACCGGCCCGGCAACGGGGTATGCTGCGTCGAATGCCCACGACCGACTACCTCATCGCCCAGTTGCGTGACGCACGGCGGCGCACGCTCACGCTCGTCAGGGGGTTGGACGACACCCAGCTCATGGGGCCACGCCTGCTTATCGTCAACCCCCTGCGCTGGGAGATCGGTCATGTCGCCTATTTCCATGAATACTGGGTGTTGCGCCGGCATCTCGGCCAGCCGCCAGGGCGTGCCGACGTCGATGCCCTATACGATTCCACCGCCATCGCGCACGCTGCGCGCTGGGACCTTCCCCTGCCGTCGATGTCAGAGACCCTGGCCTACATGGACTCGGTGCTGCAACGCGAGATCGACTGCCTGCGCTGTGGACCGGACGACCCGCGCCGGGACTATCTGGCCCAGTATGCGATCTTCCATGAGGACATGCACACCGAGGCCTATACCTACACGCGCCAGACCCTGGGCTATCCGGCGCCGGCTATCGGCGTCGCGCCCGACCCGGACTGGGCGGCGGGCGGGTTTGGGGGCGATGCCATCGTACCGGGCGGCCGTTTCCAACTAGGTGCCGATCCGGAGCAGGGCTTCTGCTTCGACAACGAGAAATGGGCCCACCCGGTCGAGGTGGCGCCGTTTCGCATCGCCCGTGCGGCGGTGAGCAACGCCGAATATGCGGCCTTCGTCGACGACGGCGGCTACCGGCGTCGCGAGCTGTGGGATGCCGAGGGCTGGGGCTGGCGCGAGGCCGCCGGTCTGGAGCAGCCGCTGTACTGGCGGCAGGGCGCCAACGGCTGGGAGCAGCGGCGATTCGATCGCTGGTTGCCCCTGCCGCCGCATGTCGCGGTGATCCACGTCAGCTGGTACGAGGCGCGCGCCTACTGCCGCTGGGCCGGTCGACGTCTGCCGTCCGAGCTGGAGTGGGAGGTGGCCGCGGCGGGCGAACCGCTTCCCGACGGCAGCGGGCTCGCCCCGGTCAAGCGCCGCTATCCCTGGGGGGACGCGCCGCCGACACCGGATCATGCCAACTTGGACGGTGGCGCGCTGGGACCGATCGACGTCGGCGCCCTGCCGGCCGGTGACAGCGCCTTTGGCTGCCGGCAGATGCTGGGCAACGTCTGGGAGTGGACCGATAGCGTGTTCCAGCCCTATCCCGGCTTTACCCCGGACATGTACGCCGACTACTCGCAGCCGCTGTTCGGCAAGACACGCGTGCTGCGCGGCGGCGCCTGGGCGACGCGGGGACGCCTGATCCGCAACACCTGGCGCAATTACTATGGGCCGGAGCGCAACGACGTGTTCGCCGGTTTTCGCACCTGTGCCCCGTGAACCTACAGCGTTGAACCTAAAAACCGCAGTTGAACACGACCGAAGGGCGGACCAAACGGGTGTCTGGCGCGAAGCGACGACGCCGCAGGGTGGCTCCCTGCAAGGAGGAGCGACAAAGCCAGGCACCCGTTTGGGCCGTCAAGCGGGCGTGTAGAGATCTCACCCAATCGGTGAAGTCGAGCGAAGGCTGAAAACTCAATGTAACCAACATGCTACGAGGTCATCCAAGCGGTCAACTGCGGTTTTTAGGATGATCAGGTCAGAGCATCTCCGGCGTCATCACCGCCTTGAGCACCGTTTGCGGGCTGTTGCCGCGCACGCGGTTGGATAGCCAGACGATGCCGCCTTTCTTGATGCTCAGTTCCGCCTCCTGGCCGAACAGCAGCAGACCGCAGGCCAACCCCAGACTGGGCTGATGCCCGATGAGCAGGGCCGGCTGGCCTGCGTCCGGCCAGCCTGCGGCGGCCAACAGGGCGGTGGCGTCCGCGCCGGGCGAGATCTTGTCCGTCACCTTGTACTCCAGCCCCAGGGCGTCGGCCGTCTGTACGGCCCGCACGGCGGGACTCACCAGGATGCGGCAGTCCTCCGGCAGCCTGGGCTTGAGCCAGGCCGCCATGCGTTGAGCCTGTTTGACTCCCTTCGCGGTGAGGGCACGGCCCATGTCCGGGACCCCATCCTGGGCATCCGCGTGTCGCCAGAGGATCAATTCCATGGCTCCCCTCTCCCCCATCCTCAACGGTTGTCCCCGTCCAGCAGGCCGCCGAAGCCGCCCAGCACGGAGCCCTCCCCCACCTGCTTGCCGCCCGCAGCAGGCGCGGCGGCGATGATGCGGTTGGCCAGGCGCGACAGCGGCAGGGTCTGCAGCCAGACCCGGCCGGGGCCGGTCAATCGCGCGAAGAACAGGCCCTCACCGCCGAACAGGGCGCTCCTGAGCTTGCCCACATATTGCACGTCGAAATCCACCGAGGGCTGCAGGGCCGCCACACAGCCGGTGTCGACGCGCAGGGTCTCGCCCGGCGCCAGGGTCTTTTCGGCGATGGTGCCGCCGGCATGGAAGAAGACCATGCCGTCACCCTCCAGGCGCTGCATGATGAAGCCTTCGCCACCGAAGAAGCCCGCCCCCAGGCGCTGTTGGAAGGCGATGCCCAGGCTCACGCCCTTGGCGGCGCAGAGAAAGGCGTCCTTCTGGCAGATGAGCGTGCCGCCGATCTGGGATAGGTCCACCGGGACGATCTTGCCCGGATAGGGGGCGGCGAAGGCCACGCGACGCTTGCCTCCGGCCTGATTGAGATAGACCGTGGTGAACAGCGATTCGCCGGTGAGCAGGCGCTTGCCGGCCCCCACCAGCTTGCCCAGCAGACCGGACTGGGTAGCCGAGCCGTCACCGAAGACGGTGTCCATGTCGATGCCGTCTTGCATGTACATCATCATGCCGGCCTCACCGATGGCGGCCTCGCCCGGATCCAGCTCGATCTCCACGTACTGCATGTCATCGCCGAAGATGTCGTAGTCGATCACATCCATCGCCATTTGAATTCACTCCCGTTCAGTCCATGAGAAGTATCCTGCATTATCGTGTAAGGCGCGTAGCCGACTCACGATAAATCCCTAATCCCTAGGGAAACGCTGAACAAATTGCTGCGCGGGCGAATCGCTGCGTTGCGCGGTGCTTGCTCCCTCGCCTATCTACTTGATATGTCTCGGTCGCTGCGCTCCGTGCGCCTTGCGCTTCATCCCGCTCGCTGCTTTCTTCAGCGTTTCCCTAGATCGGCAGAAAGACGAAGGCCGCCACGTTGTGCACGATGCGGTTGATGGTGCGATGGCTGCGCTCCTCCATGATCAGCGCCAGCAGGTCCTGCTGGGCGATGAGCTTGCCGAATTCACGCTCGAACGAGAGGTTCTGCACCTCGCCCTCCATGCTGTTGGTGAGCAGCATCTTCTGTCCATTGGCCAGACGCGCCGTGGACAGCTTCCACACCGCCACCTCGATGTTGCGCGCGCTGTTGTAGAGCTTCTGTGCATTGAGCGCGTCGGTGACATAGAACTCGGTCTTGTACTCATAGGCCGCCATGATCATGGCGGTGAGCGCCTCCATCAGGACATGCACCCGATCGCCGGCATAGCCCTCCTGAAAGGCCAACTGCAGCCTGTCCATCCAGCCCACGAAGGCCAGAGGCGACTGGGGCCCCTTGCCGACATGCCGGAATATGCGCTCGGCAGCCGCTTCCGGACTGTCGAGACCCGCCTTGCGATACTCCTGCGGGTTGCGCCGATAGAGCTTGAGGGTCAGCAGCTTGAGTCCGTTCAGCACCTCACGCTGGGTGAGTTCGCTGATCATGTCCACGTCGCTCTTGGCCAGATTGGACAGGGTGTAGCTGCGTTGCGACTGGCCACCGTCCCGACGTTGGATGTGGCCGCCCGAACAGCCTGCGAGCAGGATGAGCGACAGGAACAGGCAGAGGCAGGCGCGCATCATGTCCATGGGGGGCTCATGCCACCGAAGTGTCCGATGTATCGATCCACCGCTTCGGACCGGCGACCAAGGCGTCAGGCCGCCTTGATATAAAAATATTTCATGCATGTGGACTTGTACGCGAGTTTTCAGGACTGGGACATCCAAAAAGTTTATTAGAAAAAAAATAATATTGATTAGGGCTGATGTTGGCGGCGTGCTATCCTGCCCCGCCTATCTGGCTGTCCACCCAATCAATTCAGTGACATATAGCAAGGAGCCCTCTATGTCCCGTCTCGTCAAACCCCATGGTGGTGGTGAACTCAGGCCTCTGCTGCTGACCGGCGAGGCCCAAGCGGCCGAACTGGCGCGGGCCAAGGCCATGAAACAGGTCAAGATGTCCTCCCGTGAGAGCGGCGACCTCATCATGCTGGGCATCGGCGGTTTCACCCCCCTGGACGGTTTCATGACGAGGTCCGACTGGCAGGGCGTGTGCGATGGCTACAAGATGGCCAACGGCCTGTTCTGGCCCATCCCCATCACCCTCTCCACCGACGACGAGGATGTCAAGGAGGGCGACGAGGTGGCCCTGGTGAGCGGGGAGTCGGGCGAGATCATGGGCACCATGAAGATCACCGACAAGTACACCATAGACAAGGCGCACGAGTGCATGATGGTCTACAAGACCACCGACCTCGAACACCCCGGTGTGAAGATGGTCATGGCCCAGGGCAAGTACAACCTGGCCGGCCCGGTCAAGGTGCTGTCCGACGGCGGCTTCAAGGCCAAGTATGGCGAGCAGTTCCTGACCCCGGCCGAGACCCGCGCCAAGTTCGAGGCTATGGGCTGGAGCCGTGTCGCCGCCTTCCAGACCCGCAACCCGATGCACCGCTCGCACGAATATCTGGCCAAGATCGCCATCGAGACCATGGACGGCGTGCTGATCCACTCCCTGTTGGGGGCGCTGAAGCCGGGCGACATCCCCGCCGAGGTACGCACCGAGGCCATCAAGGTCCTGATCGACAACTACTTCGCCCCCAATACCGTGATCCAGGCCGGCTATCCGCTCGACATGCGCTACGCCGGCCCGCGCGAGGCCCTGCTGCACGCCCTGTTCCGCCAGAACTACGGCTGCTCGCACCTGATCGTCGGCCGCGACCATGCCGGCGTGGGCGACTACTACGGCCCGTTCGACGCGCAGAAGATCTTCGACGAGATCCCCAAGGGCTCGCTGGAGACCGTGAACATGAACATCGACTGGACCTTCTGGTGCAAGAAGTGCGGCGGCATGGCCAGCCAGCGCACCTGTCCGCACACCAAGGACGACCGTATCCTGCTCTCCGGCACCAAGGTGCGTGCGATGCTCTCCGAAGGCCAGGACCTGCCCGTCGAGTTCAGCCGACCGGAGGTGGCCGCGGTGCTGAAGAAGTACTACGCCAGCCTGGCCGAACACGAGAAGGTCAAGGTGGAGCTCAAGGGTCACTCGGCCGCCTGAAGATTCGCAATCCCCGGGCCCGCCGGAAGCGGAATCGCGATACGCCCCGGCCAAGGTTGGGCCCGGATTTCGAAGGACCGCGCCGAGAGCGCGGATTGTTAGCTAACAAGGAGAGAAGTTACATGCCTACCTACGTCCGTACCGACAAGTGCGACGGCTGCAAGGGTCAGGACAAGACCGCTTGCATGTACATCTGCCCGCACGACCTGATGAAGCTGGACAAGGACGGTTCCGAGACCGGCCATGCCATGAAGGCCTTCAACCAGGAACCCGAGCAGTGCTGGGAGTGCTACAGCTGCGTCAAGATCTGCCCGCAGCAGGCCATCGAGGCGCGCCACTACGCCGACATCGTCCCCCTGGGCGGTCAGGTGCAGCCCCTGCGCGGCTCCGACTCCATCATGTGGACCATCAAGTTCCGCAACGGCACGCTGAAGCGCTTCAAGTTCCCGATCCGCACCACCCCCGAGGGCTCCATCGATCCCTACGGCGGCAAGCCCGGCGTGAAGCTGGCCGACATTACCAAGCCCGGCTTCTTCACCACCGAGTATGCCAAGGGCTACCGTGCCGGCAAGCCGGAAGAACTGATCCGCAAGTAATCTGAGAAAGGGAAATACTATGGCTGGTGAATTTGGTAATCCCGAGGTCATCCAGGAAGAGGTCGACATCCTGATGATCGGCGGCGGCATGGCCAACTGCGGCGCCGCTTACGAAATCATGCGCTGGGCCGACGCCGCCAAGGCCGAAGCCGGCGTGGACCTGAAGATCAAGCTGGTCGACAAGGCCGCCCTGGACCGCTCCGGCGCCGTGGCCCAGGGCCTGTCCGCCATCAACACCTACATCGGCCCCGAGCAGGATCCGGCCGACTACGCCCGCATGGTCTCCAACGACCTGATGGGCATCACCCGCGACGACCTGGCCTATGATCTGGGCCGCCACGTCGACGACTCCGTGCACCTGTTCGAAGAGTGGGGCCTGCCCATTTGGAAGACCGACGAGAACGGTGAGCGTCATGACGGCGCCCAGGGCCTGCCCGCGCTGAAGGACGGCGGCAAGCCCGTGCGTTCCGGCAAGTGGCAGATCATGATCAACGGTGAGTCCTACAAGTGGATCGTGGCCGAGGCCGCCAAGAAGGCCTTGGGCATGGACCGCATCCAGGAGCGGATCTTCATCGTCAAGCTGGTCAACGACAAGAACGACAAGAACCGCATCGCCGGTGCTGTCGGTTTCTCCGTCCGCGAGCACAAGCTGTTCGTTTACAAGGCCAAGGCCATCCTGCTGGTGGCCGGCGGCTGCGTCAACATCTTCCGTCCCCGCTCCGTGGGTGAGGGCACCGGCCGCGCCTGGTACCCGGTGTGGAACGCCGGTTCCACCTACGCCATGGCCGCCGAAGCCGGCGCCGAGCTGACCATGATGGAAAACCGTTTCGTGCCCTGCCGCTTCAAGGACGGCTATGGCCCGGTCGGCGCCTGGTTCCTGCTGTTCAAGGCCAAGGCCACCAACGCCTATGGCGAGGACTACCTGTCCAAGAACAAGGCCATGCTGGACCAGTACCCCCCGTACGGCCAGGCCGCCGTGCCCGCCTCCTGCCTGCGCAACCACGTCATGCTGAAGGAGATGAAGGAAGGCCGCGGCCCGATCTGGATGGACACCGTCACCGCCCTGGGCAATCTGGCCAAGACCCTGTCCCCGCGTGAAGTGAAGCACCTCGAAGCCGAAGCCTGGGAAGACTTCCTCGACATGTGTGTCGGTCAGTGCGGCATCTGGGTGGGTGAGAACATCGAGCCGGAGAAGAAGAACTCCGAACTGATGCCCACCGAGCCCTACCTGCTGGGCAGCCACTCCGGCTGCTGCGGCATCTGGGTGTCCGGCCCCACCGACGTGGGCGCTCCCACCGCCGCCGATCCCGAGATCGACGGCGTGCCCGAGCACCTGCCGCGCGGCTGGAGCTGGGGTTATCGTGGCATGACCACCGTCAAGGGCCTGTTCACCGCCGGTGACGGCGTTGGCGCCTCCGGTCACAAGTTCTCTTCCGGTTCCCATACCGAGGGCCGCCTGGCCGCCAAGGCCATGGTCAAGTACTGCCTGGACAACAAGGATCTGAAGGTCGAGCTCGACACCTCCGTGGAAGATCTGGTCGAGGAGATCTACCGTCCGGTGCGTACCTATCTGGAGTTCAAGGACTACACGACCGCCATCGACGTCAACCCCAACTACATCACGCCCAAGATGCTGCAGTTCCGCCTGCAGAAGATCATGGACGAGTATGTCGCCGGCGTGGCCACCTACTACAACACCAACGACAAGATGCTGGAAGTCGCCGAGCAGAAGCTGGAAATGCTCAAGGAAGACGCCCTGAAGATGCGCGCCAAGGACCTGCACGAACTGCTGCGCGCCTGGGAAAACTACCACCGCATCCTGACGGCGGAAGCCCACATGAAGCACATCCAGTTCCGCGAAGAAAGCCGTTACCCCGGCTTCTACTACCGGATGGACAAGAACTTCGTGGACGAGCAGAACTGGAAGTGCTTCGTTAACTCCGTCTATGACAAGAGCTCGAAGAAGTGGACCTGCTTCAAGCGCAAGCACGTCGATCTGGTCGATAAGTCCAAGCTGTTCAAGCCGGCCGCCCACTAAGCTGGCGTCGATTCGGTAAAGTAGCACTGCAGGCCGGTTGCCGTGAGGCGGCCGGCCTGTTCCGTTTTGCGATTTCCGTTTTCCATTTCGATGCAGAGGTTTACATGTCCCAGCCCGAAGTGCGCATCCCCGGCAGTCCTGTCGTACCGGCCATGGTCGATGGCAGCCACACGATCCAGTTTTCCTGTCACAAGGGCATCGGTTGCTGGAATGCCTGCTGCGCCAACATCGACATTTCACTGACGCCCT
>OGCL01001435.1_pt1 | contig 20414 bp, 16 predicted proteins | sample 1570041 | NCBI WGS metagenome assembly OGCL01 (sample SAMN06266162, study PRJEB24511) | hot springs metagenome | isolation source: Hot spring water | place: South Africa: Limpopo | collected 2015-06-22
GGGGGCGGGAGCCAGGCAGCGCATCCCAACGCCATAACGCCCGTCGGCGCTCATACGTTCTGTCCGCCCCTGAACGGGCAACAGCACGGGGAGGGCGCCAGCGCAACGGTAGTGGCGATGACGACCATATCCACACGGCGGAGCGCTTCACACCGAGCTGCCGTCACTGAGGACAACCGACGAAGGGGGGCGAGGTGTACGGCCACTCATGACACGCGCTCAAAGAACGTGATCAGATTTCGATCGGGATCGAGCACACCGAATTCGCGGGCGCCCCAGGGCCGGGTGGCGAGCGGCGCATGGGGATGCAGGATACCGGCAGAAACAAGGGACGCGTAAAGCTCGTCAATAGCCTTAACCGCAACCCGGCAACTGGCCGTCCCGGCAAGGAATGTCTCCGCGCCGGAGACAACAGGCGGTGTACCAGTCCGAGAGCGCCAGGTCTGGTCGTTGGCCTCCCAGAGATGGATTTCCACCGCGTCGCGCCGCACGATGGCGAAGCCATCGGCGCAGTGGACAAGGGTGAACCCGAGCTGGTCGCAGTAGAACGGCAGGCTCCTGGTGAGGGACAGGACAGGCATGGCAGGAATTGCGCCCGTGAGATGCATGATATCGTCTCCTTGTGTTGCAACTGGATCAACGATCGCTGCGGGGCGACCGTCACCGCGGACGAAGTCCGGCTGCCCGGCGAGCATGCCCGGCAGCCCGGCGTGCACCACCGGGTGATCATCGGCGATCAGCACGCGCAGCGGTGATCGCATCTGCGCTCTCCCGGCCCCTCGTACGCCGACCCGTCGTTCGCCGTAGATGTAGACGGCCGGGCCGCGCCATACGGCACACTGATGGACAGCGTCGTGCCCTTCCCCGGTGTACTGTCGACAACCACGCTTGCCCCGAGGGCTGCGGCACGCGCGCGCAGGCCGGCGATCCCGACCCCGCCGCTCATCGGGTCCACCGCCACCGGCGCGTCGGAGGCGAAGCCACGGCCATCATCGTGCACATGGAGCACACAGCGGTCGGCGAAGTAGGTCAGGGTCAGTGTCGCCTTGCTGGCGGCGGCGTGCTTGCGGACGTTGGTGAGGCCCTCCTGAGCCGCCCCCAGCAACAGCAGGTCGTGGTCGGCGCCGAGCGGTTCCGGATGACCGCTGACAGCGAATGCGGCCGCCACTCCGCTCTCCGCTGCCCAGCGCGCGGCGACCTGCCGCAGCGCATCGAGGAGGGCGACGCCGTCCAGAGCGCGGGGCCGCAGAGCCCGCACCAACCGTTGGGCCTCGCCCAGGTTTTCACGGGCCGCGTTGCGAGCGTTGTTGAGATGGCGGCGGGCCTGGGGCGCCAGTTCCGGCTGCGTCTGCTCCAGCGCCTCGAGCTGCATCACAATGCTGGCGAAAGCCTGCGCCATCGCGTCGCGGATCTCGCCCGCCAGCCGCTCGCGCTCGGCCAGCGCGCCCGCCTGTCGCTCGGCCGTGACCAGGTCGGCCCGGGTCTGCTCCAGTTCAGCGATGACCTGGAGCCGCTCGCGGCTCTGGCGACTGATGCCGTCGAGCATCAACGCCAGAAGCGTGGCGGTCACGAAGACCAGAGCCAGGACGATCGCCCCCGTGAGCGAGAGTGGACCGAGGTGGCGAGACTGGTAGGCGACCAGCAGCGCGGTGAAGAGGCTCCCGACCGGCAGCAGCCAGCGCCACGGCAGCCGGTGGAAGAGCTGGGCGTAGAGCCCGAAGGCCACGAACAAGAACGCCGGGTGAAGCAGCAGCAGCGCGCCGAAGAGCGGCAGCATCCCCACGCAGTAGACCAGCATCACCCGCGGGCGGGCCTCGTCCGGCTCGTGGCGCACCAGGGTGACGATGTGCCACAGGGTGAGGGCGATCACGAGGGAGAGCATCAGCGTGGCCCGGGCGGGCGCGAGGTCGCGGAGGGCGACCCCGCTGGCCAGCACCAGGGTGCTCAGGCAAACGACGTGCCAGACGGCGAACCAGCGCCGCTCCAGCCGCCCGTCGCGATCCGGTTCAGGGCGGTGAGCCGCCCGAGATGCGTTCATCACCTCACCTCGCTGGAATCCTACGCTCGCTCGTGCGGCGCCAGGGTCCCGGCGAGCATCACGGCCCCGGCGATGATCGGAAAGACCGGCCAGACCACCGTCCAGTCCAGATTGAACAGGAAGATCAGTGCGACAGCGAGGGGAAAGCCCCCCGAGGCCAGTGTCGTCATTGCCGCCCGGTCCCAGAAGCCGACGGTCTCCGCCCGCTGCCACGCGCTCCAGGCCGAAGCGCCAACCGGGATCAGTATGGCGAGCGCCCACCAGTTGCCCGGCAGGGGCAACCAGCCGAGGGTGTGGAGCAGCAGGCCCACGCCGATCAGCAGGACGATCACGCCGGGTACAATTGCCGGTAGCGCGTGGTGGTCCGGTGCAGGCATCGAGTAGTCGTGCTCAGAGGTTGGATGTTTCATCGTGTCTCCGTTTCCGTCTCAAGGGTAGGTCGGGTAGCCCGCAGCTCATCGGGGGCAAGGCCCCGTTCGGCGAGGGCGGTGGTGACGCGGCCCAGCAAGCCCTCGTCGCCGCGATGTTACCATTGTTGATTGCTGATCCTGGATTGCAGATTGCCGCACTGGCGTTGCAACAGGCTCTGGCGGGAGGGCGCATGCGGCTTGTTCAATTCCAGTTGGTAGTATCGGTCGTCACCAGGGAGTATGCCAGTTGAGCAGCGCTTGCAAGATCGCCCGTCCGGTGATCTCCTGCTCCACCTGCCGCCGGAGACGGAGCTCAACTGAGTCGACGATGGTCTGAGAGGAGTTCTTCCCAGGATGTTTGTGTTCAGTGTACTGCCCCGGCCGTTGCGGGCACCCGCAGAAAGGCGGGTGTACCTGGTAGCCTACGGCTGGATACTGTTCCTGAGAATGCCAGTGACTCGAAGTGGATGCAATCTCGGAGCCTTCCCAGCAAACAGGAGTGCCTGTGACGATCCCAGCGCTGGTCGTGCGCGCGCTCGCGCTGGCTGAGGCACGCGGCTTTCGCCACTCCTCTTGCCTTGAGGCCGGACTCCTGCTGCACGCTCTGGCGTCAACCGTAACCGGCGGGCGCATCGGCGAGATTGGCACCGGCTGTGGCGTTGGCACTGCCTGGATGGTCAGCGCCCTCCAACCGAACGTCGGCTGCGTGACGATCGACTCTGATCCGCAACTCGTCGCCGCCGTGCGCGACGTGTTTGCTATCAGTCGGCGGTTCAGGTGCTGCACGGTGACTGGCGCGAGCTTGTGGCCCACGGGCCATTCCAGCTCCTCTTTGCAGACGGCGGCAACGCGAAAACGGCACACCCCGACCAGGTGCTTGGGCTCGTCGCCGTAGGCGGACTGCTCGTGCTCGACGATCTCACCCCTGAGGAGTACTGGCCTGAGGAATGGCGCGGGAAGCCCGACCCGCTCCGAAGGTACTGGCTCCACCACGAGCAGGTGTCGGCGATCGAGGTTCGGCTCGCAGAGCGCCAGGCCGCCATTCTCGGGACGCGGGTTCGGTGACCGTGAACATTCTTCAGTGCGGAAGGGGAGATATATGATCCTGAACGCTCCGCTTTCCATCGTGCCTTTTGCGCCAGAGCACCAGAACCATGTCAGGGCGCTGATCCTCGCCGGCTTAGCCGAGCGCTGGGGCGTCCTCGATCCCGCACGCAATGGCGATCTGGAAGACATCGCCTCCAGCTACCACGACGCAGACGTGCTGGTGGCACTGTTGGGCGACCGGGTAGTTGGCGTCGGGGCCTGTGTGCCGCGCTCCCCGGGGGTTGGCGAGATTGTCCGCATGTCGGTTGCCGGAGATCTGCGTCGGTACGGCATCGGAAGAGCGTTACTCCAGGCGCTCTGCACACGCGCCCGGGCAGCAGGGCTGACGCGGATCGTCCTGGAGACAACGGCGACCTGGGATGATGCGATCAGGTTCTACCAGCGCTACGGGTTTCGCATAACCCATGCGCACGACGGGGACGTGTATTTCGCCCTCGACTTGCCACAGACCTCTGATGCGGCGTCTCCTTGACGCCCCCGTTTCAAAGGGCTTCACCTGCTCTGGAAAGGGCTTCCTGATGCGGAAACACGCCTGAATGGGCCAACGAAAGAGGTCAACGAAAGAGGCCAACGAATGGGAAACGAAATGGGCCAACGAAATACGTCAACGAATGGGAAACGAAATATGTCAACGAATGAGGAATGAAATACGTCAACGAATGGGAAACGAAATACGTCAACGAATGGGAAACGAATAAACGAATAAGAAAGGCTTGCTTCAGGAATGTGCGCCAACCCGGCAGCCGCGCACGCGGGCGCCATGATCCGCGCATGCTGCGAACGCGACGGTCTCGTGATACCCGTTGAAACGTCCTCGTCGCGGCGCTGCTGCTGTCTCTTGTGGCAGAGCGACTACTTGCCGTGAGCGCCGGCAGGATTGGCTTTCGCTTCAGTCCAGGCGCAGGGTACGGTGAGCTGCCGCTCGCCGCGGTTCACGACGAGGTCGTTCAGCGCCGCCTCGAGCTGCTCGATGGTCGCGTGTTGCTGGCGCGGCTCGACGACGAGGCGCCGGACGCTGGCAGGGGCAATCGCAGCCGTTGTCGAAACGTGGCCCTGTTGGGTAACAACCAGCGCTCAGCGCAGAACGGTCAACCCCATTCCTGCCAGGGTGGAAGCTCGTTCTTTGCAGGGAGGCGCCTCTGGTCGCGCCGCCGTACACTTCTGTCGTTTGCCCTCCAACCTTCACCGCAATTTGTCGCGGGAAGGCTGATCGCCTATGATTGTTGTGTCGAGGTCAGCGGCCCCCGGGTAGCACCACTCACAGGCAGAGCCAGCTATGCCGCATGCACAAGCGGAAGTTCGTGAGCGCACCCTGATCCTGGCTCGCCCCGGCAGCGCCGAGGCTCATATCCCGCTGGACACGCCAGCCTGGTTTGTCTGGCTCGCCGACGAGCAGGTACGGAGCTTTCGCTACTGCCACCCCCTCGGCGTACTCACGGTTCGCAAGGAGCGTCGCGCCAGAGGCGCCTGGTACTGGAGCGCGTACCGCCGGGTTGACGGCCACCTGCGGAAGCAGTATCTCGGACGCTCCTCCGAACTGACCGCTGCGCGCCTGGAGGCCGCGGCGCTCGCTCTCCGGCAGATGGGCAACCTTCAACAGCGCCACGGTCAGGAGCCCGGGAATGGGCAGGCTTGCACGCTGATCCCGACCAAGCTCATGGTTCCGCTTCCCGGTGGTGCACTCGTGATGCGCCCACGCCTGCTCAGCCGCCTTGCTGCCCAGGGTGGCGGGCGTGTCACCACGCTCGTCGCCCCGGCCGGCAGCGGCAAGACAACACTCCTTGCCTCGTGGCTCTTGAGCACAGAGCATAGCACGCAGAACGTAGAACGACCGGGCCAGGATGACGCTACGCTCCGCTCTCCGCTCCCCGCTCTCCATTGTGGCTGGCTCTCGCTTGATCCGGCAGACAACGACCCGCTCCGCTTCTGGCGTTATGTGCTGGCGGCCCTCAAGCACGCGCTGCCTGCCCTTGAGGACGAACAGATCGCCCTGTCGCACACGGCGCCAGACGCTGTCGGCGATCGCGCGGTCGATGCGATCCTTCAGGCGACATCAGCCCGGGCAGAGCGGCAGTTCACCCTGGTCCTCGACGATTACCACGTGATCGCGTCTGAGCAGATCCATGGGGGCATGGCCCGCCTGCTTGGGCTGCTCCCCCTCCAACTCCATCTGGTGATCGCCAGCCGGACGGAGCCGCCGCTGCCCCTCCCGCGGCTGCGCGTTCGCGGCCTGCTCCTGGATCTGCGCGCCGCCGATCTTGCCTTCACGGTTGACGAGGCAGCGGCGCTGCTGCGCGAGACGGCGCCGGCATCGCCTGCCCTGGATGTGGCGGAGCTGACAGAGCGCACTGAAGGCTGGGCCGCCGGCTTGCGCCTTGCCTCACTCTCTCCACAAGGTGATCGTGTGTGGAGCAGGCAGGCGCCCGAGCGGCTCTTTGCCTACCTGATGGACGAGGTCTTTCACCAGCAGCCTGCACCCATTCAACGCTTCTTGCTGCTCACCGCCCTGCCCGAGCGACTCTGCGCGCCACTCTGCGCGAGGCTCCTCCAGGACGCCGCCGAGGTCGCCGACGCGGGAAGCGCGGAGGCGGCAGCCCACGAGCTGCTCACCGCACTTGAGCGACAGGGCCTCTTCCTGAGCGCCCTTGATGCGGAGCGGCGCTGGTTTCGCTACCATCACCTGTTTCGCGAGTTCCTACGCCGTGCCCTGGAGGCGACCGAGCCGGAACTTGTGCCGCACCTCCACCGCACCGCCGGCCGGTGGTTCGCCGAGCACGATCTGGTCGGCGAAGCGCTGCCGCTGCTGCTCGCCGCTGGCGACGTCGAGACAGCCGCCGACCTCGTCGAGGCACGGGTGGATATCGCCCTGTGGGAGTGGTACGACCAGGGGGCAGTACGGGACTGGCTTCACCTGTTGCCATCCGAGGTGATCCGCGCACGCTGGCGGCTTGCCTGCGCTGATCTGCTGGTTCGTCGCGCGGGAAGCCCATCACAGCTCGCAGCCGAGTTCGAGCCACGCATTGCCGCCCTGCTGGCCGATCTTCCTCCGGGGCCGCTCAGAGAAGCATGGCAACGCGAAGATCCTCCACCGCTGCCAGAAACGCCTGCTGATGGGGAGATTCGCCGCAGACTCGGCCTTGTCGCCTTTGCCCGGGTGCTGCTCGATCGACTGGCGCGCGGAAGCGGCTGGAACACCGGCTGGCTACGGCGAGCCGAGCAGTGGCTTCGCCCCGAGGACGGCATGCTGTATGTGTTGCTCCTGGACACGCTGCGCGCGCGAGCGCTGGCCCACCACGACTTCCCTGCAGTGGAGTGCTATGCAGGAGCGATGAGTCGGCTCCCGGGAGGACGGTACCTCGTCCTGCGAACAGCGGTCGCACTGGTCGGCGCTTCGGTCCACTATCGTCGCGGTGAAATGAGCGCCGCGCACCAGCAGTTCACGCGCTGCCGCAACTTGCTTCAGCAGCACCAGCTCCAGCATGGCATCCTGGGGGCGCGGGCCTTCGCGCTCATGGGCCGGTTAGCCTACGAGCGGAACGAGCTTGACCAGGCTCTGGCCGACCTTGAGGCCAGTCGCCGCGCGCGCTGGCAGTGGTGGGAGCCGGAGACACACCTGCCCGCAGCCCTGTATCTGGCGTTGACGATGGCAGCAAGCGGGCAAAGCCAGTCGCTGGCCGGGCCTCTGGATCAGGTCGAGTACCAGCAGGGGAACGTGCCCGCGGAGCACGAGCGCGGAGTGCGCGCGGTGCTTGAGCTGTGCCGCCTGCGGGTTGCGCTCGCCCGTGCCGATGCCGATACGACGGCGATTGCGCGGGATTGGCTGGCCGACCGGCCGATCGCCGAGCTGCGACAACCCTATGCCGCAACCCTCCCTGTGCTCCAGGAGTTGGCCGACCTGGTGCTGGCGCGCGCCCTGACCCGGGCCGGTCGTGCCGCGGAGGCGCGCCTTGTGCTCTCCCGGTTGGCCGAGGAGGCGCAGGCCCAGGGCCGGCTGCGTGCATTCTGGGAGACCCGGGTGCTGCTGGCGCTGGCCATGCTCGCCGATGGCGACGACTCCACAGCCGTGGCAACGCTCGCCGCCGTGCTGCCCGCCATCGTCCAGGCACAGCTCCCGCGGCTCCTGCTCGACGAGGGCGCCCCTGCGGCTATACTCCTGGCGCAGATCATCGCAGGTGAGACGCTTCCCCAGACTGCCCGTGACAGGGCCAGCGCCTGGCTCGCCGGCTTTCCGGCGACACAGCGCCCCGATCCGCCCTCCTACGCGGTACCAACTGCTCCTGTTGGTGGTGCACAGCCCGAACTGCTCAGCGAGCGCGAGCGGCAGATCCTCCAGCTGCTGGCCAATGGCGCCGACACCCGCGTGATCGCAGCGACTCTCTTCGTCGCCGAAAGCACGGTGAAGTGGCACATCCGCAATCTGTGCGCCAGGCTCCAGGTGCGAACCCGGCTCCAGGCGCTGGCACGCGCCCGCCAGCAGGGGCTTATTCAGTAGCAATCATCCGATCAGTGGATGCCCGAACCCGTCTCAGCGTTGAGGCGTGATGTGTGGCGTCGTTGTACAACAACAGTACGGCAGACAGAGCGCTGGCAACGCAACAGCCCTGTCGTTCGTCTGGAGAGTGTACTGCGGCCCGCGTCAGCAAAGCTCTCTGCCAGGCGGGTGTTCATCACGTGTCAGTCGACTCGGGGAGACGGCGCACGGCAATGTGATCGCCGCCCCGATGACGGCCTGCCCTCAGTTAAGCTCTTGATACTAATTACCGTTGATGATGCCGCATTGCCTGAAACGGTTTCAGGCGTTGTGCTGCCTGGCGTGGCAATCCGCAATCCAAAATCTAACAATGGTATGAGAGGAGCCCGGCGTGTCTTCCTCGACGCCTGTTCCCACCCCTGACATCGTGCAAACAACCAGACTCCTGGCTAGCAAGCTGAGCCCACCCCACTTCGGGAATGAGCTCATCGCGCGTCCCCGGCTACTGGATCAGCTCGCCTTTCCGCCCGGCGGCGGCCTGACCGTGATCGTCGCACCGGCAGGCAGCGGTAAGACCTCACTCATGAGCCAGTGGCTCTTAAACGTAGAGCGTAGAGCGCAGAGCGTAGAACAGCCAAACAGCGAGTACGCTGGTCCCGTTCTACGTTCCGCGTGGCTCTCGCTCGACGAGGACGACAATGACCCCCGGCGCTTCTGGCGCCACCTGTTTGCCGCCCTGGAGCCGGCGCTGCCGAAGCTCGCCGAGAGCTGGGCGCTGCTTCAGCGGCTTGAGGCCGCTGAGCTGGGCACGGCAGCAATCACTGCCCTGATCACGCAGCTCGCGGGCGCGAACCAGCCAATCTGCCTGATCCTGGATGACTACCATTGCATCCGTGACGGGAACGACGCGATCCATGGGGCCATGGCCAATCTGATCGCCCAGTGGCCGGCCCAACTCCACCTGATCATTGCCAGCCGGAGCGAGCCACCGCTCCCCCCGGTGACGGGCCACCGGCGCCTCGCAATGGCTGACCTGGCCTTCCGCGCCGATGAGGCCGCCGCGCTGGTCGCGCAGGCGCTCGGCGTGGCGGCGCCATCGGCGACCCTGAACGCGATCGTGACGAAGACCGAAGGCTGGGCTGCAGGTGTCCGACTCGCAGCGCTCGTGCTCGCCGAGGGCCAGGATCTGGCCGGTATCGCCGCGGGCTTCGGCGGGAGTCACCAGTACGTCTTCGACTATCTGATGGAGGAGATCTTCAGCACCCTGCCGCCAGCGGTGCAGGCTTTGCTCCTGGTGACTTCATTGCCCAATCGGGTCTGCGCCGCACTCTGTGTCGCGCTGCTGGCTGCCGATGCCCCGCTGGCCGACGGTCAACCGGTGCCGGATGCCGAGGCGGCGCAGCGCATGCTCGAGCGTCTTGCGCGGCAAGGACTGTTTCTTCTGCCGCTGGACACCGCGCAGGGCTGGTTTCGCTACCATCAGCTGTTCCGCGAGTTCTTGCGCCACCGGCTCGCGCAGACCGGGCCGCAGCGTGTGCGCATCCTGTGGCGCGCGGCGGGGCACTGGTTCGCCCAGCAGGATCTGATTGACGAAGCGGTGGCAGCACTGGTCGCCGGGGACGCCGCCGCCGGGGCTGCCGATCTGGTCGAGCGCAGGGTCGGCCACTGGCTCTGGGAGCGCTACGAAGCCCCCGCGGTGCGCGGCTGGCTCGATCGGCTGCCGATGGACTCGATCCACACCCGCTGGCGCCTGATCGTCGCCGATCTGCTCACCTCGCTCCAGGGCGGCCCGGCGGCAATCGTGGCCTATGCGGCGCCACGGATCGAGGCGCTGCTGCAGCTCGTTCCACCAGACCCCTGGCGCGCGGCCTGGCTGGGTGGCGCGCCACCGCCGCCTGAGCAGACAGCGATTGACCGCGAGCATCGGGCGCTCCTCGCCCAGCTCACCTTCGTCTTGCTGAACAACGACCGCCTGGTGAACGGAGGTAAGGAGTTCGCTCGGCTAGCCCGGCTGGCCGAGCAATGGATTACCCCTGATGATGGGGCGCTCTACCTGACGTTGGTGGGGAGCTACGCGATTGTGGCCTGCTTTCAGGGCGATATGGCCGCCGCAGCCCGCTCGTACCGGGCGATGGGCGCACAGGCCAATACAGCCGGCAGCCCCCCGATTCTCCTCGCCGCACGCATTGGCGAGGGGACGGCGGCCTTCTGGGCAGGGCAGATCGAGGCGGCGAGACAGCACTTTGTCCAGGCGCTGAGCGACGGGCGTCGCCACCAGCTCCAGCGCACCACGATTGGCGCGATGGCTCTGGCGCGCCTGGGACGCCTGGAGTACGAGCGCGATCAACGCGAGGCCGCCCAACGCGCGCTCGAGGCGAGCCTGGACATCCCCTGGCAGTGGTGGGAGCCCGAGAGCCGTGTCCCGGCTGCCTTTGCCCTGGCCCTGACACGAGCAGCAGACGGCGCGTATGATGCGGCCCACCAGGCTCTGGATCAGATCGAGCATCTGGCGGAACTGGGGCAGGATCAGGCCCTGCTGTCGGTGCTGGGAGCGCTGCGGGCGCAGCTCTGGCTGCGCTGTGGCGCGCCGGAGCGAGCCTGTCACTGGCTCGCCGGGGCCACGCCGGAGGCGATCCGCGCCCGCTACGCCGGCCTCTTCCTCGCCCTGCGCGAGCCGGCCGACCTCGCCCTCGCCCGCGTGCTACTCGCCGCCGGGCGAGCGACCGCGGCCCGCGACCTGCTTGATGAGGTCCTGGGCCACGCCAGGGCCCAGGGGCGTGAGCGTAGCCGCTGGGAGGCGGGGATGCTGCTGGCCCTGGCCCATAGCGCCCTGGGCGCGTTCGGCGAGGCGCTCGATCTCCTCGACAGCCTGCTGCCAGAGCTGCTGTGCGCCGGGCTGGTGCGGCTTGTGCTTGACGAGGGCGAGCCGGCACGGGCGCTCCTCGTGCGCCGCGCTGCCCGGGGGCGTCCCGGCGACCAGGGGCGGGCGGCCGCCGAGCAATTCCTACAGCGGTTCAATTCTCCCGGGCGCGGGCAAGAGGGATTGCCGGACGATCACTTGCCACCGCTGGTCGAGCCGCTGAGCGACCGCGAGCTTGATGTGCTGCGGTTGCTGGACATAGGCGCCACCACGCGCCAGATCGCCGAGCAGCTTCAGCTTGCCGAGAGTACGGTCAAATGGCATGTGCGCAATCTGTGCGGGAAGCTCCAGGTTCGTACCCGCCTCCAGGTCGTCGCCCGCGCCCGGGCCATCGGCCTGCTCACCTGAGTCGAGATGCTCAGGGGCACTGCGTCAGGTAGAACTGCCCGTCGTCCCGGCTCCGCTCGACGCGTGCCCGGATGGTGGGGAAGCCGAAGACAGGCAGGCCGCCCTGCTCCTCCCAGAAGCTCAGGAAGCGACCGCTGATACAGCGGCCGGTCTCGGGGAAGCAGCGCTCCGCCGCGGCCGCCGCGGGCGGGGCCGGTGCGAGGCTGAGGGCAAACAGGCCCAGGGCCAGCAGGTATGCAGGTGCAAGGCGAGACGTGAGTCGCATCGGGAGCCTCCGTTCCGGTTGGGTAACAGCGCCGCATATGGCGCTTGAGTTAAGAAGGCGTAAGCATAGGCCGTCGGCGCATCGACTGGCGCGACGATTCAGAAAAGAGTTGCTCGATGGCGTACGCGCCGCAAGCGTCGGTCCGCAGATCGATATCGTGGACACTCACCGGCAATCCCTGAAGGGCAAAGCTACAGCTCCCGGTGAGGGCCCAGACGACCGGCGCAGGGGGGAGGCGCGCCAGGAGCACGCTGAGCGCCTCGTGATGGGGTTGGGAAAGCGATGCCATGATGGCCTTGCAGAGCGAGAAGGTGCAGCCTGACCCGAAATGGTCGCCGGCGGACTCCATCTTGTGCCAGTGAAGTGTACGCCTGTCAGCCCCTGGAGGAAGCACATCCGCCAGACGCGTAACCATCTGTGTGCCGGCCACCCCGCACTTCTGAGGGGTACAGGGCTGCGCGCAGCAGCTATGCTGGCAGAGGTCGCAGCGCGCAGCGATGGAACGGTCGAACACAGCACAATCACGATGCAGAACGAGTCATGAGCCCGCGTACCTCCCCTGGCGACACCGTGAATGTCGGCCTGGACGCCGTGACAAGTGTCTGGTTCCGCCCGGCCAGGTTGCATCCGTCATTGTTCCGCGGCTGACCGACCCAATATGCGCTGACCGCCTCGTTCGAGCGACTCGACTCGCAGTCCTTATCCTCGGCCTCGCCGCCTATGCCGTGCCGCTGGCGATCTACGCCGGCTTCAGCGCGAAGATCGTCATGGGCAAGCCGCTGTACAGCATGCTGCTCTGCGGACTGCTGCTGCCTCCCGGTATCGTCCTGGTGACTCTTGGCGCCGGACTTGTGCTGGCGCGGCGCCTCAATCCCGGGGGAGGCCGCCACCCTGAGCGATAGAGACCCCCCGCGCGCTGGCTTCGCGGCGCTCTTGCTGCACCGCTCTGCAATGGATCGAGCATAGTATCAACGAGCGTCAGGAGATCGCAATCATGCCTCCCGCGTCCAGAAATTCCCTTGCCGATGTGCGCTTTCCGGCATTTCACTGGAGATGGCCGCTCCTCGGCGCATTTGTCGGGGCCATCTGGGCGCAGCGCTCGCAACCGATGCACCTTCCCGGGATTGTGGCTGATGCCCCGGGTGGAGTCGGGCTCAGCTTTTCGATGATCGGCCTCACTGCCCTGATCGGCGTGAGTCTGCTCATCCTTGCGAGCGGCCTGTACGGGTTGGTCCGTTTAGCGCCGTCGTTCATACGCGGGGAGAACGCTCCAAAGCCGCGCATCGCTCAGCGCGGCGAGGTCCAAGATCAGTACCGGCGAGCCTATGCGATCCCGCCGCGGATCGCTGCCGTCCAGATCCTCGGGGTGATGCTGGTTCTGCTTGCCCTGACCGGCGGCGCGGCGGCGTACTTCTTCTGGGACCTGCTCGACCGCTACGGCTGGCTGTTTGTCGGTGTCGTCGGTCTCGGGATGAGTGTCGGCGCGCTGTTGGGGCTGCTGATGCCTCGAATCGCGTTGAACAATGCCGCGTGGAACTGGGGGGTGCGAACTGGCGCAATCATCGGCCTGTGCCTGGTCGCGCTGCTACCCCTACCAGCGCCCGGCAGCCGTGGCGCACTGATGAGCGCAGTCCTGATCAGCCTGAGCGCGCTGACGATTGTTAGCTGCTGCGCCGGGCTGATCGCAGTGGGCCTTGCGACGCTGCGCGAGCAGGCCCAGGGCCGCCCGTAAACCTCAGGCGCAGACCTACGCCGGATCTTCCCAGCCCTGCGCGTTGCGCATCCTGATCAGCGAGAAGTCGAGTGTCGTCGCGATCACCGCCCGGCCGAGCGGCACAAGCGACTGGCAGATCCGCAGCTCGACCCCGCCTTCCGCCAGGGTCGCTAGCAGGTCGCCGACGGGCTCGACCGACAGTGGACGCACCATCTGCCTGCTGACGTACATGCCATTATCGTCGAGGCTCTGGAAGTCACGCGCGTCAAGACAGTAGCGGTACAGCCGGCAGGCGCGCACGCGCTCAAGCCAGGCCACCTCAATGGCGATCACCATGCGGCCCGCAACGCCAGCCCACCAGCGCTCATGGTCGGCGGCGCTGGTGCGGCCCTCGTCGGGCCAGAAGCAGACCCGGGGACAGTCGCGGGGCAGCCAGTAGAGCGGCTGGTGCCACGCATCAATCGCCCAGACAAAGGGCTCGCCAAGGCGGCTCGGGCGCGCTGCGAACGCCGTGATCCCAGGCTCCTCACTATAGTGGTAGACATGGATCATCTGTTTCCTCGGAGTCGCAGCAAGAACATGGCGATGGGCAGGCGGCGCATCAGCTATCCTCCGGCGCGACATACAGCGTCCGCACCACAGCGAAGAGGAGTTGGTCAAGCACCTGGCCCTCTTTAACGACGCTACAACGCAGGCGGCCCTCATAGACGTAGCCAGCGCGCTCAAGGGCACGGATCGAGGCGAGGTTGCTCGCGAAGGGCTCGGCGTAGATACGCAGCAGATCGGTCTGAGCGAAGAGGTAGCTCGTCAAGGCAATGATCGCCATGCGCATATACCCCCGGCCCCAGAACGGCTCAGCCAGCCAGTAGCCGAGCTCTGCCGTGCGGTGGTGCACATCGTCGCCGCGCGTGATCCCGATCCCGCCGATCGCCTCGTGGGGCGAGGCGAGGGCCAGAAAGAGCGAGGAGGAGGGCCTGAGAGTCGCGTCGATAAAGGCGCAGGCCCGCTCCAGGGTGAAGGGGCGGGGGAAGCTGTCACGCATCTGCCGCCAGATCTTCGGGTTGTCGGCATAGGCCGCCAGCGCCTCCGCGTCTTCGGGGCGCCACGGCCTGATGCTGCCGAATGAGGTTGTGATCATAGTTGCCGTGGTCGAAGAGTGTGCGGAAGGTAAGCGTATTCATACAAGATTGTTCCGGACGAGATTTGCCCACCCGTCGCAGCACGGGCTCAGCGGCGGGTAGTGGCGCCTCTGCCTTGCAGGATAGGTCGTTCTGGGCGTGGGCGCCCCCATCATTCGCAGTGCAATCGATAGCAGCGACGCAGCGCCCACCAGCGCGTTGGGTAACTGCTGTTATCCGCAAGCGCCAACCTCTCGATCACGTCTTTTGGTGGGCGATGCCGTTAAGGTCTGGACGTACAGTGGCGAAAACCGGAGGCTTACCCGGAGCGCAGGGCCTGGCGCGGTCGGCCTCGGCCCGGCGAGACCGTTTGCTGAGGTGAAAATAGCCCCCCGCGGGAGGGTTTGGGAGGGCGAAGCCCTCCTAAGAACACGTATTTTCATTCTGGCGTTGTGCGGCGCAGCCGCATGGATGTCTAACGTGAAAATACGGGGAAACCGGGTTTCCCCAACCCCCCTGAGGGGAGGGTTTGGGAGGGCGCAGCCCTCCCAGGAACACGTATTTTCATTCTGGCGTTGTGCGGCGCAGCCGCATGGACGACTGAAGGGAGAGCGAGATGGTGACACAAACGCTCCACGTTGTCTTCGGCGCCGGCCCCCTCGGCCTGGCCACGGCCCGGGCGCTCTGCCGGCGCGGCCATCGCGTGCGCATCGTCCGCCGTAGTGCGGCGACGGAAACGCCGCCCGGGTGCGAGGTCGCTCGCGCCGACCTGAACGACGCGAGCGCCGTTCGCGAGATTGCCCAGGGAGCCGCCGTGGTCTACCAGTGCGCCCAGCCGCCCTACCACCGCTGGACGACGCAGTTCGCGGCGCTCCAGGCGGCGATCATCCAGGGCGTCGCCGACACCGGGGCGAAGCTGATTGTCGCCGAGAACCTCTACATGTACGGCACCGTGCAGGGCCCGATCCGCGAGGACCTCCCCGCTCAGGCCCATACGCGGAAAGGCCGTGTGCGGGCGCGGCTTGCCGAGCAGGCGGCCAAGGCCCATCAGAGCGGGCTGTTGCGCACCGCCCCCGCCCGCGGTTCCGACTTTTTCGGCCCGGGCGTGCGTCACTCCACGCTGGGCGATGGCGTCTTTCCGCCCGCGCTCCAGGGCAAGCCGGCGCAGGTGATCGGGCGCCTGGATCGCCCCCACAGCTACACCTACATCGAGGACTTCGGCGAGGCGATGGCGATCCTGGGTGAGCGCGACGAGGCCCTGGGCCACCACTGGCCCGTGCCCACCGCACCCGCAGTAACTCAGCGTGAACTGATCGGGACGATCTACCACGAGCTCGGCGCGGAGCCGCAGCTGCGCGCCATGGGACGGCTGATGATGATGGCTGGCGCGCTCTTCATGACCCTATCGGCGATTCTTCCCGCGCTGCTGAACGCCCGGCTCCCGCGCCTGCTGCTCGACGAGGGTGCGCCGGCGGCCGTGCTCCTGGCCCACGTCGCCGCGAAATATCGACCTGGCCACCGTGTCACTGTTCCCCGCGGCGCAGCGGCCGCGTTCAGGCGCGGGGCAGTGGGCCGCCAGTGCATCCCAGACGGTGACATCGGACGCTGCGCCGCTGGAAGTGCTCAGCGACCGCGAGCAGGAGATACTCGCGCTCCTGGCGAGCGGCGCCGACACCGCTGTCGGTTCAGCTCATTCGTATACGACTCTCCACCGACGGGTACGAGTTGACCCGTGGATGCGAACAGTAACCTCTTGTACGATCCGCGCATCTAATCCGAAATCGTAGCTGTGGGCTCCAACACTGCCGCGCACCTCGCCCGCAGATGGCTGTCACGAGGAGGTGTCAGTATGGCGCGCGTCGTCATCGTCGGGGCCGGCTTTGCCGGTCACACCGCCGCGCTCTACCTGCGAGCGCAGCTCGGCAAGCAGCACGAGATCACCGTCGTCAATCGCTACGACTACTTCGGCTTCGTCCCCTCCTGGGTCTGGGTCGGGATTGGCCACATGGCGCCCGAGCGGACCACCATTCCACTCAAGCCGGTCTACGACCGTAAGGGTATCGCCCTGGTCGTCGGTCGTGTGACGGAGGTCCATCCCGATGAGCGCTATGTCCTGGTGAGTCCGGCTAATCGGGGTGGGCCGCTCCGCCTGGATTACGATTACCTGCTGATAGCGACCGGGCCGAAGTTGAACTTCGCGGCTACCCCTGGCCTCGGCCCGGAGGCAGGCCAGACGGTCTCGATCTGCACGCTCGATCACGCCGTCGCCGCCCGGGACAGCTACCTGGCGCAGGTGCGCCGCCTTGAGCAGGGTGAGCGGCTGACCTTCGTGGTCGGCAGCGGCCACCCGGGGGCTACCTGTCAGGGCGCAGCCCTCGAGTACATCTCCAACATCCACAAGGACCTGGCCAGGCGCCGCCTGCGCCATCGCGCCGAGCTGATCTACCTCTCGAACGAACCCGCCCTCGGCGACTTCGGCGTTGGCGGCCTGCACGCCCGCTACCAGGGGCGCCTCACCTCGAGCGAGGAGTTCATCACGGCGATCTACAAGGATTACGGCATCCGCGCCGAGGTCCAGAAAGGCGTGCGCGCGGTTGACGAGCGGCGGATCTACTGGGAGGACTATCAGGGGCGGGAGGGTGAGACGGCCTACGACTTCGCGATGCTCATCCCGCAGTTCACCGGCCAGCCGATCGCCTATCGTGGCGCCGACGGCAGCGATGTCTCAGCAAAGCTGGTGAACGCCGCCGGCCTGGTCAAAGTCGATGCAACCTATGGCCTCGACTACGCCACCCTGCGCGACCAGCCGGAGGCCTGGCCGGCGACCTACCAGAACCCGAGCTATCCGAACATCTTCGCCGCCGGGATCGCCTTTGCCCCGCCGGGACCGATCTCGGTGCCCCACGTCACCCCGACGGGTATGAACATCACCGCCGCGCCGCCGCGCACCGGCATGATCTCCGGGGTCATCGGGCGGGTCGCCGCGTTCAACATTGCCAACCTGGTCAACGGCGGCCAGCTAGCCCATCGCGAGCGGATGTCCGAGATGTTCGCCGCCTGCGTCGCCTCGATGGGCGACTCGCTCTGGGACGGCGAGGCGGCGACGATCATCATGTACCCGGTGGTGCCCGACCACCGGCGCTACCCGAACGGCACCGGGCGCGACCTGTTTGTTACCCACATGGAGCTGGGCACCAGCGGCGCCTGGATGAAGCGCCTGGTCCACGAGACCTTTATGTACAAGTTCAAAGCCCGCCCGGGCTGGCAGATCATCCCCGAGTAGGAGGCCGCGATGGAGATTACGAGCCGCGATCGTTTCTGGATGCGCTGCAGGCCCTACCAGTTCTGGCGCTTCATCGTGCTCAACCTGAAGATCCTGAAGGCGGTTGACCACAGCAAGCGGACGTAGCCCGACGATGCCAGGATACGCGCCTTCTCGGCCTCAAGCTCGGCGTCGGTGAGCACGCCCATATGCTTGAGCTCGGCCAGTTGCTGCAGCCTGGCGATGCGGTCGGCGCTGCTCGTGGCCGGTGCCGCCGGGGCCGGCAGGCCGCCCACCGCTGCACGGTCTGAGGCCTGCAGGACGGTCGCGATCGCCCGGGACGGGCGTGGGCTTTGGGGTTTCCAAAGGGGCGGCGTAGGGGCGCAGCGGCGCTGCGCCCCTACGCCGGGGGTGCCGGGGGCTCTCAGGGATAGAGTTTTTGACGGATGGCGTCCTGATGCGCTGCTGGCCCTCACCCCCCTTCCCCCCTCTCCCGCGCGCGGGAGAGGGGGGTATCTTGTTGGCGTTACGATGCGCCAGCTTCGCTGGCGCATCGTAACGCCAGATTCTCGCCCCCTCCCCTTCCAGGGGAGGGGGTAGGGGGGTGGGGTATCCGGGGTCGGGCGGCGCAGCCTCCAAAAAACTCTACACCTGAGAGGGTGCCGGGGGCCGGGCAGGCCCCCGCGCCCCGCAGGCAGTGGGTAAGGGCGGACAGAACATTCGAGCCAATACGGCTTGGAGCGCAGCGGGTCCGGGTGGCTGCACCGCCCAAAATCCTACACCTGAGAGGGGCCGCTCCCTCCGCCGCGTGATGCTCTTCGTATTGGTGTGCGCCTTATACCATTTCAGATTGCAGATTTTGGATTGCAGATTGCCGCAATGGCGTTGCAATGCGCGCTGGTGGGTGTGCGAATGCGGCCTGTTCAATTCCAATTGGTATTACTGGGCGTAGCCCCTGAGCAACTCGCTGAGCAAGCGCACGCCGACCCCGGTGGCGCCGGGTGTGTCGTAGGGCTTTGAGGGCTTCTCGGCGAAGGCCGTCCCGGCGATGTCGAGATGCACGAAGGGGTAGTCGCCCACGAAGTTGGCGAGGAAGGCCGCCGCGGTGATCGAGCCGGCCGGGCGCCCGCCGATGTTCTTCATGTCGGCGATCTCGCTCTTGATCATCTCGCGATACTCGTCCCACAGCGGCAACTGCCAGACCCGCTCGCCGCTTGTCTCGCCGGCGCGGCTGACCCGGTCGGCCAGTGCCTGGTTGGTGGCCATCATGCCGATCGCGTGGGCGCCCAGCGCGATCACGATCGCGCCGGTGAGCGTCGAAAGCTCGATGAGCGCGGCAGGCTTGTACTGCTGGGCGTAGTGCAGCCCATCGGCGAGCACGATGCGGCCCTCGGCGTCGGTGTTGAGCACCTCGACCGTCTTGCCGCTCAGCGTCGTGATCACGTCATCGGGGCGGAAGGCCGTGCTGCTGGGCATGTTCTCGGCCGCGGGCACGATCCCCACCACGTGCAGCGGCAGCTTCAGCTCAGCCACCACCTGCAGCGCGCCAAACACCGCCGCCGCGCCGCTCATGTCCGCTTTCATCGTCTTCATCGCGTCGGCCGGTTTGATCGACAGCCCGCCCGAATCGAAGGTGAGCCCCTTGCCGACCAGGCAGATCGTCGGTGTGCCCTCCCGGGCCGTGCCGTACTCCATCACGATGAAGCGCGGCTCGTTGGCCGAGCCCTGACCCACGGCCAGCACGCCGCCGAAGCCTCCTGCGATCAACTGTGACTTGTCCAGCACGGTGACCGAGAGGCCCAGCCGCTGGCCCAGGGCAATGGCAGCCTCGCCGAGCGCGGCGGGCGGCAGGTCATTGGGCGGGGTATTGACCAGGTCGCGGGCGTAGGCCACCCCGCGGGCGATCACCTGCCCGGTGGCGGCCCCGGCCTGCAGGGCTTCGACATCGGCTGTGGCGACGATGGTGGCGCCCTCGATGGTAAACTTCTGCTCCTCGCTCAGGTCGGTGCGGTAGCGCTGGAAGCGATAGGCGCCCAGCGCAAAGCCCTCGGCGAGGGCCTGGCCGATCCGCAGCGGGTCAAGCGCCAGCTCGCCGTTGAGGCCGAAGCTCAACCGGGCCACCTGCAACTCCTGGGCCTGGCGCGTCGCCGTCGCCGCCGCCTGGCGCAAACCGTCGGCACTGAGCTTCTCGGCCTTGCCCAGGCCCAGCAGCAATACGCGCTTCGGCCCTTCCGGGGCGCGCGGGTAGAGCAACCGTTGCTGGTGCGCCTTGCCAGCGAAGTCGGCGCTCTCGATCAGCCCGGCAAGCTCCGCGGGCAGTGGCGTATCCTCCAGGCAGGCGAGCACGGCCAGGTCGGACGGCTCGCCCAGGAGCGCGCCGCCTTTCACCACGATCTCCATCAGGATCCTCCCTGGTATGCATCAGTTCATTGCAGATCATTGTACCACCTGGAGTGGGACAAGCTCTGCGGTGAAAATAGCCCGCGCGCGGGAGGGTTTGGGATGGCTTCGCCCTCCCAAGAACAATAATATTTTCATTCTGGCGTGTGCGCCACGCGAATGGTGCCTGACGTTATGGGGAAACCGGGTTTCCCCATTCCCCTCCCTGGTGGGAGGGTTTGGGAGGGCTGTGCCCTCCTAAGAACAAATATTTTTCATTCTGGCGTTGTGCGGCGCAGCCGCAGGGGCGGCTGATGTGAACATACGGGGAAACCGGGTTTCCCCACCTGCGGTGAGCCTGTCGAACCGCACCCCTGCCTGT
>OGCL01001436.1_pt1 | contig 20395 bp, 16 predicted proteins | sample 1570041 | NCBI WGS metagenome assembly OGCL01 (sample SAMN06266162, study PRJEB24511) | hot springs metagenome | isolation source: Hot spring water | place: South Africa: Limpopo | collected 2015-06-22
CTCGAGTTCCTGCATCACTGCTTGTAAAGGGATGTCCGCAATTTTCAATACGACCATCAGGTGATAAAGGAGGTCCGCGCTCTCGTAGACGAGGTTCTCGCGGTCTTGCCTGACCGCAGCCATCACAGCCTCGATCGCCTCTTCGCCGAGTTTCTTGGCCGCCTTGTCCTGGCCGCCTGCCACGAGTTTCGCCGTCCAGGATTGGTCTGGATCCGCCTCGGCGCGGCTCGCCACAATGGCTTCGAGATCGGCAAGAGTGAAACTGCTCATCACGGGTCCTTCCGCGTCAGTCGAGACGCATGGCGATGCCGGCTGCGGCCATATGCGCCTTTGCCTCTGCAATCGAATAGGTGCCGAAGTGGAAGATCGAGGCGGCAAGAACCGCAGTGGCATGCCCATCGCGAATACCCGCGACCAGATCATCCAGATTGCCGACACCGCCGGAGGCAATGACGGGCACACGGACACTATCGGCAATCATACGGGTGAGGCCGATATCGTAACCGCTCTTCGTCCCGTCCCTGTCCATTGAGGTCACCAGAAGTTCGCCGGCCCCGCGTTCGACCATCTTGATCGCGAACTCAACCGCATCGATCCCGGTCGGCTGGCGTCCGCCATGGGTGAAGATCTCCCAGCGATCCGCTTCGCCCGAGCCAGAAACCTTCTTCGCATCGATCGACACGACGATGCACTGGTTGCCGAACTTGTCGGCGGCTTCTGCCACGAAATCGGGGTTCTTCACCGCTGCCGAATTGATCGACACCTTGTCGGCGCCGCAAAGCAGCAGCTTGCGGATATCGGCAACGGCGCGAACGCCACCACCGACCGTCAGCGGCATGAAGCAATGGTCGGCGGTCTGGGCCACCACGTCGAAGATCGTGTCGCGATTGTCTGAGGAAGCAGTGATATCGAGGAAGCAAAGCTCGTCGGCGCCGGCGGCGTCGTAAGCCTTGGCAGCCTCGACCGGGTCACCGGCATCGATGAGATCGACGAAGTTGACGCCCTTGACGACGCGGCCGTCCTTGACGTCGAGGCAGGGGATCACGCGGGCTTTCAGTGTCATGCTGTTGAGCGCCTTGTCTTGCTGACTATTTTCGCTTCATAGTCACAGGCATGCAGAATGGCGAGTATATTTTTTACGCCGACGAGAGCGGTGACCATTCACTGGTCTCTGTAGACGCTGCTTATCCTGTTTTTGTACTAACCATATGTGGCTTCAGAATAACCGAATACACTCAGCGAACCGTCCCCAGTTTTCAGAGATTCAAGTTCCGCTACTTCGGGCACGACATGACCGTCCTGCACGAGCACGAGATCCGCAAACAGACAGGGGAATTCAATTTCCTAACAGATCTGGCGATGCGTGAAAGATTTCATGCTGATCTCACTGGCCTCGTCGAGGCGGCCAATTTCAAAATCTTCTCCTGCATCATCGACAAACGGGTGTTTCGCGCAGATTTATTCCCAGACAATCCCTATCAGGTGGCCTTGTCGATCTGCCTCCAAATGATTTTCAGGTATCTACAGAAGAGCGGCCAGTCGGCTCGCGCCTATCATTTCGTTTTCGAGAAACGCGGAGACAAAGAGGATCGAGATCTCGAACTGGAGTTTCGGCGCATCGCAGATGGGCGAAATCCTATGCATGTTCCATTCACAGGGTTTAAGCTTCGATTTGCCGATAAAAGATCAAACTCCACGGGAATGCAGCTCGCCGATCTAACGGCTAGGCCAATAGGTCTTGCTTATCTGCGTCCCACTCAGCCGAACCGAGCTTTTGAGGTCATCCAACCAAAGCTGTGCAGGATCAAAATCCCTGTTAGTGCCCAAAGAGGAATTACGATTCCAGGGCCCAAAAAAGCGAAAGGCCCCGGATAAACCGAAGCCAAGCGCCGACCGGGAACCCCCAATCCATTTCCATCAATATAGAGAACAAGAATACGGAAATCAAGAATAATCTATTAGAATCAGATAATTGGCCAAGATTCCTGTAACTGATTCATTATCCTTGGCTTTTGATCAGCGCGAGAGCCTCTGCAGGGTCAATGCGCCCATCATAAAGCGCGCGGCCGGAAATCGCACCTTCGAGCTTCTTCGCATCCGGTTCCAGCATGCGCTTGATGTCTTCGATCGAAGCGAGGCCGCCCGATGCAATCACTGGTATCGAAACGGCAGCGGCCAGTTCCAGCGTGGAGGCCCAGTTGATACCGGTCAGAATCCCGTCACGGTCGATGTCGGTATAGATGATCGCCGCGACTCCAGCGCCTTCGAAGCGCTGGGCGAGTTCGATCACGCCGAGTTCGGAAGCTTCCGCCCAGCCCTCGACCGCCACCTTGCCGCCCTTGGCGTCGATACCGACGGCGACTTTGCCGGGGAAGCGCTTGCAGGCTTCGATGACCAGCGCCGGATCACGGACGGCAACCGTGCCGAGGATGACGCGCGATAGCCCACGCGACAGCCAGCTCTCGATATGGTCGAGGGTGCGGATGCCACCGCCCAGCTGCACCGGGTTCTTTGTCGCCTTCAGGATGGCATCGACGGCGGCGCCGTTGACGCTTTCACCGGCAAAGGCACCGTTGAGATCGACGACATGCAGCCATTTGAAGCCCTGGTCTTCGAAGGCGCGCGCCTGCGCGGCTGGATCGGCATTATAGACGGTCGCCTGGTCCATATCGCCCAGCTTGAGGCGAACGCACTGGCCGTCCTTGAGGTCGATGGCGGGAAAAAGGATCATGAGTGTATCCGTGCCCTTCAGGGCGTCCAGGTCAGGAAATTGGCGATGAGCTTCAGGCCGAGCGCCTGGCTCTTCTCGGGATGGAATTGTGCACCCACCATGTTGTCGCGCCCGACAAAGGCAGTCATTGCGCCACCGTAATCTGTCGTCGCGATCACATCCTCCGGCCTGCGCGCGGCAAGGTGATAGGAATGCACGAAATAGGCGTGCAGCCCGTCCGGGCCCGTCGGAATGCCGTCAAACAGGGGATGCGGCCGGTTGAGCGTCAGCGTATTCCAGCCGATCTGAGGGATCTTGAGGGACGGATCGGACGGCGTCATTTCGACGACATCACCTTCGATCCAGCCGAAGCCGTTGGTCACGGTCTTCTCCAGCCCACGCGATGACATCAGCTGCATGCCGACGCAGATACCGAAAAAGGGACGGCCCTTGATCTCGACGACCTCCGTGATCGCGTCATGCATGCCGGGAACGGCATCGAGCCCCTTGCGGCAATCGGCATAGGCGCCGACACCCGGAAGCACGATCCGATCGGCGGTCGCGACCCGGTCTGCCTTGTCGGTGAGTTCGATCTCGGCATCAAGGCCAGCCTCGCGGGCGGCCCGTTCGAATGCCTTGGTGGCCGAGCGCAGATTGCCCGAACCGTAATCGATGATAGCTACACGCATGTTGTCCAGTCCTTTCTGCTCGACGATTTGGGGTCAACGCCCGAACCGGAGCAAGGTGGCATTTTCCCCGTGGGGGACGATGCCCCTTAAACCAGGGTGCCCTTGGTGGAGGGAATACGGTTTGCCTGCCGCGGATCGACTTCGGTTGCCGTCCGAAGCGCGCGCGCAACCGCCTTGAAGCAGGTCTCGGCGATATGATGGTTGTTGGCGCCATAGTGGTTCAGCACATGCAGCGTGATCCCGGCATTCTGGGCAAACGCCTGGAAGAACTCGCGCACCAGTTCGGTGTCGAACGTGCCGATCTTCGGTGCGCTGAAGTTGACGTTCCACACGAGAAAGGGGCGGCCGGAGACGTCGATGGCCGCCTTGGTCATCGTTTCGTCCATGGCAAGGTCGATCGATGCATAGCGCGTGATACCCTTGCGGTCGCCAAGCGCCTTGGAAATCGCCTGGCCGAGCGCAATACCCGTGTCCTCGACGGTATGGTGATCGTCGATATGCAGGTCACCCTTCACGTCGATGTCCATGTCGATGAGCGAGTGACGGCAGAGCTGGTCAAGCATATGGTCGAAGAAGCCCACGCCCGTCGAAATCTTGCCCGTGCCGGTGCCGTCGATATGGACGGAAACCGAGACCGAGGTTTCGTTGGTCTTGCGGGAAACTTCGCCTTTACGCTCTGCCATCTGGCTGCTCCATGAGGATCTCGGCCCTCCCATAACAGCAGGGCGGTGAAATATCCAGAAGTTACATTGCGCTGCCGCAAGGCGCTGCCGCAGCTTTTGCCGCAGATTGCAATCGTTGAAAGCCCACTTACATAGGAACCGACAAACCGGGCCGGACAGCCCGCTCCACAAGGCCCGCATGGGCGGGTGACAGGTGACTGATGACAACGATTATTACCGTACGCAAAGACGGCAAGGTGGTGATGGCCGGTGACGGACAGGTCAGCCTCGGCCAGACCGTGATGAAGGGCAATGCCCGGAAGGTTCGCCGCATCGGCAAGGGCGGCGAGGTGATAGCAGGTTTCGCCGGTGCAACGGCTGATGCGTTCACCCTCCTGGACCGTCTCGAAAAGAAGCTCGAGCAATATCCTGGCCAACTGATGCGCGCTGCCGTCGAGCTTGCCAAAGACTGGCGCACCGACAAGTATCTGCGCAATCTCGAAGCCATGATGCTGGTGGCCGACAAGTCGATCACGCTGGCGATCACCGGCAATGGCGACGTGCTGGAGCCCGAACACGGCACGATCGCGATTGGTTCCGGTGGCAATTATGCCTTTGCCGCTGCACGCGCCCTGATGGACACCGACCGTTCCGCCGAGGACATCGCCCGACGCGCGCTGACGATAGCCGGCGAGATCTGCGTCTACACGAACAACAACATGGTGGTTGAGACCCTCGACGCCGAGTAACGGCTGCCGGGACTGTGCCACCGCAAGCGACGATGCGCGGGTTCGCGGCATCGTGAGGAGCAGACTGAATGACCAATTTTTCTCCGCGCGAGATCGTCTCCGAGCTCGATCGCCACATCATCGGCCAGCATGAAGCCAAGCGGGCGGTCGCCATCGCTTTGCGCAACCGCTGGCGCCGCCAGCAGCTCTCGGAAGACCTCCGCGACGAAGTCATGCCGAAGAACATCCTGATGATCGGCCCGACCGGTGTCGGCAAGACGGAAATCTCCCGGCGACTGGCCAAGTTGGCCGGCGCACCTTTCATCAAGGTGGAGGCCACCAAGTTCACCGAAGTGGGTTATGTCGGACGGGACGTCGAGCAGATCATCCGCGACCTCGTTGAAGTCGGCATCGCGCTTGTACGCGACAAGAAGCGGCAGGAGGTGCAGGCCAAGGCGCATCAGCTCGCCGAAGAGCGCGTTCTCGAGGCCCTGGTTGGCGCCACCGCGTCGCCGGCTACCCGTGACAGCTTCCGCAAAAAGCTGCGCAATGGCGAGCTCGATGACAAGGAAATCGACATCGAGGTCGCCGACAGTGGTTCCGGCATGCCCGGTTTTGAAGTCCCGGGAATGCCAGGCGCCAATATCGGTATTCTCAATATCTCGGAAATGTTCGGCAAGGCCATGGGCAACCGGACCAAGAAGGTCCGCACCACGGTCAAGGCCTCCTATGCCGACCTGATCCGTGACGAGTCGGACAAGCTGATCGACAATGAAGTCATCCAGCGCGAAGCGCTTCGCTCGGTGGAGAACGACGGGATCGTCTTCCTCGACGAAATCGACAAGATCGCCGCTCGCGAGGGAGCCATGGGTGCCGGCGTTTCTCGCGAAGGCGTGCAGCGCGACCTGCTGCCACTCGTCGAAGGCACGACAGTTGCGACCAAGTACGGCCCGGTGAAGACGGACCACATCCTCTTCATCGCGTCCGGCGCGTTTCATGTCTCGAAGCCTTCCGACCTTCTGCCGGAGCTTCAGGGCCGTTTGCCGATCCGGGTGGAGCTGAAGCCGCTGACCAAGGAAGACTTCCGCCGCATCCTCACGGAGACAGAGGCGAGCCTCATCCGCCAGTACAAGGCATTGATGGCGACCGAAGAGCTCAACCTCGATTTCACCGAAGATGCGATCGACGCTCTGGCCGATGTCGCGGTGCAGCTCAACGAGACGGTCGAGAACATTGGCGCCCGCCGCCTCCAGACGGTCATGGAGCGGGTCCTCGACGAGATTTCCTTCCACGCGCCGGATCGTGGCGGTTCGGCCGTGATGATCGACTCGGCCTATGTTCAGGAACACGTCGGCGATTTGGCAGCCAATGCCGACCTGAGCCGCTATATCCTGTGATCTTTGTGCATCTATGGGTCGCTTTCACCCCTGGTCTGCCGGGAAAGTGAAAGCGACCCATATCGACAATACAGGGGAGGCTTATGTATGGAGTGCCGCTGTCGGATGACGGTCGCCCTGCGTCGCCAATCCGTTCAGGGACTAATGTCCAGGGGCCGCCCATCGTGCTGAAGCTTGCCAGAAATCTGATTGTTGCCGCAACGCTTGCAGCGGTGTTGCCCGCAGCGGTGCTTGCGGACCAGAAGGTGCCGTCAGGGAATCGCAATCTCGAGCAGCCGGCTATTCCTGGCGCGTCGGTCCGTCGCACCAAGGCCGGGAAGACAAGCTTCGACCTCAAGTTTGAAAAGGTCCGTGATCTCCTGCGGACCGATTCTGCTCTGGTCGGCAAAATCAAGAAGACGGCATCGGCCTATGGCATTGCCCCAATCCATATGGTCGGAGCAATCGTTGGCGAACACACCTACAATGTCGACGCCTATGACAGCCTGCAGAGTTACTACGTCAAGGCAGCCTCCTACGCGGGCAATAGCTTCCGCTTCGCTTATAAGGACGAGGGCATTTCCGATTTCGTCAACCGATCGGAATTTGCTGAATGCAACGGTTACTCGGATTCTTATCAACTTTGGACATGCCGCGAGAGGGTTTGGGAAGACCGTTTCCGCGGCAAGTCTGTTGACGGAAAGTCCTACCCGAACAATCGGTTCAGCGCCGTCTTCTTTCAGCCCTTCTATGCGGGACAGACCTTCGGACTGGGCCAGATCAACCCGCTAACGGCCCTCATGCTCTCTGATCTCGTTCATGAAAAGTCGGGCTATCCGAAGCTGGATGAAAACAACGCCGCGGGCGTCTACAAAGCCATCATGGATCCGGATATTTCGCTGGCCTTCATGGCGGCAGTTATCCGCAAATCCATTGAGGACTACAGGCAACTCGCCAAAGTCGATATCTCCGGCAATCCCGGTTTGACGGCGACGCTATTCAACATCGGTGGTTCCCACGAGCGTGCACGCCTTCTTGCCGCCAAGCGTGCGGGTGGTGCGGCCATTTGGCCCGAAGAGAACTATTACGGCTGGCTCATCAACGATCGGCTGGACGAGCTCGAGGCCCTGCTCTAGTTCCTCAGGGGGCTCTCAATCCCCCGAAGGGAGCATCACATGGACGCCAGTCTGCGCAAATCAACCTTCGAGCCGCCGGCACCCGTGCCGCGGACGGTTCCGCCCAGCCGGCTGGAAATCATCCGTACCGTCCTGAAGAACCCGCTCGAACTCTGGGGCTTGCCTTCCTACACCTGGCCTTGGATCGTCACGCGCTTCTTTGGCCAAACCACGATCATTGCCAACGATCCCGGCCTGATCCGGCACGTGCTCGTTGACAACGCGGCCAACTACGAGATGTCGGAGATCCGTCAGCTCGTGCTGCGACCCATCTTGCGTGACGGATTGTTGACGGCAGAGGGGCCCGTCTGGAAACGCTCCCGCAAGGCCATGGCGCCGGTCTTCACGCCCCGGCATGCGCGAGGCTTTGCGCGCCAGATGCGCGAGCAGAGCGAGCTTTTTCTCGATCGCTACCAATCAGACGGTGACGGTGTCGTGCGCGACATCGCGGTCGACATGACCGAACTCACCTATGCGATCCTGTCTGAGACCCTGTTTTCCGGTGGCATCATCTCCGAACAGGGTGACTTCGCCAAAGATGTCGATGACCTTCTGCACAGCATGGGACGGGTCGATCCGCTCGATTTGCTGAAAGCGCCCAAATGGATCCCGCGCCTGACCCGCATTCGGGGTCTCGGCGTGTTACGCAAGTTCCGCGAGCTCGTGCGCCGAACCATGGATCACCGCCGTTCGCTCATCCAGACGAACCGCAGAGAGGCGCCGGACGATTTCCTCACGCTTCTGCTCGAGCTCGAAGGTCCGGATGGGCTGACCTCGGAAGAGATCGAGGACAATATTCTGACCTTCATCGGTGCCGGCCACGAGACCACCGCGCGTGCGCTCGCCTGGACGCTCTACTGTGTGGCTCATTGCCCCGATGTCAGAGATGCCATGGAGCGCGAGATCGACGAAGTCATCGCCTCGGGTGCCGACCCCGTGGAATGGCTCGACCGGATGCCGCATGTGCGGGCCTCGTTCGAGGAGGCGATGCGGCTTTACCCGCCGGCGCCGTCGATCAACCGCGACGCAATCGCCGACGATCGCTATACCGCGCAGAATGGTGAGGTGGTCGACATCGCCAAGGGCACGACTGTTCTCGTCATGCCCTGGACGTTGCACCGCCACGAACTCTATTGGGACAAGCCGCGCCTATTCGATCCCTCACGTTTTATGCCGGGAGAGCGGGAGAAGATCGGCCGCTTCCAGTATCTGCCCTTTGGAGCAGGTCCGCGAGTATGCATTGGCGCAACCTTCGCGCTGCAGGAGGCCGTCATTGCGCTGGCCGTTCTGATGCACAAATACCGCTTCGAGACCACGCCGCAGACCAAGCCCTGGCCCGTTCAGAAGCTGACCACCCAGCCGGCCGGTGGCCTCCCGATGCGGGTCACACGGCGTTAGCCGTAAAGCGGCGTGATCCTGCCGCTCTCTCGCTGGAATTGGTAACAGGCCCTGTGCCATAAGGGATGCCGCGCCATTCCGGCGCGCATCATGGGGAAGACTGCGTGACATCCGATTACATGCTGGGCATCGATACCGGCGGCACCTACACGGACGCCGTGATCTACAGCGAAACGCATGGGATCATTGCCAAGGCGAAGTCGCTCACGACCCGTCACGACCTGTCGATCGGCATCTCGGGCGCGCTCGAAAGCGTACTTGCCGAATCAGCGGTCGATCCCTCGGCTATTGGCCTCGTCTCGCTATCGACGACGCTCGCGACCAACGCGCTTGTCGAAGGGCAGGGCGGTCGAGCCGGTCTGATCATGATTGGCTTCGGACCGGAAGACCTGAAGCGCGATGGTCTGGCCGATGCTCTTGGCAATGATCCCGTGCTCTTCATAGCCGGTGGACACGATGTCCATGGCAACGAGACGCCTTTCGACCAGGCGGCGCTGGAAGCGGCACTGCCCGAGCTTTCCTCCAATGTCTCTTCCTTCGCGATCGCCGGCTACTTCGCCGTCCGCAATCCGGCCCATGAGCAGCGGGCCCGCGAGATCGTTCGCCGGCATTCCGGACTTCCCGTCACCTGCAGCCATGAGCTTTCCTCAAAGCTTGGCGGACCCCGCCGTGCGCTGACCACGCTGCTCAACGCCCGACTGGTTGCCATGATCGACCGCCTGATCGGCTCGGCCGAACGCTATCTCCTGGAGCGCGGCATTCATGCGCCGTTGATGGTCGTCCGTGGCGATGGCGCGCTGATCTCGGCCTCGGAAGCCCGACTCCGACCGATCGAAACCATCCTTTCCGGCCCGGCCGCCAGCCTCGTCGGTGCGCGCCACCTGACCGGTCTTGATGATGCCGTCGTCTCCGATATCGGCGGCACGACGACCGACGTCGCCGTCATGGAGGCCGGCCAGCCCCGCCTCGATCAGGATGGCGCAGTCGTCGGCGGTTACCGCACCATGGTGGAGGCGGTCGCCATGCGCACTTTCGGCCTTGGTGGCGACTCGGAAGTCCGCTTCGACGATCGTGGCCTTGCGGCGAAGATCGAGCTCGGCCCCCGCCGCCTTGTCCCCTTGAGCCTCGCGGCCGCCCTACATGGAACGGCGATTACCGATGTGCTCGAGCGCCAGCTGCGCGCGCCACATCTCGGTCGCCATGACGGACGGTTTGCTGTCCGTACGGGCGTGCCGGATCACTTGGCAGCCGGTCTGCAGCCGCAGGAGGCGGCGCTTTTCCAGAAGATCGGCGCCGTGCCGCTGCCGCTCGACCAGCTGATCAGCTTCACCCAGCAGAAGGCAACGCTTGACCGTCTCGTGGCGCGCGGCCTGGTTCATCTCTGCGGGCTCACGCCGTCCGACGCGATGCATGTCCTCGGCCGTCAGGGTCAATGGAACTATCGCGCCGCCGAACTCGGATTGAACCTGGCGCTTCGCCAGAAGGATGGTGCGGGTAAGCCCATCGCTCAGACCGTGGAGAACCTGAGTCAGCTGATCGTTGACCGCCTCACTCGTCAGTCGGCCGAGGTTATTCTCTCGGCGGCCTTCGCTGAAGATGGCCTCACCGATATCGATCCGGCCCGGTCGGTTTTGATCGATCGTGCTCTTCGCCGTGAGACGGGGATCGCCCGTTTCAATCTTTCCCTGGATCGGCCACTGATCGGCCTTGGCGCTTCCGCAGGCGTCTACTATCCAGCGATCGCCGAGATGCTTGCCTCAGACTATGCTGTCCCCGTGGATGCTGACGTTGCCAATGCTGTGGGTGCGGTCGTCGGGCAGGTGCGCAGCAATGTCGCGGTCACAGTCAGCTCGCCTGAGGAAGGTCTCTTCATCATCACTGGTGCCGGCGAGGGTGAGCGCGTCACGGATGAAGCGCTTGCGCTGGAGAAGGCACGCACCCGGGCCAGTGACCTTGCGCGCAGAAGGGCGGAAGCAAGTGGCGCTGTCGATGTTGTGCTGCTCCTGAAAGAAGAGCTCGATGCACCCGAAATCGAGGGACGGCGCAAGCTCGTCGAAGCCCGCATCACGGCTACAGCCACAGGGCGCCCCAGAACCGCCCGCAACTGACTTTCCATTTTGGAAAGAATATTTCTAATTTATGCAAGATTGACTGCTAATCTGTTTCAGCGATGCTGTCACCCGACAGCGATATCAGTTCGAGGAGTGACGTTATGACATCTGTTGAAGCTTACGGTCTTGCGATCGACAAACGGCTATACGACTTCATCGCCACCAAGGCGGTCCCGGGGACGGATGTCGACGCCGATGCCTTCTTCGCCGGCTTCTCGAAGATCGTGCACGAACTGGCGCCGAAAAACCGCGCCTTGCTTGCCAAGCGTGATGAGCTGCAGGCTCAGATCGATGCCTGGTATCGCAAGAACGGGGCACCCTCCGATCTCGGCGCCTATGAAAGCTTCCTGCGCGACATCGGTTACCTCCTGCCGGAAGGCCCCGACTTCAAGATCGAGACGGCCAATGTCGATCCGGAGATCTCGTCGATAGCAGGACCGCAGCTCGTCGTGCCGGTCATGAACGCGCGCTATGCGCTGAATGCCGCCAATGCCCGCTGGGGTTCACTTTATGATGCGCTTTACGGCACAGATGCGATCTCGGAGTCCGATGGTGCGGAAAAGGGCAAGGGCTACAATCCGGTTCGCGGTGGCAAGGTCGTCGCCTGGGCGAAAGCTTTCCTCGACAAGAGCCTGCCCCTCGCAGGCGGGAGCTGGACGGACGTGACCGGCTTCGATTTCGAGAACGGAGCGCTGTTTGTCGAAACCGCGAACGGACGGACTGGCCTTTCCAGTCCCGGCCAATATGTCGGCTTCAAGCGTGAAAGCGATAAGGCGTATCGCCTCTATTTCCGCACCAATGGCCTGCACACCCTTGTCTTCGTCGATCCCGACAGCCTGATCGGCAAGGACGATCCAGCCGGCATTGCCGATGTCGGGCTTGAATCGGCCCTCACCACCATCATGGACTGCGAGGATTCGGTCGCCGCCGTCGACGCCGAAGATAAGATCTCCGTCTATTCCAATTGGCTTGGTTTGATGAAGGGCGACCTGACGGAGGAAGTCTCCAAGGGCGGCAGGACCTTCACGCGCGCATTGAGCGATGACATCGAACTGACAGGTGTCGACGGCGCTAGGGTGACGCTGCCTGGCCGATCCCTGATGCTCGTCCGTAATGTCGGTCACCTAATGACCAATCCGGCGATCACCGACAAGGATGGCAACGAAGTCCCGGAAGGCATCATGGATGCGGCCGTCACCGCTCTGATCGCGCTGCATGACATCGGCCCGAACGGTCGCCGCAAAAACTCCCGCGCCGGTTCGATGTATGTCGTAAAGCCCAAGATGCATGGGCCCGAAGAAGTCGCCTTCGCCTGTGAGATCTTTTCCCGCGTCGAAGAACTCGTCGGCATGGCGCCCAACACGATCAAGATGGGCATCATGGACGAGGAGCGCCGCACCACCGTCAATCTTAAGGAGTGCATCCGCGCGGCCCGTGACCGCGTCGTCTTCATCAACACCGGCTTCCTTGATCGCACCGGCGACGAAATACACACCTCGATGGAAGCAGGCCCGATGATCCGCAAGGGCGACATGAAGCAGGCTGCCTGGATCTCGGCCTATGAAAACTGGAACGTCGACATCGGACTGGAATGCGGCCTGTCGGGCCACGCCCAGATTGGCAAGGGCATGTGGGCAATGCCGGATCTGATGGCTGCCATGCTGGAGCAGAAGATTGCCCATCCCAAGGCCGGTGCCAATACCGCCTGGGTTCCGTCGCCGACCGCTGCAACCCTGCACGCCACGCATTATCACAGCGTCAATGTTGCAGAGGTGCAGAAGGGCCTGACATCCCGCCCACGCGCCAAGCTCGCGGATATCCTCTCCGTGCCAGTCGCTACCCGACCGAACTGGACGCCGGAAGAAATCCAGCGTGAGTTGGATAACAATGCTCAGGGTATCCTTGGTTATGTCGTCCGCTGGATCGACCAGGGCGTCGGCTGCTCCAAGGTACCTGATATCAATAATGTCGGTCTGATGGAGGACCGGGCGACCTTGCGGATTTCCGCCCAGCACATGGCTAACTGGCTGCATCATGGCGTGGTATCGGAAGATCAGGTTGTCGAGACAATGAAGCGCATGGCTGTCGTCGTCGACGGACAGAATGCCTCTGACCCGCTTTATGTCCCAATGGCCAGCGATTATGACGCGTCCATCGCCTTCAAGGCCGCTCTGGATCTGGTCCTGAAGGGGAGGGAGCAGCCCAATGGCTATACGGAGCCCGTTCTCCATCGCCGTCGTATAGAACTCAAGGCCAGGGCTGCCGCCTGAATCGGTGGCGGCACGTGAAGCAATCCCCTCAACGAGAAGACCCGCCGGAGCGATCCGGCGGGTCTTTCTTTCTCGGCTTAGGTCGGCAGCTTACTGCTGAACGACCACCTTGGTATTCCGGCCCGGCTTGACGCGATTGTAGAGGTCGATCACGTCCTGGTTCATCAAGCGGATGCAGCCAGAGGAAGCCGCCGTCCCGATCGAGGCCCATTCCGGTGTGCCGTGCAGGCGGAACAGCGTGTCCTGACCCTTTTCGTTGAAGAGATACATGGCGCGTGCGCCGAGCGGGTTGCGCAGACCCGGGTCCATGCCCTTCTCGACATACTTGGCCACTTCAGGCTTGCGCTCCGCCATTTCCTTCGGCGGATGCCAAGTCGGCCATGCCTGCTTCCAGGCAATATAGGCTTCGCCTTCCCAGGCAAAACCCTGCTTGCCGACGCCGATGCCGTAGCGAACGGCCTTGCCGCGCGGCAGAACGTAGTAGAGGAAGCGCTCGCGCGTGTTCACGACGATCGTGCCCGGCTTTTCCTTGGTCGCATAATCGACAATTTGTCGATGAAACTTCTTGTCGATCTTCTGGATCGGAATGGCGGGAAGAGCGTAGCCGGCGTCCGTAACCGAGCCGTAGGAGTCACTGAAAATCTGGACCTTGGTCGCTTCGGCCACTTCGGCCTGGTCGCCAGTCGTGGTGGTGCAGCCCGCAAGGCCTAGCGACATGATCAGGCCGAGCGACGTCAATATATTGCGTAAGCGCATAAGGAGGCTCATAGGTGATGGTGGGGAGACGGTTCTGCGACCATCTTTGATTATGGTTTATTTTGAATTAATCTCGGCGACGCAAGTGCCGTACTTCCGCCGAATGTTTTCGGCGATGCAAAATGACTCCGCATTGCTTTTTTGCAACAAACTAGAGCGCGGGGAGCGGAGTTATCCATGACCTTAGTCTCCGTTGCGGTAAACAACCCCTTAATCGATGGGCGTCAGTCAGACCGCGCCTTAATGATTCGCCGCGGCGTGCAGATCCTGCTTTCGGAGATGCGATTCGCTGTTCTACCCGAGCTCACGCTTTCCAATGGTCGCAGGGCCGACCTGATCGCACTGTCTGAAAAAGGTGAGGTCTGGATCATCGAAATAAAGTCTTCGATCGAGGACTTCAGGGTCGACAGGAAGTGGCCGGACTATCGCCGTTACTGCGACCGTCTTTTCTTCGCCACGCATGCCGGTGTGCCGATCGAGATTTTCCCCGAAGACTGCGGCCTGTTCCTTTCGGACGGATACGCGGGTCACCTGCTGCGAGATGCGCCGGAACATCGGCTTGCCCCCGCGACGCGCAAATCCGTCACGCTGGATTTTTCCAGAGCCGCTGCTCAGAGGCTCATGGCCGCCGAATGGGCGGCACAGCTCAAGTGATCTGTCTGATTACTTCGGCGCGCGTTTCGCCAAGATACGCTGCAGCGTGCGGCGGTGCATATTCAGCCGCCGTGCGGTTTCCGAAACATTTCTCTCGCAGCTCTCGTAAACCCGCTGGATATGCTCCCAGCGGATCCGGTCGGCCGACATCGGGTTCTCCGGGATCTCCGCCTTTTCACCTGGGCGTTGGGTAAGCGCCAGATACACGTCGTCCGCGTCGGCAGGTTTTGCCAGATAGTCGAGTGCACCGAGCTTCACGGCGGTAACAGCCGTCGCGATGTTTCCGTAACCGGTCAGCACGATGATCCGCGTATCGGAGCGGCGTTCCCTGATCGCTTCGATCACGTCGAGCCCAGTCCCGTCGCCGAGCCTGAGATCGACCACGGCATAGGCGGGCGCGGCTTCCTTCGCCTTGGCAATGCCCTCGGCCACCGATCCGGCAAGCTCCACCACGAAACCGCGGCTTTCCATTGCTCTTGCAAGACGACGCAGGAACGGGGCGTCGTCGTCAACGATCAGCAGTGAAGGGTCAGGGCCGAGATCATGGCTGCCCGTCTGCTGCGCGCCTGCAGCGCTTTTTCCGACCTGTGATGTTGCATCTGCCATCGTCTTGTTCCTGCGACTGTTCGAAAAGTCCGCTGTCGAGCTTATGCGTGCGAAGATCGCACAGGTAAAGTCATAACGACGTGTCCAATTCCATGTATTCGCGTGGCCAGGTGACCACAACTCGCGCTCCGGATCCCTCCGGACTGCGGTTTTCGAAACGAAGGCTGGCGCCGGACCGTTCAAGCAACGTCTTTGCAATGAACAGCCCCAATCCCAGACCACCGGCACGCGTGTCATTCTGCCTGCTGGTAACATAGGGCTCGCCAATTCTTTGCAAGACCCCGGCGGAGAAGCCCGCCCCGTCATCTTCAATCGTGACGGTCACCTCCGCAGTCGTGTGTTCCACGCTAACCGTCACTTTCGAGCGTGCATAGTCCACGGCGTTTTCCAAGAGGTTGCCAAGACCATAGAGGATCGCCGGGTTACGGCTCCCAACCGGTTCATTCACGCGCTCCGAAAGTTCGATCAAATCCACCTTCACGCCAAATTCCCGGTGCGGGGCGATGACTTCTTCGATCATGGAGGAAAGAGGAAGTTCACGCATATGCGCTTCCCCTTCCGTTGCCAGCGACGTCAGGCGACGCAGGATGTCCCGGCAGCGTTCACTCTGGCTCCGCAAAAGCTGCACGTCCTCCCGGTAGCGCTCGTCATGGCCAAGGTCGCGTTCCATCTCCTTGGCCACCACACTGATCGTCGCCAAGGGTGTGCCGAGCTCATGAGCAGCGGCGGCGGCAAGGCCGTCCAGCTGGTGCAGATGCTTCTCCCGCTGCAAGATCAGTTCGGTCGCCGTCAATGCGTCCGCAAGCAGGCTCGCCTCCTGTGACACGCGATAGGCATAGAAGGCGGCAAAGGCCGTCATCGAGACGATGGAACTCCACATGCCCAGCTGCAGCAGCGGATGGACCTCGAGCGTGCGGCCCTCGAACCAGGGCAAGGGATAGGGCGTGAAGGCCAGGAGGGTGATGAAGGCGAGCGCCGTCACGAAGAGCGCAATCGAATGTCGGCTCGGCTGCGAGGCGAAGGAAATGATGACGGGAATGCAGATCAGCGGTGCGAAGGGATTATTGAGGCCGCCGGTGATGAAGAGCAGAGCACCCATCTGGAACAAGTCCAGCGCCAGCACGGCGAAGGCGGCTGCCGGCTCGAGACGATACGTCGGAGGGAATGCCACGGAGAGCAGAGAATTAGCGGCTGCCAGCGCCGCAATGAGACCGAGGCAGGTCATCAATGGCAGGGTGAAGTCGAACCAAAGCGCCACAACCAGGATCGTCAGCAACTGGCCCGCTACCGCCACCCAACGGAGCTTTACGAGCGTCTCGAGACGCAGACGTCGGCTGCTTGGGCCGAATTTGGCCGCCAGATCCATACTCATGACTGATCCCCTGTCTTTCCGCGCCGTCAGGTCCCGCGGGGCTTTGCTCGAGTCGTCGGTTGCGCCGCAGCCGGATCTTCCGGCCATGGATGTTTCGGATAACGTCCCCGCATATCGGCGCGCACGTCCTTCCAGGATCCCGCCCAGAACCCCGGAAGATCCCGTGTGGTCTGAATGGGTCGATGGGCCGGCGAGGTCAACTCCAGTAGCAGTGGCAATTTGCCGCCGCCGATCGCCGGGTGTGTCTTCAGCCCGAAAAGCTCCTGCACCCGGATCTGCAGAACCGGTTCGTCTCCGTCATAGCGGATCGGATGCGACTGACCGGTCGGCGCGGTGAAATGGGTGGGCACCAGTCTCTCGAGCTCCCGCTGCGATCCTCCGGGGACCAGCGCCATCAACCCGTCATGTAGGCTGCCAGCGCTGATCTCCTGGAAGCTCGTCACGCCGGACTGAAAGGGCACGAACCAATCGTCCAGTCTCGCGATGAGACCCTCATCGCTGGTATCCGGCCACGGCCCTCCAAGACTACGGTAAAGAAAGCCGAGCCTTTGCCGCAACTGGGCCGCCGCCTTTGAAAAGGGCAGGGCGGCGATACCAAGAAGGCGCACTCCCTCGGCAAGCGCTCTGGCGGCATCGTCTCCCTTTGGCTTCGGCAGGGGCTGTTCGTCAAAGATGATCGCTCCCAGTCGTGTCACACGTCTCGCCCGCACCTGGCGGCTCGCCGTATCGAAGCCGCTTTCCTCGAATGTCGCGATGGCCTCGGGGAGTAGTGTCTCGATGTCGCCGCGCGAGGTCTCCGCTGCGGCCAGCACACGTCCCTGTGCCGCCTTGCCGGTCAGATCGGCGATGACGAGCAGCTCGGCACCCGCCAGTCGCTCGGATGCTGGGATCTCTGCTCCCCGGCCATTGGCCATCACGAACCGGCCGCGCCCACCCCGCTGCCGCGCGATTCTGTCCGGGAAGGCATGGATGAGCAAGGAACCGGCGGAGACGGGCCCATCGCCGTCAGCACGACTGTTGAGGCCGGACGACAACTTCTGTGCGAGATTGCGGGCGTTGCGAGCCCGCTCGCTTCTATCCCGGCGGAACTGCCTCAGGCGTTCATCGAGATCGAGATCATTGCCGCCCAGTCCCTGTTCGGTGAGGAGAACCGCCAGCTCTGCGGCGGCCTTGGCATCGCCATGCTCGGATGCGCCGAGCACCATGGCAGATAGCCGGGGTGGCAATCCGAAATCCCGCATACGGCGGCCCTTGTCGGTCAACTGCAGGCTCTCGTTGAGGGCCCCCAGTCCGATCAGAAGCTGTCGTGCTTCCTTCAGGGCAGCTTCCGGCGGCATGTCGAGCAAGAGCAACTGGCCCGGATCGGAAACGCCCCAATGGGCCATGTCCAGAGCGAGGCCAGAAAGATCGCTTGCCAGGATCTCGGGTGGCGTGAAGGCGGGTAAGGCTGCCGTCTGTCCGGGGTGCCAGAGACGGATCGCGATCCCCGGTTCCGTTCGTCCTGCGCGGCCCGCGCGCTGGTCTGCCGATGCCCGCGACACCCGCACCGTTTCGAGCCGCGTGATTCCGGTTGACGGCTCGTGGACCGGTAGCCGCTGCAAGCCACTGTCGATCACGACACGGACGCCGTCGATGGTGATCGATGTTTCGGCGATCGAGGTGGACAACACGACCTTGCGCATTCCCGGTGCGGCGGGTCGGATCGCGGCATCCTGCTCGGCCTGACTGAGCATTCCATATAGAGGCGTGACTGCGATATCCCGGGGAAGCCTGCCTTCGAGCCGCTCCGCCACGCGGCGGATCTCGGCTTGTCCCGGCAGGAAGGCGAGAATCGATCCCGTCTCTTCGGCAAGCGTTTTGACGATGGTTGCCGTCACGGCATCTTCCACGCGTTCGTCGCCCGGCCTGTCGCGGTGGCGGATGTCTACCGGAAAGCTTCGGCCCTCGCTGACGATAACAGGGGGGTGCGAAAGCAAGGACGCGATGCGTTCGACATCGAGCGTCGCCGACATGACGACCAGCCTGAGATCAGGCCGCAGTGCCGATTGCGCATCGAGTGCCAATGCCAGACCCAGATCGGCATCCAGCGACCTCTCGTGGAATTCGTCGAACAGCACGGCTGCGACGCCCTGCAGTTCGGGATCATCGAGGATCATCCGCACGAATACTCCTTCGGTCACCACTTCGATGCGGGTGCTGGTGCTGATCCTGTTATCGAGGCGCATGCGGTAGCCGACGGTCTCACCGACACTCTGCCCAAGAAGAGCAGCCATCCGTGACGCGGCGGCCCGGGCCGCAAGCCGTCTGGGTTCGAGCAGGATGATCCGGCCATCCCCCCGCCAGGATTGATGGAGAAGATGCAGCGGAACGAGCGTCGTCTTGCCGGCGCCGGGCGGAGCCGAAAGAATGGCGCGGTTGCTGGCCTCGAGCGCCTCGGCCAGGGCGCCCAGACGCTCGGAGATCGGCAGATGCGGGAGGGTTACGGCAGTCACGAGGTCGCCATGTCCTGGCGAGCGGTCTCATAGGCGAGGATGGCTCCCGCCAGATCCTCGAGTGCCGCACCAACGGACTTGAACAAGGTGATATCGTCTGAACTGCGCCGACCTTGGCTACCGCCGACAAGGTCTGCGAGTTCGCCGATGACATGATCCTCCGTAATGACACCGGACGCGATCGGCTGCAAAATGTCGCCGGCTTCGGCAAAGGCGCCTGCTCGAGTGTCGACGAACACCCTGGCCCGACGAACGGCCTCGTCGTCGCTTTCGCGCATGTCCTTTGTAAAGGCGCCGATCAGATCGAGATGGCTGCCGGGCTTCAGCCATTCGCCGCAGATCAGGGGTGAACGCGATAGGGTCGCGCAGGAGATGATGTCGGCCTGGCGGGCTGCAGTCTCCAGGTTGTCAGCCACGGTCACCTGATGCCCGAGCTTGCCTGCCTCTGCGGCGGCCTCAGCAGCCTTCGTCTTGTCGCGCCCCCAGATCAACACCCGCTTGATGGGCCGCACACGGCTGTGGGCTTCGATCAGGTTGACCGAGAGACGCCCGGTGCCCACCACCAGCAGTGTCGAGGCATCCTCGCGGGCGAGATAGCGGGCGGCAAGCGCGGACGCCGCTGCGGTACGCCGGGCAGTCAGTTCGCCGCCATCGAGAACGGCCAGCAGTTCCCCCGTGCGTCCGGAGGACAGGAGGTAGCTGCCATGGATGGCCGGCAGGGCGCGCAGATGATTGTCCGGAAAGACAGAGACGAGCTTGACGCCAATATACTGGCCAGGTTGCCAGGCCGGCATCAATAGAAGTGTCGCGTCCGCCTCACCGGGTACACCCACCGTATGATGATGACGGACCGGCATCACGCAGCCGCTCTGGAACATCGAGGCAAGGGCGGCGATGGTTGCATCCCAGTCGAGGTAACCTCTGGTCTGCAAAGGATCGAGAATGAGCATGTGAAAGGGCACTCCTTGAAGGGAAGCCGACACTATCAAGGAGCGGTTGGCTTGCAAACCGGACTGAACGGAGACCTCCCCCGCCGTTTTGCCGTCTCCGCAAAGCGTTCCATGGTAGCGTTTGCTACCGCCGGCGACAGGATCAAGGAAAATATCCATTAGTAACAACAGCTTGCGAGTTTTTTGCACTTTTGTGAAAAGCGGCTGTTGACGGTTTGAGGGGTTGGCCGTATAAGCCGCTTCACCGAACGAGAGGGCGGCGCCGGAAGGCCTGCTGGACTGGTTCAGACAAGATCTCGAAATTGGCTGGATTGCTGATTTGTTACCTGGCTTACGGGTTGGGTTTAGGGATTTTTGACGGGTATTTGTTCCGTCTGTTTTTTGACAATTGAAGATAGAAGAAAGAGAAACGTGGGCGGCGGTCTTGCGTAGGTGGCACAGAGATG
>OGCL01001437.1_pt1 | contig 20383 bp, 20 predicted proteins | sample 1570041 | NCBI WGS metagenome assembly OGCL01 (sample SAMN06266162, study PRJEB24511) | hot springs metagenome | isolation source: Hot spring water | place: South Africa: Limpopo | collected 2015-06-22
CAACCCTGGGAAGGTTCGGCAAGGCTAAACAGCAGGGCTCTCCTGTATTGCGCCGGGATCCCCCCGCGGCGGCGTCCCTGATCCTCTCTGCGAGGTGGCCAACCGCCAGCGCGTTCCCCCACCGGCAAACGTAGACCCAATCCAGCCCCAGGCCCTGCAGCCTTGCGATGCCAATGGCATCCTCAACCTCTGAGGTCAGACCCCCGCCTTTCTTGAGAGCCACCAGCAAGGCGAGGGCGAGGGTGGCGTCCTTCGCAACGCGGTCGAGGCCAAGCTGCAGCCGAGTTCAAGCTCACGCCCCAGGCTGCGCGGGAAGGCCAGTGTCTCCAAGCTTCCAGGAGCCACGAGGCCTGTTGGCGCTGGGGGACAACCGGGACAAAATCCCAGAGATGATGGAGAAGGTGCGGGAGGCAGTGAAACGCTACAGGCTTTTGGAGCCCGGAGACAAGATTGTGGTTGCCGTCTCCGGCGGCGCAGATTCCATGGCCCTCCTCCACGCCCTGCACCAGCTTTCGCGCGAGTGGAACTTGAGCCTTGTCGTGGCGCACCTGAACCACGGGATCCGCCCAGACGCCGCGTTGGACCTGGAAGTTGTCCGGGAAGCGGCGCAGAAACTTGGGCTGCCCCTGGTCCACACGTGGGTGGACGTTCCTGCGCTGGCCCGGGCCAAGAAGAAAAGCCTGGAGGAGGCCGGGCGCCAAGCCCGCCGCGCCTTCTTGGAAAACACGGCTCGGGAAGTGGGGGCCGCCAAAATCGCCCTGGGCCACACCCGCACCGATCGTGCCGAAACAATTCTGCTTAACTTGGTCCGAGGGGCAGGCGTCCAGGGCCTCAAGGGTTTCGCGCCCATCGCTCCCCCTTACATTCGGCCCCTCGTGCTCTGCTCCCGAGCGGAAACGCGGATCTTCTGCCAGGAACGTGGCATCCCTTACCGCGACGACCCCACCAACGAGGACCGCCGCATCCCCCGCAACCGCCTCCGGCTTGCGGTTTTGCCCGAGCTGGAAAAGATCAATCCCAAGGCGGAGGAGGCCCTGGCCCGGGCGGCGGAGCTCCTGGCGGAACTCGAGGAGATCATTGCTTGGGCTGCAGGGCAAGCCCGTGGCCAGGCGGAGAAGGCCGCAGGCCTGGATGTGGCTAGGCTGGGCAAACTCCCTCAGGCTCTGCGGGCTTGGCTGCTCAAGGGGGAAGCCGAGCGGGTCGGCCTGAGGCTCGAAAAGCGCCACCTCGACAAGCTCTTGACCGTGCTCCCCGGGGACGGGCCCAAGGAGATCGTTCTTCCCCGCAAGTTCCGGGCCTGGCTTTACCGCGGGACGCTGCGGATTGTTCCTCCCCCTGGGCCGCGGCCGGCTCTCGTACCCTTGCCGGGCGAAGGTACCGTAGACCTTCCCGAATTTGGGCTCCGGCTTCATCTGACCCGATCGCTGAGGCCAAAGGACCCCTACACTTCCGACCCCTGGAAAGCCCACGTGGACGCAGCCAAGCTTGAGCTGCCCTTGGCGATCCGCGCAGCCAGGCCCGGCGAGAAATTGCGCCCCCTGGGCCTGCACGGCACCAAGAAAGTGGCAGACTTGCTGGCCGAAGCGGGCATCCCTCCTTGGGAACGGAGGAGCTGGCCTTTGCTCTGTGACGCCCGGGGCGTGGTGTGGGTGGTGGGGGTGCGGATCAGCGAGGATCATAAGGTCACACCGAGCACGACCGAGGTGCTGCGGGTGGAGGCTGAACGAAGATGACCACGTTCCTGGTGTTTGTGGGGACTGTACTTTTCTTGATTCTGATCCACGAGGGGGGGCACTTCTTGGCCGCCAAGGCCGTGGGCATGGCCGTGGAGGAGTTCGCCATCGGCTTTGGTCCGGCGCTGTTTTCGTGGAAGCGCAAGGAGACGAAGTACAGCGTGCGGATGCTGCCCTTGGGGGGCTACGTGCGCCTGGCCGGGGAGTCGGGGGAGGCCCCGGAGGTGCCGGCGGAGCGGACCTATTACGGTCGGCCGGCCTGGGCTCGATTCGCTCTCTCCCTGTCGGGTCCGGTGGCCAACATCGTCCTGGCGGTGGTCGTCGTGGTTGGCGGCACGCTTTTCCTCGGCCTTCCCCGCCTCCGCGTGGCCGGGTTGATCCCGGACAAACCCGCCGCCGCGGTCCTCCAGGTGGGCGACGTGGTCCTGGCGGTGGGCGGTCGGTCGGTGTGGGCATCCGGCGAGGTGGGGACAGCCGTTCAGAAGTGGGCCCCTGGCCCTGTGCCCTTCCAGGTTCGGCGCGACGGGAACACCTTGGACGTTCAAATCGTCCCCCTTTACTCCCCGGAGGACGGCCGCTACCTGGTAGGGGCGTACTTCGTGCCCCAGGTGCTTCTTCCGGAGATCCGCAGCTTGAGCGCAACTGCACCCCTGACCCAGGTGGGCTTCGGCCCAGGCGATCGCGTGTTGGCGGCTTGCGGTCGCCCCGTGGCTTCGGTTCTGGAGTTCTATTCGATGTGGAGCGAGGGCTGTCGATCGGCCGAGGTGGCCCGGGACGGTGGCGTCCTCGAGCTCCCTCTTCCGGACCCTGGGCAGGGCAGCGTGGTGGATGGTGTGGAGTTCAAGGCTTTGCCGGTGGTATACGACCGGCCGGGTTTCGCCGAGGGCACGGCCCGGGCCTTTGGGGAGATCGGCGCGGTTTTCACGGGCTTCCTGGGGGTCCTCCGCGGCCTGTTTGGCCGCACGATCGCTCCTGGGGAGGCTGTGACTGGGCCGGTGGGGATCGCAGCTCTCCTCGGGCAGGGGTACCGTGCAGGCCCCTACGTCTTTCTCTTTCTTGTGGCCCTGATCAGCCTCAACCTTGCCCTGTTCAACCTCGTCCCCTTTCCCGCTCTCGATGGAGCCCGGATGGTGTTTGCCCTTTACGAGATGGTCTTCCGTCGCAAGGTTTCCCCCCGACTGGAAATGGCCGTCCACACCGCGGGGTTCTTCCTTCTCCTCGGCCTGGTCGTGCTAATTACCTTCCAGGACTTGGTGCGACTTTTCCGATAAGGGCTACGGCCAGGGCGGCGATGCCCTCTTTGCGTCCCAGCGCCCCCATCTCCTCGGGGGTGGTGGCCTTGACGGACACGCAGTCCTGGGAAAGCGACAGGGCCTGGGCAATGTGGGCGGTGATGGCCGGTCGGTATGGGGCGATCTTGGGTTCCTCGGCAATGACCGTAGCATCGACCTGTAAGGGCTGGAAACCGGCCCTGGCCAGGATGTCCCCTGTCCGCCGGAGGAGCTGCACTGAGGAGATGTCCTTGTAGGCTGGATCGTGGGGGGGGAAGTGGTGGCCGATGTCTCCCAGGGCTGCAGCCCCCAGCAACGCGTCGCAGATGGCGTGGAGAAGAACGTCGGCATCGGAGTGACCGAGGAGCCCGAGGGCGTGGGGTATCTCCACCCCGCCCAGGACAAGCCGGCGCCCGGGAGCGAACCGATGGAAGTCAATCCCTAGACCCACCCGCGTGTTCGTCGTCAAGGGGACCGTACTCCTCTTCCACGATGGCCCTGATCAAATCCGGGGGGAATCCTCGGCGAAGGAGAAAGGCCGCAGCCCGGCGGTGGACTTTGGCCGGGGCCAGTCCTTTCCACAGGTTGTTACGCTGAGCCAAGGCCCGGCGGGCCAACTCCAGCTCGGAAAGCTCGGGCAGAGCCTGATGGGCTGCTTTCTCGGCCAGTTCCGAGGGGACGCCCCTGCCCCGCAGCTCGGCGGCCACCAGCCTGCGGGATCGGGGACGGGCCAGCAAAGCACCCTCGGCGTACAGGCAGGCAAACAGCCGATCGTTGACCAAGCCCTCTTCGCGCGCGCGAAGGATGACCTGGTCCACAATTTCTTCCCCCCAGCCGCGTTGGGTGAGGCGGGTCCTCAGCTCCTGCTCGGTGCGGGGCCGATGGGCAATGAGCCGCAGGGTATACGCCCAAGCCTTGGCTTCACTCGGCTTCGAAGGGCTTGGGTGCAGGGATCCCCACCTTCTCCCGGACATCTTGGGCGATCTGGTCGGCCACTTCGGGGTTGTCGACCAAGAACTGGGCGGCCTGAGCCAAACCCTGCCCCAGGCGCACGTCACCGTAGGAGTACCAGGCTCCGGCGCGGGTGACGATGCCGTACTCCACCCCGCAGTTGACGATGTCCCGCTCGGGGACGATGCCCCGCCCGTAGATCACGTCGAACGCTGCTTCCCGGAACGGGGGAGCCACCTTGTTTTTCACCACCCGCACGTGGGCCTTCATCCCCACCCGGTCATCGCCCTCGGCGATCTTGCCCTCGGCCCAGATGTTCATGCGCACGGAGGCGTAGAACTTGAGGGCTCGGCCGCCGGTGGTGGTGGTCCCCGGTCCCCACGGCCCGGCTTGAATCGTGGCCCGGATCTGGTTGACGAACACGGCCACGGTCTTGGATTGGGCCACCGCTGCGGCCAGTTTGCGCATCGCCTGGGACATCAGGCGGGCCTGGAGGCCCACCTGGGCGTCGCCCATCTGCCCCTGGAGCTCGGCCTCCGGAACCAGGGCGGCCACCGAGTCCACCACCACAATGTCCACGGCCCCGGACCGCACGAGCTGCTCCATGATTTCCAAGGCCTGCTCGCCCGAGCTGGGCTGGGAGAGGAGCAGGTGATCGAGGTCCACCCCAATGGCCCGGGTGTACCCGGGGTCCAGGGCGTGCTCCGCGTCGATGAAGGCAGCGGTACCCCCCAACTTCTGGGCTTCGGCAATGAGGTGCAGAGCCAGCGTGGTCTTGCCCGACGCTTCAGGACCAAAGATCTCCACCATCCTCCCTCGGGGGACCCCACCTACCCCCAGGGCGATGTCCAAAGCCAAGGATCCCGTGGGGATCACTTCCACTTCCCCCACGGGTCTTTCCCCCAGCCACATGATGGCCCCCTCGCCGTAGGACTTCTGGATGCTCTTCAGCACGTTGTCCAACGTTTCTTTCTTTCCCATAACCGCCTCCGTCGTCTATGGTAAGGAGCGTTACACTCGGGGGCAAGGCGCCAGGGAAAGTCCACACCAACGGGGGTGGAACGTTTGGCGGGAGCGGCGGGTCGGTATATGATGACCCAGGCTCCGGGAAAGGAGGGCAAGGTGGACGTAGGGCAGGCCATCCGCAAGCGGCGTTCCATTCGGAAGTTTGCCTCGGACCCCCTCACCGAGGAAGAGGTGAGGGAGATCATCACCGCGGGGGTATGGGCCCCCAGCGCGGGCAACGCTCAGCCCTGGAAGTTCATTGTCGTGCGCGACGCTGCCCTGAAGGACAAGCTTGTGGCGGTGGCCCACGGACAACGGTTCGTGGCCGAGGCCCCCGTGGTGATTGTGGTCTGCGCGGATGTGGGGCGGGCCCGCCGGGCCTACGGGGAGCGGGGGGCCACCCTGTACTGCCTCCAGGACACCGCGGCCGCCACGCAAAACATCCTTCTGGCGGCCACAGCCAAGGGGTACGGCACCTGCTGGGTGGGAGCGTTCGACGAGGAGAAAGCCCGGGAAGTCCTCAACCTCCCTCCAGGTCTGCGCGCGGTGGCCCTCATCCCCGTGGGGAAGCCCCGAGAGGAACCCGAACCCCGCAGCCGTCGGCCCCTCCACGAGGTCGTCGAGCACCGCTAGCTGGCGGAGGGAGTGGGATTTGAACCCACGGAGCCCTGCGGCTCACCGGTTTTCAAGACCGGCGGTTTCGTCCACTCACCCATCCCTCCAACACCGACATTCTTGCCCTTGTTGCGCTTACCTGCAAGGGAAAGCCTCCTGCGCCGCAGTTCCCTGGAGGATCCACGGAAACTCCACAGGTTTTCGGGGAAGATTGAAGCCCAGGAGGACCAACCGATGATGAGCAAGACCTTCCGGGCCACCCTGATCGTTGTCATGGGCGCGGCCCTGCTTGTGGCTTTCTTCGGACGTGGACTGTTTGGGGATGGCCGCGGGCCTTCCTCCCAAGTGTTGGCCGCTGAGCGGACCGAAACGGTCGTGGCTTGCAGTGGCACCAATCGAGCCCCTGCGCCACCACCAGGGGTTCCTACCGGAAACCAGGTGGGGCAGCTCGCTTACGAAATTACCCTTCCGGACCTCAGTGGGCGCGTGGTTTCCCTTTCTTCATTCCGAGGATGCGTGGTGATTCTGGAATTCTGGGCCAGTTGGTGCGCTCCGTGCCGCGCCACCCTGCCCCTGGTCCACAACCTGGCCGAGAAGTACAAGGCGCGGGGTGTGAAGTTCCTGGGCGTGGCCTTGGACGCCCGAATGGAAGACGCTCAGAGGTTCTTGGATCAGTTACGTCTGGAGCTGCCCACCCTGTGGGGTTCGTTCTGGGAAGCTCGCCAGGTAGCCGAGCGGTACGGAGTGCTGGGCATCCCTCGGACCTTTCTCATCGACCGCCAGGGCATCATCCGGTTCGTGGGTCATCCCATCTACCTGACCGAGGAAGTGTTGGCCCCCTGGCTCTAGGCAGTGGGCTGGAGTGGCCTTGGGAAGTGGCTAGACCTCGAACAGGGCTCCCACCTGGGTCTTGACCTCCGAAAGCCGGGTGATGAGCTCCTGTCGCTCGGTTGAGCCTAGCCGACGAGTCTGTTTTACCTCCCGGATCAGGGTTTCCAGTTCTTCAAGGAGCTCGGGAGGAAGCCCCAGGCTCTCGGCGTGGTGGTAGGCGGTGGTGAGCCCGTGGGCGATCTTGTCCTTGGACGCCCCGCCCGCGGTCACCGCAATCGTCCACATTACGTCGTGCCCGAGCCAGTAGGCATGCCAGGCCCGGTCGGGTTCCTCAGCGAGGGCTACCAGCTGAACAGCCTTGGGACTCCAGCCCTCCCTCGGCTCCCCTGCCCCCTTGGACCCCGGTTCGCGGAATGATCCGGACCCCGCGGCGATGATGAGGTTCCGCAGGCGGAACTCGGTCACCCGGTCCATGGCCGCGGCGATCGATCTTCGAAACATGAGGAGAGCGACGATGACCACCCCGGCCCAGATGAGCGTTTTCTGCACCTCGACGTCCACAGTCGCTTCTCCTTACCCCCGCGGTCCCTGCGCACCGCCTGTTTGGCGGCTTGTCTTTGGCCCCCCAGCGTTGCTGCTGGTGTTTTTCCTCCGACAGCATTTTCTTCCCTCGGGTCGAGGAAGCAACTTGCCGGGTAAGCTTCTTGGGCCTAAGGAGGGCCCATGGATGAGATTGAGCAAGGTCGGAGGTTTCTCAAGGCCTGGCGTTGGCGAGAAGCCCGCGCGCTGGAGACGGACCAGAAAAGAGGGATTCCCCATCCTCCTTTGCAGAAGCCTGTTCCGGAGGGGGCCCAGCTTGTGGAGCTTGTGGATCCGGAGAGGTTCTCCTTTTCCGGGCCGTCGGTGGTGGAGGCCATAGCCCGCCGGCGCAGCCACCGGTCTTTTTCCCAGGAGCCGCTGACCCTGGAAGAGGTCTCGTTCCTTCTCTGGGCGACCCAGGGGGTTCAGCGTATCGTGCGGGAGGGGATTGCCAGCCTGCGCACGGTCCCCTCCGCCGGGGCCCGCCACCCGTTCGAAACCTACTTGGCCGTGCTCCGCGTCCAGGGCCTCAAGCCAGGGCTTTACCGGTACCTGCCCCTGGACCACAAGCTAGTATTCTTGCGGGCGGAAGAGGGTCTGGAGGACAAGATCAGTGAGGCCTGCCTGGGCCAAAGGTTCGTGGGGGAGGCCGCGGTGGTCTGGGCCTGGGTTGCAGTCCCCTACCGCACGGAGTGGCGGTACAGCGTGTTTTCCCACAAGGTGATCGCCATAGACGCCGGCCATGTGTGCCAAAACCTGTACCTGGCCTGCGAGGTGGTTGGGGCCGGTACGTGCGGGGTGGGAGCCTACGACCAGGCCAAGGCCGATGCCCTGTTCGGGCTGGATGGAAACGAGGAGTTCGTGGTCTACTTGGCCCCCGTGGGCAAACTTCCCCAAAGCCCGTAGGCCTCGGCGTTAGGGCAGACGGTAAACTCATCTGTATGAGCGTGGCCAAAGTTCTGTGGGGTTTGATCATCGCCCTTGGTGCGGGTTGTGTGGGCTTGGCCCAAGTTCCCGTCGTGGCCACCACCTCCCTCGTGGGAAGCGTGGTTCAGGCCGTCGGGGGGGAACGGATCGGCCTGACCGTCCTCTTTCCCCCGGGTACAGATCCCCACACGTTTGAACCCACGCCACGGGACCTCCTCGCCCTCACCCGCGCCCGTCTCATCTTCGTGAACGGCTTGGGCTTGGAAGAAAAACTTCTTGATCTTTTGGGGGCGCCGGAGTTTTCAGCCAAGGTGGTCACCGTCTCCGATGGCGTGGAGGTCCTGGCCGCAGACCATGGGCAGGGCGGGGATCCTGGGGAATCGGTGGACCCCCATGTTTGGCTGGATCCGTTGAGGGTTCTGGTGTGGGTGGACAACGTGGAGCGGGCGCTGGGCCGGGCGGACCCTGGCGGGGCGGTGTACTTTGCCCACCGGGCCCAAGGATTTCGCGCCAGGCTGCAAGCCTTGCATCAGGAGGTGCTTACCTTGGTGGGCGGCCTCCCCCCGGAGCGCAGGCGCTTGGTCATCGATCACTGGGCTTTTGGGTACTTTGCTGAGCGGTACGGGTTTGTTCCCGCGGCGGCCCTGGTGTCCTCCTTCTCTTCCCTTGCCGAGCCTTCCCCCCGTGAGCTTGTGGAGGTGCAGGAAAAGATCCGGAGCTTTGGCGTGCCGGCCATTTTCGTCGCCCCCACCTTCAACCCGGCTTTGGCCCAGGCCGTGGCCCGGGAGGCAGGTGTGCGCTTGGTGATCCTTGCCTACGAGGGGCTCCTGCCTGGCCAGGACTACTTCGACTGGTTCCGGGGTCTTGTGGTTCAGATCGTGGAGGCCCTGTCCGGATGAGGCGGCCCTGCCCCGGAGTTCCCCATGTGGAGGGCACCTCGGCCGTGGAGGTGCACGGGCTCCGAGTGGACCGGAACGGCCAGCCCGCCTTGGAAGGTGTTTCTTTCACCCTCCAGGCTGGCGGACTCCTCGGGGTCGTGGGTCCCAACGGGGCCGGGAAGACCACGCTCCTTCGCGTGGTGGCTGGCGACCTTTCCCCCACTTCGGGAGAGGTCCGGGTGTTTGGGCAGCGACCGAGTTTCCACCTTTGCATCGGCTACCTTCCTCAACGGGCGGAGGTGGACTTTCGGTTTCCTCTCACTGTGGCGGATGTGGTGGCCATGGGCCGATACGGGCGTTTGGGGGTGCTGGGCCGCTGGGGCTGGGAAGATGGGCGCAAAGTCCAGGAAGCCCTGCACAAGGTGGGGTTGGAGCGGTTGGCCCGGCGGAGCATTGCCCAGCTTTCCGGAGGGGAACGGCAGCGCATGTTCATCGCCCGGGCCCTGGCCCAAGAGGCGCACCTGCTTCTTTTGGATGAGCCCTTGGCGGGCTTGGACGCCCCGGCGCAGGGGGCCCTTGTGGGCCTGGTTCATGAACTCTGTGAGGGAGGCATCTCCGTGGTGTTGGCCCTTCACGAGATCGGTCTAGCTGAGGCGCACTTTCCTTCTGTCCTCCTTCTCAACCGGCGGATGATCGGGTTCGGTTCGCCGGCGGAAGTGTTCACCACCGAGGGCTTGCAGCAGGCCTACGGCAAGGGTTTTCGAATTCTGGAGGGTTGGGCCACGCTGGGGGAGAGCTGTTGCGGGAAGGGACACAACCATGTTTGAAGTCCTGGGGACGCCTTGGCAGTACCCGTTCATGGTGCGGGCCCTGGGGGCGGCCGTAATCGCCGGGGCCACTTGCGCCTTGGTCGGCACCTACGTGGTGCTGCGGGGTATGGCCTTCTTCGGGGACGCCTTGGCCCATGCCGTGCTGCCTGGGTTGGCCGTGGGCTACCTTGTTCACCGGGGTTCGCGGGGCCCGTTGGTGTTCTGGGCGTTGGGGACCGCGGCCCTCACCGCCCTGGGCATCGGGGCCCTTACCCGACAGGGCAAGCTCCGGGAGGACACGGCGATTGGGATCGTGTTTGCCGCGATGTTCGCCTTGGGCATCGCCCTCATCTCCACCGTCCGGGGCTATGCGGTGGACTTGACCCATTTCCTGTTTGGGAACGTTCTGGCTGTCTCCCGCACCGACCTTTGGGTGATGTTGGGGATGGGGGTTGGGGTTGTTGCAGCGGTGGTCCTCATGTACAGGGCTTTTCTTGTGGTGAGCTTTGATCCGGAGTTTGCCCGCACCATGCGGCTCCCAGCAAGGCTGTACGGGAACATCCTGCTTTTGCTGCTGGCCGTGACGGTGGTGGTCTCGTTGAGGGTGGTGGGGGTGGCCCTGGTTCTGTCCATGCTGATCACGCCGCCGGCCACGGCCTACCTGCTCACGCGCCGGCTGCCCGCCACGATGGCCCTCGCGGCCGGTTTGGGGGCATGGGCGGGGTTTGTGGGTTTGTACGTTTCCTTCTACGCGGGTGTGGCCGCCGGTCCGGCGATTGTGCTTGTGGCCACGGCCTTCTTCCTCGTGGTGCTGGGCTACACCCTCGTTCGAGGGGGGGTCCTGGGGAGGGCGAGGTTGGGGAGGTAGGCCCCTTGACGGCCCGTGAAGCCCTGAAGTCCGAGGCCCAAGGTTTTCTGGCAGCTCCTGGGGTGTACCTGTTTCGGGGAGCCGGGGGACAGGTGCTGTATGTGGGCAAGGCCGGGTCCCTGCGGGACCGGGTCCGCTCGTACTTCCAACAGTCAGGGCAGCTCAGCCCCAAGGTGCGGGCCCTGATCGCTGAAGCCCAGTCCCTGGAAGCCATCGTGACCTCCACCGAAAACGAAGCCCTCATCCTCGAAGACGCACTGGTTAAGAAACACCGTCCTCGGTTCAACGCCCGCCTGCGGGACGACAAGCGATACCCCTACATCAAAATCACGGCCGAGACGTTTCCCCGTGTGTTGGTCGTTCGGCGGGTGCTCAACGACGGGGCCCGCTACTTCGGCCCCTACACTTCCAGTCGTTCTATGCGGTGGGTCCTCAAGCTCGTGCACCGCTTGTTCCCCCTCCGCACCTGCAACTTGGTCCTGGATGGGGAGCGTCCTCGCCGCCCCTGCCTGCTGTACCACATCGGCCGCTGCTCAGGGCCTTGTGCCAACCTCATCGATGCGCACGAGTACCGGAAGCTTGTAGATCGGGCTGCTTTGGTCCTTGAAGGCCGAATCGAAGAGGTCTTGGAGAAGCTTCGGCAGGACATGGAGGGGGCGGCCGGCGAGGAGCGCTTCGAGCACGCCGCCCGGCTACGGGACCACATTCAGGCTCTGGAGCGGGTCCACGCCCGCCAGGTTGTGGCCTTGCCCGAGCTGGTGGACTTGGACGCGGTGGGGGTGGCGGTGAACGAGCACCGGGGCTATGGTGTGGTCCTCCTCGTGCGGGCCGGCCGGGTCATCGGCAAGGAGGGTTTTGCCCTCCTGCTTCCCCGGGGCACCACAGCGCAAGAGGCCCTCACCGAGTTTTTGGACCTCTACTACACCCGGGCCACGGCCCTTCCCCAGGAGGTTCTCCTCCCGGAAGAGGTGCCCGAACTGGAGGGGTTGCTGGCCTACCTGTCGAAGAAACGAGGGGCTCGGGTGGAGGCGATCGTGCCCCGCTCCTCGCACCGCAAAGCCCTGGTAGACCTGGCCCAGCGCAACGCGAAGTTGGCCCTGATGCGGGTGGAGACGGAGAAGCTGACCACCTCGGACGAGGAGGCGGTGGACGAGCTAGCTGAGGCCTTGGAGCTTTCCGTTCGCCCCTGGCGGATCGAAGCCTTTGACATCTCCAACCTCCAGGGGACCGACGCCACGGGTTCGATGGTGGTGTTCGTGGGGGGCAAACCTCGGGCAGATGCCTACCGCCGGTTCAAGGTGCACCTTTCCGGCAAGCCCGACGACTACGCCATGATGGGGGAAGTGCTGGGGAGGAGGCTCAGCCACGGGCTGGCCGAGCTGGGGGACCCCGCCATCGCCCGCGGCAAGTTCTCCGATTTCCCTGACCTGATCCTCGTGGACGGGGGCAAGGGGCAACTGGACGTAGCCTTGAAGGTTTTGGAGGAACTGGGCTTGGGGGGCATCGAAGCCGCAGCCTTGGCCAAGCGGGAGGAACTCGTCTACCTCCCAGGTCGAGCCGAACCGGTACGGATTCCCAAGGACACCCAGGCCCTCAAACTGCTCCAACGGATCCGCGATGAAGCTCACCGGTTCGCCATCGAGTACCACCGCAAGCTGCGGGACAAGCGCAGCTTCGCCAGCCTTCTTGACGGGGTCCCGGGCATCGGGCCCAAGCGGAAACAGGTCCTCCTCGAGCGGTTTGGTTCCCTGGAGGGTCTGCGCCAAGCCAGCCTGGAAGACCTCCTCTCTGTACCGGCCTTGCCCCGCTCCACCGCTGAGCTGTTGTACAAAGCCCTCCATCCGTGAACGGGGAGTCATCCGTGACGAAGGCAGAGGCCGGGTATACTTCGCTGCTCCATGGAGAACGTGGGCTTCCCTGTTGTGACCTGGCCCGCTTCGTTGTGGAAGGTCCACATGGCCGGTAGGCGGCTTGAGGCCGGAGGCGTTCCCTGGTTGCCGACGGGAAACGTCGGGCTCTGTTTCACTGCTGGGTCGCGGTCGGGCCGACCGAAGAAGCCAGGAGGGTCTTTGCCGAATTCCCCGGTTTGTCTGTGATCGGAGCGTGAGCGAACCCATGAACTTTGAAGGGAAACTCCAGGTGCTGTCGGACGCCTTTGGCGTGGCTGGATTTGAGGACGAGGTCCGGGAGGTCATCCACCAGATGGCGGCCCCGTACGTGGACCGCTGCGAGGTGGATCCCTTGGGCAACTTGATCTGTACCCGGGGCGAGGGCGAGGCGGTGATGGTCGATGCCCACATGGACGAGGTGGGGTTCATGGTGCGCTGGATCGAAAAGGACGGTTTTTTGCGCCTCACCGCCTTGGGAGGATGGGACGACCGGATCCTGCTCGGGCACCGCCTGGTCCTCAAGACCCGCAGCGGGGCCAAGCTCCAAGGGGTGATTGGCGCTACCCCGCCCCACATCGTTTCGGAGGCTGAGCGCAACAAGGTCGTGCCCCTGGATGATCTGTTCGTGGACGTGGGGGCGCGGAATCGGGAGGAGGCGGAGGCCCTGGGGGTCAGGATCGGGGATCCGGCCACGATCCATTACCCGTTTGTGCGCCTGCGGGAGGGGTACGTGACCGGGAAGGCCTTCGACGACCGGGCGGGGTGCTTGGTGGCCCTCGAAGCCCTGCGGCTGTTGCAGGGGGTGAAGCTGCCCTACAAGTTGGTGGTGAACTTTGCGGTGTTCGAGGAAGGGGGACTGAGGGGGGCCAAGGCCGCGGCCTACCGGATCGCTCCCAAGCTGGCTTTGGCTTTGGAGGGAACGATTGGGGCCGACATGCCGGGGGTTCCGGAGGCCAAACAGCCTGTACGGTTGGGCCAGGGCCCGGCCATCACCTTGGCCGACCGCTCCATCACCGTCAACCCCCGTCTGGCCCGCTTCCTGGAGAAGGTGGCTGAACAGAAGGGGATTCGTTACCAGTACAAGCTTCCCGCTTACGGTTCGACCGACGCGGGGGCCATCCACACCGAGCGGGGGGGCATTGTGGCCGGCGTGGTGTCCGTCCCTTGCCGGTACATCCACTCCCCGGTGTCCACCCTCTGGCTTTCGGACCTCGAGGCGACGGTTCAGCTGGTGACGGAGTTTCTCAGGCAGGCAGGGGAGTTCCTGGCGACGCTGTGAACAAGAAGCTCCACGTTTGGGTCTCGGGGCGGGTGCAGGGCGTGTTTTTCCGGGCCGGGGCCCGGGACATTGCCCGCCGGGAAGGTTTGGTGGGCTTTGCCCGCAACCTCCCGGACGGCCGGGTAGAAGTGGTGGCCGAGGGGGAAGAGACTGGCCTTCGGGCCCTGGTGGAGTACTGCCGGCAGGGCCCGCCCCACGCTCGGGTGGACCACATCCAAGTGGAATGGGAGGAACCCCGCGGGGGATTCACCGACTTCGCAGTCCTCTAGCCCTGGGATTTCTCTTTGAGGCCTTCCAGGTCCTTGATGACGATCTGGTAGCGCCGCTTGTCGAGGATGCCTTCCTTTTCGAACCGGTTAAGGACTACGGTGGTGTTTTCCCGGGCCGAGCCGATCATCTCCGCCAGGTCGCGGTGGGTGAGGCGGAACCCGATGAGGATGCCGTTTTTGGTCTTGACCCCGTACTCGTCGGACAGGCGCAGGAGTTGGCGCGATAGCCGCCCTTGGATGTCCCGGAACGCCAGGTCTTCCACGATTTCCTCCAGTTCCTGGACCCAGCGGCCAAAGGCCTCCAGCAAGGCGGGGTAGACGCTCTGGTACCGGCGGGCCAAGACGAGGAAGACCTCCCGGTTCATGCGGTGAAGTTCCCCGTCTTCGAGGGCTTCGGCGTGGTGGCGGCGGCGTTGCTCGCCCACCAAGGCCATTTCTCCGAACAGGTCCCCGGGCGCCCGGATGCCCAGGGTGATCCTCTTGCCGGAGGGGTGGAGATAGGACAGCTTGACCTTTCCTTTGTGGATGAAGTACACGGTGTTGCTGGTGCTCCCGGCGTGGTAGACGGTTTCCCTCGCCAGGATGTGCATGCGCTCGCCTTCTTTTTCGAACATCTCCGCCAGGGTGGTGATGCCGTTGGTCTGTGTGGTCTGCATAGCGGGGTCAGGGTACGAGGGGGGGAGGGGGAACCGAAGGAAGCGGGGGGGTTCCTGGAGGGGATCTTAGGGCGTGGGGAAAAGAAAAGCGTCCACGGGGGGACGCGGGAGATGACCGTGGATAGGGGGACGACGGGCCTTTCGGAGGGAGAAGGTTGGGTGTAACGGGAGTTACTCCCTAGAAAGGAGGTGATCCAGCCGCACGTTCCCGTACGGCTACCTTGTTACGACTTCGCCCCTCTCATGAAGGACACCCTGGGCGCCCTTACCGGACGGCTTCAGGTGCCCCCCACTCGGTTGGCGTGACGGGCGGTGTGTACAAGCCCCGAGTACGTATTCACCGCCGTGTGGCTGACCGGCGATTACTAGCGATTCCGGCTTCATGCAGGCGGGTTGCAGCCTGCAATCCGAACCATGCCCAGTTTTGCTGGGATTGGCTCCCCCTTGCGGGTTGGCAGCCCTTTGTACTGGGCACTGTAGCATGTGTGTCGCCCCGGACATAAGGGCCATGAGGACTTGACGTCATCCCCTCCTTCCTCCGAGTATTCCCCGGCAGTCCCGCCCAAGTCCCCGGCACCCCGAAGGGTCCGTTGGCAATAGGCGGCGGGGGTTGCGCTCGTTTCGGGACTTAACCCAACATCCCACGACACGAGCTGACGACAGCCATGCAGCACCTGTGCTGGCTCCCAAAGCTTTCGCCTTGGGTCCCTTCCCTTTCGGGTCGGTACCACCAGCATGTCAAACCCGGGTAAGGTTCTTCGTTCAGCATCGAATTAAACCACATGCTCCACCGCTTGTGCGGGCCCCCGTCAATTCCTTTGAGTTTCAACCTTGCGGTCGTACTGCCCAGGCGGTGGGCTTAAGGCGTTAGCTGCGGCACCGAGGAAATGATTCCCCGACACCTAGCCCACATCGTTTAGGGCGTGGACTACCCGGGTATCTAATCCGGTTTGCTCCCCACGCTTTCGCGCCTCAGCGTCAGGACCGGCCCAGGAGGTTGCCTTCGCCATCGGGATACCGACCGGTATCTACGCATTTCACCGCTACTCCGGTCGTTCCACCTCCCTCTGCCGTCCTCGAGCCCGGCAGTATCCCCCGACCTCCCCCAGTTGAGCCGGGGGCTTTCACAGAGGACTTGCCGAACCGCCTACGCGCCCTTTACGCCCAGTAAATCCGGGTAACGCTCGCCACCTACGTCTTACCGCGGCTGCTGGCACGTAGTTAGCCGTGGCTTATTCCTGGGGTACCGTCATCGGCGGGGCATTCCCTCCCCGCCTTATTCGCCCCCCAGAAAAGGGGTTTACGCCCCGAAGGGCTTCGTCCCCCACGCGGCGTCGCTGGGTCAGGCTTGCGCCCATTGCCCAAGATTCCCCACTGCTGCCTCCCGTAGGAGTCGGAGCCGTGTCTCAGTCCCCATGTGGGGGGCCGCCCTCTCAGGCCCCCTACCCGTCATCGCCTTGGTGGGCCGTTACCCCACCAACAAGCTGATGGGCCGCAGCCCCCTCCCCGCGCGACGCCGAAGCGCCTTTACTTCCCAGACCTTGGGGCCCGGAAAGACCATCGGGTATTAGCCCTCCTTTCGGAGGGTTGTCCCCGTCGCGGGGGCAAGTTAGCTACGTGTTACTCACCCGTTTGCCGCTCCGTACCCACCCTTGCGGGCGGGTCGATCGCTCGACTTGCATGTGTTAAGCGCGCCGCTAGCGTTCACCCTGAGCCGGGATCATACCCTCTCAATTTAGCCTCAAGGGTTTCGCTTAGGACCCGTCGTTCCCTATCCACCTGTCAAAGACCAACCCGCCCTCCGAAAGGGCGCCCCAGTATACCACCACCCCCCGGCCCCGGTCAAGGGCCCCCTACACCTCCCCCAGGTCCAACGAAACCAGCCGCGCCGCCAGCGGAACCCCCTCCCGACTCCACCCCCGCGCCTCGTAGTAGTCGTCCAAGAGGGCCTCAAGTTCCTCCGCACGGATTCGGTCCCCCGCCGATGGCCCCTCGGGGATGGGATCCCGCATCGCCCGCGCCGGGAGGTGATCGTCCTTGCGGGCGAAGCCCTCCCGAACGTTGAACGCCCGGGCCAGGTTGTAGACCCGTTCCCCCACGGTCAAAAGCTCCGCCGCCGCAAGCTCAACCCCGGTCTGGGCCGCCACCATCTGTGGAAGGCCCTCGAGGAAGAAGATGTGCCGGGAGAACTTGCAAATCCCCAAGGTGTCGTAGAGGGCCATGAGGTCCTCCAGGAGCTTGATTTGGAATCCTTTGCCCTTGAGAGAGTGGCGGTCGGCCACAAACTTCCACCACTTCCCTCCGTACTCCAGGCCGTAGGCGCAGGCCGTAAGGTGGTCCCCGCCCCGGAACGCCGCGGCAAAGGCCAGGGCCACACCCTTGGAACCCCGGACGTCGTAGGCGGGAAGCTCCATCCCCTTGATGTGGATGGCGAACTCCTTGCCTTTTCCAAGCTTCTCCACGGCGGCCTTGACCCCGTCCCCCAACAGCTCGCCCACCTTGCCCTCCTTTTTGCCCATCCGCTCAAGCGCTGTGAGGAACGCCTCTTCCGCCCCGAATCGGAGCTCAAGGCCGTCGAGGTCGCTGACCCTGAGAAGCCCCCGCTCCACGGCCTCCATGGCCCAGGCCACGGTGACCCCGGCGGAGATCGTGTCGATACCTAGCTTGTCGCAGATCTCGTTGGCCTTGGCCACGGCCTCGATCGAGGAAATCTCTGGCGCCCCACCCAGGGAATAGAGGGTCTCGTACTCCGGACCGTCGACCTCGGTCCCCGCGTATTTGCCCTCTTTGATCACGAACCACTTCCCGCAGGGTTTGGTGCAGAACGGGCAAGCTACGTTCTTGGCCGAGTACTTGGGGACCCAATGGTAGGGGTCGAGCTCGATCCGCCCGTCCTGGACTTTTTCGTAGGCACTTTTGAAATAGCCCCATTGCCAGTTGCGGGAGGGGAACACGCCCACCGCCCGGTTTACCCAGTCCAAGAACTCGCCGGTGCCGTAGCCCATGTCTTCCCGGGTGGCGGGGTGGTCGCGGATGACCTCGTTCCACTTCTTTTGGAGCTCCTTGATCTTGCCGGGGTCGTGCATGGGGACCGGGCCCGTGCCCTTGACCACGATGGCTTTGAGGAGCTTGGCGCCCATCACCGCTCCGCCCCCGCCCCTTCCCGCCTGGCGGCCATCGCACTCAATTGTGGCAATCTTGGAGAGTCTTTCCCCGGCCGGGCCAATCACCGCGGTGCGGAAATCTTTCCCGTACTTCTCTTGCACGGCTTTGCCCGTGGCCCAGGTGTCCAGGCCCCAGAGATCGCGAGCGTCCTCGATCCGGGCTTGCCCGTCCTCGATGACCAGTACGGCCGGTTGGGCGCTCTTTCCCGTGATGAGGATCGCGTCGAGTCCGGCCCGGCGCAGGGCCACGCCCAGCCAAGCCCCAGCCACGGACCGGCCCAGGGTTCCGGTGAGGGGGGAGCGAAAGACGAACGTGGTCTTGGATGCCGTGGGGAGTCCCGTTCCGGTGAGGAGTCCGGGTGTGACGACCAAGGCGTTCTCCCCTCCCAAGGGGTCGGCGCCCTTGGGGATGTGGTCCCAGGCGAGCTTGGCCCCCAGGCCGAAGCCCCCGAGGAAGAGCCTGTACGACGTTTCTCCAGGGTCGTGCAGGCCCACCTTGCCGGCAGAAAGGTCCACGTGGAGCATCTTTTTGGCTACGCCGTCCATACTGCCTCCTTGGGGCCAGAGGTCTGGCGAACTCTTGGTTCTGGCCGACGGCCATTTTCCTAAGTTCAGTTCCGGCCGTCTAGGGAGGATAAGGGAGCGCTGGTTCCCTGCTCAGCCGCGGACGAGGTTCTCTAGGTACTTGCGGATCTCCTCCAGGCCGTAGATGGTGCGGTTGGCCTCGTAGTCCTCCAGCCAAGCCTCGGCCACCGTCTCGTCCCGGCGGATTTCCACATCTTCGATCCCCAGGACCCGACAGATGAGCTGGGCTTCCTCCTCTACATCCTCGTCGTGCGCCCGGAACAGAAACCTTGGAATCCGCATGGTCTCTTTATTCTAACGGAGTCAAGTGGGTGCCTTGGCGACCCGGCGGAGGTACTGCTCGATCTCGGCCAGGCCCCCGTGGATCGTGCGGCCAGCATCGAGGTCGTCCAGCCAGGCCTCAGCGACAGTCTCGTCCCGGATGATTCGGATGTCCTCCACGTGGAGGGTGGCCAGGAGCCGCTGTGCTTTCAGTTCCACGTTCTCATCGTGGGCCCTCAACAAGAACCGCGCCACTTTCTCTCACCGCCGCTCATTCTAGCATCCGGTCAGGGTGCAAGGTGGAACCGGAGCTGCACCCGGAGGAGGTCGCGGTCCAATCCAGAGTTCCACCGCACGAAGTAGAGGTAGGGCGTTCGCCCGGTGAACTCGAAGTTTGGGGAGGTATCCCCGTGGTCGATGAGGGAAGGGTAGAGGATGGACCCGTCGGGGAGGCCATCGGGGTTGCAGGGGGGATAGGGGAGCTTGGTGCGCAGGATCAGGCTGGCCGGGCTCCAGGTGACAAGGTCCTTGGAAAGCGAAAAGTACACGCCACAAACGACCTCTCCCCCGACGGAGAGCACGCCGCTGCCCACTAGCACGTAGTGGCCAAGGTACGTGTTGAACGTGAGGCTGTCGTGGAGGGAACCGATGGCCCGGGGGGAGACCGGTGTACAGGCCGGCCGTCCAGTGGGTACAGGGTTGCCTTCCTCGTCGTAGGGGCTGGGCATGGGGAGGTTAAAGCCTTGGCCGTCCCAAGCCCGCCACGAGGAAGGGTCGGCCAAGTTGGACGTGCGCATAAGGCATGTTCCTTGGGTGGGCTGAGCTGGGTTCGGAATGGCCATGAACAGGGCATAGTAGAACCCGTCTGGTCCGCGCACGATGTTGGAAGGGCTGAAGTAACCGTACGGCGGAGGAGGGCAGGGGCCCCGCCGGCAAGGTTGCGGAGGCTCCGGGCTCCAGGGCAGTGGAGGGGCGGCCACCACATGGCCGGGCGCTGGCAACTGGATGAACGAGCGTCCTCCGTCGGTGGAGACCGCATAAGTGATGGCGTTGTACCAGCAGGGGTTGCTGGGATCCGTCGAACCGGGCTTGCAGTTGGGGGCCCAGGGATCGTGGTACTCGTTGTGCACCAGCGCGTGGATAACGTCCCCTTCGCGGTAGACGGCGAGGATCCACTCCTGGTGGTCGAACGTGTGGGGAAGCCAGGAATTCCCGGAGACGAGGACCGGGCCGGAGCAATCCCGGCGCAGGTTCCGGAAGTCTGGCCCCACGAGGACGTAGAACCGCGTGGCGTTGCCGGCAAACAGCACAAGGGCTTCGTCCCCAGGGCGACGGAGGGCCCGGGCCGGCATGTCCGGCAAGTCCCACCCCAGGGCTGCGCGGCATGAATCCCGGCGGTACACCATGACCAGCTCTGGCTCCCCCACCACCTCCACCTTGACCTGGGGCCAAGCCCCGGCCAGAGTCTCCCCAAGGAGAATCCCCACGCCCGCCAACATCCCAATTGCTGTCAACTTGTCCACCGAGGCCCCCTTGTTAGCCCAAAGAGTTATGGGCAAGTGTGCGCGATCAGGCCGAAGCTGTCGAGTAGGGCAGGGATTTCCGGATCTTGCCTCCAATGCTGGGCTGGCTCAGGCCTATCCCGTTTCGCAGTACTTATGTTAAGCCTCCTTGACGGATGCGTGAGCGGCCACGCCCCAGAACACTTCCGTCGGGGTGCGCTGGGTCCGGTACCCTTGGCCCGCTCCTCGTTATGGAAGCATAGAAACCTATCAAGAGGCGCCTGGAGTGGGCGGGCCCGCGTGAAGTACCT